>WNGD01001007.1_pt1 | contig 33736 bp, 35 predicted proteins | sample 5400671 | NCBI WGS metagenome assembly WNGD01 (sample SAMN13153369, study PRJNA577476) | soil metagenome | isolation source: 40 cm soil or saprolite under grassland replicate 2 | place: USA:California | collected 2016-06-15 | reverse complement strand
TATCCTTGGCCGGCTCGCCAAGACAAAGGAGATTGTGCAGATCGCCGACCTCACGGCAGCGCCGCAGGCAGAACGAAGCGCGCTCGCCAAGTTCGCGGGAGCTCGCACCGTTCTCGCCGTGCCGATGCTCAAAGAGGGCGAACTGATCGGCGCGATCATCATTTACCGTCAGGAGGTCCGCGCCTTTACCGACAAGCAGATCGAGCTGGTGACGAGCTTCGCGCGTCAGGCGGTGATCGCCATCGAGAACACCCGCCTGCTCAACGAGCTGCGCGAATCGCTGCAGCAGCAGACCGCCACCGCAGACGTGCTCAAGGTCATCAGCCGCACGGCGTTCGAGCTGCAGCCCATCTTCGACACACTGGTCGAGAACGCCGTCAGGTTATGCGAGGCCGAGAGGGCGTTCCTCTTCCAGTTCGACGGTAAATTTCTGCGCTCCGTGGCGACCTACAATGTGTCGCCTAAGCTCAGGGAGTTCGTAGATAAGAACCCGATCGCTCCGGGACGCCACAGCATCTCGGCGCGTGCTGCCCTCGAGCGGCAAACGGTACACGTCCATGACATCCAGGGCGATCCCGAGTACGCCTATGCTGTGCGAGACGAGCGGCCAATCCGGACGACGCTCGCCGTCCCGATGCTGAAAGGGGACGACCTCGTTGGAACCATCACCATCTACAGACTGGAACTCAAGCCGTTCAGTGACAAGCAGATCGCGCTCGTCGAGACGTTCGCCGACCAGGCGGTGATCGCAATCGAGAACGTGCGGCTATTCAACGAAATCCAAGACAAGAGCCGGCAGCTCGCGGAGGCGAGCCAGAACAAATCGCAATTCCTCGCCAGCATGAGCCACGAGCTGCGCACGCCGCTCAACGCCATCATCGGGCTGACGGAGATGATGGTCACCAACGCCGCGCGCTTCGGCACAGAAAAGGCGCTGGAGCCTTTGCGTCGCGTCAATGCTGCCGGCACGCACCTGCTCGGCCTCATCAACGAAGTTCTGGACCTTTCGAAGATCGAAGCCGGCAAGCTCGAGCTCAATTCCGAGCCTATTGATTTGGCGCGACTGATCGATGAAGTGATCGGCACCGCAGGGCAGCTTGCCGACAAAAACAATAATCGCCTCGTTGTCGAAACCCGAGACAGCGTGCATGCGCTCACCGCGGATCCCATGCGGCTCAAACAGATCCTGCTCAATCTCTTGAGCAATGCTTGCAAATTTACGAAACAAGGGGAGGTCGCGCTGCGGGTGCGCAAGGTGGCGGATGGACGCGACTGGGTCGAGCTTGCCGTCGCTGATACCGGCATCGGGTTGACCGCCGAGCAGCAGACGAAACTGTTCCAGGACTTCACCCAGGCAGATTCTCTGACCGCACGCCGCTACGGCGGGACGGGCCTCGGCCTTGCCCTCTCGCGCAAGCTTGCGCGCATGATGGGCGGCGACGTGACCGTGACGAGCGAGCCGGGAAAGGGCTCAGTGTTCACAGTGCGCCTGCCAGCCGAGGCGGTGCATTAGTTAAAAAGCGTGAAGTTCCAAAAGCCGCATCGGCTTCCCAGGTTTTTACGTGCGATGCCGCGCATTTCTGTGACCGAAAAGCTACACTGCGCCGCTTTCCGAAGCGCGCGCGAGAGCGTTCACAATTCTCGCCACCATTTTCGCGCACAACCTGTCGCGGGCTCAGGAGACGGCACAAACAACGGGGGGAAGTGATGCGCGACAGTTTCGAGAACCAAATTCCTGACACGACGGCCTACAAGGAATGGCTCGGCGTCGTCGGCTCGATGATGGCGGCGGTTGCCATCTGCGCGGTGCTGTTCGCGGGCGGCATCATCTTGATGTAAGGCTTATAGGATGGGTTGACGTCCGCGAAGGCGGGCGCAAAACCCCATCGCTTGATCACCTCAAAACGCCTTCGCGCGTGAGCTCGTCCGTGACATCGTCGAGCGCGCGCTCGAGCCGCGCGCCGACCATCTCGATTTCGTCGGCTTCGATCACCAATGGCGGCGCGAACACCAGCCGGTCGCCGATCACGCGCAGCAGGAGCCCGTGCCGCTGGGCCGCGGCATCGACGCGTGCGCCGACGTTGAGCGCGCCGTCGAAGGGAATTCGTCTCTCACCGTCGCGCATCAGCTCCATGCCAAGGATGAGGCCGACCCCGCGCACGTCGCTGACCAGCGGATGCGCCTTGAGCCGGCCGAGCGTGGACTGCAGCACAGGCCCGAGGCGTTTGGTGCGGCCGACGATGTCGATCTCCGCATAGATCTTCTGCACCTCGAGCGCGACGGCGGCGGCCACCGGATGTCCCGCATAAGTGAAGCCGTGCGCGAAATTGCCGAGCCTGTCCGACTGCGCCAGCATCGCCTCGTGGATGCGCTCGCTGATGAGCACGGCCGAAATCGGCTGCATGGCGGCGGAGAGCGCCTTGGCCGACGTGATCATGTCGGGGCGCAACGCATAGGTCTGCGAGCCCCACATTTCTCCGGTGCGGGCAAAGCCGCAAATCACCTCGTCGGCCACGAAGAGAATGTCGTACTTGCGCAGCACCGCCTGCATCTTTTCGAAATAGCCCTGCGGCGGAACGATTGCCCCGCCAGCGCCCATGACCGGCTCGGCGAAGAAGGCGGCGATGGTGTCCGCGCCTTCCGTTTGGATGAGCGCCTCGAGCGCCTCGGCCATGCGCGCGGAAAATTGATCTTCCGTCTCGCCCGGCTTATGCCGGCGGTAATAATGGGGAAATTCGGTGTGCTTGAATGGGGCGAACGGCAGGCCGAAGCCGGCGTGCATGTCCGGCTTTCCCGAGAGGCTGACCGCGGCGCAGGTGCTGCCGTGATACGCCATCTGCCGCGCGATGATTTTTGTCCGCCGCGGCTGTCCGAGCGCATTCCAATAGTACCAGGCGAGTTTTACCGCGGTGTCGTTCGCCTCCGAGCCCGAGCACTGGAAGACGACGCGGGCCATAGGCACCGGCGCAATCTTGAGCAGCGTCTCGGCGAGCGCGACTGCAGGCTCATGCGAACGATGGCGATAAAGATGGTAATAGCCGAGCGTGCGCATAATAGCCGAGCGTGCGCATCTGCTCGGCGGCGACCTGCGCAAGCCGCTCGGAGCCGAATCCGAGCGACGCGCACCAGAGCCCCGCGACCGCGTCGATGTAATCGCGTCCGGTATCGTCGAAGACACGACAACCCTGGCCACGCGTGATGACGTGCGGGCCTTCTTTCTGGTGCTTGCGCAGATTGGTCTGCATATGCACCAGGGTTGCGACATCGCGCGCCTCGATCGAGTTCGGAATGTAGCTCACGCTCAATCCTCCGATGCCTCCCGCAGCGCCTGTGGGTCTGCGATGCCATAATCGCGCTCAGCCGACGCGGTGCTGACATAACCATCGACCAGATCGCGGCCGATGGCCGCGCGATCGCGCTCGGCCGGCGGGCCGAAGCCGCCCGAACCGGGCGTGATCATCTCGATGACGGAGCCCGTCGGCGCGCTGAACGCACCCTTGCCCGGCAAATGACGAACCGTTCCGTCTTGCTTTGTGAGTTTGACCGCGGCGGCTGCTCCCGCTTTCCCGCCAAGCAGTCCAAACGGCGGCGACTTCATGCGCTCCATACACAACGCGCCGGTTGCATCCGCGCCGTCGAGGAGCCGCCAAACCCGGATTGCGCCGCAGCCGCCGCGATAGCGCCCGGTGCCGCCCGAGTCGGGATTGATCGCGTAGCTCTCGATGCGTACCGGGAACGACGTCTCCATGATCTCGACCGGTGTGTTCATCGTATTAGAGATGCCGCTCGTGATGCAGTTGATCCCATCCTTGTTGGGTCGTGCCCCAAACCCGCCCTTCACCGTCTCGTATGAAACGTAGTAGCGGCCGGTGCGCGGATCGACGCCGCCGAGCGTCAGGATCGCCGAGGTGCCCTGGCTGCAGGCCATCACTTGCTCCGGCAGGAAGCTTGCCAGCGCGCCCATCACCATGTCGGCCACGCGGTGCGATATCTCGTGGTTGGCATAGACGACGGGCGCGGGGAAGGTGGCGTTCACGACCGACCCCTTGGGCGCCCTGATCTCGATGGCGCGCCAGCAGCCGGAATTGGGCGGAATGAGATTATTTGGATCGATTGCGGTCTTGAGCCCGCAATAGACGCCCGAGGCGGTGACCGAGAGTGGCGCGTTCATCGGTCCCGCGACCATTGGGTCGGTGCCGGCGAAATCCACGCTCAGCCGGTCGGCAGCTTTTTTGATGCGGAGGCGAATCCGGAACGGCGCATCGCTGCCGAGTGCGTCGTCGGCGATGCCGTCACCATCGCAGAAATCCTCGAAACTGCCTTCTCCGTCCGGCAGATCGGCGAGCGTCGCGCGCATCAGACGCTCCGAATAATCCATGACCTCGGCCATGTAACCGACGAGCTTGGCGCCGCCATAGCGCTGCGCGAGCACGCTCAGGCGCTCGCTCGCGCGACGCGTCGCGGCGAGCTGCGCGCCAAGATCGCCTCTGCGCTCCTCCGGCGTGCGAACGTTCGCCAGAATGATCGTTTCGAGATCGGCATTCATCGTGCCACGGCTGATGAGGCGCACCGGCGGCAGCCGAAGCCCTTCGCCGAAAATTTCCGTCACCGCGCCGTAGCTGCCCGGCGTTGCGGAGCCCACGTCCGGCCAATGGGCGCGCAGGCAGGCGTAGCCGAGCAGTTGGCCCGCGTAGAAGGCAGGCCGCACCACATTCACGTCGGGCAAGTGGCTGCCGCCGAAATAGGGATCGTTATGAATGAAAACGTCGCCGTCGTGCACGTCCCCAGCGAAGGCGGCGACGACAGCACGAACCGCGTCCGGCATCGAGCCGAGATGGATCGGCAGATCGGGCCCTTGCGCCACCATCTCGCCGCGAGCGTCGAAGACGCCGCAGGAATAGTCGCCCGCCGACTTCAGCAGCGGAGAATAGGCGGTCTTCGCCAAGACAACCCGCATCTCCTCGGCGATCTTGTAAAGGCTGTTTTTGACGATCTCGAAAGTGGCGGGATCAGTCGTCTGCGCCGCATAATTCATTGTTGTCCTGCTCCTTGTGGCAGGCGCGTGAGCAGCACGAAGCCATGCTCATCCATGATCGCGTGCCACCCGGGTGGAACAAGAATGGTGGATTCGAGCGACTCGATCACGACGGGACCCGCGAGCGTGAGGCCTGCAGGCATCCGCTTGCGATCGTAGATGGCCGCGTCGATGACGCCGGTTTGGCGAAACCAGATTTGGCGCTTGGCTTTGATCGGATCCGTTCCGCGGCGGGCCACGGTGTCACGGATCGTCAGCGGCGCCGTCGCGCCGATCGCGGCCACGCGAGCGCTGACCACCTGGACCGGCTCGCTGCGATTGTCGTGTCCGTAAGTGTGCAGGTGGCGCTCGTGGAACGCCTCTGCGATCTGCGCGAGCGTGGCGGCCTCGATGCGGCCGCGTGCAACCGGCACCTCGAGCTCGTGCGATTGCCGCGGGTAGCGCGCGTCGACGGAGCGCACGAGGCGCCGCCGCTCAGGCGCGATACCGGCCCGCTCGAGCATCGCCGCGCCCCTCTTCTCGAGCGCGGTGAAGGCAGCTTCCAAGGCCTGCGGCTCGACGGCGGCCGTACTGTGCAAGGTTTGCACGTAGTCGCGTTTCAAATCGGTCCCGATGAGTCCGAGCGCCGAAAACGCGCCGGGAATCGGCGGGCAGATCACCTCGGTGATGCCAAGCTCGCTCGCGAGCGCCGCGGCGTGCAGCGGCCCCGCACCGCCGAAAGCGGCGAGGGCGAAGTGCCGCGGATCATGGCCGCGCTGAATAGAGACGATCTTTAGCCCTTCCGCCATGGCGTGATTGACGACATCGATCACGGAAGCCGCAGCCGTCCGCATGTCCAGCCCAAGCGGCTCCGCGAGCCGTGTTCGCACTGCCGCCGCGGCCGCGGTATGGTCGATCGGCAGCTCCCCGTCGAGCAGCGACGTCTTGTCGAGGTAGCCGAGGAGGAGATTGCAGTCCGTCACCGTCGGCTCGGTTCCGCCGCGGGCGTAGCATACGGGGCCGGGATCGGCGCCGGCGCTCTTCGGCCCGACCCGCAGAGCGCCTGCGCGGTCGACCCATGCAATCGATCCGCCGCCGGCGGAGACCTCGGCAAGATCGATGACTGGTACGCGGATCGGATGCCCGGTTCCGTTCATCCACCGGCTCATGCTCGATCCGCCGCCGACCTCGTATTGTGCGGTTGTTTCGTATTGGCCGCCGCGGATCAGACTCGCCTTTGCGGTCGTACCGCCCATGTCGAATGACAAGAGATCGAGACGTCCGGTTTGTCGCGCCACCAGTGCCGCCGCGACCACGCCGGCTGCCGGCCCCGACTCGACGGCAATTGCGGGCATGGCGATCGCCTCGGCCGCCTCGAGGATGCCGCCGTTCGAGCCCATGAGGAAAAGCGGCGGCAGGGCGCGGCTGCGCGTGACTTGATTGAGCCGTTCGAGGTAAGAGGCGAGAATCGGTCCTGCATAGGCGCAAACGGCGGTCGTGCTGGTGCGCTCGAACTCCTTGATCTCGGGCAATACGTCCGAGGAAAGATAGACCGGCACCTGCGGCAGCGACGCTCGCAGTCGCTCGGCGAGGCGCCACTCGTGGGCGGGGTTGAGAAAACTGAACAAGAGCGAGATCGCGATCGCATCGACCCGCGCCGCCTTTAGCGCCGCAATGAGCGCGTCGATTTCGTTTTCGGCAAGCGGCATGACAACGGCGCCATGTGCGTCGATCCGTTCCGTGATCTCGAACCGTCGGCGGCGTGGGATGAGCGTGGCCGGTGCGTCCTGGAAGAGGTCATAGAGGTCCGCGCGCGCCGAACGGCGCAGCTCCAGTACATCGCGGAAGCCGCGCGTCGTGATCAGGGCGGCGCGCGCCCCGGTTTCCTCGAGAATGGCGTTAGTCACGACGGTGGTCGCGTGCGAGAACAATGCGACCTCGGCCGCTGCGACCCCGTAGCGACGCATCGCCATCTCGAGCGCACCGAGCACGCCCTCGGTGAGATCGCCCGGGGTCGTCGGCACTTTGGCCACACCGACGTGCCCACTCGCATCGTCGACGAGTGCCACGTCCGTGAACGTGCCGCCGATATCGATTCCGATGCGCCAAGCCATATCGCGGTTCCCATTACAGCATTTATTGTAGACTGGATGGCCCGATCGGGGTCAGGCAGTTTCGGAGTGCGAGCACCTCCCCGAGCAGCTCAAAACGGCGGTCACGCACATGACCCATGTCCTTCATCGCCAGATCGGCCAGCCCTACCCGGTCGCCGCGAGCGCCCGTGGCATCGCCATCCGCGACGCCAAGGGCAAGGAATACATCGATGCCTCGGGTGGTGCGGCGGTGTCTTGTCTCGGCCATTCGCATCCGGATGTCCTGGCAGCCATGCACGAGCAACTGGACAGGCTCGCCTATGCGCATACGAGCTTCTTCACCACGGAAGTTGCGGAGGAACTGGCGGACGAGCTCATCGCGCACGCGCCGGAGGGAATGAGTCACGTCCTTTTGGTCAGCGGCGGCTCGGAGGCGATCGAGGCCGCGCTCAAACTGGCGCGGCAATATTTCGTGGAACGCGGTGAGCCGCAGCGGCGATATATCATTGCCCGGCGGCAAAGCTATCACGGCGTCACTCTCGGCGCGCTCGCGGCGGGAGGCCGCGAATGGCAGCGCAAGGCGTTCGCCCCGTTGCTGATCGAGACGCACCATGTCTCGCCGGTCTACGAATACCGCGAGCGGCGCGCGGACGAGAGCGCTCAAGCCTACGGCGAACGCCTGGCGCAAGAACTCGAGAGCAAAATCGGCGAGCTCGGCGGCGAAAACGTCATCGGCTTTGTCGCCGAAACCGTCGTCGGCGCCACCATGGGTGCGGTTCCCGCAGTGCCCGGTTATTTCCGGCGCGTGCGCGAGGTATGCCGCCGCCACGGCGTTCTGCTCATCCTGGACGAGGTCATGTGCGGCATGGGCCGCACAGGCACGCTGCACGCATGCGAGCAGGAGGGGATCAGCCCGGATCTGATGGTGGTCGCGAAGGGACTCGGCGGCGGCTACGCGCCGATCGGCGCCCTCATGGTGCAGGACGAGATCTTCCAAGCCGTGGTCCACGGCTCAGGCGCGTTCCAGCACACGCATACCTATATGGGTCATCCGCTCGCCTGCGCCGCCGCATTGGCGGTGCAGCGGGTGATCCGCCGCGACAATCTGCTGGCCAACGTGCGGGCGCAGGGGACGCATCTGTCGCGCCGCCTGAGGGAGCGCTTCGGCAATCATCCTTTCGTCGGCGATGTGCGCGGGCGCGGCCTCCTACAAGGCGTAGAACTGGTCGCCGATCGCGGCACCAAGGAGGCGTTCGATCCGAAACTGAAGCTGCATGCGCGCGTCAAGCGTGAAGCAATGGCGCGCGGCCTGATGGTGTATCCCATGGGCGGCACAGTGGACGGCGCGCGCGGCGACCACGTGCTGATCGCGCCTCCGTTCATCGTCGATGATGGCGCAGTCGACACGATCGTCGAGCGCCTCGGTGAGGCGGTCGACGCCTCGACGAAACAAATTGGATGAGCCGTGCATGCGCGCGCAACAGCTCAGGAGGAAGCTCATGAGACATTCAATCGGGGTCGTGATAGCGGCCGCTTTGTTCCTCGGCGTGGCCGCGCCCGCCGAGACGCAAGACTTGGGGGGCACACTCAAAAAAGTGAGGGAGACCGGCGTCATCACGATCGGTCATCGCGACAGTTCGATTCCCTTGTCATACCTGGACGACAAGCTGCAGCCAGTCGGGTTCTCGATTGAATTGTGCAAGCATGTCGTCGAGGCGGTAAAGGCGAAGCTGGCCCTGCCCAATCTCACCGTCAAATATAACCCGGTGACATCGGCGACCCGTCTCCCGCTCGTCGCCAACGGTACGGTCGACATCGAATGCGGATCGACGGCCAACATGACCAGTCGACAGACGCAGGTCGGATTTTCCTATACTTTCTTCGTGCCGCAATTCAAATGGATCACCCGCACCAACAATGACGTCAAGAGCGCCGACGATCTGCGGGGAAAAACCGTCGCCGTGACGGCCGGCACCAACACCGCGCTGTTCGTCAACAAATTGAATAATGAGGGAAAGCTTGGCATGACCATCATGCAGGGCAAGGATCACGCCGAATCCTTCTTGCTGGTCGAGACCGGCCGTGCCGGTGCGTGGATGGAGGATGACATCTTGATCGCGGGCTTCCGAGCCAATGCGAAAAATCCCGCCGATTTCAAACTGCTCGATAACTCTTACCCGTCCGATCCTTATGCGCTGATGATCCGAAAGGATGATCAGCAATTCAAGTCACTCGTCGACGAGACGCTTGCCGCACTGATGCGCTCGGGCGAGTTCGAGAAACTGTATACGCAGTGGTTCGAGCGGCCGATCCCGCCCCGGGCCATCAACATCCAATTGCCGATGTCGGATGCATTAAAACGCGCCGTAAAGGAGCCGAACGACAAGCCAAATTCGTGAGCGTCGACGTTGCCATGAACATCGAGCTCAAGCTCAAGGTCGAGGACCTCAACACCCGCTATGCTCAGGCGATCGACGACGACAAGCTCGAGGCATGGCCGGACTTTTTCATCGAGCACGGCCGCTACCGCGTCACCACGGCGGAGAACTTCGAGCGTGGCCTGCCGCTCGGCATGATCTACGCGACCTCGCGCGCCATGCTGCGAGACCGTGTGCGTTCCCTGCGCGAGGCCAACGTCTACGAGGCGCAACGCTATCGGCACGTGATCGGGGCTGCACTCGTTACTCCCGGCGCGGACGGCACTCTCAAAGCGCAGACGAGCTTCATCGTGGCGCGCATCATGCATGGCGGCGAGACCATGCTGTTCGCCACCGGCCGCTATCACGATCACGTCGTCGACGATGACGGCAGGCCGCGTTTTGCCGAAAAGATCGTTATTCTCGACAGCCGGCTGATCGATACCCTTCTCGCCATTCCGCTTTAGCCGCCACGCGCATGCCTGAGCCTGCCGCCGCCTCGTCGCTGACGCGCCATCCTTCCTTTGTGCTGTTCTGGTGTGCGCGCACCTTCACCAACGGCGCCTATATGATGCAAGGCGTCGCGGTGGGCTGGCAGATCTACGAGCTCACCAACGATCCGTTCGACCTCGGCCTGGTCGGCTTGGCACAATTCGTGCCGCTGGTGGGATTCTCGCTCATCATCGGCCAGGTCGCCGATCTGTTCGATCGGCGTCTCGTCGTTGCTATCTGCCAGTTGACCAAGGCGGTGGCGGCGCTCGCGCTCGCCATCGGTACCGCGCGCGGCGCGCTCAGCCGCGATACCATGCTGGCGATCCTGTTCGTGTCGGGCACCGCGCGCGCGTTCGAGATACCGACGATCCACGCGCTGCTGCCGGGGATCGTGCCGGCGCGGCTGTTGCCGCGCGCGATCGCGGCCTCGGCCAGCGCACAGCAGACGGCCGTGATTTGCGGCCCCTCGCTCGGCGGGCTCCTCTATATGCTCAGCCCGACCGGCGTTTATGCGACCTGCACCATAGTTTTCATCGCGGCGAGCGTGCTGATCAGCCTTATCCACATCGCGCCGCGCACCGAAGAACGCAAGCCGATCAGCCTGGAGACGCTGTTTGCCGGCTTTCGCTATATCCGCAGCCGGCCGGTCCTGTTGGGGGCGATTTCGCTCGACCTGTTCGCCGTGCTGCTCGGCGGGGTGACCGCCCTATTGCCGATCTACGCTCGCGACATCCTGGAGACCGGACCGTGGGCCCTCGGGGTGTTACGCTCGGCGCCGGCGGTCGGGGCACTCGCGACGTCGATCGTATTGGCGCGCCACGCCATCGGCGGGGCCGGCCATCTCATGTTTGCCGCAGTCGGAATGTTCGGGTTGGCGAGCCTCGCCTTCGGGTTGTCTACCTCGTTGGTCGTGTCGTTCCTCGCGCTCATGGTCTACGGTGCCTCTGACGCGATCAGCGTCATCATCCGGCAATCGCTGGTACAAATGCGCACGCCCTACGAAATGTTGGGCCGGGTGCTGGCGGTGAACTCCATGTTCACGGGCTCCTCCGGCTCGCTCGGCGAATTTCGCGCCGGCGCGGTGGCGGCTGCCCTCGGTGCTGTGCCTTCGGCGCTGATCGGTGGCTTTGGCACGATCGCGGTGATGCTGATCTGGATGTGGGCGTTCCCGCAACTTCGCCGGGTCGATAAGTTGGCGCCCGACGCTGAGGCGGGGAACTAGCGAAATGGGAGAGACTGGGAAAAGGAAGCCCCGCTCGCGCGGGGCTCAAGTGTTTCGGAGGAACGTCGAACGTGAGAACCGCACATGCGGTAACGATCGACGAAACAACCCTACCTTTCGCATGGCGCCGGCGCTGTGATGGCCATCACAAAATGTGCTTTTGTCGCCCCGCATGCCGTATCTCAGTGATTACAAGTGGATACGCGCGATAATGTCGGCTCTGGCACGATTCAGAACAATTCAGGTCCGTCTCAAAGAGGGCGACCGGTCGGCTTCATGGAGCGTTGAGGACCATGTCGCAGGAGCGAGCATCCGGCGCGGATCCGGTCTATGTCTACAAGCCATCGTTGATGGGCGCGCCGTGGGAGCTTTGTCTGCGCCCCGATGCGCTTGAATGGCAGCTGGGACGGCAGCGCGGCCGCATCCCGTATGCCAGAATCAGCCGGGTACGGCTGTCGTTCCGTCCGGCGACCATGCAGACGCGGCGCTTCGTTGCCGAGATTTGGTGGCCTGGCGGCCGGCGACTGTTGATCGCCTCGACCTCGTGGCAGTCGCTGTTCGAGCAGCGGCCGCAAGACCGGGCATATGGCGCTTTCATCCACGAACTCAACCAGCGCATCGCCGCCTCCGGCGGGACGACCGCGTTTGAGACGGGCGCACCGGCATTCCTTTATTGGCCGGGGCTCGTGCTGTTCGCGGCCACGGGGCTGGCGCTGGCGGCGCTCGTGGTGCGGGCGCTGGAGATCGGCGCCTATTCCGGCGCGGCGATGGTGGGCGGCTTCTTCGCCCTGTTCGTGTGGCAGAGCGGCTCCTATTTCAAGCGCAACCGCCCCGGCCAATACCGACCGGAGGCCGTACCGAAAGAGGTTTTGCCCGACGCTTGAACATTCGCACCCGGGTCGTTTAGTGCGACGCAGGCGGCTACCTTCACAGCAATTCTTGTTGCATCGGTTGCATAGAACGAGTTGAGGAACCGAAACCCATCACGCTTGGCTCGATTCGTTTTGGGTGGTTTTCGCTGTGCTCAGGCGAGCCAGGTTTTAATTTCGCACAACCAAAACCGAGCACTTGGCGTAGCGGACCACGTGGCCGGCGTTGGAGCCGAGGAAATACGTCCGCACCGCGTGCCGCTGCGGCCGGTGCGAGCTCATGACGATGAGATCGGGGTGGATGCTGTTCGCCTCTTCCAGGATCTCCTGGTAGACGCCGCCCTGGCGCACGGTCCAGGACACCCGCGACGGCGGCAAGCCGGTCTCCTTCACGACGATTGCGAGCGCATCTTCCGCCGCCTTGCGCTGCTGCACCTCGAAATCGGGTGGCACATATTCGGCGAGCATCACCGGCGTGAGCGGCAGCACATTCACGAAGCGAATCGTCCCCTCCGACGGAGCGGCCATCATCAACGCGGTGTCGACCGCGGGCTTGGCCAAGTCCGGATCTGCGAGGTCGATCGGAACCAGGATTTTCTTGTACATGGCGACATCCCCTCTGTGACCGGCGTTTTAGGACATATTGCCACGCTTGTGAGCCGGCGGTGAGTGGGTTTCGCCGCAGCGGCCCAGGCAAATACCGGCTCGGGGTGCGCCACGCCAAGGGCGCGAGCGGCGCGACCCCGGCCTTCAAACCCGATCCGCCTCCGCGAGCGAGCGGGGGCTTACGAAGCGCTCGAGCCGGCCGCCGCGCGGATGCAGCTTGCGCCAGTCTTTGCCGGCAAAGTCGATGACCGCGAGCCCTGAGGTCGGCAGCCCTTCGTTGAGCCTCTCGCGGGTCTCGACATCGCCGGAGGCGATCAACCGCCGCGCCGCCTCATGCAGGCCCGGATTGTGCCCGACCACGAGGAGCGTGCGCACTGTCGGCGCCGTGCCCTTTACCAGCGCGATGATGGCCTCGGCGCCGGCATTGTAGAGACGCTCCTCGTAGGCGACCCGCGGTGGGCTGGGCAACGTAGCGGCGACGCGTTCCCACGTCTGCCGTGCGCGCTCCGCGGTCGATACCAGCACCAGTTCCGGAATGAGCGAATGACGTGCCATATAGGCGCCGATCACCGGTGCATCGGCTTTGCCGCGGGCATTGAGCCGGCGCGCGCGGTCGCTCATGCCGCCTTCGGCCTTTTCCGTTTTGGCGTGTCGCAACAGTATCAGGCGCATTGCACTAGCGTCGATTTCCCACGCTCCGCAGTCTAGCATGCCCGGCGGTGAGTTAACTTGCGTGGAAGAAAACGTGAACGCATCTGAGCCAGCATCCTACGTGCCGACTTGGTATACCGCCACCATGGTGCCGGCATCCGCGCGCCCGCCGCTCACCTACGACTTCGATGTTGACGTGTGTGTCGTCGGCGCCGGCCTTGCGGGGCTGACGACCGCCCGCGAGATCGCTCGACGCGGATGGTCGGTCGCGGTGCTCGAGAGCCGGCGCATCGCATGGAGCGCGTCCGGCCGTAACGATGGCTTCGTGCTGCCCGGCTTTGCCGCGCCGATGGACAGCGTGGTGAGTCGTGTCGGTTTGGAGCACGCCAAGGCGTTGTGGGCGCTCTCCGAGATGGGCCTCAAATACGTTCGCACCACGATCGCTGAGGCTCGCCTGCCGGGAGTTGCGCCGATCGCCGGCTGGCTCAAAGCATCCAAGATCGATAACCGCGACGAACTCCTGGATGATGCGCAGCTCTATGCCGAGGAGTTCGGCACTGAAATCGAGGTATGGCCGACGGAGCGGGTGCGGGACGTTCTCAAGACCAATCACTACTTCCATGCCGTGCATTTGCCGCGCGCATTCCACATCCATCCGCTCAACTACGCCTTGGGCCTGGCCGAACTGGCGGAAGCGGCCGGCGCGCGCATTTTCGAGGACACGCCCGCGCTCTCGATCGACACCGAAGGCGTGCGCAAGCGGATCGCCACGCCATCCGCGCGCGTGCGCGCCGCCCATATCGTGCTCGCCTGCAGCATCCATCTCGGCTCGCTGGTGCCGCGCATCGCCGGCACGCTGCTGCCGATCTGGAGCTATACGATGACCACCGCGCCGCTCGGGCCGCGGCTTGCCGCTGCCATCGCCTATCGCGGCGCGGTGACCGATACCAACCTCGCGAGTAATCATTACCGCATCGTCGGCAACGACCGGCTGCTCTGGTCCGGACATACGACGACGTGGGAGGCCGATCCCAAGCGGTTCGTGCGCCGGCTCAAAGCCGATGTGGCAGCGGTTTATCCGCAGCTCGCCGATGTCGAGGTTGAGCATGCCTGGTCGGGCGTGCTCGGCAATGCGCTGCATCGGATGCCGCAGATCGGAGAGCTTTCGGGAGGCCTTTGGCTCGCCAGCGGCTTCGGCGGCCACGGCATCAACACCACGGCCATGGCGGGGAACATTCTTGCCCAAGCCATTGTCGAGGGTGACGACGCGTGGCGATTGTTCGCCCCGTTCGAGCTCGTGTGGGCCGGCGGTAGCATCGGACGCGCGGTGATGCAGGTGCTTTACTGGTGGCTCGATGCGCGCGAGCGCTTGGCGGCACGGGCAGCGCGGCGGCGGGAGCAGGAAGACGTGCGTCTGGCGAAGCGCGCGGCCCTGCGCGAGGGCTACGAGGAGACCGGCGTGGAGGCGCAGCTCGGCGCCGTGCTGCCACGGGAGCATCTGCCCGCAGAGCCGCAGCGCGGGGAGCTCCCCGCCGATCCGGTCGCCTCTCCTGCGATCGATCGCCGCACAGTCGACGAGCCACTTGAGGCGCGCACGCCGGACTAGCGTGCTCCGCGCAGCCGAGAACGAAGATTCAGGATTCCGCTTGTCTTCCGCAAAAGTATGGACGCTTGCGCGCGAATGAGCGGAGCCTCGGGATCGACTGCGGTCGCGCTCACCGCCCCTCGCGGCGCGCCAGGAAAGCGAGCCGCTCAAACAGATGGACGTCCTGCTCGTTCTTGATAAGCGCGCCGTGGAGCGGCGGAATGAGCTTCTTCGGGTCGCGCTCGCGCAGCGTCTCGGGTCCGATGTCCTCGACGAGCAGGAGTTTTAGCCAATCGAGGAGCTCGGAGGTTGAAGGCTTCTTCTTCATTCCCGGCACCTCGCGGACTTCATAGAACAGCTTGAGCGCTTCCGATACGAGGCGCTGCTTGATGCCGGGGAAGTGCACCTCGACAATTGCGCGCATGGTGTCGCCATCGGGAAAGCGGATGTAGTGGAAAAAGCAGCGGCGCAGAAACGCGTCGGGTAGTTCCTTCTCGTTGTTGGAGGTGATCACCACGATCGGCCGTCGTCGGGCCTTCACGGTTTCGCCGGTCTCGTAGACGAAGAATTCCATGCGGTCGAGCTCCAGCAACAGATCGTTCGGGAACTCGATGTCGGCTTTGTCGATTTCATCGATCAGCAGCACCGGTCGAGCGTCGGCGACAAAGGCATTCCACAGCTTGCCGCGTTTGATGTAGTTGCGGATATCGTGGACACGCGCATCGCCCAGTTGGCTGTCGCGCAGCCGCGATACCGCGTCGTATTCGTAGAGTCCCTGCAGCGCCTTGGTGGTCGATTTGATGTGCCACTCGATCAAGGGTGCGCCCAGGCTCTTGGCGACCTCGAGCGCGAGCACCGTCTTACCGGTCCCGGGCTCGCCTTTGACCAGGAGCGGTCGCTCGAGCGTGATGGCTGCATTGACCGCGACCTTGAGGTCGTCGGTTGCGACATAGGCGCTGGTTCCTTCAAAACGCACAGGGCCTCGTTGCTTCCAAAGTCAGCAGCCGCCGCTCTCGGTTCGTCACGCGCGGGCCTGAACCGCGTATTGGCCAAGCACTTATCCAAGGGGATGGATTGCCGGGTCAAGCCCGGCCAAGGCGCGCAGTGACGGCCGGTCGCGTCAGGTCACGCCGTCATCGCACGAACGTGAGCCGAATTGCCTCAACGGGTGATCCCGAAATGACATATATATTGTGTCGACTCACCCGCTTACCGAACGGCGATAGAGCCGCATGCCGCGCCAGTTAACCATCGTCAGCCGCGTGATCGCGCTCAGCGCGCTGCTCTTGCTCGCGCTTTTCGCGCCTGCCGCGGGGCAAGGGAGCGAGCCGCGCACCGCAGTTGCGACTTTCGCGGGTGGTTGTTTCTGGTGCGTGGAGGCCGATTTCGACAAGGTCGAGGGCGTGATCAGCACGACCTCGGGCTATACCGGCGGTCATATGGCCAATCCCACCTATGAGCAGGTCTCGCATGGCGGCACCGGCCATGCCGAGGCGGTGGAGATCGCGTACGATCCGGCGAAGGTGAGCTATAGCAGGCTGCTCGACGTGTTCTGGCACAATATCGATCCGCTGGCGAAGGATCGACAGTTCTGCGACCATGGCGACCAATACCGCAGCGCGATCTTTTATCGCGGCGAGGAGCAGCGTGCGCTGGCGGAAGCTTCCAAGGCGGTGGTGCAGAAGCGCTTCAAGCAGCCGGTTGCAACCCAGATCGTACCGGCTGGGCCGTTCTACAAAGCCGAGGAATACCATCAGGACTACTACTTGAAGAATCCAGTTCGGTATAAATTTTATCGCTTCAACTGCGGCCGCGACGCACGGCTCGAGGAGCTGTGGGGCAAGAAGGACTAGGGATGATTGATCGTCGTCTTTTGCTGGCGGGTACGGCAGGCCTTGTAGGCATCGCGGGGCTACGCTGGCTTAACAGCGGCGATGTCGAGGCCGCCGACGCGTTCGAAATCCAAAAGAGCGACAGCGAATGGCGCTCCGTGCTGACCAAGGCACAGTACGAGGTGTTGCGGCTGCGCCGAACCGAGCCGCCCGGCTCGAGCCCGCTCAATGACGAGAAACGCAAGGGGACGTTTGTCTGCGCCGGCTGCGATCTACCGGTGTTCTCTTCAGAGACGAAATACGATAGCAAGACCGGGTGGCCGAGCTTTTATCGACCGCTACCGAACGCGATCGGTACCGCCACCGACCATCTGTTGCTGTTGGCGCGCACCGAGGTGCATTGCAGGCGCTGTGGCGGACATCTGGGCCATGTTTTCGAGGATGGGCCGCCGCCGACCGGTCTGCGCTATTGCATGAACGGGCTAGCGTTGAAGTTCATCCCCGACGCTCCCGCTTGAACCCAACCTGGCCAGCATGCTTCTCGCGCCCAAAATGCGATCAGCCCGTCGTTGCCTATTTGGAGCGGCGCGAGGCGCCAAAGGGCTGACCTTCCACCAGATATTTTTGGATCAGGCGGCGAAGGAGGCTCACGATGACTCGCCCGATGTTGTGGCGCGCGCTGGCGCTCCTGCTTTTCGCCGTAGCCTCGGCTCCCGCGCCCGCCGCTGAGGTCTACCAGATTTCCACCATCTCGAGCCTGTTGGCCGGCGGCTATGACGGCGATACGACCGTCGGCGAGCTACTCCGGCACGGCAGCCTCGGACTCGGCACATTCAACGGGGTGGACGGAGAGATGATGCTGCTCGATGGGAAGGTGTATCGCGGCACGGTCGACGGCCGGGCGCACTTGGTCGCCTCCTCGGAGCTGACCCCATTCGCAGTAGTCGTTGCTTGGCAACCGCAAGGATCGGCGCAGGTTGCTGCGGGGCAATCTCTCGAGCAGCTCGAGGCGGCGCTCGACGCCTTGCCGTATAGCCCCTCGCGCATACTTGCCGCGCGCGTGGACGGCCGGTTCGAGAGCATCGCAATCCGCAGCGAGCCCAAGCAGCAGCCGCCTTATCGCTCCCTGGCGGAAGTGATCAAGGCGCAGCAGGTTGTCCATACGCTTGACGCTGTTGACGGTACCCTGATCGGATTCCGTTTCCCGGCCGCTGCCAAATCCGTGAACGTGCGCGGCTGGCACTTCCACTTTCTCACGGCCGACCGGAGACGCGGCGGCCATGTGCTCGGCCTGACCACGGGCCAGGGAGCGGCTCTGCTCCAGGAAGTCTCCGATCTGCGCATCCGCTTCCCGGCGCAGGGGCCCGCAGCGAGCGCGGGCGAGGATGAGATTAGGGCCGTCGAGCGGGCACGCTAAACCTGCCGCGTCGCGCTCTCCGACGGCACAATGCGAGCGGCGGACCGCCAGACGGCGGCTTCACGAGGCCCTTTTGCGGCGCATCCTGAAAAGTAGGGTCGATGGCAATTCCGTTATTGTCCGCCATCGCGCGGCTCGATATAAGCTCGCCCCGCGAGCAGGGGGCTCGCTTTTCGTACGGGGTTGCAATGTCTCCGCAAAAGAATGGCGGCGCGATACTCGACAAGACCAAGCTCTATCGACCTTCCGACAAAGAGCCTTTCATGAACGAGCGCCAGCGGGAGTATTTCCGCCAGAAGCTCATCAGTTGGAAAGAGGAAATCCTCAAGGAGGCCAAGGAAACGCTGGCCCATCTGCAGGCCGAGAACGAGAATCACCCGGATCTTGCCGACCGCGCCTCTTCGGAGACCGACCGCGCGATCGAGTTGCGCGCGCGCGACCGCCAGCGCAAGCTGATCGCCAAGATTGATAGCGCGCTCGCCCGCCTTGAGGACGGCACCTACGGGTATTGCGAGGAGACGGGCGAGCCGATCTCGCTCAAGCGGCTCGAGGCGCGCCCGATCGCCACCCTTTCTGTCGAGGCGCAGGAGCGCCATGAACGACGCGAGCGCATCTATCGCGACGAGTGAAATGCAGTCCTAGCATGGGAACGGCGGCCGCCCATGCAACGCCGTCGGTTTCTTCAGCATCTGGCAGGCGCTGCAGCGGCGATCGCGGCAGTGCCCCGCATCGCAAGTGCGCGAGCCTATCCCTCGCGACCGCTCACCATGGTCGTGCCGTTTCCGGCGGGCGGGGCCACCACGACGCTCGCGCGAGTGCTGGCCGAGCATCTCAAGGAGACGCTCGGCCAGCCGGTCGTCGTGGAGAACGTGGCTGGCGCAGGGGGCAGCATCGGGGTTGCCCGAAGCGCGCGTGCGGCGCCCGATGGCTACTCGCTGAGCTTCGGCAACCGGGCGAGTCACGTCGGAGCCGGCGCGGTCTATCCGGTTGCATACGACGTCTTGGCGGACTTTGAACCGGTGTCGAGGGTGGCCGATACCCCGCTCTGGGTCGTCGCAAGAAAGGATTTGCCGGCAAAGGATCTGAAGGAGCTGATCACGTGGCTCAAGGCGCACCCGGACAAGGCGTCGGCCGCGACGGTCGGCCCCGGGAGCGGATCGCATCTGTGCGGGATTTATCTTCAGAACAACACTGGGACCCGCTTCCAATTCGTGCCCTATCGCGGCGGTGCGCCGGCGATAGCTGATCTGGTAGGCGGACAGGTCGACATCATGTGCGACATGTCCTCGAATTCGCTTCCGCAGGTACGCGCCGGCCAGATCAAGGCACTCGCGGTCATGGCCAAGTTGCGATGGTTTGGCGCGCCCGATGTTCCCACCGTGGACGAGACGGGAGTGCCGGGCGTCTACATTTCTTTCTGGCACGCGCTTTGGGTCCCTAAGGGTACGCCTAGGACTATGATCGCTACGCTCAACGCAGCGGTGGTGACGGCCTTGGCCGACCCGACCGTTCGCCAGCGATTTTCCGATCAAGGCCAGGAGGTGCCGCCGCGCGACCAACAGACGCCGCAGGCGCTCGCTGTCTACCACAAGGCCGAGATCGAGAAGTGGTGGCGATCATCAAGGCGGCCAACATCAAGCCGCAGTAGCGCTTGGCCGGTCAGGGCTTGGGCGGCGGACGGTTTAGCAGGCTCGCCATCTCCTGCTCGAGGCTGTCGTAGAAGGATTTCTGCTGCCCGGGCTTGGCGTCGGCGCTGCGCGCGTGTGCGGCCTTCGCGGGTTCTGCGGCCGCTTCATCGGTTGCAGGTGCGGCAGGCTCGCTCTTGCTCACTGTCGTCCCTGGGCGAAGGTCGTCCGGCTTGAACGGGCGGCGCAGCGTCGTGTCCACCCGAGGAGAGGTTTCGGACGCAGGTTCGCCAGTGCTCCTTGGTACGCCGAAACCTGTGCGCGTCTCATCGCTCTTGCCGGGCCGGCGCAACGCGGCTTCGAGCCGTTGCGCCATTTCCGAGAGATTTTGGTCGGCTGGCGACTTGAGCGCGGGATCGGTGGTGCTGGGAGTAGGCGTTGGCGCCGGTTGCAGCCGCGGCATGCGGCGTTGCTCGGCAGGCCCGCCCACCCCGGGCACGCGTGACAATTCGTCCGCGAGTTCAGCGAGCGGGTCGGGGGCGCGCGGCTTGCGCTCGCGCGGGGGAACGGGAGACACAGGCGGCGTCGCAGCCTGCGGTTCATCCGGCCGCTCTCCCGGCCAGACCATCGGTTCTTCCGACGCCATCGGCGGACGCGGCGGTCGGGGCTCGGCGCGCACCGAGGGTTCGACCCGCGCTGCAGCCTCGGGCTTCGGCGCCGGCTCGGGCTGCAGCGGCCACATGCTGTCTTCGCCGAGAGGCACCGCCCGTGGCAACGTGTCGGCGGCTGGCGGACGGACTCCTTCCCGCGCCGCCGTTGCCGCGCGTACAATGTTCTGCTCGACCACCACGTCGGTCGGGCCGCCGATGATGAGGAGATGCTCCACATTATCGCGTCGAATGAGGACGAGACGCCGCCGGCTGTCGACCGTTGCCTGATCGATGACGGCGAGCCGCGGCTGGCGTCCGCGCGTGGCGCCGCCGCCGAGCCGTCCGCCGCCGAACCGGCGCATGAGCCAGAACGCCAGCGCCAGCAGGGCCAGCACGATGATTACGAAGAGAAAGACCTTGAGACCGGTCTGTCCTTCACCGAATACCGTATCCAACATCACTCCTCCCCCAGTCTCACCGGTCCCGGCATCGTCCCCAATGGTTAACGCCGCTGCTCCTACGCCCCGCCGGTCAATACTAACAGGAAATTAAGAAAGCTAGGACCCGGGTCGACATGCCCGTGGAAGCTTTCGCGTGGTAAACGGCGGTTTGGCAGGGGCGGGAGCCGCCTGCAACGGCCCATTAACCGCACCAGCGCAAAATTCCTGCTGCGTAAGGTGCCCGGCGCGACAGCGTTCCGGCGCGCTCCCAGTAGCGGCCCGGGCAGCGCGCCCGTGAAAGCCTTGCGTGAACCTAACGGCTGGGGCACTCAGGACGAGGCGAATGTCGCCGATTCCACGCCGAGCATGACGCAGCCGAAAGCCTCCGAGGACAACGCCCGTGCGCCGATCGAGCGCAGTCCGGAAGCCCGCCGGACCGGCAGTATCGGTCTCGTGCTGCTCTTTGCGCTGCTCGTCCCGGCCGCCGGTGCCTTCCTGATCGGACGCGCCAAAGCGGAACCTTACACTGTGGCGCTCGTCGCCGTATTGGCCACGCTCAGCGTGTTCCTACTGTTCGCGTTCGCCGCTGGCATCCTGCGCATGCCGGGTCGGACGGCCAAACGCCCCTTGCTGGCGGCCATCGTCGACCATGCCAGTGAGGGCATCGTGGTGACCAATCCGGATGGCCGCGTGGTTTACGCCAACGCTGCCTATCTTGAACTCGTCGGGGCGTCCGACGCCCGCGATGTGCGCCCGGTCGAGCGGGCCCTCATGGGCGATGCCGCTGTTTCCGAAGCCGTGTACCGTCTGCTCAAGGCTGCGCGGGAAGGGCGCCGTGCCCAGGAGGAGGTGCGCGTCAATGCGCACGGCGGCGAGAACGGACGGTGGTTGCGCATCCGCGTGCGCCCGCTCGGCGAAGGTAAACGCGACGCGCGCATCACGGTGTGGTCCCTCTCTGATGTGACGCGCGATCTCGAGCGGCACGAGAATGTATTTCAGGAGTTGCAGCACGCGATCGACTATCTCGACCATGCGCCAGCTGGCTTCTTTTCGGCCGAGGCCAACGGCAACATCGTCTATATCAACGCGACGCTGGCCAATTGGCTCGATTATGATCTCGCCCAAATCGGCTCTGGCAGCCTCAAGCTCGAACAGATCGTGGCGGGGGAGGGCGCGTCGCTCCTGACCACGCTCGCGGCCGTGCCGGGCGACGTGAAGACGGAAATTCTCGACATCGATCTCAAAACGCGCAGCGGCCGCACCGTCCCGGCCCGGCTATTCCATAAGGTCGCCTTCGGGCCCGACGGCGCGCCAGGCGCCTCGCGGACGCTTGTCATCAATCGCGCGCGCGACGGGTCGATCGATTCGCAGCGCGCGGCCGAAGTGCGGTTCATGCGCTTTTTCCAAAATACGCCGATGGCGATCGCCACCGTCGACAAGCAGGGGCGGATCGTCGACTCCAATGCGAGATTTGCCCGCCTGTTCCACCCCGTATTCAAAGGCGGAGCGAGGGACGACCGCTCGATCCTCTCCATCGTTGCCGAGCGCGACCAGGGTGCGCTCGAAGCCGCCATCCGCAAGGCGGCAGAGGGACAAAGCGAGATTGATCCGGTCGACGCGGCGCTCGCCGGTATCGGCGAGCGCTATGCCAGCTTCTTCGTCATAGCGGTCGAGGACGAGAAGCAACGCGACCGTGAAGCCGCAATCGTCTACGCGCTTGAAACCACGCAGCAGCGCACGCTCGAGAACCAGGTCAACCAGCAGCAGAAGATGGAGACCATCGGCCGGCTGGCGGGAAACATCGCGCATGATTTTAACAATCTGCTCGGCGCGATCATGATGGCGACCGACTTCCTGTTGAATGCGCACCGGCCGACCGATCCGTCCTTTCAGGACATTATGCACATCAAGCAAAACGCCAATCGCGCCGCGAGCCTGGTGCGGCAGCTGCTGGCGTTCTCGCGCAAGCAGACCCTGCGCCCACAGGTGATCGACCTCGGTGAGGCGCTCTCGGATCTGACCGTTTTGCTGCGCCGCCTGATCGGCGAGAACGTATCGCTCGACGTTCCGCAGGTGCGCGACCTCTGGCCGGTCAGGGCCGATGTCGGGCAATTCGAGCAGGTGATCATCAATCTTGCGGTCAATGCGCGCGACGCCATGCCGCTCGGCGGCAAACTCACGCTGCGCACGTCTAACGTCAGCGTTGGCGACGACACGCAGCATTGGCACAAGGACATGCCGGCAGACGACTACGTGCTGGTGGAAGTCGAGGATACCGGCAGCGGGATCGCGCCGGAGATCATCGATAAGATTTTCGATCCCTTCTATACGACGAAGGACGTGGGAAAGGGCACGGGGCTCGGCCTTTCGACGGTCTATGGCATTGTCAAGCAGACCGGCGGTTTCATCTATGTGGAGTCGGAGGTCGGCAAGGGCGCGATCTTTCGCATCTTCCTACCGCGCCACGTTCCGGCTGCGGATGAGGTCGAGGTGCCGCAATTGCCGGAGACTACGGCGCCCGCCATTGCCACCGCCGCTGCTGGTGAGATACGCGCCCCGGCGACCGATCTGACCGGCCGCGGCACTATTCTCCTGGTCGAAGACGAGGAGGGGCTGCGTGCACTCAACGCGCGAGGCCTCCAATCACGCGGCTATACGGTGATCGAGGCCGGAAACGGCATCGAGGCGCTGCAGGAGCTGGAAAAGCAGGGCGGGGAGGTCGATATTGTCGTCTCCGACGTGGTCATGCCGGAGATGGACGGGCTTGCGCTGATGAAAGAACTCAAGAAGCGCAAGCCCGACATCAAGATCATCTTCGTGTCTGGCTATGCCGAGGACGCCTTCGACAAAAACCTCCCCGATCAGACGCAGTTCAATTTCCTCCCCAAGCCGTTCACGCTCAAGCAATTGGTCAGGGTGGTGAAGGAGACCATGGCGGGCTGAGCGGTGTTGCCGTGTCCGGCGCAGCGCTCCACTTCAGTTTCCCGCTGCGCCGGATCCGCGAGGCCCTGTTTTCGTTGGGCACGTTTGCGCGCTACCATCCATCCATGATCGAACCGGGACAGACCAGGGAAGACAAATACGTGGAGACCGCGCGCGAGCGGCGGATCGCGAACGCGGTGCTGCTGTTTTTCCTTCTTGTCGTGGTGGGTGGCGGCATTTGGCTCGCCAATGCCATGTTCGAGCAGCGCCGGCTCGAGGACTGCATGGCGCAGGGGCGGGGAAATTGCGCGCCGCCGATCGAGACGCCGGCGCGATAGGTAGCGCACAGCGGCGCCTGGAACCTTCAGCGATCGCACACATTTACTTTAGAACTGCCCGACAGGAGGAGGCCGTGCCGGCGAGATCGAAGAAGCAGCAGATGGCGGCGGGCGCGGCGCTCGCCGCCAAACGCGGCGAGCGCTCGAAGCAGAGCCTCAAGGGCGCCTCGCGCCAGATGGTCGAGAGCATGAGCGAGCGGCAGTTGCGGGAGTTCGCCCGCACCAAACGAAAGGGTCTACCGCGCAAGCGCAGGAGCTGAATCCGTCAGCGGATGCGACGCGCCGCTTACGCTCTCCTTCTCCGCGCGCGTACCGATCACGACGAGTTCGCTCTCGACAGCCACCGGGGTGCGCAGCGTGCTGAGCCCGGGGCAGCCCGCGAGAGCCAGGCGCTCGACCTCTTTCAGCTTCTCGGCCGGCGCATCGCTCCTGACCTGAACATTGATCGTCACCTTGCGGAACGCCGAAGGGGGTGCCTCGGCGATCATATGGCCGCGTGCATCAAACTCGGTGCGTGCGACCGCCTCGAAGGTGTCGTATGCGACGCCAAGCTTAGCCGCGTAGAAGGCAAACACCGCCGCGTAGCAGCCGATCGCGCCGGAGAGCAAAAATTCAAGCGGCGTTGGTGCGCAATTCTGTCCGCCCACATGGGCGGGCTCGCTGATGAGGAATTTGTACCCGCTCTTCTTGCACTCGACCAATTCGTTGAGCTGGCCGATCGAGGTCACCTTTACTTCGACAAAACTTTGCGGTCCCTCCGGTGCCTCTTTTTCCGGATGCGTGCGATAGCGGCGCTCGCGGGCCTCGGTGATCTCCTTCAACTCCGGAAAGCAATCGCAGACTTTGGCCATGGACGGATCCTCAAGCGGGAGAGGAAGAGACCGAGTTTGTCGCTCGCGCTCGCTCGATTGCACCGAAGTGCGTCTGAGCGCTACTTCGCCTCGACCAAGCCGACCTGATTGACCAAACTGTTCGCGGTCACCGGATTGCCTTCGAGTGTCACGTTCATGTTGCGCACGATGTTGCCGACGCCTGGGATCGCCCAGCCTTCGTCCGTCGTGATCACGCCGCCTTGGCCTGCGCGCGCTTGAGAAAGTCGACGAACACTGCGGCCATCTCGGGCTCCTTCGGCGCCCAGTCCTCGGGCGGGACGAGATCGACGTCGAGGTCGCCGGGAAAGAGGTCGTAGAGCTCGCTGCCCGCAATCATGCGATGTGCCGTCTCGGCGATGGCGTGGTTGTGCGTCTTGTCGTTGCCTGGAATGATGCAGGTCGGCACCTTGATCGAGTTGAGGTCCTTTTCGCTCGCGCCGATGATCGGCAGCTCGGCGCCTTTCGCGAACTGCCCGCGCCAGCGCTCCATGGCGGCGATGAACGAGTTCGGGTCCATCGCCATGAGGGTTGCGCGGTTTGCCGGCCGCGCCTCGATGCGCTCCTTGAAGTGGTCAAGCTCGCACACGGCGGCCATTCCGCCCTCGCGTGCCGCGCGGATATATTTGCCGTAATAATTTTCGGTCAGCCGGGCCGCGGCAAACGGACCGCCGGTGACGCGCCATAACAAGAGCGCGCGCACCGCGCGCGGATATTTCAGCGCGAACAGCACGGAGAGCCGGCAGCCGGAGGAGCCGCCACCCACCACCGTAGGCAGCGCCTTGAGCTGCGAGAGGAGATCATAGAGGTCCTCCGCCCAGACTTCGTATTCGGAAACGTCCGCGCCGATGGCGATGTCGGAGAGCCCGCAATTGCGTCGGTCGTGGATGAGCACGCGGCAGCCGGCATCGGCGACGTGCTGCGCCAGCGATTTCACGTTATCGAGGCCGCGGCGGCCGCCAGGCGAAAGCGCGACCCAAGGGCCAGCGCTACCGAGGACTTCGTAATTGAGGTTCACTCCGCGCACATGGGCGATGGGCATTTGCTGTCTCCCGGTTGACGGTGCAGCTCAGTTTATACCGCGGCGGTCGCCGCGTCTCGCCTACCGTGCCGAACTGCGCACACGCCCCCGTAACGCGCTCGCGATCATCAACACTTGTCGCAGCTCGTTGCACGCGATACCCACAGGCGCAAGCCAAACGCTTTGCATGCTGAGGTGAATCATGCGCTACGAGCTCTACTATTGGCCGACCATCCAGGGCCGCGGCGAATTCGTGCGCCTCGCCCTGGAGGAGGCGGGCGCCGACTACATTGACGTGGCGCGACGTTCCGGCAAGCGCGGCGTCCCCGCGATGATGAAATTCGTTGAGAGCGCAGGCGCCGCGCGCCCTCCATTCGCGCCGCCGTTCCTCAAGGCAGGCAAGCTCGTGATCGCGCAGACCGCCAACATCCTCCTCTACCTCGGCGCGCGGCTTAATCTAGCGCCACGGGAAGAGGCCGGACGGTTGTGGGTGCACCAGTTGCAGCTCACGATCGCGGACCTCGTGGTGCTGATCCACGACACGCATCACCCGATTACCGGCTATCTCTATTACGAAGAGCAGCGCCCCGCCGCCAAGATCGCCACGAAATACTTCTGGCGCTATCGGCTGCCGAAATTCCTGCGCTATTTCGAGCGCGTGCTGCAAAAGAGCGGCGGTCCTTATCTCATCGGCCGCAACCTCACCTATGCAGACCTGTCGTTGTTCCAGATCATCGCGGGCCTGCGTTACGCCTTCCCGCGCCGTATGCGCCGGTTTGAGCGCAAGGTGCCGCGCCTCGTTGCGCTGCACGAGCGTGTGGCCAAGCGACCGCGGATCGCCGCCTATCTCGCCTCGCCGCGCCGCATTCCGTTCAGCCAGTGGGGCATCTACCGTTACTTCAAGGAACTCGACGTCTAAGCGAGGCCGGCTCTGCGATTGTGGTCGCTGAGGCGGCGGCTTCCCATGCCGGGGAAATCTGCCTAAAACCGCGGCGTCCGTTGCAAAGCCGACCATCCCCATGACCGCTCACGCCGAGATCGCCGCGCCGTATAAGCACACATCGCTGTTCCCGCTAGGCCACGACAGAACGCCGTACCGCAAGCTCACCGGCGAGGGCGTGCGCTTGGAACGCGCCGGAAGACACGAGCTCCTCGTGGTCGAGCGCGAGGCGCTACGCATGGTGGCCGAGGCGGCATTCACCGATATCAATCATTTACTGCGCCCCGGGCACTTGCAGCAGCTGCGCGCGATCCTCGAGGATCCGCAGGCAAGCGACAACGACAAGTTCGTCGCCTACGATTTCCTCAAGAACGCCAACATTGCGGCGGGCGGCGTGCTTCCCATGTGTCAGGACACCGGCACCGCGATCATCATGGGCAAGAAAGGGCGTCTGGTCTTCACCGAGGGTGATGATGAAGCGGCACTGGCCGAGGGCGCGCGCGACGCCTATCTCAAGCGCAACCTGCGCTATTCGCAGCTCGCGCCGATCTCCATGTTCGAGGAGAAGAACACAAAGTCGAACATGCCGGCGCAGGTTGAGATTTACGCCGAAGGCAAAGGCGAGAACGACGACGCCTACAAGTTCTTGTTCATTGCCAAGGGCGGTGGCTCGGCCAACAAATCTTTCCTGTTCCAGGCGACGCCCTCAATTCTCACCCACGACCGGCTGATCGCGTTTCTCAAGGAGAAGGTGCTCACGCTGGGCACCGCCGCGTGCCCGCCCTATCATCTCGCCATTGTCATCGGCGGCACATCGGCCGAACTGACGATGAAGACGGTCAAGCTCGCCTCGTGCCGCTACCTCGACGACCTGCCGACGCGCGGCTCCGAGGACGGCCACGCCTTCCGCGATGTAGCCATGGAGCAGGAGGTGCATCGGCTCACGCATTCGCTCGGCGTGGGCGCGCAGTTCGGCGGCAAATATTTCTGCCACGACGTGCGCGTGATCCGGCTGCCCCGGCACGGCGCCTCGCTGCCGATCGGCCTCGGCGTCTCATGCGCGGCCGATCGGCAAGCGCTCGCCAAGATTACGCGGGAGGGTGTCTTTCTCGAGGAACTGGAGCGCAATCCGGCAAAATACCTGCCGGAGATCGATGCCACCAAGCTCGGCGGCGAAGTCGTGCATGTCGATCTGCGCCAGCCGATGAAGGATATTCTCGCCCAGCTTTCCAAGTACCCGATCAAGACGCGCCTCTCTCTGACCGGGCCTATGGTCGTCGCGCGTGATCTCGCGCACGGCAAATTGCGCGAGCGGCTGGAGCGAGGGGAGGGGCTGCCAGACTATTTCAAGAACCACCCGGTCTATTACGCGGGTCCCGCCAAGACGCCACAAGGCTACGCCTCGGGCGCCTTCGGCCCCACTACCGCGGGAAGGATGGATGGCTTCGTGCACGACTTTCAGGCCGCTGGTGGTTCGATGATCATGCTGGCCAAGGGCAACCGCTCCTCCGCGGTGCGCGAAGCCTGCAAGAAGCACGGCGGCTTCTATCTCGCCTCCATCGGCGGCGCGGCCGCAAATCTCGCCGAGCATTGCATCAAGAAGGTCGAAACAGTGGAATATCCGGAGCTCGGCATGGAGGCGGTCTGGAAAATCGACGTGGAAAATTTTCCCGCGTTTATTGTGATCGACGACAAGGGCAACGATTTCTTCCAGGAACTGAATTTGGGGTAGTCGTCATTCCGGCCGAGCGAAGCGAGAGCCGGAATCCATATCCACGGTCCGAGATTATGGATTCCGGGTTCGCCGCTTCGCGGCGCCCCGGAATGACGCCCACCAGCTCGGCTAATCGAGGATGACGAGGTGATCCGTTTGTGCAAACCTTGGCGCATGGTTCAGTTGGACACGTGACTCGTATGGCTTGGATCAAGGCAACCGACATCGCGTACGGGCGGCTTCGGGCTCCCGACCTCGATGTGATGGAGGAGTTCCTCACGCGGTTTGGAATGTTGCGCGCGGCGCGCACCAACACAGCCCTCTATATGCGCGGCACCGATCCCGCCCATCACATCCATGTCACCGAGAAAGGCGCGCCGAAATTCGTCGGTCTCGCCTATTACGCCGCGACCGAGGACGATCTCGAGCGCATCGCGCGCGCGCGCGGCGCCTCGCCCATTGAGGACATCGATGAGCCCGGCGGCGGCAAACGGGTGCGGCTCACTGAACCCAACGGCTATCAGATCGAAGTTGTGCACGGCATCGCCACATTGCCGGCGATTGCGACCCAACGCCAGAAGCTCAACACGGGCGAGGATCCCCTGTTGCGCGCGGGCGAGTTGATGCGGCTGCCCAAGGGCCCCTCGCATGTCAAGCGGATCGGACATGGTGTGCTGATGACTCCGAAGTTCCGGGAGACCGTGGATTGGTTCCGCGAGATGCTCGGCTTCGTTTGCTCGGATGATGTTTACGCTGGCGAAAAGAGCAACCTCATCGGTTCGTTCAATCGCTGCGACCGCGGCGACGCCTACGTTGATCATCACGTGTTCTTCTGCCTCAACCATCCAAAGACCGGCCTTAATCACCTGTCCTTCGAGGTGCCCGACATCGACGATGTCGCGATGGGCCACGACTACCTGGCGCAGTTCGGCTACGAGCATATGTGGGGGATCGGCCGGCACGTGCTGGGCAGTCAGGTCTACGACTATTGGGCCGATCCATGGGGCCGCGTGCACGAGCACTGGGCGGACAGCGACCGGCTCAATCTCGCGAACGGGTCGAACCTCGTACCCGCGGAGGAGGCGCTTACCTCGCAATGGGGCGAGGCGCCGCCCAAAAAATTCATCGACCACGCCAGCCCCTAAGAGCGGCGGATGTTCGTGCACGCGATGCTGGCGAAGCACCGGCTTGCGGCCCCGCGGCGCAAGCGCAATAACCTATGCTTGGAGGTGCGATCATGATCACCGCCTTGGTGCAGTTCCAACTGTCGTCGCCGGTCTCGCTTGCCGACGCCACGCAGCGTTTCGAGGCGACTGCCCCGAAATATCAAAAGCTCCCTGGGCTGATCCGGAAATATTACATCCGCTCCGAGGACGGGCGCGTGGTCGGCGGCGTTTATCTTTGGCAGACACGTCAGGCGGCCGAGCGTGTCTACAGCGCCGAGTGGCGCGAGCGCGTCGAAAAGCTGTATGGCACGAAGCCCACAATTACCTGGTTCTACAGCCCAGTAGTCGTCGACAATTCGACCGGCGGGACGATCACGAAGGCGGCATGAGCATGACACATGATGACAATATTCCCCGCAGCGCGCTCGTGGCCGCGGGCGCAGCAGTCGCCGCGGGCGCTCCCCTGCGCCCGCAAGCACGCGCGAAGGGTCCGCTCGTTTGGCTCGACATGGACCAGCAGGCGCTCGACGATGCTTATGACCAGATCGTCTACGCCCCCAATCGCGAACAGGTAACCAAGCGCCGGATCGCCAACAGCGAGCGCGCGCGTGCCGCGATCGGCGCGCCCGAGCGCGTGGCCTATGGTCCAACCGAGATCGAGAAGCTCGATATCTACCGCAGCGCGCAAGCGCACGCCCCCATCAATATTTTCGTTCATGGTGGGGCGTGGCGCGCCCATCGCGCCGCCGATTATGCCTGCCTTGCCGAGCCATTCGTGCGCGCAGGCGCACATTTTGTCATTCTCGACTTTACCAATGTCGACGAGACGGGCGGCAGCCTATTTCCCATGGTCGAGCAGGTGCGCCGCGCGGTCGGCTGGGTCTACAGGAACGCCGGTGCGTTCGGCGGCGATGCATCGCGACTTTATCTCACCTCGCATTCGTCCGGCTCGCACATCGGTGGCTGCGTGGTGACCCATGACTGGCGCCGAGAAAATCTGCCGGTCGATATCCTCAAGGGCGCGACGCTCGGCAGCGGCATGTATGATCTAAAGCCCGTGCGGCTCTCCAAGCGCTCGAAATACGTCAAGTTCACGGATGAGATGGAGGAGGCGTTGAGCGCGCAACGCCACCTGGACAAGCTCAACACGCCGCTCGTTCTTGCCTACGGCAGCTGCGAGACGCCGGAGTTCCAACGCCAGACGCGCGACTTCTACGCTGCCGTCAAAGCCGCCGGTAAGCCCGTCGAACTCCTTGTCGGCGAGGGCTACAATCATTTCGAGATGCTGGAGACGCTGTCCAATCCTTACGGGCTGCTCGGCCGCGCGGTCCTGGCGCAGATGCACCTCGGCCCACGATAGCAACCGTCCCCGCGAGAAGCGGGGACGTTTAGCGATCCACGCCTATCCCGCTTGCCGATAGTGCTGGAACTCAGCGGTGCTCTTGCGGTGTCGTGGCGCAGGCCTCGCGGCCGCAAGCTGCCGGTCGAACACTTGCGCGCAGTGAAGCCATCGCTCCGCCATGCGATTCCAGGTCGCCTTGCTCGCGGGGTCGCGCGTGAACTTCGCCATTCGCTGGCAGTCGGCGGCGTGCCTGAGAAATTCCTCCGATGGATTCATCAAGTCCGTCCTCCTTGGTGGTCAGGCTACCCTGCCTACGCGCCGAAACCCTTGCGCGTGTTCGGAGAGCCGCAGCCAACACAGGGCCAGTTCACGCCACGTATTCCTCTCCTTCTCGTCGATCGAGTCCTCTGCCAATCGAAAGCACTCGCTCGCTCGCTGCTGATACGTGTCCTCGGAAGCCATGGCGTAACCTGACGTGCGCCCCCGCCCTAAGTTCACAACCGGACATAACCAGGATCCGCGAGAAAGGTTCCCACTCACTGGCGGCGCCGGCGGCAGCGACATGGTAACTTCACCCTCCACCACGGGGCTAAGGCGGTAGCGGGAGGCGGCACCATATGCGCGAGTCAGCCGCTGACACGCCCGGCGCGAAGGCCATAGCGGGCCGGCGCACGGGCGAGCTGCCGGTTGCGGGCGGCGTTTACGTCGATACTGCGATTTGGCAATGGCAGGGGCTCAAATGGGCCCATCTGCTCGCCGATGATGCTGACGAACTGCACTGCTTCGCGGCGCGGCTCGGCATTCATCGCGTGTCGTATCAGGGTCCGCCGCGGACCCCAGTTCCGCACTACGATATTACGGCTTACGAGCGACAGCGGGCGATTGCGCTCGGCGCGATTGCCTGCAGCCGCGACGAGATCGTCGCGGTCGTGCGTCGGATGCGTTCGCGCGCTGGTGTGCCGCGAACTCACGCGGCGTAGTCGGGCCTGAAGCTAAGCCACCGTCGTCAATCGACGGGGCTGGGCTTGGTTTCTGCCTCGCCCATCCTAGCGCATCTTCGCCCAGGGATCGAATTTCTGCTCCGGGATCTTATCGAGCGCGGCTTTGTACGCCTTCTCGGCCTCGGCCGCCTTCTGCTTCTGCTCCGCGCTCTGCTGCTGCGATGGGGAATATCTTCCCTTTCCTCGCCCTTGAGCATGAGCGGGCGCAATCAACAACGCGATGGCGGCGAGAGCGATGACGAGGGTTCTCATTCCCCATTCCCCCATGAACAGTCGCACCCTCGGGCCGAGAATAGGGGTTGTTGTGGCCGAAAATGCGATCCGGGTGCGGGCTTCGATGTTCGTAAGTGCCACAGCTGCTAAGACATCCTGATCGGCGCGGGATTTATTTTGAGGCGCAGGCAAGCATGACTTTGACCGTGACGCCCTGTCGCTGCGGCCGGAACGTGGCGCGATTCTCCTCCTCAAAGACGAAGGTACCGCCGGGGTTGATCGCGTAGCTATTGAGAATTCGCTCGTTTGCCTCGCACGCGACCGTGCAGGCCTGGCGACACTCGCCCTCGACGAAACGAATGACTGTTCCGCTCGGCCCTGGCGGTCCGGGGGGGCCCGCAGGTCCAGCGGGTCCAGGCGGTCCTGAGTCGCCCTTTTCGCCCTGGGAGACCCTCTCTTCGCAAGCCGAGAGCACCAGCGGCGCCAGCAGCAAGACAGTGACCAACGAGCGGACGTGCATGTGATCTCCCAGGAAGTCAGATCAGGAATGAGGACAGCAGTCTGCGCACGAAAAAGGGCTGGCCCGTGGCGGTACTCGCCAATGCGCGGTGCGCTCGGTGGCGCCGATCTGTTTGGAGGCCGGCGCGGCAGCGCTGTTCAAACGCTCCGCCACGGAGGGCGCCACGTCGGGCGTCATCTGCACGCGAAAGGGCCGCGTGGTGCGGCGGGCCCGTTCTTGGAGAGCTTACCAGCAGGGGCGACACCAGCAGCGGAACCGGCCGCACACCCGCGTAAATCCAGGCCGGCAATAAGGTCCCCATCCGCGACATGCGGCCGGCTCGATCGGCGTAAAATTCTGCGCCGCAGTGGCGACATCGTTGGCCCCGCGCGAGGTTTGCGCGTCGGCTGTCAAGGCCGCGGATGCCGCGAACAAAACTGCGATCGCAACGGAGAGCGTAACTTTGCGCATCGATGTCTCCTTCTACTGCCGCGATGTGCCCCTAGTGTGCCCCAAGCCGGTCGATCTTACGCGCTCAGCCGTTTTGGTCCACATCGACGATTGTAGTGTGTGCGGCGGCGCTGCGTTCGGCGCGGACACCGATGCCGCGATGAGCGGTCAAGCGACGCACGGATAGGAGCACGCCTCTCCGGGGTGGCAGAAAGAGAGAAGCCCCGGCCGTGGTAGGTCCGGGGCTCTCGTGCAGTAGTGTCACCACGATTCTGGCGGATCGTGATGCCCTACGCTAACGCGATCTGCGCGGTTTCGGCAACAGCGTCCAATGGGAAAAGCGTCGCG
>WNGD01000832.1_pt1 | contig 33741 bp, 28 predicted proteins | sample 5400671 | NCBI WGS metagenome assembly WNGD01 (sample SAMN13153369, study PRJNA577476) | soil metagenome | isolation source: 40 cm soil or saprolite under grassland replicate 2 | place: USA:California | collected 2016-06-15 | reverse complement strand
CGTTTGCGACCATGAATACTGCTATTTCCTGCCCCGATTTGGCCTCTTGCACAACACGACTCATTGGGGCAAAATTGAAGGGACGCGTTCATTGGTTCTTTGTCTGTTTTCATATTCAAAGCATGCCAACGGACGCATATTTTTTCAAGTTCTCCTTCCCTTTTCACCAGTTCGTGGAGAGCTACCTTTTTTAACGCGATCTGGGAAAATCATCACGCAGATAGCGCGCGATAAAGCGCGAAATTACTCGGACGTATGCTTCAGGATCATGCCCGTAGGCACCGCAGTGCTCCATCTCCTCGATGAAATATGTTTCGACGGGAACGTTGTACAACTGCGCCTCGGCGGCGATCTGCTGTGAATGGGCGATCGGTATCAGCGTATCGCCGGACGAATGAATGAGTAGCAGGGGGATCGTGCGCTGCTCTGCGGCAGCATGTGAGCGTACGCGCCAGCGTTTGAAGCTGGTTGCCGGGTGAGCGATGACATTATAACCAAAACGTACGCGGAAAACAGCGCTACTACAAAGAACGGTCAGCCAGGCGACAGCGGGCCAGAGGCGCTGGAGTTTGCGTAGAGGCGCTCGCCAGCTATTGCTCTCCTGCGTCAGTTGATACTGTACAAGGCGACGCAAAATATCGTCGGAATGCGCGTAGGGACTATCGGCGATAATGGCAATGACGTCGGAATGGGGCGGCGTGAGCAGGGCAATGGAGGCACCCATAGAAAAGCCATGGATGATTATCTTGCCAAGCAGCGTCTCTGGCTGTCGGGCGGCGACCTCGAGCGCCGCTGCAAGATCGTGCACCTCCGCGTTGCCGCCACTGGTCATCACGCTATCGCTCTCACCGTGGCCGCGAAAATCGAAGAACAGGATATTGTAGCCATGCGCGTACTGCAGCGCGGCGACGGTGCGCAGATGTGCGCGCGACGTACGATAGCCATGGCACAACACAACCGTCGGGGCCGGACGAGGCTGCGCCCAGAAATCGCCACTCAATAGCGTACCATCAGCCGTCTCGAAGAGCAGAGAGCGTTGCTGCGCGAGAGGAGGGTCGGCATTGCCGAACGGCATCTTCCAGGTGAAGAGGGACTCATCTAAAAGGGTGTGAGGGCGTGAAAGTTCTCCGATGAAGCGATTCGCCAACACAGCCAGGCCACTTGTGACGGTCAGGCCGAGAACGCCAGCGCCCCCGGCAAAGCCCACCAATAAGCGATCCCGACCTGACATAGTTCCAAAAACCATAGCGTTTTATTGTACCACCATTTCTCCTGGTTTCGTGAGGGTGATCCTTACAGGATGGACTACATAGGGCATCACCCTCCCATCCTCTACACCCTCCGCTACAAAAAGCATCAGCTTCTGCTTTACGTATTATAACGCATCGGTGCGTTCCTCAGAGAGGGTGGACTGGTTCAGTCGTCGGAAAACTGAACCAGTCTTTGTGAAGTGAGCCAACAGCTAAACGCTCCCGACTCCTCAAAATGCGTTCTACCACTTATAGTGATTGCATTCATCTATGCCAGGGGCGCAAAGGTCAACCGACCCACCACAATCAGGACTGCCAGCAGCAAGAGCGCCACATTCATGCTAATGGCGCTATATTCCCGGCGCGAGGCATGAAAGGCAGAGGCGCTGAGCATGACCACGACCAGCCCTACAGCAGCTGCCACAGTCAACCATGGCACAATGCCTGTGGCAGCAGGGAGAATGAGCCCAATGGCCCCCAGGATTTCCGCGACGCCAATAAAGCGGACAAATGGGGCAGGAACCTCATTGGCCCAGGCCATATTTTTCCTCACTGTAGCCAGGGGCATGAAGGCTTTCGTAAAACCCGCCAACAGAAACGCCAGAGCCAGCAGGCCCTGGATGATCCAGAGCACGATATTCATCTTCTTGTTTCCTTTCTTTCGCAACAAGCGTGCTATAAACAGCGGCTATTGCGTAATCGATATTTGTTGTTTATAATACTACTGTATGATGGTTATAACAATCAAGAGACAATCTCATGGTTGTGTTGCTTAGACAACGGCACGAGAAAAGTGTTGGGAAAATCAGTTGGAGGAGGTTCGCCTCGCAGCTGAGGAGAGGCCGTGAGAAGAGAGGAAAGGACAAGGAGATTTTTTCTATGCCGACAGTAGAAAAGAGTGTGGACCCGCGCGTCAAACGGACCCGCAAACTCTTGCAGCAAGCATTCCTGGAACTGTTCCAGGAGAAAGGCTTTGCCTCGATCAGTATTCAGGATATCACGGAGCGGGCGACAGTCAATCGCGCGACCTTTTATGCCCACTTTTCCGACAAATACGCGCTGTTGGATTCGATCATCCGTGAGCAGTTTCAGCATAGCGTCGCCGAGCGGCTCCCCTCGACGCCCATGTGGGGGAGACAAAGCCTGCACATGCTCATCAGAGCGGTCTTCGACTTTCTGGACGAGTTCCATCGCGATTGCAAGCCCACCGACGCGCAGTTTGATCCCTTGATAGAACGAGCGGTGCAACAGGAACTCGCCGAGATCCTCCTGAGCTGGCTCAAGCAGGCAAGAGCATCGGATAACAGATCTCGGGTTCGGCTGGAAACAATGGCCTCGGTCATGAGTTGGGCGATTTTCGGGACTGCCGTCCAGTGGAGCCGCAACGAACGAACGCCATCAGCAGAAGAGATGGTCAATCAGGTGCTGCTGGTGCTCACCGAAGGCGCCAGTTTCTCTACTGACCTGCACTCTTAACTGACGCGACCAGCTTTCCAGTGCGTTCAAAACCGATTATGTCCGCGACGACCCTGCCGAACTCATCTCGACGGGATGAGTTCCCGCGCCTGTAAAGTAGAGGTTGGGAGCATCCTGGCTCAGATGAAAGCAAGGGAAACCAACCCACCTGGAACATATCTTCCGCCTCAACTTGCAAACGCCAGATCAATATTGTACACTCCACACTAACCCGGTTATGGTTAACGGAAGCGAGGAATAAATTGCTATGCATCGTCGCGCACCCGATTTTCATCCAGGATTGATGACAGATATGTACCACCCTGACGCGGCTTACATTTCCTGGTGCGCTGGTCGCAACGGTCTTACAACGTTCGATCTTTACACACGCACCGCTCCGTTTGGCGGAGCTTATCTGCTCGTTGCGGGGCTAGAGTCAGCCCTGGAGTTTGCGCAGTCATTTCACTATACCAACCAGGAATTGAAATTTCTTGCGCATATCCGTGACTATGACTCTGCCTTTCTTGACGAACTGGCGGAATTACGCTTTACTGGAGAAATCCTGGCTTTTCCCGAAGGCTCAATTGCATTTCCTAACGAGCCTCTTATGCGTGTAACGGCTCCCTTTCGCGAGGCGCTGCTGCTGGAGTCGGGACTGCTACAGGCGATTGGCCTTTCTACATTGATTGCGACTAAGGCTTCGCGTATAGTCTATGCAGCCTCTAAAGGACATCCGCGCCGTGTGGCGGAGTTTGCCTTCCGGCGAGCACAGGAACCGATGACGGTTGCGCGTGCATCGTATATTGGCGGCTGTGCCAGCACCTCTCTGCTCAATGCAGCCTATGAGTATCGTCTGCCCGCAACAGGAACCGTACCTCATGCGCTCATAGAAATGTTCGAGACCGAAGAAGAGGCGTTCGAGGCGGTTGCGCAGGCATATAACCGTTATACGCTGCTCCTCGATACTTACGATCAGCGCGCAGCTATCCATACAGCGATTGCCGTCGCTTTGCGCTCACAGGAGACGCTTGGACATACCCTTGCCGCTGTGCGCCTTGACAGTGGAGACCTGCTCGCCGATAGCCTGTATATCCGCGAGCAACTCGATAAAGCAGGTCTGGCAGGGGTACGCATCCTGGCAAGCGGCGACCTGGACGAGTGGAAAATCACAGAGTTGTTGGAGGCCGGAGCAGCCATCGATTCATTTGGTGTCGGGACTACGCTGGGCAGTGGCGCGGGTTCGCTCGAACACCATACCTCTGGTGGAGCACTCGGCACAGTCTACAAAGAGGTCTCGTACATGGATGAATCGGGCACGGAGTTTCCTAAGTTGAAGCTGGCGGGCCCTAAGAGCACATGGCCTGGCAAAAAAGAGCTCTATCGCCATCCCCACTGGGAGGAGGATATCATTCAGCTCGCACAGGAGCCACGACCAGACGACTATCTACGTGTGCTACGGCCCGTTATGCGCAACGGCGAGATCATTCCAGGCAGTCTCCCTCCACTCTCGGAGATTTGCGAACTCGCACAAGAAAACCTGGCCCAGTTGCCAGCACAATACCGGGCCTTGAATGTCGATCAACCCTATCCTGTCCATTTCAGTGAAGGGTTACAGTCACTGCGTAAGCAGGCGGCCATTCTGATAGGCAAGAATTCTGTATAATAGAGAGGGATGTGGAGGAGTGTTTATCATAGGAGCAGGGCGCCTGTTCATCCTGTGAGAAGGAGCATTCCAGTGGTCGAAATTTTGAAGCAGACGCGCAGTATCTGTTCTACCTGCGACGAGATCGTTCCTGCCACTTATGAGATAAGTGCTGACGAGCGCGTTTATTTCTCGCGCACCTGTCCCGTCCATGGCAGCACGGATACCGACCTCGGCCCTCATGCAGCGTATTACCGCACATCATTCCACGTAGAGAAGTTGATGATAGAGCGTTACGGCGACGGCGGAGATACAGATATTGCCAGGGGGCTCTCCCCTTTTCCGCTGCGCAAACCTGCCGGGCTGGCGATTCTAGAGGTCACCGAGCGCTGTAACCTGACCTGTCCGATGTGCTACGCCTATTCCAGCCCCTCGGAGCGCGACTACACGCTTGCAGAGATTGAGATGCGACTCGATCAATTGATCGAAGTTGAAGGCAAAGGTATCTCGCTCCAGATCTCCGGTGGAGAACCTTCGGTACGGAAAGACCTGGACCAGATCGCCGCTATGGTCAGGCGCAAGGGCTTCGGACATTTAGAGATGGTCAGCAACGGTATCCGCCTGGCACGCGAGGCCGATTTTGCTGCAAAGCTCGTCTCCTGGGGCTTTACCTCGGTCTATCTACAGTTCGATAGCACGCGGCCTGAAGATATCGTCAAGCTGCGGGGCGAGGACCTGTGGGAGGTGCGCCAGAAAGCGGTCGCGGCCCTGGAACGCGTCAAACTTCCCTCGACGCTCGCCGTCTCGCTCTACGATGGACTAAATACCGATCAGATACAGCAGACCATTCATTTCGCCTGGCAGCACCCCGATACGGTCTGCGCCATCGCTTTTCAGGCCGCGACGCCTTTTGGCCGCTTCGAGATCGCCGGGAAAGAGACGGAAAGGCGCGGCAATGAAGACCAGGGTGCAAGCACGTCACGCAAGCTACGCATGCCCGAGATCCTCAAGCTTATCGAAGAGCAGGCGGGCGTAGCGGAGGATCTTTTCTTCCCGGTCGGTGAAGGCTCTCCGCTCTGCAATGCCTTCACGCTGCTCAAACACACAAAGGACGGGTACAGGCCCATCGCTCCCAACTTTACGCTCAAAGAGTTCATGGAGGTCATAGGACCGCGCCCGAATATGACCCTGCGCATGCTCACGCGCGGCAGGTCCGCCGTTCTGCCACAGATCGTGACCAATATCGGCGGCAGCCTCAAGCTCATGAAGACACTCTGGCCGCATATCGGTACTGATCCATCCTTCTGGACCAGTCGCAAGACCCTCACACTCTTCGTCAAGCCTTTTATGGACGAGAGCGATATCGATATGAGCCGCATCGAGCGCTGCTGTTTCCATAACGCGTCGCCGCGCGGCGTGATGTCTTTCTGCGCGCTCAACGCGAAGATGCGGCCCGCGCAACCACATGCACAGGAGAGCGCCTTCATTCCGCTCCCCACGCGGCGTCTGAAGGTGCAACCAGCATAAGAATGACGCTGATCAAGAGGTAAGACGATCGCCAGAGTCGTCCCCATTTGTTTTTGCGTAGGAGTTGTCATGCGTTTCTCGATTATCGTGCCGGTCCTGAACGAAGAAGCGATACTGGAATCCTACCTTGCATCTCTTGTGAAACAATGCGCACAGCTTGACTACGAACTGCTCGTCGTCGATGGCGGTAGTAGCGATGGGACGGTGGATATCGCCGGGCACTATGGACACGTCATCACCTCTGCACGAGGGCGGGCGACCCAGATGAACGCCGGAGCAGCCCTCGCCGGTGGAGATGTCTTCCTCTTCCTGCACGCCGATACGCAGTTGCCGGCACAGGCATTTTCAAGCATTGAAGAAGCTTTCAGGTCGCCTACCGTCGTGGCCGGAGCTTTTCGCGTCTGCTTCAACTGCGAGCGCTGGGCATACCGCTGTGTGGCCTATTTTACCAATATGCGCTCGCGTCTGCGCGGCACATTTACAGGCGACCAGGCATATTTTGTCCGCGCCAGCAGTTTCCGCGCGATTGGAGGCTATCCCGAACAGCCGCTGATGGAGGATCTTGAGATCATCAAGCGTCTGCGTGCACGCGGTAGGGTCGTGCTACTTCCGCTTTATGTCACCACGTCAGCGCGGCGCCATGAGAGGGTTGGATTGCTACGCAGCGTATTTTTTATGTGGTATCTACGCACCCTTTACGCGTTCGGCGTTGCGCCCACGTGGCTGCAGAAGAGGTATCCCGACGTAAGGTAGCATCATATATTCTAATGTACGAACTTGTAACTGATTTTGCGGTATCGCTTGCCAGACGGTCTAGAATGCTAGTATAATAGGAAGGTGAAAGAGCTTTTGCTCAGCGCGCTCATTTTCGTGAAATAACTTTGTTTCGAGAATACAAAGACGCGCGTAACGGTACTCTATGAACAGAATATGACGTCAGAATATTATTGTATCGATGAGAGAATGCTGCTTCTACCGACCGCAATAATTCACAGGCGTCGCAGTAGGAGCATTTTATATGAAACTCTACGTTGGCAGATTGCCATATCGTACAACAGACCAGGACCTTGCTGATCTTTTCGGACAACTGGGCGAGGTCATTTCCGCTACAGTGATTATTGATCGCGAGACAGGACGCAGCAAAGGCTTCGGTTTCGTAGAGATGAGCAACGATCAGGAGGCGCAAAACGCCATCAATCAGCTCAACAACTCCACCCTCGACGGTCGCACCATCATCGTCAACGAGGCAAACGAGCGCCGCGAGCCACGTTCCGGTGGCTTCCAGAGAGGTGGTGGCGGTGGCGGTCGCCGTGATGGCGGTAGCGGTGGTGGTTATCGCGACAGGCGTTACTAAGCAATAGAATTACTCGACGTGTAGCGCTTTCTCAAGAAGCGATAAGGCGAAAGGTAATAAGAAAGAAGGCAGCGGTAATGCTGCCTTCTTTCTTATTACGGCACACTTGCAAAAACATTGTACCAGATTCAATTTCTCGTTCGTTACAATAAACAGAATTATCACGATTAAACCAGGCGAGGAATCTCACTACTATGCCAGAAAGTATAACATCAGAAAAAGACCACAACGAACGTGTCATTCTGAAGACCAACCCATCTTTAGTAACAGATCCGCGTTTAATTACGGCAGACGGGAGACTTACTTCCGACGACGGGCTCATTATCTGGACGCCACGCTTCATCATCACCTTCGCTTTGCTTCTCTCCGTCGGGCTAGGCGGAGCAAGCCTTCTCACACAGGGCTGGCTCAACAGCTACTACCCGGCGCAGTTGACGGAGCTGATCTTTGACACACTCGCGTTCGGCTGTTGGATCGCCGCTCTCTTCTATGCGCGTTCACCGTGGGTACGTCTTGGGGTTATCTTTAGCATTATCTGGACGATCTTTTCAGCCATCGACTATGTCATTAGCATGCTTATACCTGCCCCCCAGACGTGGATACTCTTAGGTCATATCGATGGCGCGAGAAATATCTCTCTCCTGAGCAGCTTTATTTGTCTCTCTATCGCGCATACGCCATTCCGGCGCTGGGACGCGTGGTTTTTTCGCCTCGCTCCGTTGATCGGCATCGCTGCAGTGTTGTTTGCTCAGGTTCACGCTCCACCTGAGCTGCGTACACTGGCCCAACTCGAGAACCATACGACAAATATTGTGCTTTATTTATGTATGGGCGTCTGGTGGCTGCGTCCCTCCTGCTGGAAAGCTCAGCCTGCACTTACCTTCCTTCTGGGCATCAATCCAGTCGTACAGCGTATTTTGAGCATCCAATTTCTTCACAACGGCGACCCGACCCTTTTCTACACACAGATGATCCTGCTCTTCTTCGCGCTGGCGGGCCTACACAGTGCACAGCGCGAACGCCAGTCTGCAAAGATGTATAACCTTCGTTCGTGAGGCCATCGTTCGTGCGCCGCCCGTAGAGCTAGCTCTACGGGCGGCGGAAGGCTTGCTCCAGGGCCTCTGCAAAGGCTTTGACGCTCTCGAAACGTTGCGGGGGATCTTTTGCAAGCGCCTTCATCACAACATCGTCAACGGCCTGGGGGATCGATGCATCCTTCGCTCGCCGGAGCTACCCCGCGCCATGCAAAACAAGAATAATAGAGATCGCGCTCCATGCATTGTTCAGCAAATGCAAGAGAATGCCGGGCCAGAGCGAGCCCGTGTGCCAGCGGAGGAGGGCCAGCAGCACGCCGATGCAGAACAACACGGGGAATGAGGCAACGTCGCCGTGCGCGGCGGCAAATATGAACGCGCTCAAGACAACGGCCAGACTCAAAGGCATAGCGCGTAGAAAGCCGGCGAACAGAAAGCCACGAAAGAGCACCTCCTCGCAGAAAGGGGCAACAAACACCGCCAGGAAGAGCAGACTGTACATGCTGATCGGAGCGACCTTTCCCAGTTGTAAAACGGTCTGATCGTTCGTCTGCAGCTTGAGGTGCATAGCCACAATGATAAGCTGGTAGAGCCAGTTGATGCCGATGATAGCCAGGAAACAGAACAGCACCAGGGGTAGCGCGGTGCTCGCCTTGAAGCCGCGAAAGCTCAAAACCTGCAGGATGGTGCGTAGGCGGGGAACTATCTTCAGCTCCCGCAGCACACGCCTTGCCATGTAGACCGGCCCAATTAAGAACGTCACCTCCACTAATCCGTTGAGGAGAAAAAGTATGATAGCATTGGTGAGATCTACGCCGGGCGCGAGCGGAGTCCTTGCAGCAACGGAGCTAGCGCCGAGCAGCATCAGTCCAAAGGTAAAGACTACTCTGGGGATCAGTGAGAGAAAAAAACCGATGAATGTCTGTCGAAGAGTCCATGGAACTTCTTCGAGTTTTTGATCAAGCAAGGTATTCTCCAGGTGCTTTTTCGCAGACTATTATACCATACGATGCGCCTTCTTGTCTGTAGTCAGACCCATATTCTTATCGGGGAGATATGGTATACTACTCACAACGTCCCATACTTAGTAAGGAAGGAAACCTGTTTGGCAGGCACAATCGACACCCATCCATCTGAAAATTCAAATTGGCGGAAGCATAAAAATGCTTGCCCATTCTATAGGGAACGCTGGTTCCCCTGTAACGATGTCGCGGCAGGTGAGCCGATGTACCAGGTCTTCTGTTTGAAAAACACACCTCCTATCACTGCCGAGGAGCAAGAAAAGTGTTTCCGCAGCAAAACGTGCTGCTGGCGGCTCGCCAACAAAAAGCAATCCACCAGCGCAGCGCCCGAAGAGACACCGGCTGCGTCACGTTGATACAAAACGCCAGCGATAGCATCAGGCAAGATCGCCGGCGTTTTTTCTATATCAGAAAGTTTCTAAGCAAGAGTTAGCCTCTTTCGCGCGAGGAGTAGACAAAGCCTTCCAGAACGTCCCCGTATGAGAACAGCTCCTCCGGATTGAAGAAGCGCTCAACCTCAGCGCTCGCCGTCTCCAGAGAGTCGGAACAGTGAATCAAGTTTGCCTGCACGCTCATGCCGAAATCGCCGCGAATCGTTCCGGGGGCCGCTTCGCGCGCCTTCGTAATACCGGCGAGCAGGCGCACGGTATTGACAACATCGGTCCCCTCCCAGCAGCAAGCAACGACGGGGGAGAGTTGCATAAACGACTTCACCTCTGCAAAGAAGTCACGCCCTGCGAGGTGGCTGTAATGTTCGTTCAGTAGTTCGTCAGAGAGGCGCATCAGCTTCAGGCCGATCAGCTTCAGCCCCTTGCGCTCAAGCCGAGAGATGATCTCGCCGACGAGGTCTCTTTGTATAGCATCGGGTTTCAGTAATACCAGAGTACGTTCCATAGTCAAAAGACCTCCTTTGTGTTATGCAAAATAATCAAATTTCGAAGGGATAATTCAGCCTACAAATACATTCTGCGTTACAGACTCACCCAGTATATTAATAGCTGGCAACTAACTGTGTCAATTGGCGACACGCCTTCTTCATCTCCAGGCGCACACGGCCAAGATTGCCGATTCCGTGCGTCGTCACGATCAGGATCATGTCCCCTGCTTCCTCCATCTGGATGGTACCGTTTTTCGTCTCGATCACAACATGGCGCGTCTCGCCATTATTGATCTGAGCGGTAAAGCTGCTAATGGAGCCAAAGGCAGCCGCTGCCATAGCCCCGATCATCTCTTCATCCTCGCTATGCAATATTCCAGAGACGATCAGACCATCTCTCCCCGCCAGAATCGCGTTATAGACCTCGTTCAGGTCGGTCAACCGTTGCAGAATAGTCTCCACAAGACGACTCCTTTATCTCTACTGTTCGTGTCGAGTGCGCACACGAACAGATCGGTTAGCTCTTTGCCCTCTTCGCCATCGTGAGGGCTTTGTTGTATGCCTCCATCGCCTGCAGGTACTCGCCCTGGCGCATATACGCATCTCCCAGGACGCGGTAGCCCGCCGAATATTTGGGCGCCAGCTTCAACAGAGCGCGCACATTACTGACAACATCGGGCAGCAGTTCGGGCGCGCTGCGTATGATCAGGCGATACTCCTGCATCGCCTCATCGTAGTCACCAAAGAGCTGATGCTGATATCCTTTCAGGAGGCGCTCCTGGTAGCTTATGTTTCCATCGGCTGCCCTGCTGCCACCCGCTGCCCGTTCCGCTCCCCACGTTCTGCCAGAAGTGGACGGCGTAGTATCCTTTTGCGAGGCAGAGCGCATGGGCTGCAGGCGAACCGCCGGACGCTTCATCGTCGTCTCCAATTCGCTGTCAAGAAGTGCCTCACCGCGAGGAGCACTCGATAGGTGCGGCTCCTGACCTCCATTCAACTGCATAGAGGAGGCAGGCGCTTGAGAGAGCTGCCCGGACGGCGTATTTGCGCTCGCGAAAGGCGCAGGAGACTGGGCCACAGACACCTCCTGCTGCTCATTGCTTTCCGACCAGGCAGACCAGATAGGGCTGACCGCGGCATCTGTGTTCGCAACATCCTGAGCCGCCACAGGCGGTGCCTCGGAAGTTTCTTGCATTGCATCGTTCCACGACCAGGAGGGCGATGAGGTATTCGGTCTCCCAACCGGCGTACTTTCCTGCGTTGGCTGCTCCTCCTGAGAGAGCATCTCCTGCGACGTATCCAGTCCCGCCCAGAAGGGCTGTTCAGGCGAGGCAAAGAGATTTGCCATCGTCTCGTCCTGCGCGATCTGCTCTGCGCTGGGAGCTGGAACGCTATTCAGCGATGCAATCCAGGATGGCTCCTCAGACGGAGAAAATGCCGCGTCACGTCCCAATGCCGCCAGCCACGATGGCTCTTCAGCGGGTGCAGCAGGCTCCGGCTCCGGATAAGCAGGTTCAGCCGAAATATCCGGCGCGGATGACGGGTTCAACAACGAGGAGGATTGGTGAATGTAGTTACCCAGTTCCGCCAGGGCGGATGAAAGCGCAGGCTCTCTATAAGCATTCTGGGTATCCGGGATCTCTTGATACGCATCTTGCGCACCAACCGCCTGCTCTGGTGTCGTTGCACTGGCGACGGATTCCTGCGCCTGTGCCAGGGAAGAGAGCGAGTTGGGCTGCAAAGGAACAAAACCCTGCGAGCGTAGATCGGACTCCAGCTCCTCCAGCGTCTTCAGCAGGCGCTGATCCTCACTGATTTCCGGGGCAGCGACCTGCTGAGGCTCACGAGGCTTCTGCATCTCCCGTTGTGGCGCTTCAGGCGCTGGCTCGTAGGCGACGGGTTGTGGCTCAGGTTCCGGCGCGGGAGGCGTTGAAGCAAACGGCGAGGACTCGACAGAAAATGGCGCATCTATGCTAGCTGCCCCTAACGACTTCAGCCACTCGGGGCCGAAAGAAAATGGCTCATCAGCCGTCGACTCAGGCATCGTCACGGCTGGTTCCTCTCGCCGAACCGGCACATCTATATGAACTGGCTGCGCGCTCATACCTGGCTCAACCGACGACCGAACCGGGGTCGATGGTGGCTGCACTGGCGTAACCGGCGGCTGCACTGGTATGGCTGGTGGCTGGGGTGGCTCTGGCGGCTGTGCGGGTCCGGCTGATAATGGGCCACTGGCCTGTTTTCTTTCGCTCTGGGTAAGCATATTGAGCCAGGCAGGTGGCGCGAGTGCCGCCTCTTCCTTTGACGAAGACGACCAGGCGCTTGCTGTATCCGCGACATCGTTCCCCTTCATGGTTTCCCAGGTCTCCAACCCGCCGAGGCTCGGCTCTTTATATCTATCTGAGGTCGCGCCGTCCCAGACCGCAGGTTCATCCTGTTTCTGATCGCTGGCGGCATTCAGGAGTTCCTGCTGCCAGGTATGCTGAGGATGCTCATCCTGCATTGGTTGTCCGTACATGTTCCACACATCAACGCTTTTTTCTTCGGCATCGGATTGGGGCACCTCCGGCAGCCTCTCCAATGCGCCCCATACATCCTCTACTGGTGCGTCATTCGTGGCCCTGGCAGCGGGAGCATTACGTTCGGGCTCTACTTCTGGTGCGCCGACCAGTGTATCGCTATCCCAGCTCGCTCCGCCTGTCCATTCGGCACCATTCCATCCGGCACCTGTATCCATAAATGTAGATGCATGTACAGCAGGCTGAGTGGGAATCTCTTCCCGCCTGGGAGTATGCGTCGCGGCAGATGGTGGCAGCGATGTTTCAACAAGCGCCGGAGCCTTGCGCAGCAACTTCAAAAACGGTTCGGCGGGCTGACTTGCCATAGCGTCAGCAAAAAGCTCCTGAGCCATCATATGGTCCGGGTCCAGTACCTCCGCACGCTGCAACAACTCCTGGGCTTTTTGCATATTCTTCGGTGCAGTCACATAAGCGAGCAGGAGTAGCGCTTTCAGGCAGCAGGGTACATCCCGGAGAATCTGCATGGCCAGTTGCTCAACACGATCGTAGAGGCCCTCGCGCCAGCAGGTCTCAAGCAGGCCGGTGCGAGCATCGAGGCGTTCAGGGTTCACAGCGAGCACTGCTTCCCACTCCTGCATCGCCTGCGTCAACAGATCGCCACGCATATACAGGCGCGCAAGCCCGGCGCGGGAGAGCATGAACCCTTGCTGCCCAGCTTTTGCGCTCAACTGGTTGAACTCCTGCCGGATGTGACTATTGCCGCGACTCAGTTCATACGCCTGCTGGTAGCAATCCAGAGCAGTATCGTAGTCCGACATATGCTCGCTGATCAAGGCGCGATCACAATAGGTCACAACGTTCTCTGGATCATTGATCAGCACCCAATCGAAGTTCTGCTGAGCATCATTCAATCGTTCAAGGGCCAGATAGACCTCGCCGAGCAGGCGTTGCGCCTCAAGCGACTCTGGAAATTGAGCAAGAACGGTCTGACAATGAGTGAGAGCATCATCGACACGCTCAGTGCTGATCGCATCTTCGGTCTCTTGCAAATAATCACGAAGCGTTACTTGTGCCATAAAATATGATCTCCTCTTCCCGCTTTACGCACCTGAAAGCAACTTTCCAAAGTACTCTACTCGCCGTGTATCCTCTGGTCCAATGATTGCCAGACGCCGCCACTCGGGGACAAAACAGGTCTGCGCTACACGCCGAATATCCTGTGCAGTGACGGCATTGATACGTGCCAGGATCTCGTCAACAGCGCGTACGCGGTTATAAAGGCATTCCTGGCTCCCTAACCAGGAGGCGACCTGCTGCGTTCCTTCGAGGCCCAGCACGATACCGCCGCGTACATAGGCTTTGATGCGCTCCAGTTCGTCGGCAGGCACAGGCGTATCGCACAGCCGCTGCAGCTCTACAAGAATAGCGCGCACCGCCTCCTGCACATGCGAAGGATCGACGCCGGCGTTGACTACCAGATTGCCTGTCTCAGCATAACTATTAAAGTAACTGCCAATATCATAGGCCAGGCCCTGCTCCTCACGAATGGACTGAAAGAGGCGAGAGCTCATCCCATCGCCGAGTATGCCATTGATGAGCCACAGGGGATAATAATCGTCGGAGGTATAGGCTGCCCCGACAGTCGCGAGGCAGATATTAGCCTGTTCCGTCGCCTTCTTGATAATGCGCACCGGGGATGCATTGCGTGGTGGCAGACTCTCGGTCCAGCGAGGATGATCCCCTGCTTCCCAGTCTCCAAACAGGTTCTCTATCAGCCTGACGACCTCCTGTGAATCGATATTGCCAGCGATACTGACGACCATGGAGTTCGGGCGATAGTAGGTATGCAGGTAGTCGAGCATCTGCGTTCGTTGTAAGCGCGCGACCGTCTCTATGCTCCCTGCGTCATCGCGCCCCAGGGGCAGGCCTGGCCACATCACCTCGTCGATCAACAGATTGACCCACTCCTGCGGATCGTCCTGCGTCGAGCTTAGCTCTTCGATGATGACGCTACGTTCCTTCTCGATCTCCTCCGCGTCAAAAAGTGGATAACGGACCATATCGGCCAACACCTTTATCACAGGCGCGAAATACTCGCCGGGGACACGTGCGGTATAGGTAGTCAGTTCTTTGCCGGTACTGGCATTAAAAACGCCGCCGACTCCCTCTATCGCCTCCGAGATGAGGCGGGCCGTGGGATAGCGCTGAGAGCCCTTAAACAGCATATGCTCGATGAAATGCGAGACGCCCGCTTCCTGGTCATGCTCGTAGCGAGAGCCAATGTTGACGAAAAAGGCGATGCTGGCGGAACGCATACCAGATATATGGGTAGTTAGTAAACGTAGTCCATTCTTTAATGTAGTTTGCGCATAGTTCATTCGCACGTCTGGCACGGCCTCTTCGCAGAAATACCTGAAAGGGGCCCTCCATATCTCCTTATAATTCCTGATCAAATGCTCTCAATACAAAAACCCCCAATGAGTTTTCTTTTTCTACTATACAAACCCACGCTGGTCAGGCACTATTATAGACGGTTTAGCACGCTGCCGCAACAGAATGCTGAAAGAACAGCCAGAAGAGTAGCCCATTTGGGTAGGTGCTATGAGTGGTAGAGTAATATGAAAAGAATAGGGACGAGCAGTGAGCTTTGTCCCTATTCGTCTTGAATACTTAGAGGCCGATGTCATTCGCCAACTCTCCCAGGCCGCCCAGCAGTCCCTCATCACGATGGTGATGAGGGTACCCACCATCGCCGAGATTCTCGACATCGTTGACCAGCCCATTGAGCAGCATCTCTCCGCCAATCACAGCAGCGGCGCCGCCGAGTGCGCCCATGGCGTACTTCCCGCCATTCCCTTGCATGAAGCCTCCCAATCCGCCCGCCTGCTGACCCTGGTAAGACATGTCAGCCGGCGTAGGCACGACGCCTGCCAGGCTGGTGTGACAGCTCATGCAGGCGGGCGTTCCCAATGAGGCCATCGCCATACAGACCGGGCAACGGAGCACCATCGGCTGCTGGCCCATCATCGGCTGCGGCTGATAGCCTCCTTGAGCGTATTGCTGCGGGTACTGCTGCTGTGGATACTGTTGTTGCGGGTATTGCTGTTGCGAATACTGTTGTTGTGGGTACTGCTGTTGCGGATATTGAGTATACTGGCCTGATGGCGCATAGTTCGGCTGGGTTCCGAGCTGATTGCCACAACTCGCGCAGAAATGCACGCCAGGGGCATTCTGGGTACCGCATTTTGTACAAAGGGCGGGCGCGACCTGCGCACTGGCGTGCATATCATGTCCACAGTTTGTGCAAAACGCTGTAGTTGCAGACACCTCCGTATTGCAGACCGGACAGAGATGGACCGCTGGAGGGGGAACAGAGGCGCTCTGCGCCTGCAATGACGCGCCACAATGCATACAAAAAGCCGCACCGGGCTTTACCTCGCCTTGGCATTGCGGGCAGATCGAGAGACTGGGAGCTGCCACGGGTTGCACAGCAGTTCCACAACGAGGACAGAACTTCTTGCCGGTGACATCGCTGCCACAAGACATACAGGTTACCATTATATTCACCCTCTCAATGCATAGTTATAAATTTCGCGATCTGGTTTCTTATTCACTCTTTAAGACGCAGTGTAGCATAGTTTTCCCAATTCGTCGAGGATAGCACACACTTTTTCTAACATGTGGAGTCAGGGGCAAAGATGGTGGTGGAAAGGCCGGGCGTCTGGTTCACCCGGCCCTCCACGCGTTTGTTACTCGACGAGCAGAGCTTCTAGTTTCTCCTCGATCGTCCTGGCTGATGGTAAAAACGCGGTCTCCTCTATGCCATTATAAGGTGCGGCAGGCACGGGAAGCGCGGAGATGAAGACGGGAAGGCCATCCAGATCGTAGAAGCAGTGCTCCACGATCCAGGAGTGGACATGGCGCCCGAAGCTGGTCAGGTCCGACTCCTCGGTCACTACCAGCACGCGGTTCGCCTCCCTGACAGCCGCTGCCACGGTCTCCTCATCGAAGGGAGCCAGGGAGCGCAGGTCGACGATCTCGACTGTACTACCCGTGCGCTTATAGACATTGGCAGCCGCCGTGCAAGATTCAAGGACCATTGTGCCCCAGGCGACAATCACCGCGCCGACCGGGCCTTCGCCGATACGCACACGGCGCGCCTTGCCGATCGGGAGCGTGTAGTAGCCATCGGGCACGTTCCAGTATTCCGCCAGCGCAGCGATAATGTTGCCCTCGCTATCCTTCGGCGGCTCCGAACGGTAGAGGCGACCACGCTCCAGGAAGGTGACGGGTGACTGGGCACGCGCAGCTTCCAGGAGCAGTCCCTTGGCGTCGAAAGGCGTGGCCGGGCAGATGGTAATCATACCAGGAATGCTGGTGAACCACTGCTCACCGGCGTTTGAGTGACCGAACGCGCCGCCGCCCGCCGAGCTGGACGAGATGGGACCACCGCCACCACCGCCCGATTTCGTGCGGATAATCATCGGTGTGTGCCAGTCACCGAAGCTCTGATACGGGATACGCGCCGCCAGGCGGATCGTCTGGGAGGCCGACTGGTGATAATCGACGAACTGGATCTCGGCACAGCGCGCCTTCCCATCCTTCATTCCAGCCCCAGAGACAATCCCTACGATGAGCTGCTCATTGAGCGGGCTACTGATCGCGTGTCCGGGGAACTGCGTGACCAGCGCGGCAGTCGCGCCGAAGACGCCGCCTTTCGCGCTGCCAACATCCTGTCCATAGACAAAGAAGTCGGGGTCGCGCTTCACCTGTTCGATCAGCGCCTCGTTGATAGCGCCGAGCATCGTCAACTGGCGCTTCGTGCCACGCGGAGTATTCTCGCGCCACTCAGGAACATAGACCACGTGCTGCATCACGCGCTCCGGCTCGGGCTCTGGCTCTTGCAGCACCTCCTGCTCGATCTCCTCCAGTTCTTTGCGAATCTCTTTGCGTATGCGTTCGATATCGCCATTTTCGAGACGACCCTGCTCCACGAGCCAGCGACCAAGGTTCTTCACGGGATCTTTGGTGGCCGCGGTAAGCTCGATCTCTTCTTTTTTGCGATAAGACTTGATGTCGGTGCTGCTGGAATGGGCATCGAGCAGGCCCACGTGCAGATGCATAAAGGCTGGCCCCTGGCCGGAATGAATATGCTGCGCGAGGCGGCGCGTCGCCTCGTACGTCTGCAATGCATCCGACCCATCGATCTCTTCAGCATAGACGCCACTCCCTCTCACCCACTCGACAAGCGAACCGGCCCACTGAAGAGAGGAGGGAGTGGTGATCGCCCAGCTATTGTCCTCGATGATCATCAACACGGGAAGTCGATGCACCGCTGCCTGGCGTACCAGCACACTAAAATCATTGGTCGCTGAGCCGCCGTCGCCGGTCGAGCACATAATCAGCTCTTTGCCCTGGTGCTGCTTGATCGAAAAGCCAAAACCACCAGCAAATGGACATAATGCAGCAACCTCGCTAAAACCTGGCAGGAGGCGGTGGCGCTTGCTGCTATAATGCGAGGGCATATTGCGGCCTGCACACATGGGTCCGGTCGTACGCGAATAGGCCTCGCGCAGCGGCCCATACATATCGCCGGTGCGTTGTAGCCATGCCGCCAGGTCGCGATAGTAGAGGGCAAGCCAGTCATCATTATCAAGCGCAGCGACCACAGCCGCCATGCTTTCGTGTCCAGCACACCCGATATAGAAAGGGAAACGTCCCTGCGTCTTACGGGTCTTGAGCAGGTCGTTAGTAACTCTTGCCGTCACCATAGTACGGTAGAGTGCAATGACATCCAGCGCCTTTGCTGGTGCACCAGCTTCCGTAGCTCTTATATCAATTGTCATCGGCTAATTGCCCTCCCAAAAAAGATTTTTTGAAATCGCAAGGCTTTATCATAATGGAATCAGACGGTTCACTCAAGGCCATTATAAAATTGATGACAACGAAATGCAATGTCAGCATAGTAGAGAATCGGTGTTTTTCCTCATACTGTTGCCACTATTTCAATCTGGGGAGTATAATAGTCCCGTTGTTGTTGGAGAACTGGAAACGTAGGATGCTGGTAAACAAGACTATAGATAGTGGGCAACGCGATGAAATATACGTGCAGATGATGGATGCGTCTCCATCTGCTCTCTTTATGAAAGACCTGTATGCGCGCATGCTCTTGACGCGGATCGTTGATGAATACGCGTGGAGGATGCATGATCTAGGCTACATTGACTTTAACGCGAGTTGTCGAGGCCACGAGGCGGCTCAGGTCGGAAGCGCCGTCTGTATCGAGGTAGGCAAAGATTTTACGCTGCCGTACTACCGCGACCTGGGCGTTATGCTAACAATAGGGATGACGCCGTACGAGGTCTTTCGCAATTATCTCCAGATATACGGTTGCGAAAAATCGACGGAGCAGGAAGCTATTCTGCACTGGGGCTATCATAAACATAATACGGTGACGGGTCCGACGCCGACCGCGACCCAGATCCTCCACGCGGCGGGAATCGCTTTCGCCTGCAAGCTCCGTAAGGCACCCGTCGTTACAATTGCTTACTGTAGCGACGGCGTTATCGCTGAAGCAGATTTCCGCGAAGGTATCCGCTTCGCCGCGCTCCACCAGCTCCCGGTCGTCTTCGTCTGTGAACACGATTGCACGGGGACACCATCCGCGTCCTCATGCATGCAAAAGATCGACATTCCAGCGGGCCTGACGCAACGACGCAGCGACGGCACCGATATCATAGAGGTCTATACTACCATGCAGGCGGCGATGCGGCACGCTCGCGAGGGCCACGGTCCTATTCTGCTGGAACTGTACGTTACGCGCTCTACTCCTACTGCTCACACCTCCCTCGAAGACGATGCAGAGGACAACGATCCGCTCATACGCTGCCAGCGGTACTTACAGGAACAGGGCATGTGGGACGAGGCATGGGCCGCTCAGCTCTACACGCGCTATACGCAGGAGGTCGAGCGCGCTATGCAGGATGCTATCCGCGAGACGCTCCAGTAACGTCGCAGAACAGGATGCTCAAAAAGAGGGCGTATAGGCACCAGCCCATTGTGATGAAGGGACCAGAACACCTTTTCGTGTGTATCTGGTCCCCATTGACTTTTACAGAACATCACAGGAACCCGAACAGGTTGTTCAGCGACTCGGCAAGCGTCGGATGGGCGAAAACGGCCTCCTGCAACGTTGTATATGGGAGCTTGCCGAGCATGGCGATCTCTAGCATGGACATGATCTCGCCGCCCTCGATGCCCAGGATCGCGGCACCCAGAATCTGTTTCGTGTCGGCATCAACGATGACCTTCATAAAGCCACGCGACTCGTCGACTTCCAGGGCGCGGGCCACATTGTCCATCGGCATCTTCGCGACTTTGATGTTTCTACCCTCCTTGCGCGCCTCGGACTCGCTGAGTCCAACGCGACCAAGCTGCGGATCAATGAAGACGGTGTAGGGGACGATGCGGTCCTTGATGCTGGCGCTCCCATTCTCGATCAGGTTGGTGCGGAGAATGCGGAAGTCGTCGTAAGAGATGTGGGTGAATGCGGGCGGACCCTTGATGTCTCCAAGCACGTAGATGCCGGGGACGTTGGTCTCCAGCCGATCGTTGGTCAGGATATATTCGCGCTTGTCTACCTCCACTCCGGTTGCGGCAAGATTGAGCGTTGCGGAGTTGGGCATGCGTCCCGCCGCAGCCAGCAGATGCGAACCTGTGATGACACGCTCTGCGTCATTGCTCTTTACCGTCAATTCGATATGCCCGTCAGCGGTCTTACGGACGCGCTCGGCGGAGGCGTGGAGAAGGACCTCGATGCCATCCTGGCGCAGAATATCGGCAATGGCCTCCGCTACGTCCGGGTCTTCGCGGGCGAGCAACTGGGCGCCACGCTGTACGATAGTGACCTGGCTGCCGAAGCGACGGAACATCTGCCCGAATTCCAGGCCAACGTAGCCACCGCCCAGAATCAGCAGGTGCTTCGGCACGCTATCCAGCTCCATAATCGACGTGGAGTTGAGCCAGGGAACTTCGTCGATGCCTTCCAGGCGCGGGCGCGCTGGTCGCTCACCAGCATTGATGCAGATCGTATCGGCGCTCAGATCAAGCATTCCGCCAGCATTGAGCTTCACCTGCACCGTCTTAGGGCCAGTAAACGTGGCCTCGCCCATGAAGAGATCAAGGCCCTCTGCATTCCTGATACGACGTTCGCTACCGCTGCGAAAGCTATCGACGATAGCGCGTTTACGCTTTCTCACCGTGGTCATATCTATGCTGATGGGGCCGGTATGCACGCCGTAGTCAGCACCTCTTCTGGCAAGGTAGGCGACGCGCGCGCTGGCGACCATGGTTTTGGTAGGCGTACACCCTTCATTGATACAGGTACCGCCTATATGTTCGCGCTCGATGATAGCGGTCTTGCGGCCAGCCTGGGCGAACGCCGTAGAGAGCGGACCGCCGGACTGTCCAGCGCCGATTATGATTACATCGTATTGTGCCATACAAAACATCCTCTCCCCTGCTCTATAAAACAGGCATTTCTCGTGAGTTCTTACCAGAAGCACGCGGACGACGGGGGCGGTGCTACTCATCTGCGTCGGAGAGCAGTTGCTGATCGACCGCCGACTGCGTGAGTTGGGCACGCAAGACCGCGTGCTGCTGGTCCAGCAGCGCATCCTCTACGCGCTGCCGGTGTTTGGGCAGTGTGTTGAGCGGCAGAGCATCGGGAGCAAAGTAGCGGCATTCGCGCGACTCCTCGGTCGCCGTAAGTGTGCCGCCGGTAATACGGCAACGAAACGTCAACACGACCTCCTGCTTCTGCGGCTTCGAGTAGACGCCCACCAGGTACTCAACGACGACCTCTAAGCCAGTCTCCTCACGCACCTCGCGACAGACCGCCTCTTCAACCGTCTCACCCAGCTCCATCCCACCACCGGGCACATTCCACCAGTCGATATCGCGGCGATGCGCCAGAAGAACGCGTCCCTCATCAAAAATAAGGGCATTGACACCTACACGAAACTGTGCCAGATCTCCTGGCACACTAGATAGCTCTGCCATGACGCTACCTCCCTACATATCGTTCGTAATGTTTTTTCGAACGCTGTATTCCTGGCCTTCCACTACAGTCGATACACAGTGTACGCGGTATCGCGCAGAAGCTGTTGCGCCAGGCGATACGCCTGCGGCTCGTCGAGCTCGTCGGCATCGATCATCTCCTGCAAAACCTGCCCGATGACCCTACGCCCACGTATAGCACCTGCCCAATGCATCTCCGGTACGTGGATACCATCCGAACTATACATCAATTTGCTCACGGGCGCTATACTCAAAGCCTGGCGCGTGAAATTCAGCATTTCTAGCTTCTCTAAAAAAGGAATGGTGTATGAAAGATCGAAATAGACGTGTGGATAGATGGCGGCGAGATAGGCACCGAACTGGTAATAAGGATAGCTTTCGTGAAGCAGCACGACCTGCATGCTTTGGTAGTCCGCTCGCTCCAACACGTCGCGCAGGAGCAGAGGATTAACCAGGCGCATATCGAGATCGCCGTCGCCGTAGCCTGTGTGAAACTGGATGGGGAGTTGTTGCCGGGCAGCCTGCGCAAACGCTACATGCAAGAGGTAATCGATCAATGGTTTGTGGGCGATACGCAGTTTTCCCTTCTGCACAGCCTCTGCGCGTGCCTCCGCAAAGGATGCCACCGCCTCGTCCTTGCTCCACTCAGCGATATGCAGGCCCGTCCGATAAGCCACGATACTCTTGAGGCCACAATAGCCCTTTTCACGACTATCGCTCACCTCATCGGAGAAGCGCTCGACCACCTCGTCGAAGTCGCTATACTCAACGACAAGGTGCTGCATCAACGTTTCAAGGCGCAACAAACGAGCAGTACGACATTGCCCAAGTTGACCGATACGTTCCGGTGAGTAGCACTCGCCGGGGTCAGGATGGCCGATATCTAGAATGAGTGTATCGATATTCGCCGCCTGTATGAGGCTGCCCAGCAGGTTATCGGAACTCTGGCTATTGCGCGCGGCCACAATGGCATCCTCGGCGCGCCCGGTGCCATAGATGCCCGCTAGTTGGCGCAGCAGCCACTGGTAATAGATAGTATTGGGGAGATGGTTCTCTGCAAAGCTGGTATGCTGGGCCTCGGTGAAATAGCTACGAAACTGTAGCACATCCATACGCTGTTCAAGCAGGATCGGGTGGCAGTGGTTATCGACTACAGGGATACTGTTCAGGTCGAGCATAGCTATAGTTCCAAAAGATATAGCGTTTTATTGCATACGCTATAGTTCTTTGTTGAGTTTATACGGCTAACCGTACAGGCTGAACTACATAGGCCGCTATCCGCTTTCGCCTCACGGAACGCTTTCCATGCATCAGCCAGTTGCCTGAGTACCTGTTGTGACACCTTCGCCGGAAGTGCTTTGTAGGCTTCATGTGGCTGCAGGCGTTTATCCATCTCTTCGTAGGAAAGATACACGCCTTGATGGATAAACGCCTGCCGCATCTCGTAGAGAGCAGCATTATAGAGGTTTTTCGACTTGAATGCTGCGGCATCAATCACGGCAAAACGGGGATCATTGCGCTTGATCACGTGCTGTTCGACCAGTTTCATGATGCCGCTTTCTTTCTCACTGTTTTCTACTGTGCTCTTGCTGCAAGCGCCTGATCAAGGTAACTGATGGCAAAGCCAGGGTGATGCAGATAGGAGAGCGGAGGTTGCCCCATCACCTGATCAATGCGTTGATAGCACCTGGCCAGCAATATATTCAATATTGATAGTATAGAACACTGGACAACAAAGCGCTGCATATCATATACTTTATAGGAAATTTGTCGTTTACCCACAAAGTGAGTAGCTTACATGCAGACACGCAGCCCCTGCTAACTCCTTAATCACTGCTCTTCGCCTGACGAGAACTATCTCTACCGGGCGGTCCTGCTCGCCCGTTCTATTCGTGCACCCCCCCTTTCTGTCTTCCAGGGCTACCTTTTCATTATTGCTTCATGGAACAGAAAGAGGATTTTTCACATGTCTTCGCTTCGTCGCTTCATTGTCTCTGGCTGGCAACAGACCTCTCTGTTGCGCCTGACACTGCTCTGTGTGCCCCTGATCGATGAAATAGTCTCTGGTTTCCTGGCGGTTGGACTGCCATTGGCAAGCAAACAACTAGGATTGGATTATACGCAGATCGGGCTCCTTTTTGGCGTCGGCGGTCTCTCCAGCATGCTTTTTGAGCCAATTATCAACCTGTTGAGTGATCGCCGCCCTAAACGTCTCTGGATCTTAGGAGGATTGTTGATCCTCGTAGCGGGCCTGGCGCTTGCTGGCACAACCCATAGTTTCGCACTGCTCCTACTCTCGTTTGTAGTGCTCTTTCCAGCTATCGGTACCATCCTGGACCTTTCGCAGGCGGTGCTCATCGATCAAGATCCGCAGGAAAGCGCCCGAACGATGACGCACTGGGAGATCACATCCAGCATAGGGGATCTCCTGGCTCCGATCATCGTTTCTATGGTCATTATCCTACCGGGAGGCTGGTCAACGCTGTGCTGGCTCGCCTGCCTACTTTGGTTGGGAATGGCGGGCATTATCGCCTTGCAGCGCTTTCCTCGCCAGGAGGAGCATACAGACGACGATGCCGCAGTGCCTGCTGTCGGTTTCCTGGATGGCCTGCGCACGGCGCTCCACGATCCTGTACTACTGCGCTGGGCGGCGCTCACTGTGCTTCCGACGATGCTCGATGAAGTCTTTGTCATCTACGCCACTCTCTATATGCGCGACGTGCTCCATATGAGTCCGACCCTGATCGGGTTCTTGCTGGCCGCTCACATGATTGGCGCATTCCTGGGACTCTTTGTGCTCGAACGCGCCCTCTTGCAGCGGATCACGCCTCGTCGCCTGCTCATAGCGCTGGCGCTGGTGATCATTGCTGGTATGGCCGGTTTCCTGACGCTACACGCGCCCTGGCTCACAGGCTTGTCGCTCTTTGTCATTGGCCTGGGTGTGGCAGGACTATACCCGATTGCTAAAGCGGAGGCTTATCGATGCTATCCTGGACAATCGGGCTTAGTACGGACAGTAATCAGTGTGGGCGCTCCATTCGAGATTCTGCTGCCCTATGGCGTGGGATTTGTCGCGGGACATTTTGGCCTGATCGCGAGCATCTGCATATTAGGAACGGCCCCCTTTTTAGTGATCCTGCTTGCTTCTAAAGATATGTAATAATAACGATCATATGCTATACTTACACTAGCACAGATGTTCGTTCTTAGAGTGAAGGATGGCACTATGCTGGTTGCCTATGGACCTGACGGGCGTCTGGCACTGGCCGAGGAGACGCCGCAAGAGCAGTTGCAATCCTGGTCGCGCGAACGCCTGCTGCACTGTCCCAATTGCCGGGGGATCGTGCATGTGCGCGGCGGCGCGCAGAAGCGCACGCAGCTCCACTTCGCCCACCAGAAGGGCGAGTGCGCGTGGAGCACTGAGGGCGAGTCGGTACGGCATATGCGCGGCAAGGTCGTGCTGGCACAGTGGCTGCGCGAGCAGTTTCCATCGGCAAGGGTGACGCTGGAGGAACGGCTCCCGGAGCCAAACCGTATCGCCGACATTTTTGTCGCGCATGCCGACGGGACCCGCCAGGCTATTGAGTTCCAGTGCGCGTCACTCGACATTGAAGAGTGGAGACACCGCCACGAGGCGTACCGCCGGGCGGGCATCATCGACACCTGGATCATCGGCACCAACCGGCGCGAGAAGCAAGAGGCGTTTATCGAGGCCATCCTCTCGATGGCACGCGAGATTATGTTTCTTGATCCGCAGGTCACGCCCCCGCGTACGTGGCTGCGCTGGCCTATCAACCGCACGTTGGCACAGGAATGGCAAGGCGCCCCCGCACTCGACGGCTGGGTCGGACGCCTGGGCTACGGCGCGACGCTGATCGGCACGCTCTCCGAGGCACGCATCGACGCTCAGGGTCGTATTCTTCATGCCCGGCGCACAGCCCTGGAGACGCGCACACAGCTCCTCCAGACTATGAGCGCGGCTTCAGTTCCCGACGAAGCCATGCTGGCAACCTACCTGCGGCACAACGTTGATGAACAGGCGTTACGCGGCGTCATCCTCCCCCTCCTGCGCTCCTACCTGCTTGATCCTGAGCTGCTGCGGCGCTACAACTATGGTCGCAGCCAGATCGATCAACCGCCCGGCGCTGAAGATATCCAGCGCGTACGCAAGGCGCGCGAGTGGCTCAACACCCTTGCACGACGTGACTTCTCGCTGGAACGACTACAAGAAATATCAAGGGAGATTCCGTTTGTTGGTCCATACGCTGCTTTCGTTGGGTACATAGAAATGCTTATTGCATTGCATGAAGCGCCGACTGTGCTATAAAACCAGTACGTATGCAACGTGAAGCAGTCTTTCTGAAACTTATAGTAAAGACGAGGCGTATCAAAAGCAGTACAGTTACAAAAAAAACCGACTGTGCACGCTACGCTGTACACAATGAGATAAGAAAGGACATTTAGCATGAACAATTTCCTCAAAGGCTTGCTTCTCGGCATCGGCATCGGCCTGCTGGTCGCTCCCATGAGGGGCGAGGAGATGCGCAACATCATCAGCGAGCGGCTATCTGAGCTACGCGGCTACCTGCCTGAAAACGATCAACTCGACATCTACAAGCAGCAGGTGACCGACCGCGTTTCACAGACCGCCAGCAACCTGAAGGATTACGCTTACCAGGCGGCGACCACGGTGAAGAGCACCGCGAACAATCTGAGCATCATCGGTCAGAACGCTGCCTCTGAAGTAAAGAGCGCCGGCCAGGATGTTGCAAATGCGTCAAAGAACGCCGCCCATTCTTAAGCCAATCTGATAACTAGATAGGGCTACACCGTTAAGTACACAAAAACATGGCTTCCAGAGCGAAGCCATGTTTTTGTGTACTCTCTAATGTCTATGTACGTACTGACATGCAAGAACGCGGTAGTCCCACCGCCATCGCTAGACGTTTGGTACTACCGCTGCGCCGTTCTATATCTCTTGAGAACGCTGCTGCTGAGCTGGCACTAATACTTGTAGAAATGCTGCAACGCCTCTTCCTCCGGCGACTTCTCCTTGAAGTAGTCGATCTCAGCGCGCTTGACGGCGATATAGGATGTGGCAAGCAAAGGCCCCAGCGCTTCGGTCAACACCTCGTCGCGTTCCAGTTCGTCGAGGGCTTCGTTGAGGGAGATGGGCAGGCGACGGATGCCCAGGCGTTCGCGCTCCTCGTCGCTATAGTTGCCGGGATCGATCTCTACGGGAGGGCCTGGATCGATGCTCTGTTGGATGCCGTCGAGTCCTGCGGCGATCAGGGCACCCATCGCCAGGTATGGATTGCCGCTGTGGTCGGATGGCTTCAGCTCCAGGTTGCTCGACGATGCTTCGCGACCACGAAAGAGCGAGGGGATGCGAATGGCTCCCTCGCGATTGTCGAATCCGTAGACGCCATATGCCGAGCTCCAGTAGTGGGGGAGCAGGCGCTGATACGAGTTCGGACTGCCGCAGGTGAGGGCGACGAGCGCGCGGATGTGCCGCAGGACGCCTCCGATGAAATATCTGCCCAGTTGACTCAATCCTCCACGCTCGCTGACGGCGTAGAAGAGATTCTGGGATGGACGCTCGCTCTTTTCGGTTCCCCACAGGCTCAGGTGGATATGCGCTCCACTGCCTGCCTGATTCAGGAATGGTTTGGGCGCAAACGTAGCGTAGAGACCAAACGTACGCGCGACCCCGCGTATCGTCTCGCGCACCAGGCAGACATTATCGGCGGCGCGTAGCACATTGGCATGACGAATCGAGAGCTCTTGCTGAGCCGGACCAAGTTCCGTATGAAATAGCTCTATGGAGAGACCCTGCGCTTCGAGCGCCGCCAGGATCGCATCGATCACCTCGGCCTGCTCATCCAAACCGATCGAACTGTAGCAGAGACTGGTATCGGCAGGCGTGTAGCTTCCCCCTTCCCCATTTGCCAGGTAAAATTCGTGTTCAACCGCGGCCTCCGCGCGCATGCCCTGCTCAGCCAGGCGCGCGACCATGCGTTTGAGGAACGTGCGTGGACAGGCTTCCCATGGCTTCCCATCCAGAAGGATCATATCGCAGAATATACTGCCAGCATTCGGCGCGTACGGCAGCAGGACAAAGGTATTGGGATCGGGTACGAGACGAAACTCGCCCACGGGTCCCATCCCGTCGACGGTTGCCAGGGTCTCGACGCCCGTAAACGCCTGCATCGCCAGCGTCTGCCCAATGCCCTCCAGGATGCGCGTCGCCAGTTTGTTCGCATGGGTAGCTTTGCCGCGAATGATTCCGCCATTATCGCAGTACAGGAAGCGCACCAGCCGCAGCTTCTCCTCCTTCGCCCGGTTCACAACATCTTGAGCATTCATAGCCCTAATCTTTCCTCTCTTTTCAGTAGACATAACTATAAGAAAACGCCGTTTTCAGAGCTATATGAATCAGTATAAAAAGAACGCCGCTCTAAAACAAGAAGCAGGACTTCCAGGGGTGAGCGTCAATTTTTGCATATGAGATCTCACCCATCAACCCATGTATGGGCACGGTTCACAAGCCCGTGGCACCAGGTACAATCCCCCGTGCATCGGCCTGTGGAGCGCCACGGGCTTGTGAACCGTGCTCCTACACTGACAGGCACTCCTGAGCAAACAGGCGGACGGGAGCGAGGTTGGCGGCGTCGGGGAGCCAGATAATGACCTCCTGCACGCCTGCATCCGCGTATTCGGCCAGGCGCGCGCGAATCATCTCGGGCGTGCCGAAGAGCGACTCTTTGCGCAGCCTGTCGAGCTGGCCGCGTGAGCTGCCCGGCAGCTTCTCTAGAGTCTCCTCCTCGGTCTCTCCAATGGTACAGTTGAGGAGTACGGTGCGCCGAATCGTGTTGTAGTCACGTCCAATGGCGTCGCAGTGCTGCTTGAGGACCGCGAGCTTATGCTCAAGTACGGGAATATCGGCGTTGGAGATGTTGCAAGCGTCGCCGTACTGTGCGACCAGTTTGAGTGTGACCTGCTCACCCGAACCACCGATGAGCAGCGGGATATGCGGCCTCTGTACACCTTTTGGCTGGTTGATGGCACCGCGCACGTGGTAGTATTGTCCCTCAAATACCGCCTCGTCCTGCGTCCACATAGCCAGGATGACCTGCACGGCCTCGCGCAACCGGCGCAAGCGTTCGGACGCGGGGGGATACTCGTAGCCGTAAGCGTTGAATTCGTGCTCGTACCAGCCCGCGCCGATGCCGAAATCGAGCCGCCCATGACTTAAGACATCCACCGTGCTCGCGATCTTCGCCAGCAACGCCGGATTGCGATAGCCGTTGCAGGTGACCATCTGTCCTATGCGCACGCGACTGGTGGCGCGCGCCAGCGCCGCTGTACTCGTCCAGCACTCAAAGGTCACTTCCTGCGATGGCACCGGGACCGTGTGAAAGTGATCGAAGAGCCAGATCGAATGAAAGCCACTATCCTCGGCCTCCTTTGCGACCCGCGTCATCGTCTCGTACGCCTCGACAGGATCGTCGATACCGACCAGGTCCATACGCCAGCCCTGCGGAACGATCAATCCATAATCCATGTGCATCCTCCTTATTTTTGAGTATACGACAACAGCAGCATTATACGCATATCAGGCCACATAGAGGAGGCTAGCGTCAAGCGGATTCTCTTTTGTGATATTACACAACAAACGTTCGTAATTGTCTATAAGGAAGAGCGTGATAGCATATCGAACAATTACAATTGATTGATTTTTGCTTTACCTCTTGTGTATACTAAGGTGAAATAACACATCACCTTTACCTATTTGCATTGGAAGGGATCGTTCCGTGCACCGCAAAGATCGAGTATTTGAAGCACTGCGATCATTGTGCACACAACGACCAGCACAAAGTAGTGCCTTACGTCGTCATGCAGGCTTCAGTGCGGAAGAAGTGGCAGAACTCGCAGAAGTAGATCGTACAAACGCCAGTCGAGACCTTAACCTGCTGGCACAACAGGGAAGCATCGAGCGTATCCCTGGTCGTCCTGTATTGTTCAGAATAAAAACGCCCGCACCGCACGCCACCAATTCTATCGGTGAAAGTAATACCGATAAACAGAAGACCAATAGGGCCATTCAGAACACCATTCCAACGCGGGAGCCGGGCAAGCCGCTCGCGATCGCGGCGACGATCCATAGTGGAGCGGTCGTTACCAGCTTTGAAACACTGATCGGCAGCAATGACGGGCTAAAGGTTGCGATACAACAGGCTAAAGCAGCCATTCTCTACCCGCCGCGTGGATTGCACACCCTGCTCTGCGGTCCCAGCGGCGTGGGCAAGACGACGTTGGCCCGCCTGATGCACACGTTTGCGCTGGAACAAAAGGCGCTCCCTGCCGATGCGCCCTTCGTCAGCTTCAACTGCGCCGACTACGCAGGCAATCCGCAGTTGCTGATGGCGCACCTCTTTGGAGTCGCGCGCGGAGCATATACGGGCGCGGATTCCGATCGCGAAGGGCTGGTCGAGCAGGCGAATCGTGGCATTCTCTTCCTCGACGAGGTGCACCGGCTGCCACCCGAGGGTCAGGAGATGCTCTTCTATCTGATGGACCGCGAACGCTTCCGCCGCATGGGAGAGGTGCGAGAGCGTCAGTCGTCTCTGCTCCTGCTCGCCGCTACGACGGAAGATCCCAACGCAACGCTGCTGCCAACATTTCGACGCCGCATCCCGATGTTGATCGCGCTGCCGGGATTGCAGGAACGCACGATCAGCGAGCGCTACGAGCTCCTGCGCGCCTTCTTCACGACCGAGTGCAGCAGTATCGGAACAAACATCCATGTCGCGCCACAGGTACTACGCGCCTTGCTGCTCTACGATTGTCCCGGCAATATCGGGCAACTGCGCACCGATATACAACTCACCTGTGCGCGCGCCTACCTGGAATACCGCACCAACAATCTCAGCGAACTAGACGTGCATACGGATGTGCTCCCGGAGCATATACGGCGCGGACTATTGCGCACCATCGATCTGCATCGTATGCTTGAACCCATCCTGCACCAACTGGAGGCGACGCATATCTTTACGCCCACAGGACTCAGCCTGAACGAGGTCCCGGACTCGGCGCAGAATCTCTACGACACGATCAGCAGCGAACTGCACGCCCTCCGCAGTAGCGGCGTGCCTGAACATCAGATCAGCGAACTACTCAACCTGGACATCCAGCAGTATTTCCAGCACTTCGCCGCCACCGTCACCCAGAATCGTCCGGAGGTAGCGACGCACCTGGTCGATGAGCATATCTCGGCGGTCAGTCGCTATAACATCCAATGTCGGCGTAGAAATTCTTCACAATGAAGCGTCTTACTCAAGAGGGCCATGCGAGGCAGAGCTTTGCGCGCTTCATCGTCATTGTTATGGCCTCCTCTCTACCTCTATGCTTTTTATCTCCCCTAACATGCGAAATGGATTGATGATTGGGCTGTTCGTTGGGTTGGTTAGTTGGCTCACCGATGTGCCGACCACTCTATAAACTTGTCCATCATCATGTTTGACCTATCTATTTTTTTCTCGTCTGCAAACGCGATATCGTCAATTGACCAATAGCCGGGTATTGCATCTTTCCTCAATTGATATTTACGCGATAATTTCAATAAATACGCTTGGCGTGTGATGCTCTGCCAAGTTCGTATAGGGAGGGCTTTTAGTATCTCGCGTTGTGTTGCCGTTGGGTAAAGGTCTTTGATTATCTCAAGCTCTAGCTCTGTAAACTTCGGGTTTGTGTTACGTGCCTTTTCCCATAAGTAGCCCGTGTCAATTCCCCACTCTGGATTTATCCATGTGATTGCAATCTCTGTCCAGTGCGGCGTGGCAAACGAGATTTCAACCTCTTTTACAACCGACTCTAAAAACTTGTGCTTCTCGCTCATGGAGTAGCCTTCCCAAAAGTCGGCATGTTCTAATACAAGGTGCTTATACCTTAACGCTTTACTCTCTGCTGGCGTTGCTGCGGGGCCTTGTGCTAGCTCTGCCTCTATCTCTCTCTGCTGGTTAGCAAGCTGAACATCTGTTTTGAGTAGTTCTATTCTAGTATCTGGCTCTACTTTTATTCCTGGCTCTATCTCGCCTGTTACCAGACATGCGCGTATATTTGCGCGTTGCTCCCTGATAACCTCTAGCTTTGTCTGTTGATTTGCTCGGCGTGTTTCCTGGCTGGCGCGTTCCTTCTGTATCTCTGCGCTATAGTCCGTATGCGCTTTTACCTGCGCTATTCTCTGCCTGAAACGTTCTATGAAACACTCGTCTATAAGCCGCGCGTCAATCTCTCCGAGGTGTTCGCGTATGCCGTTTGCGCGTACACGTACAACACTGTACGCCCATCTTGAACCACTGGTAGATGTGTGGTGTTTTACAAACGTTTGCCTCATCTTGTCACTTGCCACAACGTATTTTAACAGCGTTGCTTCGTCGCTCTCTTCACGTAAGAAGCGTTTTGCTGGTTTGTCCACGCGCCTTTCTCCTTCGACTGTATGAGTGCTTATGTGATTAAAGGCGTAACGAAAATGAGTGAGGTTTTTTACAATCGGCTCGTGGTCGTTCTCAATAATGATCTGACCGTTTCTTACTAAATGCCCTATGTAAAAGACATTGGTAAAAACGCTCTCTAGTAGTGCTATGGTTATCAGGTATCCCCCTTGCTCGTCTTCCGCGTGTTTTGCCGCAATGCGGCGGGTTCGCGGGTCAACGTCCGGTGTAAAGTCGGGGAACCTTTTTCCTTGCCTCTCCGCTTCTCGTACTATTCCGTTAAGGCTGTGAGTTGTATAAAACTGCTCTAAGCACCAGTCTAAAACACGCGCGTGTGGCTCATATCTTATGTGCTTCTTCCAATTGGGATTAGGTACGGCTACGCCGTTTTGTAAGAGAGTTTTACGTCGGTCTATCGTCGCACCAATAGGGATAAAGCCACCTGCGTATAAACCCTTTAAAATAGCTCTATCTTTTAGGGCTTGTAGCCTGCCTACATAGTCGTCAAGAAAGTCTGCCGCTTTTTCGCACTGATACCGAAACTCTTTGACATCCCGCTTGTTCGCAAAGTTGTAAATGGTGTAAGGAGGGATGATGACTAAACAATTATGTTTTTTACATACCTGTATGAACGTGTTATATTCAAGGGCTGTTTCATCTCTAAAAAGCCGGTCTTCTTTGGCTGCGATTACTGCTTTGATCTCCCCCTTTCTTATCATCTCCGTTAGGGTCAACATACCCTCTCTGTCAATGATTTTCAACTTACCGGAACGGGCCATATCTTGAGCAAACACGATAATCCTTCGCTCGTTTGTCCAGCCTAAATCTTTGGCAAGGTTTACAAGTCCTTCCGTCTGCATCTCGTTTGACTGGATGTTATTTTTAACCTGTCCACTTGTCGATTGTCTGGCATAAATACCTAAACCGTCGCTTACTGGTAAAGTTGGTTTCTCCCACGGGTTATACTCTTGTGCTATCTGCTGCTCTGGCTCCTCTGTCTTCTCGACTTTTCTATATCTTGTTGGCATGCTATTTATTCTCCTGGCTGCGTTGTAATTGCTTGTAACTCTGCTCCTGCAAAAGTAATGCTTCTGTGGCTAACTCTGCGGCCCAATTGCCACACTCCGCGTGTATCCGGCGTAGTTTCTCCTGCACTTTCGGGGGAAACTGTTTCCATGTCTCGTTTAGAAACTGGTCGTATCTCTCCTGCTCTGGCTGGCTCTGGTCGTAGCTTGTCATGGGGCTCTAATCCTTCCTTGAAAACTGATGATGTATAAAAACGTTGCTAACCTACTAGTAATGTTACCATCAACAATATCTAGTATACCCTCTATGACACGGCTTATCAAGCCTTAGGAGTCTTCCGCAAATAATTTGACAGAGCGGTAAACAGGTGCTATCCTGATCGGTATGGAGAACGTATCACATGAGCAAGCGTATCAACAGATGCGAACGATGCTTAACGAGAAGCAATGGAGACAGTATCTGGC
>WNGD01000829.1_pt1 | contig 33772 bp, 27 predicted proteins | sample 5400671 | NCBI WGS metagenome assembly WNGD01 (sample SAMN13153369, study PRJNA577476) | soil metagenome | isolation source: 40 cm soil or saprolite under grassland replicate 2 | place: USA:California | collected 2016-06-15 | reverse complement strand
GCTCCAGCCGGCGCCACTCCTTACGTGCGTAGCCGAGCCTCGCGGCGGCGACGAGCAGCTGTGCCTCGAGGCGCGCGCTGAACTCCCCCTCGATGACCTCGATGCCGTGCGTCGCAGGCCCGAGGAACTCGCCGAGCTCCACACCCAGGGCAAAGCTTTCGGACTTGTCGAGGTAGGGCACAAAGGTGGTGGAGTCGTCGAGTGGCGATGACGGGCGCATAGCTCCCTTTCTGTCCGTGGATAACCAAGGAGTCCGTAAGGGCGGCTTAGGTCACTCATGCGAGCGGCCCCGGATCGCTCCGAGGCCGTTCGCGCCGCGCCCGCGCCGCCCGTGCAGGTGGCGCTATTTCCTGACCGCATTCACCGCGGCCAGGGCGTCGACGTACCCTGCTCCTACCTCCCACAGCGCAAACCCCGGGAGCGGGCGGGCCGTCTGCGTGAGGACCGACGCGATCTGATTGGGCGTCAGCTGCCCGCCCGCCGCTTCCTGCATCAGCGCCACCACGCCCGTCACGTGCGGCGTCGCCATAGACGTGCCGGACGCGCAGGTGTAATACTGCTCGTTCGCCGTGCTGATGGCGCAGCTGCTCGTCAGATCGAAGTCGTGGTTCGCGTCGCTGGCGTTCAGCACCGTGCCGGTCGAGGCTCGCGTGGACACGATGTGCACGCCCGGAGCGGTGACGTCGGGGTGGTACAGCGGATCGCCCGGGATGCCTCGCGACGAGAAATCGGCCAGCACCGCGGCCCGGCCCTGCCCCGTCTGATCGGCGCAGTGGATCGCCGAGTTAGTCGGATCGGGCAGGTCCTTGCAGCCCGCCGCCACGCCGATCACCCAGGGTGCCACGCTGTACGGATTGAGCGTGTTCTGGTCGGGGCCGTCGTTCCCGGCGGCGAACACGACGGTGATCCCCTTACTGCTCACCTTCTTGGTCGCCTTGTTGATCGGATCCTTCGGATCGAACGGACCGCTCGTGCCCCAGGAGTTGTTCACGACCTTGATGTTGTAGGCCTGCTGGTGGTCGAGGATGTAGTCGAAGCCCGCGAGCGCCCAGAAGATGAACAGGACGTCGCCGGTCCCGATGCCGATGAGCTTCGCGCCCGGCGCGACGCCCGTGTAGTAGCCGCCCGACGCCGTCCCCAGGCCCGCCGCGATCCCGGCGACGTGCGTGCCGTGGCCGACGGAGGTCTCGCTATTGGGCAGATTCTCGACGAAAAGATTCGCTCCCTTCGCGGGCTTCTTGAGCGAGCCCTTGAAGGTGAACAGATCGGTGAGGTTGAAGAGAACTTTGATGTTCTGGACTGTCTTGTCGGGGTAGTGCAGGTCGGGGTTGTACAGCCCGTCTATCCCGGAGTCGAGGATCGCGATGCCGACGCCCTTCCCGGTGATGCCCGACGCGTGGACCGCATCGGCGCGGATCGTCGGGATGCTCTCGTGCAGCATCGCGGAGTACCGGAGCTGCCTGTTGGCGTACACGCCCTGCACGCCCGGGAGCGCGCCGATCGCTGTGATCTCGGCCGGCGTGGCGAATGCGGCCACGAGGTCCAGATTGTTGAACTGGATCACGCCCGACCCGACATTCATGATGGCCGTGCTCATCGCATCCGATGTCGTGACGGTTTCGTCGTAATTGACGATCACCACCAGTCTGTCGCTCGGCAGCGTGGTCGCGAGCGCCGCCGTGAGCGCGGGATCGACGGTGCGCTGCGGTGCCGCGGCGTCGCGCTGCGTGTCGCACGCCGCGCCGACGACCAGGGCGGCGGCGAGTAGCCAACGTTTCATTGGAATCCCCCTGTGTGATGGACCCCCACCGGAACGAGCTGCAGGCTGGTTGTGGCGGGATCGCAAGACAGGTGCCGCGCGCTGCGGTGCCTCGGGGACATGGCGCGTGTGGCGGAGACGCAACTGCGAGGCCTATCAGTTGTGTGGGGGGACTGGACGACGTGGGCAGAACTAGTCGCCGCGTGGTGACCACACTCGCGTCTGCGCCTGACGGAACACCGCATGCCACATCGAGCGCGTCAGCTTCCCCGTGTTGGTGTTCTGCCGGCTCGGGTGATACGATGCGATGACGACGGGGCCGTCCGGGAGCTCGGTTGCCATGGCGTGAGCGAACGGGGGCCGCGCGCGCGGCGGCAGCCGCTCCCACCACCCCGATGCCTTGAGCCAGCTCTCGTGGGCGATCCGCCCCAGCGTCACCACCACGCGCACGCGACGCAGTAATCGCAGCTCGGCCGCCAGGTACGGTCGGCAGCGGTCGAGCTCGATGCGGCTCGGCTTGTTGCCGGGGGGCGCGCACCGGGCCGCCGCCGTGATGTAACAGTCGTTGAGCTTCAGGCCATCGTCCCGCGACGTCGATTGCGCCTGGCTGGCGAACCCGTAACGATGCAGCGCCTCGTACAACCAGTTGCCGCTCGAGTCTCCCGTGAACATGCGGCCGGTGCGGTTCGCTCCGTGCGCCGCGGGTGCGAGCCCGACGACGAGCAACCGCGCATCCGGATCGCCGAAGCCCGGGACCGGCTTCCCCCAGTACTCCCAGTCGCGGAACTCGCGTTTCTTGTCTCGAGCGACCCGACGACAATAGGCGCGGAGCCGCGGGCAGCGGGTACATGCGACGATGGTGCGATTGACGCTGGGGATCGTTGACAGGACAGCGACGGTCATTCGCCGAATGTAATCCGCGGCTCAAGCCGCGCGTTACGTCTACGGAAACCGGATTGGGATCCCCTGGCGCACGCTGCCCTGGATCGTGAACACCTGCACCGCGACCGCGGCGCCGAGCAGCCAGGGGCGGAGGCGCGGCGGGGCCGCCGCGGCGACGCCGAGCACGGTTAGACCGGCCAGAGCGGTGTAGCTGTTCACCCTGCCGACGCTGGGACGCTCGCCCAGTAGCGGATTCGACTCGCGGAACCCCTGCCAGCCCTGACGGGCGAGCTCTCGAGTCTGCGCGGCATCGATCAACAGGGTGACGAGGAAAGCACTCGCCAGCGCGGTGTGCGATGGCGTCCACGACACGCGCGCCGGGAGCCCGGTGACGTGCTGCGTGCTCCACGACGCCCGGGCAGGCGCCGCTTCCGCAACGGCGTGCAGCACTCCACGATCCACGCTGGGCCGTCTGGCGAGCGGGACGCGGGCGGTGAGCGATCCGAGATACGGGTTCGGCGTGAGATAGATGTAGGACGCGGCCCGAAGGCTCGGGCCCCTCGAGGCCTTTTGCGCGGCCAATGGTGTGAGCCAGCCGCCGACCGCCGCCGCCGCAAGGAGTCCTGCCGTAATTCGCCTCATGCCCGTCGCAGGGGCAAGGGCGGTGCCACGTGTAAGCTACACCGTGCCAAAGCCCTACCGTGACTGGGCTCACGGGCATTTCACCACGTCCCGGCGCGTATCGCAACAAGCTGGTTTTGTGGTCGATCTGTGACAGGTTCGCGGCGCGGATGAACGGGTTGTAGGGGTTCCCTACTTCTCGGTTACGTCGCCGCAGCCGACCGGCATCGGTAGCGATCGAGGATTCCGGCCGCGATCCGTTCCGCGTTCGCGAGAATCGTGAGACTCGTGTTCACGGCCAGCGACGACGGGATGCACGCTCCGTCGCTCACGTACAGGCCGGGGCAGCCAAACACTTCGCCGTCTCCGTTGACGACCCCGGCCGACTGCGCATCGGCCATTCGGCACGACCCCACCTGGTGGGCGGTGGAGAAATGCACGCCCGCCTCCGGGGCGAGGCTCTTGTCGAGGAATTCCGTGCGGACGAGGCGGCACTCGTTGCGCACCAGGATCGACTCGAGCAACCGCTTCGTTTCGCCGTGGTAGCGCTCGAGCCCCGACGACAGCGGCAGCGAGACGCGCACGTCCCCCGCTGGTGACACGGCGAGCGAAGCCTCCGGCGGAGTCAACCCGAACGCCGCGAGCACGATCATGCGCCTGCGCATCTGCCGCATCAACTCCACGTTGGGCTCGCCCCACCAGGCCGGCTCCCGGCCATCGCCCTCGAGTCGCATGCGCGCAGCCGAGACGAGCATGAGGGGGAGCGCCTTCACCCCGTGTACGGTGATCCCGCGCGATTCGAGGAACTCATAGCTGATCATCCCCGGATGGCTGCGGCCAGTGAACATGTCGGCGTCGGGGAAGGAGTCGGGGAGCAGTCCCGCCACCTTCACGCTGCCGTTGTAGGCGATGTTCCGTCCAACGTGCTCGCTCGAGAGCTGCAGGGTGGCGCGGGAGCGGAGCAGCAGGCTCGCACTCCCGACCGTCCCCGCACCCAGCACGACGAGGCGGGCCACGAAGCGCACCTGCTCGCGCTCGCCCGTGCGGCGGTGGCAGAGGACCTGGTAGCGGTACGGGAGGTTCGCGAGCAACCGGGTACGGCCCCGGTGCGCACCAGGCAACGCCGCGATCGACAGCGCCTCGAGATCCGTCTCGATCTCGGCGCCGGCCGCGACGGCTTGCGGCAAGTAGTTCAAGAACAGCGACTGCTTCGCTCCGTAAACGCAGCCCGTCACGCAGAACCCACTTCCCTGGCAACCGCGCACCGCGTACCGCGCGCGGTCGACCGAGTAGCCGAGGTTCTTCATGAGCTGGGCGAAGACGAGCCCCGTCTTCGGCACCTCGGTGAGCGGGATCTGCGACACGTGCAGCATGCGCTCCGCGACGTCGTAGTAGGGGTCGAGCACCCGCCGGTCGAGCCCCCGAGGCCAGAGGCGCCGGCCCTGCGCGTCCACCTGGTCGAACACGAGCGACGGCGCGCGCAACGACACCATCTCGTAGAAGCCGGACCCGCCGCCCAGCGCCTCGGCGTACTTGAGGCTCAGGTGGTCGCCCGGCGCCCCCTTGATGTACTTGAGGAGGTACTGTGGATCGGACGTCTGCCGGAAGTCCGCGGTCTGCACTTTGGGACCCTTCTCCACCATCACGACCTTCGCCCCGGCCTCCGCCAGGCGCAGCGCCGGCGCCGCAGCCCCGAATCCCGTGCCGATGATCAGAACGTCGGTGTGAACGGTCTTCATGGTCGCCTCACGCGTAGTTTCCGTCCGCGGTGCGCGCGTGCGACAGGAAGCGCTCGGGGTCGGGGTGGGTGATGTCGCTCAGCGCGTGCCAATGGTTGCCGCCCTCGAACCCGATCGCCGGGCAGCCCTTCTTGGGATCATAAATGCCGGCGTAGAAGGCGATCTGGGCGAGCGCGACGGCCCCGTTGTACAGTTTCCGAGTCGTCGCATCCGCGGCGAGCCCCTCGGCGATCACCGCCGTCCGTTCTTGTACCTCGAGCCGCTCGAACGCCCGCCCGTCGAACCGCCGGGCCGCGCGCCGGGAGAGGTCGGCGGCGAAGAACGCAGCGTATGGGGCGAAGGGGTACGCCGGGTCGGTATGGGCACGCACCAGATCCGGATCGTCGGCCGGGGCGCCGGGAACCACCGCCGTCACGAACGCTCGCAGCACGCGGTCGACTAACCCGTCATCGTCGTCGAACGCCTGCGGGTACGCGCTCACCAGCACGCGCATCGGCGTGCAAGCAGCGGCGAGTCCGGCGGCGATGAGGCCCAGCTGGCGCAGGGCGTGGCGGCGAGGGATGATCTGCATGCGCGTCTCCGTTCGGGACGCGCATACGATGGACGGGACCCCTCAAGTCACCCTGAAGTCGAGGCCGGCGATCGTCAAGTGAGCTATGAACGAGACGGGTCAGGCCGTGCGGCCCGCGGCCTCCAGGACGCGCTGGCGCTGCCCGGCGGTGACCATGTCACGGTCGATCACCTCGCACACGATCCGGGCGACGAACGAATAGCCGCGCGGCTCGGAGCTGAGGAGCCGCGCCCATTCGAGCTCGTCGAGCGCCCCATCCAGGGACTCTTTGCCCACGCCGGAGGTCCGCCCGAGAACGGATGCAGGCACGCGACCACCCAGGACGGCCGCGGCAGCGAGGACCTGCTGGGCCGGTGCCGAGACCTTGCCGAACAGAACGCGGATCGCCGCCACCACGGCGTCGGGCAGCTCTCCAGGGAGCGTCTGGTCGAACGTATGCAGTGGCTCCGGCCACGCCCCGCCCACCCTCTGCAGATCGAGTCCCGCCGCCACCGCTTCGAGCAGGGCGACCACGAGCAACGGAATTCCCGCCGAGTCGGTGGCGACGCGGCGCGTCAGGCGGTCCAGCTGGATATCGTCAAACGACGGAAGCGCCCAGCGCGCCAGCGCACGCACGCCGTCGCTCGAGAACGCCCCTACGCGGACGGCCGAGCCTTTGAGCTCGCGCCCGATCCGGGCGCGGAGCTCGTCCAGCTCCACGCGGGGCGGGCGCGGCGTCGCGGTGCACACGACGAGCAGGGGCGACCGCGCCAGATCCCGCGCCGCGGCGCCGAGCGCAAGCAGCGACTCCTGATCGAGCCACTGGGCATCGTCGACGAAGATCACCACGGGCTGCTCGTCCGCTACAGCCTGGAGCACGAGCGAGAACATCCGGCCAGGTGCCTCGCCCGGCGTGCCGCTCTTGAGCTCGGCGAGCGCCGCCGGCGGCGCCGCCGCCACGCCGGGAGCCGCGAGCAAGCCACCGCGCGCCAGACCGAGCACTCCGCTCCAGCCCTCGCGCTGGTCCCCTTCCACCGCGCGGAGGGCGACGATCACCGCTCCGTCGAGGCGGGCGCGGGCGACGAGCTCCTCGGCCAGACGCGTCTTCCCCGCTCCCGCATCCCCGTCCACCACCGCCAGGGCGGGACGCCGATCCCTCCGGCACGCGGTCCAGACCTCGACCAGTTGCGCGAGCTCGCGCGCGCGCCCCACGAGCGGGGCACGCCGCGGCTCTACCCCCGTGCTCGCGGCGGCGCCGCCCTTGGGGAGGCGCCACGTCCGCTCGAGCCGCACTTGCGCTGCGAGCGCCCGGGTCTCGGGCGCCGGCGCCGTACCCAACTCGCGCTCGAGCCGGGCGGCGAAGGCGTCGAACCGCTTCAACGCGCCCGTCCGATCGCCAGCGAGCGCGAGGCCCCGCATCAGCGCCCGCAGCGCGGCTTCCGACTCGCGGTCGAGCTCGAGGGCCCGTTCTCCAAGCTCCAGTGCCGCCGCGACGTCGCCCCCGGCGAGTAGCTCGTCCGCCCGCCACAGCAGGACTTCCACCGAGCGCCGGCGCCAGTGCTCGCGCTCGGACGTCATCCAGTCGTCGAACTGGGACGCGCCCTTGATGCTGAACCCCTCGAGGAACTCACCCTTGATCAACGCGACCGCCGCGGCAAGGTCCCGGGCCGCGAGGAATGCCTCCAGCTGCTCCGTGTCGAGCTGGACGCCGCCGGGCCGGAGCGACACCTGCGTGCCGTCGGACCCCACGCGCTTCTCTCCCGCGTAGCCGCGCAGCAGGCTCAGGGCGGTGTTGAGCGAATGGCGCGCCTTGTCCTGCGGCTTATCGCCCCACAAGAGGCCGATGAGGTGCTCGCGGCTCCGCGTCCCCCTGGGGGAGCGCGCGAGGTAGACGAGCAGCGCGAGGTTCTTGGCCCACTGCAGGTCGGCCGGCGCGCTGCCGTCCTCGAGGCTCGCTTGTACCGGGCCCAGCGTGCGGCACACGATCATCCGCTCCCCCTACAATCAAGCGCGCGCAGGCGACGGGCGGCGCTGTCCGCGCGCTCCCGATAGCGAGGCTCACCGCTCGCCCACAGACGCGCGACGCCCCGATACGCGCGGCACAGGGCGGTCTTTTTTCCCGTGCGCTCGAGCAGGCGGGCCAGCCGCCACTGGGCGAGCGGCGCGAAGGCCCAGTCCACCTCTGCCGGTTGGGGATCGCCTCGGGGGTAGCCGATCAAGTCCGAGTTCTCGGCCCACACGAGCTCTCTCTGGGAGCGCGCCGGTTGCCCGGCGCGCTCGTACCAGCGCGCCCGCAGCGGGTGCAGCACCGCCCGAAAGAACGGGTCGTCTGTGTCCCGCACCGGCAGCTCCGTCAGCGCGTCCGTGACCTCGAGCGCGCGCGCCGAGGCTCCACGGCGCGCCAGGCTCACGGCGCCGAGCAGCGCGGCCGACGGCGGCGCTTTCGGGTCGAGGGTGGGCGACACGCTGCGCGGGAGAGGATCCGGGTCCGCTGCGCCCCCCGCTTCGACCAGACGCAGCATCCAGCCGGCACGCCGGTCCGAAGTGTCCCGCGCCAACTCCGCCCGCACTAGGGGCCACTCGATGACGAAGCGCGCCGAGTCGCCATCCACGAGCAGCGTGGCTGCGGCGAGCCGCGCCGCGAACGGCCGCAGGCCCAGGCCGCGAGCGAGCACGAGCGCACTGTCGGGACGCCCGAGCCCCACCAGGGCCAGCACGCGGGCGATGCCGGCCGAGCGCGCGAAGCGCGGCTCGCGCGCCAGCCGCTCGGCGAACGCGAGCTCGCCCTCCGGGCTCCCCAGTCCTGCCAGGTAGCGCGCGCCGGCGTCCAAGTCGACGATCCCGGCGGCGCGTGCGCGCGCCATGAGCTCGTCGGTGCGACCGAGCGCCTGGTCGCGCGGCAGAAACCGCCACGCGTACGCCAGCTCCAGCATCGCGAGCGTGGCGAACGACGGGTCGCCCGGATCGGCCAGCCGTTCGGCGCGCGCCAGCGCGACCGCCGCATCGGTCGAGTCGCCCTCGGCGATGTGCACCCAGGCGAGGTGCTGCAGCCCGGGCGCGAACTCGGGCTGGAGCTTGAGGACTGCTTCGAATGGCTCCGCGGCGTCGCGCCGTGACCGCCCGACCAGCGGTCCCCGGTGTAGCAGCTCGTCGCCCCGGCGAAACTGGCCGAACAGGAAATCGCTCCAGCGGTGCGTGAGCGCCGCGAGTGAGTCCAATCGCGCCCCCATCGGGACCCGCTCGGCCCGAATGAGGGTCTGGTAATACTCCGGGAATTCGGCGACATGGGCCTGATAGCGGGCGGCGTCCGACGCATCGTCCTCGAGGTCGAACCAGCGACCGACCTCTGCGTGGCGCCAGTAGCAGATCCAGCACGTCTGGTCAAGCTGGGTGGCGGCGGCGTAGGCCGTCCGTGCGTCACCCCACTGTCCCCGGGCGAACGCGCGTTCCGCGCGCAGCAGCGCTTGCCGCCCAGCGAGGGTCTTGGGCAGCACCAGCCGAGACAGCGAAGGGTCGAGCAGCCGCTCGCTGCCGTACAGCACTTCCGAGACGCGGTCGGCGAGACTATCGACCAGGACCGGCCATTGGTCCGGTGCGCCCCGCACCGCGATGCCGTCGATGCCCTCGACCGAGCCCGTCAGGCGCACCCGCGCCCGGCCGGCGTCGCTCTCTATGTCCGGCCGTATCCGGAGGCCGCGCGACCAGCGGGCCCAGAGCCGCTTCAGTCCCGAGACGCACTGCGCCGAGAGCCCGGGATAGGCGTTGAGGCGTTGCGCCACGCCGCACGCCACGGAGTCCCCGAGCCAAGCCGGCAGTCCCGTCGGCGTGCCCGCGACCTGGAGCGACAGGTGGAGCGTCGTGGGCCGCCCCGGAAGCCCCAGTCCGATTCCGAGCAGCGTGCACGCCAGCGCCACGCCGATCACATTGCGGCGGAACGGCCACACCCGGGTGCGCCACAGCTCGTGCCGGAAGGTGGCGGCGTCCGGCCAGCGATCGTGCGGATCGAGTTCGAGCGCGCGGGCGAGGACGCGGGCGACGCCGCGCGGCACGCCCGACCAATCGCCGTCATTGGGCCGGCACTTGTCCCAGCGGCGGGCCGTGAACGCTTCGTAGATCACCATGCCGGCGGAGTAGAGATCCGTTCGCTCGTTCGCCTCGACGCCGCGGAACAACTCCGGGGCCATGTACGGTGCGGTGCCGAGCGCGAAGTGGGGGTCGGTAAGCGAACCGGTCGTCACCTGCTTGGCGATTCCGAAATCGGTCAGCACCGCCCGGCGACCGAGCCAGAAGAGATTCGACGGCTTGATGTCGCGGTGGATGACGCCCCGGCTGTGCACCACCTCGAGCGCCTCGAGCAGATCGCGGCCGAGCTTGAGGGCCTCGTGGTGGGTCAGGCGGCCCCGCGTCGCGAGGCGGTGCTGCAGGGTCTCGCCTTCCAGGTAATCCATCACGTAGAAGTGCAGGCCGTGGCGCTGCTCCACCGCGTGCACGGCCACGATGGTCGGATGCCGCACTTTCCTTAGCGTCTGCGCCTCGCGCACGAACCGCGTGACGCTGTCGGCCGTGACGAGCTCCGGCCGGAGGACTTTGACGGCCACCAGGCAATCGAGCGCGATCTCGCGCGCGAGGTAGACGGTGCCCATGCCGCCGCTTGCGAGCTCGCGCAGCAGCTCGTAGTCGGGCGCCAACGCCGCACGCAGACGCTCGAAGAAGGGTGACACCGTCGCCTCGAGGTGAGAACATCCGAGCCCCGGGCGTGAATGTCAAACGCCCGCACCGGAGCGACTTGACCCGTGCTTTAGCGGGGGCTCATACGTTCTGGGCGAACTTCGAGGGAGACGGCATCAATGCGTAAGGGAATCATGGTCGTCAGACGTGTTCTGGTATGCAGCGCGATCGGTTTGTCCGCCGCGGCGTGCGAGGAGCCGCAGGCCGTCGCTCCCGTCGTCGCGTCCCGCGTGAGCGACGCCGAACGCGACGTCTCCGCGCTGACGTGGAACGTCTATCTGGGGGCGGACATCGGCCGCGTGCTTCAGGCGCGCACGGCCGACGAAGCGGTCGTCCTGGCTACGGAGGAGTGGGGACACGTGCAGGCCACGGATTTCCCGGCGCGTGCGGGGGCCCTGGCACGCGCCATCGCGGCGCGACGACCGCACCTCGTGGGGCTCGAGGAGCTGGCGCTGTACCGCACGACTGACAAGCCCTTCGAGCCGGCGACGCACCTCGCCTACGATTTCCTGCACCTCGTGATCGACTCGTTGCGCGCCCGCGGCCTCGACTACGCCGCCGCGGCTGTGGACCGCACGACGGACCTGCAGGTGCCGGTGATCGCCGGCGTGGACGCGTCCGGGCAGCCCATCCTCGGGGGCGTCCGCTGGACCGACGGCGACGCCGTGCTGGTGCGCGCCGACGTTCCCTACACCGCTGCGCGGTCCGGCGTGTACGCCGCGTCGCAGGCTGTGACGATCGGCGGTGTGACCTCCGTGCTGTCCCAGGGCTGGAGCTCGGTCGAAACGACGGTCGGCGGGCAGGTCTACCGGTTCGTGGTCACCCACCTCGCAGGCCAAGAGGTCCCGGACGTGCAGCTGGCGCAGACCCGGGAATTGCTCGCGCTGCTCTCCGCCGAGACACGCCCGACGATCGTGGTGGGCGATTTCAACTCCGATGCCTACGGCATCGATCCGACTCGCGTGACCCCGACCTACGGGATGATCCTGGCCGCGGGCTACCGGGATGCGTGGATCGAGCCGGGACGCGAGGCCCTCGGCCTCACCTGCTGTCAGCAGGCCGATCTGCTGAACGTCCGGTCGATGTTCGACCAACGAATCGATTTCATCTTCACCCGCCACCTCCCGCCGGGCACGATGCCCGTGCGACGAGACGAACCGGGCGATCGGCCGGGGGACCGCACCACCTCGGGGCTCTGGCCGTCGGATCACGCCGGCGTGGCGGCGACGCTCCTGACGCCTCCTTGACTCGTCCGGGCGATAGTGTTGCGCACACAACCCTTAAGAAGGAGCCCCTATGAAGCGGTTTGCCCTTCAGGCCGTCGTACTCCTCACGCTCGCGGCGTGCAACGAGCCTGCGCGGCCTACGGCACCACGCTCGCCTCAGGGCGACGTCACGCTCCCACAAAGCTCGCCGCAGTACACCGTTACCGACATCGGCACCTTGGGCGGCACGTTTACCCAAGCGTTCAGAATCAATGAGGCAGGTCAGGTCATCGGCGGGAGCACCACGTCCTCTGGCGACCTGCACGCCTTCTTATGGACTCAAGGGACGGGCATGATCGACCTGGGCACTCTCGCCGGGAGCACTTCGAGTCTCGCGTGGGGAATCAACAATCGAGGCGTCGTCGTTGGCGAGATCGACCTCCCCTCTGGGCACCACCGGGCTTTCGTTTGGACGGCGGCGGGTGGCATGCGCGATCTCGGCACGCTCGGCGGTGATGACGCGTTAGCCCAGGGTGTGAACAACAAGGGCGAGGTCGTGGGCTTCAGTACGGTCGCATCGGGTGGCCCCGATCACGCCGTGGTCTGGACAGCGCAGGGTCAGATAAGGGACGTCGGCACGTTCAACGGCACGGACACGCACTTCAGGACGGTCGATAACGCCGGAACGAGTGCGGTTGGATCGGACAACCTCCGCTCTGGCGGCCACGCACACGCGGTGCTTTGGCATCAGGCGACCGGCTTCCAAGACCTTGGGACTCTAGGCAACGATCCTAGTTCTGGGTGGCGCGTCAACGACCTTGGACAAGTGGTTGGCTTCTCGGCCACAGCCACGGTTTGCTGTCACGGATTCCTTTGGACGAACGCCACCGGGATGGTGGACCTCGGAACGCTCAATGGGCCAGACGGTACGTCTGATGCGTTCGACATCAGCGAAAACGGGCGCGTGGTCGGCAGTACCACGACGTCGGCGGACCCAAACAATACGCACGCATACTTCTGGAGCCAGGCCACAGGCATGCAGCAACTGCCCGACGTCCAAGGCGAAACCGACAGCGGAGGCTTCGGAATCAACGAAGCTGGCCAGATCATCGGGTTCGCCGACACTCCCGATGGACGCACGCACGGCATCCTCTGGACGCCACGATGAGCGGTGGTATGGCTGTTCGAAGATGCGCTACCCGTGGCGGAGAGTCTTACGCCGCGTGAGTGAGGCGACCGACGAAGGTCGCGTCAAGACCCCGGTACACCGTCCCGGCGCGTATCGCAACAAGCCGGTTTTGTGGTCGACCTGTGACAGGTTCGCGGCGCGGATGAACGGGTTGTCTGGCCCGATCAGGCCTTTCGCTGCATTCGGCGCAGCATGACGACGAGCAACCCGAAGATGAATAGGTAGGGTAGGAAACTGAACACCAAGACACCGAAGGACTGCTTCTCCTCGGTGCCCCGCACGTCGACGCCTTTCGCGACGAGCGTCGCTACCCACGTTTCGCTCGATGCGAACGGCAGGAGCATCACGAACTGACGGGTCGCGCGACCTGCGATCGGACTCCTGAATTCCCCGCTCACGCGCCCGCTCTCGGTGATCTCAACCGCGGCGATGTTGCCGCGATCGAGCTCTTGCACGAACTGGTTGTAGGAGATTGCCACCGCGTCCTGGCGGCGGTTGGAGGCGTACTGCACCAACGCGATCGAGCCCACGACCATGACTACCCAGAACGCCAGCGTCCGGAGGATCCGAGGCCAGCGCGACTCGGGCTCCGGCAACATGCCGCTCGGCATCGGATCACGCCCGCCATACATGGGGGACGAATCTCCCGCCGATCTTGCGCGCGGGCAAGCCTGCCCGGGCAGAGTTCGTCACCTGTTGTGTCGCCAGGCCTTCCGCACTATCCGTTAGGGCGGTTCCCCCCTCAACCGGGACGTCAAGATGGCACGCCTGTTCTGGTGGACGCTCATCGTCGCCTTCGGGGCCGCCCTACTGCTTGGGGCCTCGTGGGCCGCCGCTTTTTTCACCGTTGGTGACCTGCTTGGCGCTCCCCCACCCGAGCTGGGCAAGCAATCCACTGACTTGCTGTGGCAGGGTGCGCCCGAGCTGCCGGGACACCCGCGCGTATGGCGCTTCGCATTCGGACCCACCCGTATCCCTGGAGCCCCCACCGTGCGGATCTACGTCACGCCGCTCGGACATTTGGTCAAGACCGAGCCGGCCGACCTGGCCGAGCGCGTGAAGCTCCTGGAACGCGGCTACTGACGGGCGATCGGGGTGTTGACGCCCGGTTGACGCCCCCGCCGCATCCTCGCTCCCCGTGGATTCGCAGCAGCGTTACGTTTCGCCCATGTCGCCAGCGGCCATGCAGACAGCGCAGGACCTGCTGCGCTTTCGCGAGCCCGGCAAGACGGCGGAGCTCGTGCGCGGGGTGTTGATCGTGCGGGAGCCGCCGGGGACCGGCCACGGCGCGCGCGCCGCACGACTCACCTTGCGGGTGGGCGCGTTCGTCGAACGACACCACCTCGGTCAAGTCTTCGCTCAGGATACGGGCTTCAAGATCGAGCGTGACCCCGACACCGTGCGGGCGCCGGACCTCGCCTTCGTGGCGCGCGAGCGGCTGGCGCACATCCCGGAGGAAGGCTACGCGGAGCTCGCGCCCGACTGGGTAGCCGAGATCGTCTCACCCAACGACCGGCCCGGCGAGGTGCTGGAGAAGGTGGGCCAGTGGCTGGGCGCGGGCGTACGGGTCGTGTGGGTCCTCGACCAGGTCCGCCGGGACGCGCGCATCTACCGCGCGGACGGAACGGTCTTGACGGTCGATCCGGACGGCGAGCTGGACGGTGAGGACGTGCTGCCGGGATTTCGCTGTCCGCTCCGCGACATTCTCTGAGGGGTACCAGCGACTCCTGCGTCGCACTACCTTCAAGCGCTGCAAGGTTGGAGAGGTGGCCGAGTGGCTGAAGGCGGCGGTTTGCTAAACCGTTATAGGGGCTAATACCTCTATCGGGGGTTCGAATCCCCCCCTCTCCGTAAGAAAGGCAAATGTCCAATGTCGAATGTCCAATGACCAATCTCGAAGTTGGACATTGGACATTAGGCATTGGACATTCTGCGGTTTCTTAAGAGTTCGTGACTAGCGCCATCCGAGTTAGGTTCGCCCCCTCTCCCACGGGCTACCTCCACGTCGGAGGCGCCCGCACGGCCCTCTTCAACTGGCTGTACGCCCGCCACGAGGGCGGCAAGTTCCTGCTGCGCATCGAAGACACCGACAAGGCCCGCTCCACCGCCGAGCATACGCAGGTCATCCTCGACGGCCTCACGTGGCTGGGCCTCGACTGGGACGAGGACCTCGTGTTCCAGGGCGCGCGCGTGAAGCGCCACCAGGAAATCGCCGACCGCCTCTTCGCCGAAGGCAAAGCATACATGGACGAGGGCGCGATCCGGTTCCGCCTGCCCCCCGGGGAGATCGCCTGGGAGGACGCGGTGCACGGCCGGATCTCGTTCCAGGGCGCCGACATCAAGGACTTCATCATCCTGCGCTCGGACCGCACGCCGATCTACAACCTCGCCGTGGTCGTGGACGACCTCGACATGCGCATCACCCACGTGCTGCGGGGCGACGATCACATCTCGAACACGCCCAAGCAGATCGCCCTGTACCAGGCACTCGGCGCCCCGCTGCCGGTGTTCGGCCACGTCCCGATGATCAACGGACCCGACGGCAAGAAGCTCTCCAAGCGCCACGGCGCGACGGCGGTGGGCGACTACCAGCACATGGGCATCCTCCCCGCCGCGATGCGCAACTTCCTGGCCCTGCTCGGCTGGAGTCCCGGAGGGGACCGCGAGATCATGATGCTGGACGAGATGATCCAGCTGTTTTCGTTCGCCGGGATCCAGCAAAAAGCCGCGATCTTCGACATGACGAAGCTCGAGTGGATGAACGGGCAGTACCTATCGATGACGCCCGCCGAGCAGCTGTTGCCGCTCGTGGCACCGCAGCTCGAAACGCTCGGCGTGAACGGGAACAAGGAGGCGGTCCTTAAAGCGATCGCCGCCGTGAAGACCCGGTCGCGCACTACGCTCGACGTCACGCGCCAGGTGGCCGCCCGGCTCGACGCGAAGCACGTCGTGGTTGACGAGAAGGCGACAAAGGAGATCGCGAAGGATCCCGCCAGCTACAAGGCGGCGCTCGAGGCGAGCCTCTCCGTCCTGAAAGCGGCGGATTGGACCCCGGAAGTGCTGGAGCGGACGTTGCGCACGCTCGCCGAGCAGAAAGGAGTTGCGGCGGGAAAAATCTTCCAGCCAATCCGCATCGCGCTGACGGGCGGCACCGTGTCGGAGCCGGTGAACGAGCTGCTGTATGTGGTGGGGAAAGAAGCGGCGCTCGAGCGATTGAAAGCGGCGATTACGGCACCGCGCTGACGCTGTCCGTCTTCGCCCCCGTCGTATCCCCCCGCGCCCGGCGCTCGGCGTCCCGCTCGGCTTGCTTCCGCGCCCGCAGGTCGCGCACGTACTGCTTGAAGAGCCGCAGCGTCTCGGTACGCCGGGCCGCCTGCATCAGGTCGTCCCGCATCTGGTCCAGCTGGCGTGCCCGCATCTGCTCGCCGTAGTTCCCCTGCGGCAGGCTGATCGGCAGCAGCGCGAGCGCCGCCGTGGGAATCTTGATCCCCGCCACGTGGATGAACTGCGAGTCGATCCCGAACACCTTGCCGGCCACGTCCGTGGTCCAGACGGGGCGCTGCCGCGCGCGCTGATCCTGATCGACCAGCACGTTGAGCGAGTCGACCATGGCGCGCAGCCGCCGCACCACCGTGGTGTCCCGATTCTCCTGGGGCTGGTACAACACGTCGGCGACGTCGGACGGCAGCGCGGGGCGCGGCAACACCCACAGCCGACCGTCGCCCACCTGGGGCAGGTCCACGATGTGGGGGCCGACGGCGACGGGGCTCGCGGCGAGCGTCGAGTCGGGCCGGCCGACCGGGGCCGGGACGGGCCGCATGGTGTCGGGCGCCGCGGCGCTCGGCACCGGCCGTCCCAGCCCCCCGCTCGGACCCTTGCCGCGTCGGCTGCCGCCGAACGGCGGCAGCTCGGGCGGCTGCGGCCGGGCGGGCGGAATGATCGTGATCAGGCCCTGCGGCCGGTCGATCCGCCACGACCCGCTGAACGCCAGGACGATGATCGCCACGTGCACCACGGCGCTGACGACCCAGGTGAGCCGCCGAACCTCGAGGCCGGGTCTCCGGATCTCAAACAGCGGCGAGCACCTTTCCCAGCCGCTCGGCGGCCTCGACCAGCCGCGGCGTGCCGACCGTCAGCGCGATGCGGAAAAATCCCTCTCCCCCGGCCCCGAACCCGCTTCCGGCGAGCGTCACCACGCCCACCTCCGTGAGCGCGCGGCGCGCGAACGCGGCGGATGCGACGCCCTCGGGCAGCGGTACCCACACGTACATCGTCGCCTCGGGCGTCTCGGGCTCGAACCCTTGCGCGCGGAGCACCGGCAGCATCGCATCGCGCCGCTCCCTGAAGCGCGCGACGTAGCCGCGCGCCAGGGCCTCCGCCTGCGGCAGCACCGCCGCCCCCGCGGCCTGCACCGCGAGAAACGCGCCCGTGTCCACGTAGTTCTTGACTCGCGCCAGCGCCGCGATGAGCTCCGGCCGGCCCACGGCCCACCCGAGCCGCCACCCGGTCATGCAGAACGTCTTGGACAGCGAGTGGAACTCGACCGCGATGTCGCGCGCGCCCGCGATCTCGAAGATGCTGGGTGCCACGTGCTCGTCGAACGTGATCTCGCAGTAGGGATTGTCGTACGCGATGACGATCCCGTGCTTCCGGCAAAGCGCCACGGTGCGCTCGAGGTAGTCTCGCGGCGCGATCGCGGCGGTGGGATTGTTGGGGTAGTTCAAGTAAACGAGCTTGGCGCGGTGGAGCACATCGGAGGGGATGTCCTCGAGCTCCAGCAGGAAGCCCGTCCGCGGCGTCAGCGCGTAGCGATACGGCTCGGCGCCCGCGAGCACGGTCCCGCCCTCGTACACGGCGTAGCCCGGCTCGGGGACGATCGCCACATCTCCCGGGTCGAGCAGAGCCGTCGCGAGGTGTGCGATGCCTTCCTTCGATCCGATGAGCGGGTGGAGCTCGGTGAACGGGTCGACCCGCACGCCGAAGCGTCGCTTCAGGTACGCGGCGGCGGCCTCGCGGAACGCCGGAAGGCCGAGCTGAAACGCGTAGCGGCTCATCGCCGGATCGCGGATGGCATGCGCCAACGCTTCCACCGCCACCTCGGGCGGCGCGAAGTCGGCGTCCCCAGCCCCGACGTCGATGACGTCGACTCCCTGCTGCACGAGCCGGCGCTTGATCGCCGGGATCTCGGCCATCGGGTAGGTGGGCAGCGCTGCCAGCCGCCGGCTGAACTGGGTCACGATGTCGCCTCTCCGAATGAATCTACGCTCCCCTGCGGCGGCTCGTTACCGCCCTCTACCGCCCCCTGCCGCCCTTTTCCGCTACCGCCCTTTACCGCCTTCTACCGCCTCCGCCCCGATGCCGTGCCGCGCGAAGAACTCCTCGCAGGCGCCCCGGACATCGGCCCAATGGCCCACGAGCCGCGTGGCCGGGGGCAACCCCTCGAGGATCATCGCACCGTAGCGCTTCGTAACAACGCGCCGGTCCAGCAGCACGACCGCCCCTACGTCCCCGCGGCTGCGGATCAGGCGCCCGAATCCCTGCTTGAGCTTCAGGGCGGCATTCGGGACGAGGTAGTGCGCGAAGCCGTTGAGGCCGCGGGCCTCCAGACGCTCGAGCCGCGCGGCCGTGAGCGGCTCCGTCGGCACCTTGAAGGGGAGCTTCGCGAGGATCAGCACCCGCAGCGCCCGCCCCGGCACGTCAACGCCCTCCCAGAACGAATCGGTTCCCAAGAGAATCCCCGAGCCCGCCTCCCGGAAGCGTCGCAGCAGGTGGTCGCGCTGCCCTTCGCCCTGCACGAACAGCGGCCACCGGCCGCCGATCGAGTCGCGCACCGCCTCCGCCGCGCGCCGCAGCGCCGCGTGGCTCGTGAACAGCACGAACATGCCGCCGTCCGACGCGTGGGCCAGCTCCACCAGCACGCGGGCGACCGCGGCGCCGTGACCCGACTCGTCGTCGCGCGGCTCGGGAAGGTCGGTGGGGATCCCGAACAGGCACTGCGCCGCGTAGTCGAAGGGCGACGCATGGATCTCACGCACTTTCGTCCGTGACGGTGGCAGGTCCAGCCCGAGCCGCTCCTCGAGGTAGCCGAAGTCTCCTCCCGCGGCGAGGGTGGCGCTCGTGAGCACCACCGTCTCGATCCGGTCGAACAGGTTTTCCTTGAGGATGGGCGCCAGATCGAGCGGCACGGCGGCGAGGGAGACGTTCGGGGTCTTCCGCCCGCGCCGCTCGAGCCAGCGTACCGCGGCGGGACCGGCGGCCGGCGGCCGCAACGTCGCCGTGAGACCGGCGGCCGCCGCGTCGAGCCGCCGCACGACTCCACGCAGCTCGGCCGTCAGCTGGGCGCGCCGCTCCGAAGGATCGTCCAGCGCCAGCCGGTCGGCGATCATCGCGGCGCCCTCGGACAGCCGCGAAAACGCGAGCAACAGGTTGTCGAGCGCCACCCCCAGTCCTTGGTCCCACACCGCGTCCGCGAGGAACTCGTCGCGCAGCCGGAGGACCGGCGCGGGACCCGGCTCGCCGTCGAGCCGTCGCGCCAGTCGGGCGAACACGTCGTCCGCCGCGCGCCGCGCCGCCGCGAGCGCGTCGATCAGGCCCTGCTGCGCCAGCTCGCGGCTGGCCGCGGACAGGAGATCGTCGCGCCCGAACAGCACCGAGCGCAGCGTGGGGACGAGCCCGCGCCCGTTCTTCTCGAGCCGAAACAGCAGGCGCTGCACACCGAGCATGCTGACCTGCGCGCCGAGATGCGTGGCGGCCACGTCTTCGAGGTGGTGGGCCTCGTCCAGGACCAGCCGGCGATACGGCGGGAGCACGGCAGCCTCCTGCCAGTTGTCCGACGCCATGCGCACGGCGAGGTCGGACGCGAGCAGATGGTGGTTGACGACCACGATGTCCGCTTCCGCCGCGCGCCGGCGCGCCTGGAACAGGAAGCAGCGGTCGAAGTGGGGACACTTGAGCCGCGTGCAGAGATCCGACTCCGCCGCCACCGCGTCCCACACGTCGCCGCTCGGCTCGTCCGGGAGGTCGGCGAGCGAGCCGTCACTCGTCCGGGCGGCCCACGCCGCGAGGCCGTCCAGCTCCGCCCGACGCTCATCCTCGAACAGCGAGTCCCTCTGCTCCCGGGCCTGCTCGAGTCGAGAGAGACAGACGTAGTTCCGCCACCCCTTGAGCAGCGCGAACGTCGGCGAATGGTCCCCCGTGCCGAGCGCGCGGGCGAGAATCGGCAGATCCTTGCCGACGAGCTGCTCCTGGAGGTTGATCGTGTTGGTCGAGACGACCGTCCGTTCGCCGTTCTCGCGGGCCCACACCAGCGCCGGCACGAGATACGCGAACGACTTCCCCACCCCGGTCCCGGCTTCGAGCAGGCCGATGCCGCCGTCGTTGTAGAGGTCGGCGACGTACGCCGCCATATCGCGCTGGCTGGGTCGATCTTCGAAGCTGCCGAGCGCCCGCGCTACCGGACCGCTGGGCGAGAGGAGCGCCGCGACGTCGATCGGGTCGATTCGCGTCGTGGCGCGCGGCCGTGGGCACTCGACCACCACGTAGCAGTCGGTGACCTCGTTGTCCACGATGGCGAACCCGACGCCGCCGTCGTGCAGCCGCGACGCGACGCTCAAATCCGCGCCCGACGGCTCGAGCACGCCGCTCGGGTGATTGTGGAGCAGCAGCTCGCCGCGCACGGCGATCCCCGGCAGGGCGAGCACGGCGTCGACCGTCCCCCGCGCGACGACCCGCGCGTCGACGATCAGGCCGTTGGCGTCGAAGCGCGCGACGAACGACACCTCCCGCCCGCGAGCGCCCGCGATCTCGGCGCGCATCAGCTCGCGGACGGCGGGCGCGAGGCGCTCGACGCTCACGTCTTCAGCTCGCGCTTCTTCGCCGCCGGGAAGAGGACGTTGTTGAGGATCAGCCGGTAGCCCGGGGAATGGGGATGCAGTGACAGGTCCGTCGGCGGATCGCCGATCTGGTGCTGTTGGTCCTCGGGATCGTGGCCGCCGAAGAACGTCCACGTCCCCTTGCCGTGATTGCCGTTGATGTACTTCACCCAGGGGGCGCCTTCTTCGTCCGCGAGCACCACGTCGCTGGGCTTCAAGCGGCTGCGCAGAAACGACGTCGTGAGCCCGTAGAAATCGGGGATCACCTGCCGGTGGTTCTGCACCAGGAGCGTCGGGACCGGATCGATCTTCGCGCTGAAATTGAACAGCTTGAACGCGCCCAACGGTTGACGACGCGCCGGGGCGTTGACCTGGTGCCCGTCGATGTCCGAGAAGCTCGCGACCTGCGGGTTGGGCTCGACATGCGCACCCGTGAAGGCGAGGGCTTTCGACCAGTCGAGCTTCGCATCCGCCTGCGGGTCCATGGGCGTGCCGTCCGCGAACGCGGCCGCGATGTCCGTGCGCTCCGCGGCGAGCGCCAGGTCGATCGTCTCCGTGGCGTTGCACATCGCGAACAGGAATCCCCCGTTCCCCACGTAGTCCCGGATGCGCCGTGCCACCGCCTTCTTCAAGGCGGGCACCGTCGCGGCGCCCAGTTGCTTCGCCGCGTCCGCGTTGAACCGCACCATCTCGGCGAGCCAGGGCGCGCCGGCGTAAATGAGGTAGAACTTCGAATACTGTCCCGTGAAGTCCTCGTGGTGCAAGTGCAGCCAGTCGTAACCCGCCAGCTTCCCGCCCAGCACTTCGAAATCCCACACCTTGTCGAAGGAGATCCCGGCGTACTGCAGCGCCATCGTGACGGCGTCGTCCCAGGGCGGCGCGTTGGGCGGCACGTACACGGCCACCTTGGGCGCCTTTTCGAGCGGCACGGCGTCCATGTTGCTCGCCTCGATCTCGCCGCGGATGGCCGTCACGCGGGGCTCCTCCACCGGCTCGACGGTCACGCCCGCGAGCGCCGCGTCGCGTCGGATCGCGGGCCCGTCCGGAAGCAGGAAGGATCCCCCGCGGTAGTTGATGAGCCACTCGGCCGTGATCCCCGCCTGGACCACGCGGTAGGTGACGCCGTACGCCTTCAGGTGATCGGATTGCGAGTCGTCCATCGGGATGACAAGGGACGGACTGACGGACAGGCGGACGGGCGGACGGAAGCCAAGCAAGTCACTTCCGACCGCCAGTCCCGCTGTCCGCCCGACCGCCCTCACGAACTCTCTCCGCTTCATGACTTCGGAATCGCTCCCTTCGCCCGTTCCAGCTCGCGCCGCGCCTCGGGCACGACCGCGCTTCCCGGATACGTGAGAATCACGTGCTCGAGATGCCGGATCGCCTCCGCCGGCTGCATCCGGCGTTCGAGCAGCCGGGCCCATTCGAGCTCGGCGGCAGGGGCCGCCGCGCCCTGCCCCGCGGTGCGGACGACCTCATCGAACAGTGCGAGCGCCGTCCGCTGCTGCACGGTATCGAGCCGCGCGGCGACACGGCCGGCCAGGAGCAGGAGGTCCGGCCGGCCGCCACCACCCTCCCCCGTGCCCAGACGCGAAGCCGCAAGGCGCAAGGCTTCGGCGGCGTGCAGCGAGTCACCCTGGGCGAGCAACAACAACGGACGCCCGAGCTCCGGAAACGAGTCGAGCGGGATCTGCTGCAGCAGCGCCACCATCGCCGTGCGCTCGGTCGCGTCGCGCCGGTCTCCGGCGTACGGCCCCGCGGTGCGGAACAAGGCCTGGGCGTCTCGCAATCGCCCGCGATACAGGGCGATCCATCCCCGGAGCGCGACGGCCTCGACGCTCGAATCGCGCTCCACCGCCCGGTCGGCGCGGTCCAAGTCTCCCGTCGCGATGCGGGCGCGGCCGAGCCGCAGACCGAGCGCCGCGCGGTCGTCGGCGGAAAGCCGGCCGTTGGTCGCGAGCTGCAGGGCGGCCGTATCGAGCTGGCCGCCGTCGATCAAGGCCTCGACCACCGCACGCTGCGCGAGCCGCTGGGCATCGGGAGGCGCGGTCGAGTCTTGCGCCACGCGCTCGAGCACGGCACGCGCGGCTGCGCCGTCGCCCGCCTCGATGAAGGCGCGCGCCGCCTCGGCCCGCGCCCGAGTCGCCGCACCTCCCGGCTCCGGCGTCAGGTCGGCCCAACGCGCGAGCGCGAGGGCGCGCACCCGGCGCGCGTCCGGCGTGCTGCGCGCGCCCGCGAGATCGGCGAAGCGCCGCAGCGCGAACGCGGCATCCGCGGACGGCGTGGCGACGCTCGGCTCGAACACGGCCCAGGCGCGCAGCGCCTGCCCCCAGCCCAACAGCAGCTCGCCCGCGAGCCTGCGCCCAAGCGGCGACGGAGTCCCCGCCGTGAGCAGGCGCGCGATGCCCTCGCGCTGCGCGTCGGGTGCCTCGGCGAGTGCGCTCGCCGCGTTCGGCAGCTGCACCGGCGCATCTTCCAGCGCCGCCGCCCATTCGCGCGCCGCGCCTTCCCAGTCGCCCGCGAGCTGGCTCAGCTCCGCCAGCTCGATCCCGAACGCGCCCGGTCGTCCGAGCGCGCGCCGGCCGACGAGGAGCACGTCGCGCGCCGCCGCGTGGCTGTGTGCGTCCTCGAGCGCCATCGCCCACTCCCGATACGGGGCCTCGTCGCGCGGTGCGGCCGCGGTCCACCGCAGCGCCACCGCCCGCGCGCTGTCGGGCTCGTTCAGACCCACGTACGTGCGGAGCAGCACGCCCCGCAGCGCCGCATTGGTCGGACTCGCCGCCGCCGCCCGCTGGGCCGCCGGCAGCAAGTCCCGCAAGCGATTGAGCGGCGGCAGGACGCGCTCGAGCCCGAGCAGCGCGGAGAGGTTGGTCGGATCGGCCCGCAAGGTGGCCAGATAGATGGCCGCGGCCTGCTCGTACTGGCCGGCGCGCTCGAGTTCGAAACCCTGGCCAATCGCCTGGGCCGGGAGCGAGCGAGCGAGCAGGACCAGCAGCGCGGAAAGGGCGAGTAGCGACGGGGCCCGGCCCTTGCGGCGCGGGTAAACCCGCGGCTCGGCGTTTGCCGGTAAACCGGCAGACTCCCGCTTCAGCGGGAACTGCCGAGTCGCGGGTTTACCCGCGGACTCAGGGCGACCGGGGCGCATTGAGCCTGCGGAAATACTCGAGCACCAGGCGCCGCTCTTCGGGGGTGAGGCCCTGCAGCTCCTTCCACGTGGGGTAGGGGAGCCGCGGGCCCGTGCCCGTCGCGCCGGGCTTGAGGACGTCGGGAATGTGAACGCTGTCCCCGCTCGCGGAGCGGCTGACGCGCTCCTTGGTCTGGTCGGGCTCGTCGTTCGAGAGCGTGCGGCCGGCGTCGAGCAATCGGCGGTACAGGCGCTGCTGGCGCTCGATGGTCTGTTGGTCGAGGCGCCCGGCCTCGAGCTGACGCGCGAGCTCCTTTGCCTCCTGCGCGAGCGGACCCGCGGCGGCGCTCGCACCCCCGGCCTGGAGCCGTTCGAGCTGCTCCGCGAGGGCGCGCTGGCGGGCGGCGAGGGCGCGGAGCTGTTGCAACATGGCTTCGCCGCTCACGCCCATCAGCGGGAACAGGCCCTGGGCCAGACCGTTCAGCCCCTGCTGATCGCGCGCCAGCCGCGCCAGCTGCTCCACCGCTTCGGCGAACCCGCTCCCCGACTTCCCGCCCGCCACCTGGCTGCGACTGCGGGCAAGCGCGAGTGCGGTGGCGTTGAGCGCGTCGACCGCTTCGTCGGCGAGCGCAGCCGCCTCGGAAGCGTTGGGATCGGCTTCCTCGAGCTGGGAGCGTGCCGCCGCCATTTGCCGCTTCGCATAGCCCAGTGCCGCGTCGAGCTGCGGAGACACGAGCGCGTGCTTTCCGGCCGCCTCACGGATCTGGCGCGCCACCGCGTCGGTCCCCTCCTCCACTGCCGCCTGCCGCGATCGGGTGGCGGCACCCGCCTCACCGCGCCGCAGCGCCTCGGCCAGACGCTCCTGCCCTTGGGCGAGCGCGGCCGTTTCCGACAGCGCCCGATCGAGCGCCGCGAGCGTCTCGCCGCGCCACTCCCGCGCCAGCGAGTCGCGCTGACCGCGCAGCGCCTCGGGCACGCCCGCCATCTGCTGCTCGGCCTCCGTCCCGGCCTCGGTCGCGGCCGGCGCCCGACTTTCGCCCGCCGCCTGCGCCGCGCGTTGCATCGCCGCTCGCGCATCGCGGACCGCCTGCTGCGGCGCGGCGAGCGGGGTGCGGGGACCGGCGCGGAGGTCCGTGGCTACCCGGTCGATGCCGCGCGCCAACGAGTCCGCGCGGTCGGCCAGCGTGCGCTGGCGTGCGGCGCCCGCGCTGTCCGGCCGTGGTGCGTCCTCGCGATTCCACTCCGCTTGGCGCCGCCGCAGGTCCTCGGCGTCGGCCGCGAGCGACGCGAGCGCGCCTTCGACCGCGGCCCGGCGGAACAGCTCCTCGCTGCGCTCGAGCTCGGCCTTGAGCTGCTGCTGCGCCTCGGCGAGACGCTCGAGCGCGCGGCGCGTCGCCTCCGGGTCGAGCCGCGCCAGGGCGTCCTGCAGCTCGCGCAGCCGCGCCGCCAGCTCCGGCGTCACCGCACGCTGCAGCAGCTCCTGGACCTCGCGCAGCCGCGCCTGGAACGCCGTGTCGTTCATCCCGGCGGCCTGGGCCGCGCGCGCGATCTCCTCCACCGCCCGCGACAGCTCCTGCACCCGCTGCTGCAGCGCCTCCTGCTCCCGTGCCACGGCCTGCGCCCGTTCCGTCGCCTGGAAGGGTAGCGGTCCGTCCCGCCCATCGGCGGGGCGGCGTGTGCCGGCCGCATCGCGGGAGCGCTGCTGCCCCAGATCCCGCGTCCGCGCCCCCAGCTCGCGCTCCGCCTGGGCGAGCGAGTCCGCCGCCGTGGCGACGTCCCGCGCAGCCGCGCGTGTCGCCGCGCGCAGCTCCTCGAGGCTCGGGAGCCGCAGCGCGATTTCCTCGCTCCGCCCCACGTGAGTGCCGGGCGCGGGGACGTTGTCCCACGCCTCGACCCGGAGCCGCAGCGTGTCTCCCGGCAACAGCCCACGCCGCTCGGCGTCGAGATCCCCCTGCACGATCGCTCGCTCACCCGCGCCCGACACGTCGAGCGACTCGCGTACGGCAGCCCCCACTTTTCCCGTCCGGCTCACGCGCCAGCTCACGACCTCGAGCCGGGTCAGACCGTGATCGTCCCGTGCATCAATCACGAGCGGCTGCCTGAGCGACAGCGGCAGCGTCGTGTCGCGGCCCGGGACAGGCAGCGCGACTACGGGCGCGGAATCGGGCACGACGCGCAGCCGCAGCTCGAGCACGTCGCCCTCGAGCGGCGTCCCGTCCGCCGTAGCGAGCTCGAGCAGCCAGGTGCCCGAGGCCGACGGTAGGGCGGCCAGCCGCCCCGAAAATCGAGCCCCAGCCACGCTCAAGCCCACGCGTCCGCCGCGCGCGCCGGCCGCGCGGCGCCACGCGGCCGCCGCCAGCGGGACGCTCGCCGCGCCGCTCGTGAGGATCACGCTGCCTTCGGGGATGGCCAGCGGGTCGGGGCCGGGAACGAGCGGCTCGTCGGGACGGCCGAGGTACGCGGGATAGCGGGCGGTGAGCTCGAGGCCGGCGACGAACGCAGCCAGCGCCACGCTGACCCGGCGCTCGACGCTGCGGCGGCCGCCGCTCGTGGCTCGCAGATACAGATCGGACTCGAGCGGGCCGATGCGTCGGGTGGCACGGCCCAGTGAATCGAGCGCGACCGGGGCGGGGCGCCACGGCTCTCCCGGGCCGCGGGTCCAGAGCAGGGCCCGCGTCGCCGCGGGCACTTCGAGCGTCACCGTGACGCTGTCACCCCGGCGCACGGTCGCGCGGTCCACGGCGAGACGCACCGGCGCGCGCGCGTCGGCGATGGCGCGGAGCGGATGCCAGAACGCCGCCGCCCGTCCCGCGCCGGGCGACGACGTCACAAACAGCGCGGCGCCGAGTGCCGCCGTGCCCACGCCCATCGCGAGGGACGCGCGCGTGCCCCGCGCCAGCAACCGCCCCACGGCCGGCCCCGCGCCCGCCACCACCGCGGCTGCTCGGGCGTCGGCCAGCTCGAAAAGCTCCGCGCTCGCTCCCGCGCTGGGCGCCGACGCGAGCACTCCCACCACACTGCCCGCACGAGTGCCGGCCGCGGTCTCGACCAGCCGTCCCACGGCGGCAGGGGCGGCGGGACGCCCCGCCCGGCGCACCAGCCACACCGCCGCCGCGGCGATCCCAGCGATCAGGAGCCACGCGCCCACCACCGGTGCGATGCGGGGCGCGAGCGTCAGCCCCGCCGCTGCGACCGCGAACGCGACGCCCGCGCTCGTGAGCAGCACGGCCCCCGCGCGGGCGCGCGCGTGCGGCCCACCGAGCCGCCGCAGCCGCACCGCCGTGTCGGTCACGGCGTTGCGCTCACGGCGTACGTGAACAGGTTGACCCCCATCCGTAGTGCCGCCTCATGCAGCTCCGGAGGATCGTGGTGGACCTCTGGATCCTCCCATCCGTCTCCCAGATCGGTCTGATAGGAATAGTACACGACCAGCCGGTTACCCAAAAAGATGCCGAAGCCCTGCGCCGGCAGCCCATCGTGCTCGTGGATCTTGGGAATGCCCTTGGGGAAGTCGTACACCAGGTGATAGATGGGGTGGCTCAACGGCACCTCAACCAGCGGGTGATCGGGGAAGACCCGCGCGATCTCGCGACGGAACGACTTGTCCATGCCGTAATCGTCGTCGGCGTGCAGGAAGCCCCCCTGCTCGAGCCAGCGCCGTAGCCGCTTGAGCTCGTCGTCCGAGAAGCGCACGTTCCCGTGCCCCGTCATGAAGAGGTAGGGAACGTCCCACAGCTCGGGGCCGGTGAGCGTTACGACGCGCTCGCGCTCGGCGACGGGGAGTGCGGTGCGCTGGCGCAGCGCCGCGAGGAGGTTCGGCAAGGCGGAGGGGCCGGCGTACCAATCCCCCCCACCGTCGTAGTGCAGGCGGCCGACGGTCAATTGCGGATTGCGGATTGGCGATTGCGGATTGGGTACGACCGGCCTGGTCGCGTCAAATCCACGATCCGGAATCCGCAATCCGCAATCGGGCCCACCGGCGAGCGGCAGCCAGACCAGGCACAGGGCGATCGTCAAGCGGTTCATAGTTCGTTGACGAGCCGATACGCCGTGTTTCGCGTGATCCCCGTCTCCACCGCGAGCTGCTCGGCCACGTCGCGGCGCGTCATCCCCTGCGCCAGCAACACGCGAGCGCGCGCCGCGGGGTCTGGAGCCGGGGCACGCTCCTCCCGGGCCGGCTTGCCCGTGCCCGCCACCATCACCGTCACCTCGCCGCGAGCGGGCGCCTCGGCGTAGTAACCCGCCAGCTCGGCCAGGGTCCCGGTGCGTGTCTCTTCGAACAGTTTGGTCAGCTCGCGCGCCACCGCGGCCAGTCGCTCCGCACCGCACGCCGCCGCGAGATCCTCGAGCAGCTCCGCCACGCGGGGCGGCGCCTCGAACAGCACCACGGTCCACTCGCTCTTCGCCACCATCTCGAGCAGGCGCCGCCGGTCCGCGCCCTTGCGCGGGACGAAGCCCAGGAACAGGTAGCGATCGGCGCCGAGTCCCGACACCGACAGCGCCGCCGCGACGGCGGTGGGCCCCGGCACGGTGACCACGGGGATGTCGCGCTCGCGGGCGGCGGCGACGAGCACCGCGCCGGGATCGCTCACCGTCGGCGTCCCCGCGTCCGTCACGAGCGCCACGTCCTTGCCGCTCGCCAACAGGTGCAGGATCCGGCGCAGGGCGGCGTCGCTCGAGTGCGCGTGGAAGCTGATGAGCTCGGCGCGCGAGCCGACGTGGGCGAGCAGCGGTTTGGTGTGGCGCGTGTCCTCGGCCGCGACGGCCGCCGCCCGCGTCAGCGTGGCGGCCGCGCGCGGGGAGAGGTCCTCGAGGTTGCCGAGCGGCGTCGCCACGACGTACAGGGTGCCGGCCATCTCACCACGACACCGGCCACGGCAGGCGACCGTAGTAGCCCGCCGATTGCAGGACGTAGCGGTGCTCCCGCGTCGCCTCGCGCAGGATCTTGGGCGCCGTCCCGGGCATCATCACCTCGACCCCCTCGAGCAGCTGGAGCGACCAATCCGTGAGCGCATTGGCGAGCTCCTCCGGCTGCACTACGGAGTCCGGCGTTTCGGTGCCGCGCGGCGCCGAGAGGATCGTGATCGCCTTGTGCGCATCGGCGACGCCCGCGCTCACCCGCTGGGCGCGGCGCTTCGCCTCGCCGGGAAATTCCTTTTCCACCTCGTCGACGATGCGCCAGTACAGCTCGCGGTAGGTGTTGATGAGCGCATTCGGCGCCTGCTGCGGCAGATCGGCCACGTAGGGGAACACCGTCGCTGTAAGAACGGGCGTCTGCCCGCCGGCGGCGCCGTGGAACTGCGATTCGAGAAACTTCGGAATGGCCATCACGTCCGGCTTGTCGCAGAAGTAGCCGCTGTGGTAGCGTCCGGCGTCGAACCGCACGTACGACACGCGCGCGTTCGACATCAGCTCCAGGATGCCGCTGGTTTTGTCGCGCGCGAACCCCGCGAAGAACGCGCCCGGCTGCGACGGGTCCACGGTGCGCATCTCGACCGGGACCGCGCACGACTGGTACATCCAGGCGAGCTGCTCCATCGGCGCGGCCGAGTAGGCGAGCTCCCCCCGCTCCACTTCGGCCCGCATCCGCTTCAGCGCCTCCGTGGGGGTGATGACCTGTCGGCCGGCGGTGTGGAGCGAGGCAGCGTTCACGGCCTCGCCCTTGCGGAAAAACAGCAGCAGGCATTCATCGGGCAGGTACGCGGAGATGTAGCCGTCGACGCGGCCGTCCCGGTCGCGCTTGCCGAAGGCGAGGAGGTTGTCGAGGTGCACGAACGCGAGCCGGGTGCGATGAACCAGCCGGTCCACCTGCGGAAACGTCAAGTCCGCGAGGCGAACCGGCGAATTCATCAGGCGAGCGGTGCTCGCGCGCATGGTCCTCCGGGGAGGATGCTACGACAAATGCTGCTGGATCTTCTGCTCGAAGACCGGCTTCGGGTACGCACCCACCAGCGTATCCACGTGCCGCCCGTCCTTGAAGAATAGAATACTCGGTATCGAGCGAACGTTGAAGCGCATCGCCGTCTTCTGGTTGGCGTCCACGTCCACCTTGGTCACCTTCAGCTTGCCCTGATACTCCCCTGCCAGCTGGTCCAAAATCGGCGCCACCATGTGACACGGCCCGCACCACGTTGCCCAGAAGTCCACGATCGTGAGCCCCCGGTGCTGCTCGACCTCCAACCCGAAGGTGGCGTCCGTGACGGCCGTGAGATTCTCCGCTGCCATGACCTCTCCACTCCTTCTCGTGCAATCGTTATGTTGACGGGCGTCATGAGCGAGTCAACCACCCGCGTCGCCCACATCGGCATCGCCGTTCCGTCCATCGACGCCGCCCTGGCTTTCTACCGGGACGTCCTCGGGCTCGAGCCGGGGCGCCCCGAGACGGCCGACGGCGCGACGATCGTCGGTGTGTGGCTGGGCGACGTTCAGGTCGAGCTCCTCGAGCCGCGCGACCCCACGGGCCCGGTAGCGAAGTTTCTCGCCAAGCGCGGGCCCGGCATTCATCACGTGTGTTACCGCGTACCCAACCTCGACCGCGCGCTCGAGCGCTGTCGGGCGGCGGGGTACCGTTTGATCGACGACGTGCCGCGACGGGGCGCCGGAGGCCGACGCATCGCTTTCCTGCATCCGAAGACGACGGCCGGCATTTTGCTGGAGCTGACAGAGTAGCTAACGCGCCACCGGGTTGGAACGTTCCCCGGGCTCATTGCCGGCACGTCAACCCCGGCGTGGGAATGCTCCCCAGATGCACGTCGTTCACCACCCAGCCGCCGCTTTTGGTGCGCACGAGATCCATCGGGAACACCACGGTGCATCCTCCCTGCCGCTGTAGCTCGACCCGGAACGTTTTCACGTTGTCGTGCCCCGACACGGGCAGCGGCCCTTCGATCACGCGATAGCCCACGTGGTCCACGTACTTCTGGACGACCGAGAGCCGTTCCCGCAGCTCGTCGGATTTCATCCAGTTCGTCGCGGGTCCGCGCTCCGAGCCCCACAACGCGCCCATGCGTCCGAGGTTGTTGTCCTTGACCGCCGCCATGAACTGCGCGAGCGTCTCCTGAGGTGACTGCGGTGCGAGCTTCCCCGGGCCGGCTCCCCCACCGCACGCGAGCGAGCCCAGCGCGACGAGCACGGTCAGTCCCGTTCCAACTTTTCTCGACCGAGATGAGGTGCCCGGGCAAGCGAGTTGGAACGGGATCAGTCGTGGTCTCACGGACGATACCTCGAGTGTGGGCGGAGTGAACCGAAGGTAAGACGGCATGCGGCTCTACGTCAACATTGATCACGTCGCGACGGTGCGTGAAGCGCGCCGTACCGACGAGCCCGATCCCGTGCGCGCCGCGGCGGCGGCCGAGCAGGGCGGCGCCGACGGCATCACCGTGCACCTGCGTGAAGACCGCCGCCACATCCAGGACGCCGACGTCCGCGCGCTCCGCGCCGCCGTGCACACGGTCCTCAATCTCGAGCTCGGCGCGGCGCCCGAGATCGTGCGGATCGCCGGCCGCCTGAAGCCGTTTCAGGCGACGCTCGTCCCCGAGCGACGCCAGGAGATCACCACCGAAGGCGGCCTCGCGCTCGACGGCGCGAGCCGCAAGATCGGCACGGCCATCGAACGTCTCACGGCCGCCGGCATCCGCGTCAGTCTCTTCATCGACCCCGACCCTGGAACCATCGATCGCGCCGCCGCGCTCCGCGTTCCCGCGGTCGAGCTGCACACCGGCCGCTACGCCCGCTCCTGGCGGAAGAGCGACGCCGCACTCCGCGGCCTGGCACGCGCGGCGGCCCACGCGCGCGCGCGCGGCCTCGCGGTGCACGCCGGACACGGGTTGACCTACGACAACGTCCAGCCCGTCGCCGCCATCCGGGACATCGAGGAGCTCAACATCGGGCATGCGATCGTCAGCAACGCGATCTTCCTGGGCATGGAGGAGGCGGTGCGCCGCATGCGGCAGTTGGTCGATGAGGCCAGGAAAGCTTAGCTTGGTAGCCCTATGACCGAGTCCTCGAAGCCCCTCGGGATGTCCGACTTCTTCGCCCTCGAGGCGGGGGAGTATCTCGAGCGGCTCGACGGCCTGCTGGCCAAGGGTGGCAGCCCCAGCGCCGACGAGATCGTGCGGCTCGCGCGGGCGCTGCGCGGCAGCGCCCTCATGGCGAACCAGCACGCGATCGCGCGCACCGCCGCCGGGCTGGAAGCCGTGGCGCGCGCGGTGCGCGAGGGACGGCGCGCCTGGGATCCGCAAACCCAGCAGCTCGCCCTCCGCGCCGTGGACGACCTGAAAATCTTCGTGCGCCGGGCGGGCAGCTGGACCGATGCCGACACCGCGAAGGCCGAGGCGCTGGCCCAGCAGCTGGAGCAGCTCGCCGGCCGGCCGTCGGCGCAGATCCGCGCGGTGGAAGCCTTGGGGCTCGATGCGGGGGCGCGGGCGTTCGTGGCGCGCGAGGGCGCGGCGATCGCGGGCGCGCTGGAGCGCGCCGCGCAAGCGCTGCGAGCCAACCCGCTGGCGCACGACCCGCTCCAGCACGTCATGCGCGCGCTCCAGCCGCTGCGCGGCCTCGCCGCCCTCACCGACCTGCCGCCGCTCCCCGACCTGCTCGAGGGAATCGAGCGCGCCATCGGCGAGCTGTCACGCTCGGGACTCGAGCCCCCGGCCAACGTAAGCGACCTGTTCCAGATCGCCGGGAGCGCGATCGCGCGCGCCGCCCGCGAAGTCGCCGAGCGCGGCCGACCCGACCCGGAAGGGACGGACTTCCGGCAGTTCGCCGGGGTGCTGGTGAAGTTCATGGAAAGCGAGCCGGACGTCGTCTCGATTGGCTCGCTCTACTTCAACGACTCGGGCCCCCACATCGTGTCACGCGGCGTTCCCGCGGCGCGCCCGTCCACGCTCGGCAAGCTGGAGCTGGTGAGCCACGGCGAGCACCTGCGTCAAGCCGCAGACTCGCTCGAGCGCGCCCCCTCCGCGACGCAGCGGGAGCTGCGCGCCCATACGCTCGGCACCACCTTCCGCGCGCTCGCGGACGCAGGCGGCGGCGTACTGGCCGACCGCGTGGCCCAGTTCGCCATGGCCGCGCGCGAAGCGCTGGCGGCGGGGATTGCCGTGAACAACCCGGCCGCCCTCGCCGCCGAGCTGCGGCGTGCGGGCGACCTCCTCGCCCGCTCGGGCACGGGCGACGAGGAAGTACTCGCGACCGAGCTCGACGCCCTCACCGCCGCGCTGCGGACCATCCAGCCGGGCGCCGCCCCCGCTCCCGCTCGTCCTGCTGCCGCTCCTCGTCCCGCGCCGACGCCGGCACCGCCGCGGGTCGCGACGCCGGTGGTTCCCGTCGTGACAGCCGCCCCCGCCCCCCCGCATCCGGCCGCGCAGGCGATACCCGAAACGCCAGACCTCGTTGGGTCGTGGGCCGCCTACCAGCGGTTGGTGGAGAGAGGGATCGGCGCGGCGTCGCTCGCGGAGCTCGTCGCCGGCGCCCAGAGCGCGCCAGTGGCCCCTGCTCCCAGCTCCCCACTCCCGGCTCCCTCGCCGACCGTAGACGTGCGCGTCCTCTTGTATCGGGGTCAGCGCGCCCTCGGGCGGGCCCAGGAGCTACGGGCGGCGGCGAAGCAGGCGTCGGGCGACACGCTGCGGGCCCTCGTCGACGAAGTCTGCGACCTCGTTGCCCTCGCCCTCGAGCCCAACCCCTAGTCGGGCGTCGGCTTCCCCCTTCCCCTCCCGCTGGGCCTGGATCCTCGGCCTCGCGGTTACGGCCGCCTTTCTGGCCTGGGCCGTGCGCGGCACCCACTGGAGCGAGGTCCTCGCCGGTCTCCGCGCCGTCGATCCCCTTCTCCTGGTGCTGACGGTGGGAATCGCCACGTTGACGTTTCCGATCCGTCTGATTCGGTGGCGTGTGATCCTGCGGGACGAGCGCGAGGCGCCGCTTTCCTGGCGACCGCTGTGGCACGCCGTCGCCATCGGCTTCATGGCCAACAACCTCCTCCCCGCGCGGGCCGGCGAGTTTGCGCGCGCCTACGTCGCGAGCCGCCAATTGCCGGTGCGGTTCACGACGGCGCTGGCGTCGATCGGCGTGGAGCGGGTGTTCGACGCGCTCGTGATGCTCGGGCTGATGGCG
>WNGD01001144.1_pt1 | contig 33860 bp, 29 predicted proteins | sample 5400671 | NCBI WGS metagenome assembly WNGD01 (sample SAMN13153369, study PRJNA577476) | soil metagenome | isolation source: 40 cm soil or saprolite under grassland replicate 2 | place: USA:California | collected 2016-06-15 | reverse complement strand
ACGGCCACGACGCCGGGAAGCTCGGCCGCCCGGGACGTGTCGATCGAGTTGATCGTCGCGTGCGCGAACGGACTGCGCAGAATCGCCATGTGGAGCATGCCCGGCAGCTCGATGTCCTCGATGTAGTTCCCGCGGCCGACGATGAAGCGCGCGTCCTCCTTGCGCCTGACGCTCCGTCCCAGCCAGCCCTTGTGCACGGTCTCGACGCCGGTCATGACTGCTCCTTCGTCTTGTTCGCGGCCCACTGCACAGCCTTGACGATGTTCTGATAGCCCGTGCAGCGGCAGATGTTCCCGGAGAGCGCCCAGCGGATCTCCTCCTCCGTCGGGTCCGGGTTCTCCTCCAGCAGCGCGGCGCTCACGAGCAGCATCGCCGGCGTGCAGAACCCGCACTGCAGGCCGTGTTCTTCGTGGAAGCCCTGCTGAAGCGGGTGCAGCTCACCGCCCTTGGCCAGGCCCTCCACGGTCTTCACCTCGCGCCCGTCGACCTGGACGGCGAAGTGCGTGCAGGACTTGACCGGGATGCCGTCCACGAGCACCGTGCACGCGCCGCAGCCCGACGTGTCGCAGCCGACGTGCGTGCCGGTCAGGCCGAGCTTCTCGCGCAGGAGGTGGACGAGCAGCAGTCGCGACTCCACTTCGAGCGAGTGCTCCTGCCCGTTGACGGTGACGGCGATCTCCTGCGTCGCCGGCTTCGTCTGGGTGATCACGATGCGATCGCCTCCTTCGCCTTGCGCAGCCCGCGTGCGGTGAAGATGCGGACGACGTTGCGCTTGTACTCCTCGGTGCCGCGCACGTCGGTGCGCGGCTGTGCAGCGGCGGCGGCGAGCCGCGCCGCCTCGTCGATCGCCTCCTCGTCGAGCGCCTGGGCGGTGAGCGCCTCTTCCGCCTCCGCGGCGCGGACGTTCGTCGGCCCGACGCCGGTGAGGGCGATTCCGGCCTGCTCCACCGTGCCGTTCGACATCGTCACGTGCACGGCGACGCCGACGGTGGCGAAGTCGCCGACCTTGCGCTCGAGCTTGAGATAGGTGCCTCCCGCCCGTCCCGGCGCGGGCACGCGCACCTCGGTGACGATCTCGTTCGGCTGCAGCGAGGTAGTGAACGGCCCCTGGAAGAACTGGTCGATCGGGATCGTCCGTTCGCCGTCCGCACTGCGCGCGACGACCTCGGCGCGCACGGCGAGCATGACGGAGCCCCAGTCGCCCTGCGGGTCGGCGTGGGCGAGCGAGCCGGCGACCGTGCCGAGGTTGCGCACGATCGGATCGGAGATCAGCGGCGCGGCGTCGCCGAGCGCGCCGTACTTGCCTTTCAGCAGGTCCGACCGCTCGCAGGTCTTGTGCCGCGCGAGCGCGCCGATGCGTAAGCGCCCGTCCTCCTCCGCGAGCGTGTCGAGCCCGCCGATCCGGTTGATGTCCACCAGCGCCCTCGGTGCCGCGAAGCGGAGCTTCATCACGGGGATGAGGCTCATGCCGCCGGCCAGCACCTTGGCGTCGCCTTCGTCGTAGCGCCCGAGCACGTCGAGCGCCTCGTCGAGGGTCGCGGGCGCGAAGTACTCAAACCTTGCGGGATACACGGATGAACCGCCTCCCCTCTCTCGCCCCAGTTGCTGTCCCGCGGGCGAGGATACGCCTCGCCCGGAGGTCTTGCCACACCTACGATGGCCGCGTGGGATTCGGATCGGTCGAGGAGGTCGAACGGGCGCTCGCGGCCGACTCGTACCTCGCCGACCGCGGGCTCGCGACCGCCGTTTACCTCGCGGTCGCGATGCAGCGGCCGCTCCTGCTCGAGGGCGAGGCGGGCGTCGGGAAGACGGAGGTCGGCAAGACGCTCGCCCGGATCCTGGGTGCGGAGCTGATCCGGCTCCAGTGCTACGAGGGGATCGACTCCGCGCAGGCGTTGTACGAGTGGGACTACGCGCGGCAGCTTCTGTACGCGCGCGCACTGCAGGCGGGCGAGGTACGCGAGCACGTGTCGGAGCTGTACGGGCCGGAGTTCCTGATCGAACGGCCGCTGCTGCGCGCGCTGCGGGCCGGCTCGGGCGCGGTGCTGCTGATCGACGAGGTCGACCGCGCCGACGACGAATTCGAGGCCTTCCTGCTCGAGCTGCTCTCCGACTTCAGCGTGACCGTGCCCGAGCTGGGGACGATTGGGGCGGACGAGCCGCCGGTCGTGGTCGTGACCTCGAACCGCACGCGCGAGCTGCACGACGCGCTCAAGCGCCGCTGCCTCTACCACTGGATCGACTTCCCCTCGCTCGAGCGCGAGGTGGCGATCGTGCACCTGCGGGCGCCGGAGGTGCCGGAGGCGCTCGCGCGCTCCGTCGCCGAGGCGATCGCGCAGCTGCGAGTGCTCGACCTCGCCAAGCCGCCCGGAATCGCAGAGGCAATCGACTGGGCCCGCGCGCTCGCCCTGCTCGGCGCCGACGGCGCGGACGGCGACGCCGCGCGCGAGACGCTCGGCTGGGCGCTGAAGGACCACGACGACCTGCTGCGGGCACAGGCCGAGCTCTTCAGTGGCTGACGAGGTCGCGCGGCTGGTCGCCTTCGGGCGCGCGCTACGCGACGAGGGCCTTGCCGTCGGGCCCGGACGCGTGCTCGAGTTCTGCCGCGCCGCCGCGGCCTTGCCCGCCGGGCAGCTGTACTGGGCCGGTCGGCTGACGCTCGTCTCCCGCCCCGAGGAGATCCCGGTCTACGACCGAGTCTTCCGCGGAGTTTTGGAGGAGGAGCCGCCCGTGCGAGGGGTGACCGTCGTCGAGGAGGAGGTCGCGCTCGCGAGCCGGGAGGAGCTCCTGCGGACGAAGAGCTTCGCCGCCCTGACGCGCGAGGAGCTCCTCGAGCTGGCCGAGCTGATGCGGCGTCTGCGGCTGACGGTGCCGAGCCGCCGCACGCGCCGCCGCGAGCCCGCGCGGCGAGGCGATCCCGATCTGCGCCGAACCCTGCGGCGCTCGTTCCGTACCGGCGGCGAGCCCGTTGAGCGGGTGTGGCGGGCACGGAGGCGGCGCAGACGGCGCCTCGTCCTGCTGCTCGACGTCTCCGGCTCGATGGCGGACTACTCCCGTGCGCTGGTGCTCTTCGCCCGCGCGGCGCTGCAGGCCGACGCGCGCTGGGAGGCGTTCTGCTTCGGCACTCGGCTCACGCGCGTGACGAAGGCGCTCGCCGGCGCCGACGCCAAGGAGGCGCTCCGCCGCGCCAGCGAGGAGGTCGTCGACTGGAACGGCGGCACGCGCATCGGCGATGCTGTGCGCGCGCTCGCGCGCACGAACGTCGCGCGCGGGAGCGTGGTCGTGATCTGCTCGGACGGCCTCGACGTCGGCGAACCCGAGGTGCTGCATGCCGAGATGGCGCGCCTGGCGCGGCTCGCGCACCGGGTCGTCTGGCTCAACCCGCTCAAGGAGGACCCGGCCTACGAGCCGCTCGCCCGCGGCATGCGCGAGGCGCTCCCCTACGTCGACGTCTTCCTCAGCGGGCACAACCTCGCCAGCCTGGAGGCCGTCGGACAGGCGTTCTAGCGTTACGCGGTCGCGGCGAGGAGCGCCTCGCCGTCCCGCACGTACCGCGTCGCGCCCACGCCGCGGTAGAACGCCAGCGCCGGCCGCAGTTGCTCGTCGGCCTCCGCGCGGCGGCCCTCCGCCACGAGCTGCTCGGCGGCGCGCAACCGGAAGAACGCTTCGTGCGAGACGACGCCGATGCCGCCGAGAATGTCCGCGGCAGCGCGAAAGTCACGCGATGCGACGGCAAGAGCAGCGCGCAGCCAGGGCGACTTGAACGGCTCGCGTTCGAGCATCTCGACGAGCTCGGACTCACGCCTGAGCGTCACCGCGACCCACGCTTGCAAGGGCAACTCGATCACCGCGAAGCCCAGGCGGTGCAGCTCACGCAGGTCCGCGACCGCCTCGGCCAACGTCTGGCCCGCGCGTGCCTCGTTGCCGACCGAAAGGAAGATCACCGCGGCCATCGCCAGATCGGGGTGGAGAGCCTGCGGGTCTCGGACCGTGCGTACCAACTCGACGGCCAGCTCGGCGTCCGACTCCGCTCCATCGGTATCGCCGCGACTCAACCGGATCAGTCCCCGAAACGCGTGCATCGCGGCGAGCTGATAGAAGCGAGCGCCCGCCTCGGCCTCCGCAATGACCGATTCCGCACGCTCGAGCGCGGCTTCCCACTCGCCGGCCATGTACCGATTTGCGACCGCCGAGCCAGCCTCGATGAAGCGGACCTGCCCGCGGTGCCCGAAGTGCTTGGCGAGCTCGAGCGCCGTCTCCTGGGCGGCTCGTGTCCGCTCGAAGTCGCCGTGCAGGATGTACAACGCGGACAGGTTGTTGTGACCCCGCAGCAGGTCGGGAACGGAATTGAGTCGAGACGCGAGGGCGATGCTCTCCTCCACCTCCGCGAAACCATCTCGATCGCCGCGGTCTGCTCGTGCAACCCCGATCGTGTTTAGGGCATGCGCGCGGAGATCGTCGAACCCAAGCTCCTCGGCCAGCCTCAACGCCTCGACGCCGAGCTCGTGCGCACCCTCGAGGCGGTCGGCCAGCATCTCGTAGCGGGCCACCTCGCAAAGCACCGCAACCTGTGCTCGGGATCGCGCCGAGTCCCCGACCAGCGCGCGCGCGTCTTCGAGATGGCTGACCATCTCGTCGCGACGGCCTTCCTTCCAGGCGATATCCGCCAGCATCAGCACAGCGTCTGCGGCCGCCTCGTGCTCACCCGCCGCCAGCAACCCCGTCCGCGCTTCGGTGAGCTCCGCAGCGCCCTCCTCGGCGCGCAGATACATCGCCCGGCCGCACCGCAGCAGCAGCGCCGGCCGTTCCGGATCGTCAGGAGAGCCGAGCTCGAGCGCCGTCCGGAAATACGACTCCGCCTGTGCCAGCGCGTTCAGCGTCATCGCCCGGTCGCCGGCGTCGCGCAGCGCCGCGCGGGCGCGATCCGCAAGCTCCCCGTCGTCCTGCCCGGCCGCACGCGCGAGCTCGAGTGCGTTGACGTAGTGGTGCGCAACCATCTCGGCGTGATCCTCCGGACGGCCGAGCGACTCGATCCACTCTGCGGCTCGTAGGTGCTTCCGCGCCCGCTCCGCGCGCGGGATTTGGCCGTATGCGACGTCTCGGACGAGCGCATGCTTGAACGCGAACTCGGTCTCGCCCTCGACCGAGCTGCGGCGCGCGCGCTGGACGAATTCCTTCTGCCGGAGCACGTGCAGCTGCTGCTCCGTCGCACCGAGCGCACCGAGCCAGAACACCTTCCCCATCACCGCCGCGTCTTGGAGCAGCCCCTTCTCGTCCTGCGCGAGCGAATCGAGCCGCGCGGCGATGATCCCCTGCACGTTCTCCGGCAGCGGCAGCTCCTCCGCCGAACCGCGCTCGGCGAGCATGCGCACGAACTGCTCGGCGTACAACGGATTGCCGCCGGCGCGCTCCAGCAGCGCCGACTGCGTCCCTGCCTCCAACAGCGCCCGCTCGCTCAGCCCTGCGATCAGCCTCGCCGTCTCCTCGTCGGACAGCGGCGCCAGCGCGACCGTCGCGGCGTTCACCTTGCCACCGCCCCACGCCGGCCGCCGCTCGAGCAGCTCCAGCCGGGCGGTGCAGAGGATCAGCATCGGAACGTCACGCGCCCAGTCGGCGAGGTGCTCGATGAAGTCGAGCAGACCCTCGTCGGCCCACTGGATGTCCTCGAAGACGAGCACGATCGGCCGTTGCTCGGCCAGCGCCTCGAGGAACCGCCGCCACGCCGCGAACGCCTCCTCCTGCGAGCCTGCCGCTCCATCGCCCGCCTGCCCCACCAGCGGACGCAGGTGTGAGAGCACCCAGGCCGCGTCCTCGTCGATCACCTGCTCGACCGTGCGTGCCAGCTTCACTTCGACGTCGTCCTCGCTGTCGGTCTCGAGGATGCCGGCCTGCGCCTTCACCATCTCCGCCAGCGCCCAATAGCTGACGCCCTCGCCGTACGGCAGCGACCTGCCCTGGCGCCAGTACGTCAGCACGCCGCCGCGGTCGACGGCCTGGAAGAGCTCGCCCACGAGTCGGCTCTTGCCGATTCCGGGGACACCGACCAGGGTCAGCAGCTCCGTCGAACGCTGCCCGCGCGAGCGTTCGAGCGCGCCGACCAGCTGCTCAACCTCACGCTCGCGGCCGACCAAAGGCGTGCGCGTCTCCGGCGCGAGGTCAACGCCGAAGCGCGCCCGCGCCTGCGCAACCTCCCAGACGGGGATCGGCTCTTCCTTCCCCTTCGCCTCGACCGGAGGAAGCTCGCTGTAGTCGATCCGCTCCGCCGTCGCCCGGTAGGTCGTCTCGCCGACGAGGATGCCGTTCACCGGCGCGGCGGACTGCAGCCGCGCTGCCGTGTTGACGACATCGCCGGCGGCCATGCCTTCGCCCGCCTCGGGACGGGCGGCGAGATTCACCAGCGCCTCGCCTGTGTTCACGGCGATCCGCACCTGCAGCTTCCCCTCCTCCGCGATCCAGTCGCGGATCGCGAGCGCCGCGCGCACCGCACGCTCCGGATCGTCCTCGCGCGTCACCGGCGCACCGAACAGCGCCATCACCGCATCGCCGATGAACTTCTCCACCGTCCCGCCCCAGCGCTCGAGCTCGTAGCGCAGACGCTCGTGGTACGGGCCCAGGATCGCCTCCACGTCCTCCGGATCCAGCTGCTCGGCGCGCGACGTGAAGCTGACGAGATCGGCGAACAGAACCGTGACGACCTTGCGCTCTCTCGTCATGCGGATGCCGCCAGCAGCGCCTCGCCCTCCCGGACGTACCGCGTCGCCCCCACGCCCCGGTAGAACGCCAGCGCCGGCCGCAGCTGCTCGTCCGCCTTCGCGCGGCGGCCCTCCGCCACCAGCTGCTCGGCGGCGCAGAGACGGTTGAACGCCTCCAGCGCCGTCGTTCCCATCTCCGCGTAGATGTCCGCCGCGCGCACGAAGTCACCGGCTGCGATCGCACGCGCGGACAGCAGCCACGGCGACTCGAGCGCCTCGTCGCGCACGACGTCGAGGAACTCGTCCGCGCGTCCGAGCTTCCATGCGACCCAGGCAAGCTGATTCGCCCACACGACGGCCCACCCGAGCTGGCGGAGCCCTCGGAGCAGCGCAAGCGCCTCGTCGAGCGTCTCCATCGCACGCACTTCATCTCCGAGGGACAGGAAGATGAACGCCGCCAGCTCGAGGGCCGGGCCCAAGATCTGCGGATCCATCACCGGCCGCGCCAGCTCGAGCCCGATGTCGGCATCTTGCTCGGCTCCGACGACATCGCCTCGGGCGAGGCGCACCAGTCCGCGGAAAAGGTACGCGGTCGATCGCTGGTAGTGAGTCGTCTCGCCCACTTCGGCGAGGAACGCGTCCGCTCGCTCGATCACCTCGTCCCAGCGCCCACACTGAATTGGGTTGCCGATCAGCGGGCCACCCTCCGACCAGCGCATGAAACCGCGGTGACCGAAGCGTTCGGCCAACCGGTAGGCCTCGGTGACGTCCTCCTGTGCCTCGGCGACTCGACCGAGCAACACCTTCATCGTGCCGCGGTTGTTGTAGCCCCTGACCAGATCGGCAGCCGAATTCAGGCGGGAAGCGAGCTCGATGCTCTCGTCGAGATCCGCGACGGCCTCGGCATCCCCCAAGGCAACCCGCCCACCGCCGACATTGTTGAGCGCATGCGTTCGGATGTCGTCGAGCCCGAGCGCCTCCGCCATCCGCAGCGCCTCGCGGCCGCTCGCAATCGCGCTCTCGTTGCGGTCCGCAAGCATGTCGTAGCGCGAGGCCTCACTCAGGATCGAAGCTCGGATGCGCGACGCGGGCAGACCCTCGACGAGTGAACGCGCATCGTCGAGATGCGCGCTGGCTCCATCAGCGTTTCCCTGAGACCACAAGATGTCCGCCAGCAGCAATGCGGCCTCGGCGGCGGACTCGCGGTCGCCCGCCGCGAGGAAGCCCGCGCGCGCCGCCTCGAGCTCGTCCACACCGCCCCACGCACTGGAATGCCGAGTGCGACCGAGCCGGAAGAGCAACGCCGGTCGTGCCTCGTCGTCGTCCGGCATCAGCTCGAGCGCGTCCGAGAAGTAGCGGTCGGCCCGCGGCAGCGCACTGAGCGACGCCGCTCGATCGCCGGCCTCACCGAGCGCAGCACGTGTGCGCGCAGCGAGCCCGTCGATCTCCTGCCCCGCCGCAGTCACAAGCTCGAGCGCGCTCGCATAGTGATGCGCGACCGTTTCGGCGTGGTCGTCCGGACGGCCGAGCGACTCGATCCACTCCGCGGTTCGGATGTGCTTCTGGGCGCGCTCGGATCTCGGGATCTGGCCGTACGCAACGTCGCGGACGAGCAGGTGCTTGAACGCAAACTCCGTCTCGCCCTCGACGGAGCTGCGGCGCGCACGTTGCACGAACTCCTTCTGCTGCAAGGCGTGCAACTGCTGCTCCGTCGCGCCGAGCGCTCCGAGCCAGAACACCTTCCCGACGACGGCGGCATCCTGCAGCAGCGCCTTCTCCCCGAGCGGAAGCGAGTCGAGCCGCGCGGCGATGATGCCCTGGACCGACTCGGGCAGCGGCAGATCCTCCGCCGTGCCGCGCTCGGCCAGCATGCGCACGTACTGCTCGGCGTAGAGCGGGTTGCCGCCGGCGCGGTCGAGCAGCGCCGACTGCGTCCCGGCCTCGAGCAGCGGACGCTCGCTCAACGCCGAGATCAGGGTCGCCGTCTCCTCGTCCGATAGCGGCGCGAGCGCAACGGTCGCCGCGTTCACCTTCCCGCCTCCCCACGCCGGGCGGCGCTCGAGCAGCTCGAGCCGCGCCGTGCAGAGGATCAGCATCGGAACGCCGCGCACCCAGTCGACCAGGTGCTCGACGAAGTCGAGCAGGCCGTCGTCCGCCCACTGGATGTCCTCGAACACGAGCACTAGGGGATGCTGCTCCGCGAGCGCCTCGAAGAACCGGCGCCAGGCCGCGAAGGCTTCCTCCTGCGAGCTCGATGCGTCGCTCGCCTGCCCGACCAGCGGACGCAGGTGCGCGAGCACCCAGTCGGCGTCCTCGTCGATCAGCTCCTCTACCGTGCGGGCGAGCTTCGCTTCGCCTTCGGCGTCGCTGTCGGTCTCGAGGATGCCGGCCTGCGCCTTCACCATCTCCGCCAGCGCCCAGTAGCTGACGCCCTGTCCGTACGACAGTGACCTGCCTTGCCGCCAGTACGTCAGCACTCCGCCGCGTTCGATCGACTGGAAGAGCTCCCCGACCAGGCGGCTCTTGCCGATCCCGGGCACGCCGACGAGCGTCACCAGCTCCGGCGAGCGCTGACGCCGCGCGCGTTCGAGCGCAGCGACGAGCTGGTCGAGCTCGCGGTCGCGGCCGACGAGCGGCGTGCGCGCCTCGGGCGCGAGGTCGACGCCGAAGCGCGCCCGCGCCTGCACCACCTCCCACACGGCGATCGGCTCCTCCTTCCCCTTCGCCTCGACCGCAGGGCGCTCGTTGAAGTCGAACGTCTGCGCCGTCGCGCGATACGTCGCCTCGCCGACGAGGATGCCGTTCACCGGCGCTGCGGACTGCAACCGCGACGCGGTGTTGACGACGTCCCCGGCCGCCATCCCCTCGCCGGCCTCCGGCCGCGCCGCGAGGTTGACGAGCGCCTCGCCGGTCGTGACCGCGATCCGCACCTGCAGTTCGCCCTCCTCGGCGGTCCAGTCGCGGATCGCGAGGGCGGCGCGAACGGCACGCTCCGGGTCGTCCTCGCGCGTCACCGGCGCCCCGAACAGTGCCATCACGGCATCGCCGATGAACTTCTCCACCGTCCCACCCCAGCGCTCGAGCTCGTAGCGCAGGCGCTCGTGGTACGGCCGCAGCACCGCCTGCACGTCCTCTGGATCGAGCTGTTCCGCCCGCGAGGTGAAGCCGACGAGGTCGGCAAACAGCACCGTCACGACCTTGCGCTCGGTGCCGCCGGCCGGCCGAGTCTCCCCGAGCGGCGTCGCACACTGGGAGCAGAACTTCGCACCCGGCTCGTTCTCATGGCCGCAGTTCGGGCAGATATTCACACGCGAAGCCTATGACGCGCGAAGTCGCGCATCGAGGCCTCGTCGGCGAACTGGACAACGGCGCCCTCCGCTCCAGCGGCGAGCATGTCCTCGACCAGCTCGGGCCGCGTGCGCGGGATCACACGCAATTCGGGGTGCTGCTCCTTGACCTGCCGGACGTGATCCGGGTCCGAGCGGCGCGAGGGATGCCAGACATCGCCCAGCTCGAGCGCACGCCGGATCGCCCGGGTCGAGCTGCCGCCGACCCAGATCTCCGGCTGCGGCGATGGGTGCGGCTCCGCGGTCGCATCATGGAACGACCAGAGCTCGCCCTCGAAGTCGCTTGCGCCGCTCCACAGCGCGCGCATCAGGCGGATGGCCTCGTCGGCACGCCGGCCTCGTCGCTCAAACGGCACGCCCATGAACTCGTACTCGTCCTTGTGCCAACCGACCCCGACGCCGAGGCGGAAGCGGCCGCCGCTCAACTCCTGCAGCGTCGCCACCTCCTTCGCGAGATGCATGGGGTTGTGCAGCGGCACGAGCACGATCGAGGTCCCCAGGCCGATCCGCCCGGTCCAGCCGGCGATCCAGCCGAGCGTGACGAGCGGGTCGTACACGCGGCCATACTGGTCGACACCCTCGGGGCCGACGATGATGTGCTCCGTCGCCCAGACGGAGTCGAAGCCCAGCTCTTCCGCCAGCTCCGCCGTGCGGCGGATCGCGTCAGGGCTCGCGCCTTGCCCGTAGTTCGGCAGGATCACTCCGAAATGCACGACCCGAGGCTAACGAGAGCGCGCGTCGCTCGGCTCGCGACCACCGACCCCGACGGGCGACCGCACCTCGTCCCGATCGTCTTCGTCGTCGAGGGCGACACGCTGTACTCGGCGGTCGACCGCAAGCCGAAGCGCTCGACGAACCTGCGCCGCATCGAGAACGCACGCGTGCGGCCGGACGTCACCATCCTCGTCGACCACTACGACGACGACTGGGGGCAGCTGTGGTGGATCCGTCTCCGCGGCCGGGCACGCGTGCTCGACGACGGCGACGAACGTGCGCATGCGCTGGCGCTGCTGCAGGAGAAGTACCCGCAGTACCGCAGCGAGCCGCCGGACGGGCCCGTGCTGGCCGTCGACATCGGCGACGTTCGCAGCTGGAGCGCCTAGAGAAGAGAAAGGCTGGCGCCGCGGCCCTTCCGGCGCAACACTATGAATCGTCGTCTAAGGGGCCGCCGGTGTTCGAGATCGGGAGCAGTCTTCGTGCCGCTCGTGAGCGGCAGCAGCTCAAGCTGTCCGATGTCGAGCAGGCGACCCGGATCCGCACGAAGTACCTGGCCGCGCTCGAGGATGAGCGCTTCGACGTGCTCCCCGGCGCGGCCTACGCCAAGGGATTTCTGCGGACGTACGCGGACTTCCTCGGCCTCGACGGGCCGCGCTTCGTGGACGAGTTCAACGAGCGGTTCGCTCCTGAGGAGGTGCCCGAGGCAGCGCCGCCGGTTCGGGTTCGGCGTCCTCGCCGCCTGCTCGATGCACGCCTCGTCGTGATTCCGCTCGCCGTCGGGATCGGGCTGTTCACGTGGCGGCTGACGAGCGGCGGTGGCGGCCACGAGCACGCGCGGCACGCCACGCCGCCGCCGCGCACGGCGGCGACGACGACGGGGGCGGTTCGGGCGTCCACGAAAACCTCCCGGCCGCAAGTCGCTCGCATCGTGTTGGTCGCCGCGCGCGGGGCATGCTGGCTGTCGGTGCGCCTAGGCTCGGAGACCGGGCGGCCCATCTACGAGCGGATGCTCGAGCCGGGCCAGACCGCCCGCTTCGTCGGCACGCGCTTCTGGATGCGGGTCGGCGCTCCCTGGAACGTCGACGCGACGCTCAACGGAACACGCGCACAGCTGCCTGCCTCGACCGGCAACGTCGTCGTCACCGCCAGCGGGCTCCAGCGCCTCAGCGGTTGAAGCTGGCACTCGCAGGCGACACGATGCTCGGCCGCAGCGTTGCCGAGCGGCTCGACCGCGACCCGAAGCACGAGCTCTTCGCGCCGGAGCTCGGAGACGTGGTGCGCGAGGCCGATCTGTTCCTGCTCAACCTGGAGTGCTGCATCTCCGCGCGCGGCGAGCCGGCGCCGGGCCGGGTCTTCCACTTCCGCGCTCCGCCCTGGGCCGCGGACGAGCTCGCCCGGCTCGGCGTCGACTGCGTCACGCTTGCGAACAACCACGCGCTCGACTTCGGGCCGGACGCACTGCTCGACACGCTGTCGCACCTCGACGCGGCCGGGATCCGCGTCGTCGGCGCGGGGACCGACGCCGGGCGCGCACGGGCGCCGGTCGTGCTCGAAGCGGGCGGTTTCCGCCTGGCCGTCGTCGCCTGCTCCGACCACCCCGCCGAGTACGCGGCCGCCGCGGACCGGCCGGGCATCGCGTACGCGAGCCCGCAACGCGAGCTCCCGGATTGGCTGGCGAGCTTCCCGAGCGCGGACGCCGTGCTCGTGACGCCGCACTGGGGCCCGAACATGACCTCCGAGCCTCCGGGGTCCGTCCGTCGCACCGCCGAGCAGCTGCTCGAGGCGGGCGCCACGCTCGTCGCCGGTCACTCCGCCCACGTCTTCCACGGCGTCACGCCGCGGGTCCTCTACGACCTCGGCGACTTCCTCGACGACTACCGCGTCGACCCGAAGCTGCGCAACGACCTCGGCCTGCTCTTCCTCGTCGACCTCGCCGGCGAGCGGCTGGAGGCGATCCCGCTGAAGCTGGAGTTCACGCACACGCGCCTGGCGACGGGCGACGACGAGGCGTGGATCAGGCGTCGCTTCACCGACGCCTGCGCCGCGCTCGGTACCGCGGTGGCCGCAGAGAACGGCCGGCTCGTCGCGCGCTGGCGTTAGCAGTCTTTGCGCTCGCGGCCACGGTTCGGGGAGATATTCACGCGCGAAGCGTACGACTCCGCCGTGGGAAGATGTACCGCAGATGATCACCTGCTCCGCCTGCGGACAGGAAAATCCGCCGGAGGCGCGGTTCTGCCTCGCCTGCGGGACGGAGCTCGGGACCGCCACATCGGCCACACCCCGCGAGGAACGCAAGGTCGTGACCGTGCTGTTCGCGGATCTCGTCGGCTTCACCACGCGTGCCGAGAAGATGGATCCCGAGGAGGTGCGGGCGCTGCTCGCGCCCTATCACGCACGTCTGCGCTCTGAGCTCGAGCTTTTCGGCGGCACGGTGGAGAAGTTCATCGGCGACGCGGTCATGGCCCTCTTCGGCGCACCCGTCGCGCACGAGGACGACCCGGAGCGGGCCGTCCGAGCCGCGCTCTCGATTCGCGACTGGATTGCCGAGGACGACAAGCTGCAGGTCCGCATCGCAGTCAACACGGGCGAGGCACTTGTCGCACTCGGCGCACGTCCCGACCAGGGCGAGACGATGGCCTCGGGCGACGTCGTCAACACGACGTCACGTCTGCAGTCAGCCGCGCCGGTGAACGGCATCCTCGTCGGCGAGACGACCTGGCGCGCCACCCGGCAGGCGATCGCCTACGCAGACCGCGAGCCCGTCCAGGCGAAAGGCAAAGCGGAGCCGGTCGCCGTCTGGGAAGCACTGGAGGCTCGTGCCCGCCTGGGCGTCGACGTCACGCAGGCGTCTCACGCAGCGCTCGTCGGTCGCGACGAGGAGCTCGGCGTCTTGCGCGATGCGTTGTCGCGGGCGCAACGCGAGCCGTCGGTGCAGCTCGTGACGCTTGTCGGCGTTCCCGGAATCGGGAAGTCCAGGCTCGTGTATGAGCTGATGAAGGACATCCGAGGCTCCCCCGGCCTCGTCACGTGGCGTCAGGGACGGTCGCTTCCCTACGGGGAAGGCGTCAGCTTCTGGGCGCTCGGCGAGATGCTGAAAGCGCAGGCCGGGGTGCTCGAGGCCGATCCACCCGCAGTCGTTGCATCGAAGCTCGACGAGTCGGTCGACGCGCTCGTCGATCCGGCCGAGGCGGGCTGGGTGAAGCGACACCTCGGCGTCCTCGCCGGCTCGAACGACAGCGCCGAAGCGAGTGCCGACCGAGACGAGGCCTACGCGGCATGGCGCCGTTACCTCGAGGCGCTCGCCGAACAGCGTCCCACGGTGCTCGTGTTCGAGGACCTGCACTGGGCGGACGACGGCCTCCTGGATTTCGTCGATCACGTCATCGAGTGGGCCACGGACGTCCCGCTCCTCGTCCTCGCGACGGCGCGGCCGGAGCTCTTCACCCGCCGGTCCGGCTGGGGCGGTGGCAAACGAAACGCCGTCACCCTCTCGCTCTCCCCGCTCGGCGACGCCGACACGGCGAAGATGATCGCGTCCCTCCTCGGCCGCTCCGTCCTACCGGCCGAGACCCAGACCGCCCTGCTCGAGCGCGCCGAGGGAAACCCCCTCTACGCCGAGCAGTACGCGCGGATGTTCGCGGAGCGCGGCGACGTCGAAGACCTGCCGCTGCCCGAGAACGTGCAGGGCATCATCGCCGCTCGTCTCGATGCTTTGCCAAGCCCGGAGAAGGAGCTCGTCCAGAACGGCGCTGTGCTGGGAAAGGTCTTCTGGACGGGCGCGCTCGAAGCCATCGGCGGAATGCCGGCGGCGGAGGCCGAACACTTGCTACACGCGCTTGACCGCAAGGAGTTCGTCCGCCGCGAGCGTCGGCCCTCCGTCGCCGGTGAGAACGAATACGCCTTCAGGCACGTCCTCGTTCGCGACGTCGCCTACTCGCAGATCCCGCGCGCACAACGGGCAGAAAAACACCTGAAAGCGGCCGACTGGATCGGCGGACTCGGGCGCCAAGCCGACCACGCCGAGATGCTCGCACACCATTACGTCACCGCTCTCGAGCTCGAACGCGCCTTGGGCAAAGGGGGCGGCGCGTTCGTGGGCAGGACGCGCGACGCGTTACGCGCAGCGGGTGATCGGGCGCGTTCGTTGCAGGCGTTCGGGGCCTCCGCCAAGTACTACGGCGATGCGCTGGGCCTCGCGCCGCCGGATGGCGAAAGAGGCGAGCTCCTCTTCCTACAAGCCCTCGCGGTGTTCCGCGCGCATGCCGACAACCGCAGGCAGGTGCTCGAACAAGCTCGGGACATACTCCTCGAGGCGCAGGACGTGGAGCGCGCCGCGGAGATCGAAGCAATGCTCGCCGACGTGGCGTGGGTGGGCGGCGACTACGCGATCGTCTGGGAGCACCTCGACCGTGCGCTCGAGCTCGTCGCAGACCGCCCTCCGTCCGAGGCGAAGGCCCGCGTGCTGAGTCAGGTCGCGAGGCACCGCATGCTCGGAGCCGAGAACTCGGCCGCGCTCGAAGCCGGCTCCGAGGCACTTGCAATGGCGGAAACCTTGGGTCTCGACGAGCTGCGCGCGGACACCTTGATCACGATCGGTACCGGTCTCGTAAACGAGGGTCAGTTTCACGGAGTCGAGAAGATCAAGCAGGGCCTCGAGGTCGCTCTCGCCTCCAACTCTCTCCATGGCGCGATGCGCGCTTACCACAATCTGGGCGTAACGCTTTCTCAGACGGACTTGGTCGAAGCGACTGAATACATGGAAGAGGCGGGCCGAATCGCGCGGCGTCTGGGCGGCGACTTGGCCGCTCGCTACTCAGACTCGATGCTGATCGGGAATCAGTACTGGCTCGGCAATTGGGACGAGTCGCTCCGGCTCGCGGCCGACTACATCGCGGATTCTGAGGCCGGGCGCCCACCACACGGGGAGGACACGGTCAGAGAGGTATGCGCGCGTGTGCACCATGCGCGAGACGAGGACGAGCAGGCTGCAACTGAGATGGCGCGCGCGGTATCGCTCTCGCTCGCAACAGGGTCGCCCCAGAATTGGGTGCCCGTTCTCCAACATGCCGCAAAAATCTCACTCGAGCTCGGCCGGCGCGACGAGGCGGGCAGGTTCGTCGCCGACGTTCTCGGCGCCCCGACCCAGAGCTTCCTCAGCCTCAATACGGTGGAGCTCGCGTCCCTCACTAGGGAGCTGGGAGGCGTCGAGGAACTGCGGCGGTTGCTCGAGACCTCGCCGCGGCCGACGCCGTTCCATGCCGCCGCACAGGCGGTTCTCGACGGAGACGACGTACGGGCCGCTGACCTGCTCGAACAGATTGGGGACTTGACCCTATGCGCAGAGCGGCGCCTCTCCGCGGCACGGGCGCTGGCAGCCGCCGGGCGCCTGGCAGAAGCGAACGCGCAGCTTCGACCCGCGTTGGCGTTTTTCCGCTCGGTGCGCGCCACCCGCTACACCCGCGAGGCCGAGGCGCTTCTCGCAGCCGCAAGCTGAAGTCCGTCGTCGATCCCTCCAACGGGGGACGAGGAATCGTGGCGCATCGCACATATCGAGGTAACCGGGACGGCCACCTCGGCAGGCCGGTGGATGACCATGCGGCTCGCCTTTCAAAAACACGTCCTCGCAGGCCCGCCCGTGGCGCAGCGCCTCCAGCCGGTGACGCCGACGGCCGGGCTCGACGAGCGCGTCGTGGGGCTCGTGATCGGGTTGGTGATCGCCGCCTGTGTCGGCTTGATCGTCGCCTCTCAGGGCATCTTCGCGACCGTGTCGGCAGAGCCCGCTCGCGTCGCGACACTGCTCGCGCTCACGCTCGCCCTGCAGATGTTCTCGGTTCAGGTGTACGGCCGAGGGAGCGTCAGCGTCTCCGCGATCGGGATCGTCGCGACCGCGATCCTCTTCGACACGGGCACGACGATGGCGATCGCCGTGCTCGCGGCGGCCGCGCAGTGGCTGCGCAGGCGGAACGAGCTCTACAAGGGTGTGTTCGACGCCGCGAACTTCGCCGTCGCTGCGGCAGCGGCCTCGCTCGTGTTCCAGGCTCTGGACGAATGGCGGCTACTCGGGGCCGTGCTCGCCGGGATCGCGTACGCGGTCGTCAACAACGGGCTGCTCTGCTTTGCCATGAGCCTGGCCGAGCGCACGGCGTGGTCGAAGATCTGGTTCGAACGCTTCCACTGGGCGCGTTTCCACTTCGCATTGTTCGGGCCGCTCGCGCTCGCGGCGACGATCGCGTACGAGCAGATCGGAACGGCGGGCCTCGTCGCGTTCACGTTGCCGCCCGCGCTGATGATCCTGTCCGTACGCCAGTACCTCGAGCGCACCACTGCGGCGGTCGAGGAGATTCGTGAGGCGAACCTCAATCTTCGCCGCGCGCACAAGGACACGATCGCCGCGCTCTCCCGCAGCATGGAGGCGAAGGACCTCTACACCGGGGGGCACACCGAGCGGGTCGCCGCCGTCGCCGAAGGGCTCGCGCGCCGGCTCGGGTTTCGCGACGACGAGCTGGAGGCGATCGAGATCGGTGCCCTGTTGCACGACATCGGCAAGATCGGCGTCCCCGGGCAGGTGCTCCGCAAGGAGGGGCCGCTCACGGACGATGAATGGGAGCTCGTGAAGACACACCCGCTCATCTCCGACTACATCCTCTCGGAGCTCAACCTGCATCCATTCGTGCGCCAATGCGCACGGTCGAGCCACGAACGGATCGACGGCACCGGCTACCCGGACGGGCTCGGCGGGGAAGACATTCCACTACCCGCGCGCATCGTCTTCGTCGCCGACGCGCTCGACGCTCTGACGAGCACGCGGCCGTATCGTCCTGCGCGCTCGATGCTCGCCGCACTGGCGGAGATTCGCGCCCACGCCGGCACGCAGTTCTGTCCGCGCGTCGTTGGGGCGTTGGAAGAGTTGTGGCGGAAGGAGCCGGGCGTCTTTACGCCGGCGCAGTCGCCAGCCGCGGCGACGGACGCAGCGTGAGCTGAACAAGCACTGCGCCGACGAAGAGGACGACAGCGGCGACGGTGATCGCCTCTGCCGGCGAGGCGACGGCATCGACGACAGGTGCGAGCGCGACGGCGCCGAGCATCGTCGTCCGCCAGAGGGTCGAGCCGACCCCGAAGACCCTGCCCTGGTGACTGGAGTCCGCTTGCTGGTGGATCGCCGTCATCATCACGACCTCGGTGAACCCGTTCGCAACACCGAACGCGACCAGGAATCCGAGCGCGATCAGGGCACTGCCCGACCACGCGAACGCGAAGAAGAGCACACCCATCCCCGCGAGCCCGGCTGCGAGCCACCGCGGTTCGATCCGCTCGGCGATCGCGCCGGTCAACGCTTCGCCCGCCATCATGCCGCAGGCCAACGCCGCCAGCGCCCAGGCGTACCCGCTCGCACCGAGCCCCAGCGCTGACGTGAACTTCGGCAGCGTGGCGTTGACGAGGCCCGTCGCGAGCGTGGCCAGCGCGAAGCCACCCACGACGACCGTCAGCGCGCGACTGCCGAGGACATAGCGGAGCCCGTCGACCAGGCCACCGCGCCTCGGGCCGCGCGACTCGCTCACCGAATCCGGCACTCGAATCTGCGCGAACAGGACGACGGCGATCCCGTAGCTCGCGAGATTCGCCGCGAGCCCCGCCGGTGCGCCGCCGAGCGCCAGCGTCAGCCCGCCGGCGACCGCGCCCAGCGCCATCGCGGCCTCCTGCCCGACGGCGTGAATCCCGTTTGCTGCCGGAAGCTCGGCCTGCTCGACGACCATGGGGATGAGCGCGTTCCCCGCGACGGTCGAGATCATCGAGACCAATCCGCAGAGGCCGACGAGCGCAAAGACCGCCGGGCGCGATGCGGTCATGACGGCGACAAGCGCGCCCGCGATCGTCGCCGCGGAGGCGACCTCGCTCCAGACGAGCACACGTTGGCGGGGCAGCCGATCGACGATCGACGCCGCAAGGCCGCCGCCGACGATCGGGGGAACGAGCCTGACCGCCATCAGCAGTGCGACCTGGGCGACGGACGACGTCGACTGGTAAACCCAGCCGACGAGCACCGCGACCATCAGCCAGTCGCCGAGGTACGAAATGCTCTTCCCGAGGACGAGGCGGCGGAACGACGGAGACCGCAGCGGCCTCCGAAGCCGCTCCGGCATCAGCCGCGTCACGCCAGCCATCGCATCGCAACCAGTGGGGACGGTGCCGAGACACCGTCCCCCTGATCCCCTGAGCTCAACTCCAGCTGCTGCTCTTCTTCATGGCTCCTCCTCTCGGGCAACGGGACGGCCGCGACGGCGACGGCCGTCCCGCCCGTGGTGGTCGCGCGACCGGTCTGACGACCCCCCGGCGCGCTTGCCGCAATGTTGTGGGGGCTCCTCGCTTGCTGTGCATTCACGCCGCGATCGTGGCTCCCAGCGCTGAAAAGGCGCTGAAGGAGCGCTGAAATCGTGCTAAGACCCTGCGGTGACGACCGTTCCTCCTCAGTTCCAGCTCCTCGGTCCCCTCGCGGTCAGCCTCGACGGTGAGCCGATCGCGCTCGGCGGGCAGAAGCGCCGGGCCCTCCTCGCTGCCCTTCTGCTCGAGGCGAACAAGGTCGTCTCCCGCGACCGCCTGATCGACGCGCTCTGGGGAGAGGATCCCCCGGACACGGCCCGGAACACGGTCCAGGTCTACGTTTCGCAACTGAGGAAGCTCCTGCCGGACGGCACCCTCGAGACGGCGCCGCCCGGTTACCGGCTCGACGTCGATCCTGCGACGGTCGATCTGTTCGAGTTCGTCCGCCTCAGCGAGGAAGGGCGCGCGGCACTCACGCTGGGTGACGCGGCGACGGCGGGTGAGACCTTGCGAGCGGCGCTGGCCCTCTGGCGGGGGCCCGCGCTGGCCGACCTCGCCTGGGAGCCGTTCGCGCAAACGCAGGTCGTCCGCCTCGAGGAACTGCGGCTCGCGGCGCTCGAGGACCGGATCGACGCCGATCTCGCTCGAGGCCGGCACGGCCAGGTCGTTGCCGAACTGGAGGCTCTCGTCGCCGAGCATCCGCTCCGCGAGCGGTTGCGCGGGCAGCTGATGCTCGCGCTCTATCGCGCCGGGCGCCAGGCTGATGCGCTCGCGGTCTACCAGCGCGCGCGCCGGACGCTGGTCGACGAGCTCGGGATCGAGCCAGGCGAGTCGCTCCGCAAGCTCGAACGGAGCATTCTCGAGCAGGATCCGTCGCTGAGCGCTCCGCAGGCGCGCCCGCCGTCCCCGCGCCGAACGCCGACACCGCCGACGCCCCTCCTCGGCCGCGAGCGCGAGCTCACCGCGCTCGCCGACCTCGTCCGTGGTGACGACACTCGGTTGGTCACGCTCACCGGCATCGGCGGGATCGGTAAGACCCGCCTCGCCCTCGAGCTCGTCCGCCGGCTCGCACCGGAGTTCGGAAACGGCTCGGCCGTTGCGACACTCGCGACCATTCGTGATCCGGCCCTCGTTCCTCGCGCAATTCTGGAGGCGCTCGAGATCCCGGAGGTGGGCCAGGACGCTGAGGAACTGCTCGCGAAGTCGCTCGCTACGTCGGAGCTGCTGCTGCTCGTCGACAACTTCGAGCAGGTCCTGCCGGCCGCACGCTCGGTCGCGAGCCTGCTGGACGCGGCGCCGGACCTGAAGATCGTCGTCACGAGCCGCGCGCCGCTTCATGTGGCCGCCGAGCGGGAGTTCCCTGTGCCGCCGCTCGCAGACGACGAGGCAGCCGAGCTCTTCGTCAGCCGCGCGCAGGCCGCCAATCCGAACTTCGAGCTGAGCGAGCAGAACGCCAGCGCCGTCGCGGAGCTCTGTGCGCGACTCGACGGTCTGCCGCTCGCGATCGAGCTAGCCGCCGCGCGGACCAAGGTCCTGCCCCCCGCCGCGCTGCTCTCCCGGCTCGGCAACCGTCTCGAGCTCCTCACGGGCGGGCGGCGCGATGCGCCGCGACATCAACAAACGCTGCGGATGACCCTCGATTGGAGCTACGACCTGCTCACTCCGGAAGCGCAGCGCCTCTTCGCACAGCTCGGCGTGTTCGCCGGCGGCTGCACGCTGGCGTCCGCCGAAGCGGTGTGCGAGGGCTTCGTCCTCGACGCCCTGGAGGCGCTCGTCGACGAAAGCCTCGTGCGGCAGCGCGAGACGGTGGCCGGCGAGGCCCGGTTCTCGATGCTCGAAATCGTGCGTGAGTACGCCCTCGCGCGACTCCAGGGCTCGGGCGAAGGCGACGAGCTGCGGCGCCGGCATCTCGAGCACTACGTCGAGCTGGCCGAGCAAGCGGCACCGGAGCTCGCCGCGGGCGACGACCAGATCGGATGGTTTGCACGGCTCGAGGACGAGCACGACAACGTTCGCGCGGCGCTCGCCTTCGCGCTCGACGCCGGCGACGCAGCCTCAGCACTCCGGCTCGTCGTCGGCATTCGACGCTTCTGGCAGATCCATGGCTACCTGGCCGAAGGGCGCGAGGCGCTGGAGTCCGCACTTGCCGCTTCCCCGGATGCACCCTCCGAATTGCGCGCGGACGCGCTCAACATGGTCGGGATCCTCGCCGCCGAGCAGGGCGAGTTCGACGCTGCGAAAGCGAGCTTCGGGGCTGCGCTCGACGACGCGCGAACGGTCGGATCGACACGCGTTATCTCGTCGTCGCTGGTGAACCTCGGGAACATCGCCTTCTTCAGCAGCGATCTCGATGCAGCGCGCCAGCTCTACGAGGAGAGCATCGAGTACTTCGAATCCCTGGGCGATCTGCGTGGCCAGGCGCTCGCGAAGGAGAACATCGGCCTGATGTCGCTCACCGCCGGCGACGTTCCCGAAGCGGTGACGTGGCTGACGGCGGCGCTCGAGCTTGCACGCGAGGGCCACGACGACCGTGAGATCGGCGCGGCCGCCCGCTCGCTGGCGGCAGCAGCGATCGAGCTCGGCGAGCAAGCGCAGGCGACCGAATTGCTGGGCGAGAGCCTCGGCCTCGCGCGCGAGCTCGGCGAGGCACACGGCATCGCCATCTGCCTCGAGACCTTTGCCGGTCTCGCAGCCACGGCCGACGAGGCCGGACGCGCGGCGACACTGTTCGGCGCCAGCGACGGCGTGCGGACGTCAATCGGGGCGCAACGACAGCCCGACCAGCAGATCCTCTACGACCGCTGGCTCGCGCGAACACTCGCGCGCCTGGACACGAAGGCCTATACCAAGCTCTACGAAGACGGCCGGATGCTGACCGTCGACGGGGCCTGCGCCTTGGCCCTCAGGACCGAGCCGGCGTATGGCGATGGGGCCGCTTTCGTGAAGCCTTGACTTCCCCAGCCTGAGGGGAGACGGTACGCGGTCGGGAGGGTGACCGACGGAAATCGTCGGCAATCGAAGGGAGGGCATATGACCGGCACGACTGTCGTCCGCAGCCCGGACGAGGGCGAGGCGTTCTGGATGCTCAACTCGCTCTACGAGGTCCGGGCGTCGAGCGACGAGACAGGTGGCGAGCTCACGGCGATGGAGATGACCCTCCCGCCGGGAATGGGCCCGCCGCCGCACGTCCACGACGTCGGCGAGACCGTTTACGTGATCGAGGGCACCGTTCGCTACCACATCGCGGGCGAGATACACGAGGGCGGACCGGGAACGGTCTTCTACGTCCCGGCCGGAATCGAGGAGAACTTCGAATCCGCGGACGCAGACAACGTCCGCCTGCTCGTGATCTACACGCCCGGCGGCATGGACAAGTTCTTCAGAGAGGCGGGAGAGCCCGCGCAGCGACGCGAGGTGCCCCCGCCGTCCGACGCACCGCCGGACATCGAGCGGCTCAGCGCCATCGCCGAAAAGCACGGCCTCAAGCTGGAAGTCCCCGCAGGAGCGTAAGAGAGGAGCAGTACATGTACGCACGCATAGCGAGCTTCGAAGGGCGCGACTCGAGCCTCACGGATCAGTTGATCCAGCGCGTCCGGGACGCCGGGCCGGCGTCCGTGCCAGACGCGAAGGGCTTTATCGGGCTCTTCGACCGCGACGCCGGAACCGCGCTCGCGATCACGTTCTTCGACAGCGAAGAGGCGATCCGCAACTCCCAGCAGGCGTTCGAAGACATGGCCCAGCAGTTCCCCGAGGAGATGCGGGGACGCCGGAAGTCCGTCGACACCTACGAGGTCACGCTGTTCGAAGGCGACGCCGAACGGGCCGGTGCCGCGCGCGTCAGCGTGCTCGAGGGATCGCCCGAAAGCATCGATGACAGCGTCAGCAAGGTGAAGGCCGAGACCCTGCCGCAGGTACAGGCGCTACCAGGCAACGTCGGCGCGATCGGGCTCGCGGACCGCAGCAGCGGCCGCTCGATCGTGATCACGCTCTGGGAGAGCGCCGACGCGTTGCGTAAGACGGAGGAGCAAGCCAACAAGCTGCGCGCGCAGGCCGCGCAGAGTGGCGGCCAGCGCATCGGCAACGTCGACCGCTACGAGGTCGCGGTCGCGCAGCAGCTGAGCGGCGTTCACGCCTGAGACCGGGTCGTGTGCAGGGCGGTCGCACCGCCCTGCACACGCTCAGCGGGGAGGCTCGTCCACGAGCTCGACGGAGACTCCGCGAGCAGCACGCGCCGCCTCCCACGCGCGGATTCGCAGGTAGAGCTCCATCCTCATCGCGTCGAGCGCATAGGAGCCGAGCAGCGAGACCTCGACCTCACCCTCGGCGACGACGTCGACGACGACGTCCGGCGTCGACTGCAGGAAATCGAGCAGCTCCGGGATGAGCGCAGGGTCGCTGAGACGAAGTCGCATTCTTGGGCTCGCAGAGCGCCGGACTGCCGCAGTCCGGTCGCCGCTCTGAGCATGAAGCGCGCTGTGGGCGATGACCACTGGGCTTTCGGCTAGGCAATCGAGCCTTGTGGCCGATTCGGGCGTTTGGACCGGGGCCGATTCGCGGTAGAGGAGAGGAAACCCACGGAGGGGGCGTCCACATGTTCAGACGCAGTAGGACAGCTGCGGTGAAGGCCAACGCGGCAAGCGCGAAAGACTTCGCGAGCGCGCTGGCGAAAGACCGGAAATTCCGGAAAGAGCTGATTTCCGCGATCGGCCACGGGACGATCGCGAGGCGGCGGGCCGCTCGCAAGCTCGCGCTCATGGCGACGGCAACAAGGCTCAGCACGGATCCGAAGCTCAAGCGGGAGGCGAAGAAGATGGTGACCAGCCTCGAAAAGGCCTGGTCGCGCGTGGAGAGGAAGCCCAGCCACAAGCTGCGCAACTCCCTGCTTGTCGTCGGCGGAATCGGCGGCGCCGTCGCGGTGGCGATGCCGCTGCGCAAGAAGCTGTCGCGCCGAGGGGCCGCGAGTGGTATGAGCCGGCGCACGATCGACGAGTCGATCGAGGTCAACGTCCCGGTCTCGACCGCGTACAACCAGTGGACCCAGTTCGAGGACTTCCCGCTCTTCATGGAAGGCGTCGACCACGTGCAGCAGCTCGACGACACGCGGCTGCACTGGGCCACGACGGTCGCCGGCCGGAAGGCCGAGTGGAACGCGAAGATCCTCGAGCAGCATCCCGACCGGCAGATCAGCTGGATCAGCGAGGACGGCAAGAAGACCCGCGGCACGGTCATGTTCGAGCCGCGCGGCGTCTCGAAGACGCTCATCCGCCTGTCGATGAGCTATCAGGCGGAGAGCCCGGCAGAAGCGTTCGGCTCGGCGGCCGGGCTCGACACGTGGCGTGTACGCGGCGACCTCGAACGCTTCAAGGAGCTGATCGAGAGTCGCGGCGTGTAAAGCGGCGCGTGGCGCGGCGAGGTCAAGGCCGGCGAAAGAAAGTAACGACCGGCGGGGGCGGCGCGCTAAGCGACACCGCGCGCCGCCCACGCGCGTGCCGACAGCGTGAACGGCGGTGGGAACAGCTCGCGACACCGCTCGCGTAGCTGTCGTTTCGCCTCGGTGTCCTGCTGCGCATAGAACGAGCCGGCCGGACCGACGCCGAGCGTGAAGGGGTCCCACCAGTCCTCGAAACTCGCGTGCTCGACGTGCACGGGGAGCGCCGTCTCCTCTACCCCGCTCAGACCGGCCTGCGCGAAGAGCTCGCCCAGGTGGCCTTCGCGGCCGCCCGCGAGGTTCATCTCGTCCTCCACGTCGGGAAAGAGCTCACGTGCCGCCCGCCAGAAGACTGCGAGCGGCGTCTGCTCGCCGGCGTGATCCCACACGCACGCGGCAACCACGCCGCCCTCACGCGTCACCCGCGCCATCTCGCCGAGACCGCGGACAGGGTCCGCCATGAAGTGGACGACGAGCTGCGCGAGCGCGGCGTCGAAGGTGGCGTCGCGAAACGGCAGCTCCTCGGCCGCGGCACGGCGCACGTCGACGCCCGGGTGACGTGCTCGCGCGGCCTCGACGAACTGCTCGGACGGGTCGACCGCGGAGACCGACTCGGCGCCGGCGCGTGCCACGAGCTCGGTCGTCAGCGCGCCTGGGCCACAACCCACGTCGAGCACACGTTGTCCCGCTTCTACACCCGCGAGGTCGGCCATCTGCGCCGTGAGCTGCAGCGAGTACCTGCCCATGAAACGGTCGTACGCTTCGGCCGGAACGGTGAAGGTCACGGCGCAAAGGTAACGCGCGACTACGGCTGGGGTCTGATCCCTTCGGGGTCAGACCTCTGCGGTTCGGGTTACGAAGCCGGTACGGCCAACCGCTCGCGGACGATCTCGTCACCCGCCGCGCGGCCGGCCGCATGGCCCGTCGCCGCGTCGATGAAGTCCGAGCGGCCGAGCGCATAGAGCTCCGCGTCAGCCGATGCGGTCACGGTCGCGGTACGGGGCACGTCGCGCAGCAGCGCGATCTCGCCGAACGAGTCGCCGGCGGTGAGCTCGCGCAGCTGCCGCCCGTCACGCGTCACCTGCAGGCGCCCGCCGCCGACGATGTAGAAGCGATCACCCGCATCTCCCTCCGCGATCACCTCGCCGCCGGCCGGCACGCTCACGCGGACGAGACTCTTCGCGAGCTGCTCCTTCGCCGCCAGCGGCAGCGGCGCGAACATCGGCACGCGGTCGAGCAGCGCGAGCGCCTCCGTGGGAGCGTCCGCGGCACCGTCGATCTGTCGCAGCGCGCGCCACGACAGCGCGACGAGCGCCGGCAGCAATGCACCCGTTGCGACGAGCGCGCCGCGAACGCCGAGGCCGCTGATCAGCGCGGGCGCCGTGATCGCGCCGATTCCCATTCCGGCAGTCGCCGCGCCGAACAACACGCCGAAGACACGGCCGAGCAGGTCGTCGCTGGCGAGTCGTTGCAGCAGCGCAATCCCGGCGACGTCCTCGAGCGCGTTGCCGACGCCGACTGCGGCGAGCAGGAGCAGCGCCGTCAGCCGGTGCGGGGCCGCAGCGACGAGAGCGATCGGGATGCCCCAGAGCACGAGTCCGAGCGCGAACGGCAGCGCGAGCCTGCGACCGGTGAGTGCAAGCGACGCGAACCCGCCCGCGAGGATTCCGGCCCCGACGGCGGCCGAAAGAAAGCCGACCCAGCCTCCGCCCGCGTGCAGGAGCCGGAACGCGATCACGACGATCAGGACGTTGAGCGCGCCGCGGACGAGCGTCTGCGCGAAGAACAGCGCCACGATCAGCCGCGGTTGCGGCTCGCGGGCGACAAGCCGGATGCCCGCGGTGAGGTCGGTCTGCGTGCGCTGGTGGGCGAAGCGCAACCGGCCCTCGACCCGGATCGCCGCCAGCGCCAGCGCCGAGGCGACGTACGCGATCGCGCCGAGCACGAACACCACGCCGGCGTCGGCGGTCGCGACGATGACGCCTGCAATCAGCGGCCCCACGAGCGTCCCGAGGCCTTCGATCGTCAAGGAGACGCCGTTCACCGCCACCAGTTGCTGAGGGGTCGTCGCGAGCGAGGGCGTCAGCGCCGCCACAGCGGGCCGGCACAGTGTCGAGACGACCGCGTGCGCGGCGGCGAACGCGAAGATCGCAGCCTCGTTACGGCCGGCGTAGAAGAGCCCGGCCGCCGCGGCAAGTGCCGCCGCCGAGAGCAGCGAGACTCCGACGAGAGCCCGCTCGCGCTCGTACCGGTCGGCGAGCGCCGCCGTGAAAGGAGTCGCGATCGCGGCGGGAAGCAGCCGCACGACGCCGAGGATGCCGACGGCCGTCGCGCCCCCTTGGTGGTACGCGAAAACGGCGAGCGCGACCGTGAAGGCCCACTCGCTCGTGATCGACGCTGCATAGGCAAGCTCGAGCCGGCGCAGGTTGCGATTTCCCGCGACCGCCCTGAACTGTGCGAGGAGGTTCCGCACACGCCGAGTCTAGGACGCTTGGTTCCCTCCGACGAGGGGCGTAGGGTTCTCCGATGCCCCTGGTTCATCCCTGCGCGGAGGCCGGCTGCGCCACGCTGACGATGGGCAGCCGCTGCCTTGAGCACGAGCAGCTCGCGGCTAAGCGGCTGCGCATGCGCGTCGCGAAGGTTTCGAGGCGCTTCCGGGCGCCGGCAATCGCGGTCGGCATCGCCGCCGCGGCGGCACTCGCCGGGCGCGCGTCTCGCGCCAGCTGGTAAGGAACGCCCGGGGACTCGCGTCCCCGGGCGTCTGTGACGTTCCTAGGCGTTCGCCCGCAGCCTGGCCAGGTGAGCAGTCAGTTGCGTTCGCCGGCGACGTGCTCGGCGCGCGCGGGCCTGGCGGTGGGTCGTCCGCTCGGTTTCGGCTTCGCGTTCACGCGTGTCCGCGCGTTCACGGGCCTCGTGGCAATACCGGTAGTAGTCGTACATGACTCCTCCCTCGCGGGAGCGTGATGAGTGACTCGTCGGTGAAGACGGACGGGTCAGCCACAACGGCTCCTTTCTGTTGATTCGCGCCGGTTGGCGCACGACATCGGCACGCGGCAGCACGACCGCGGAGGCCGAACGTTGCGGTGAGGTCTACGGCCCTAGGCGCAGACGACTACGCCGGTACCGAGAGACCAGGTCGCATGAAGCGGAAAGATTTTTCTCACCTGTTCTCCTTTCCCTAGGCGTGACACGAAGCGGTTGAGTTTGTCAGTCACACCTGCCGGTGTCAAGATGATTTTGCAGTGCCGGCTTTGAGGGGTTGCTCCGTCGGTCTGGGTCACCCTGGACGTTCGGAGCGCGTCGGCCGCCGCCGCCCCGGCCACGATGAGGCGGGGATGAGGGGGATTGACTTCACGCTGGTCATGCCGGTGGCGGGGGCTTTGCTCGCAGTCTGGTGCGACGTGCACCTCGGCGATGCCAGGCCCGAGTCGCCGATGCAACGGATGGTGCACGCAGGTCTCAGCGTCTTCGCCCTGTTCGGTGCCGTCGGCCTGCTCTACCTCGTCCACGGGATCCCGCAGGGGTTGTTCATGGTCGTCCTCCTGACGGTCTTCTTCCCGACCCTCGTCTACGCGCTGCTCGCCTGCCTCTGGATGCTGCGGGCGCTGTCGGATCTGACCGGCCTCGCCGGCCGCTGAGCCGGCGTGTAACGCCCGGCCGCGGGCGGTAGACGATTAGCTGTAGCGAAGATGTCTCGCCCGCAGCCGGGACATCTGCATTCGTCTAGTCCGGCGGGATGTTCTGGTTGATGCGGAAGAAGTTGTCCGGATCCCACTGCCGCTTCAGCGCCTTCAGCCGCGCGTACTTCTCCGGTCCGTACGCCGCGCGGATCCGATCCTCGCCCTCCTCGGCGTCCGAGAGGAAGTTGACGTACACCGAGGTGTGCCACTCCTCGAGCGCTGAATAGAAGTCGCGCACCCACTGGCGCTCTTCGTCGAAGCCCTCGGCGTTCTCCGTCGACGCGCCGATGTTGTACGTGAAGCCGGCGTTGCGCCCGCCGAAGGCGGTCTCGTCCTCACCCACCCGCGCGACCGCGCCGCCCATCTGCCAGATCGGGAACGACGTCAGCGGCGAATTGATCCGCAACGAGTGCTCGGCGGTGATGTCGATCATCTCGTCCGTCAGTTCCGGCACGTCGAAGCTGCGGAAGTAGTACCAGCGCCCCGGCACGAAGCTCGGGTCGAACATCGCCTGGTGCGTGAGGAACGGCTTCGCCGCGCAGACGTCCGCGACTGAGTTGCCGAACTCGCGCATGGGACGGATGAACTGTTCGCCCTCGTCGATGTCTCCGGTCCAGCCGCAGATAACCATCACCACCGGCTTCAGCTCGTCGGGCGCGTCCGCGACCCAGTCGCGGTAGAAGCGCAGCACCTCGGGCGAGTCCTCCATCTTCCAGAAGATCGGGCCCGCGAGCACGGTCGGGCCGACGGGCGCCAGGTCGAACTCGAACTCCGTCACGACGCCGAAGTTCGCGCCGGCGCCACGCACGCCCCAGAAGAGCTCCTCGTTCTCGTCGGCGCTCGCCTTCACGAGCTCGCCCTCGGCGGTAACGAGGTCGACGCGGCGGAGCATGTCGACCGAGAGGCCGTGCTTGCGCATGATCCAGCCGATCCCGCCGCCCAGGGTCAGGCCGGCCACGCCCGTGTGCGTGACGATGCCCGACGGCGTTGCGAGCCCGAACGGCTGCGTCTCGCGGTCGAGCTCGCCCAGCAGCACGCCGGCCTGGACGCGCGCGGTGCGCTCGGCCGGGTCGACGCGCACGCCCTTCAGCTGTGTCAGGTCGATCACGAATGCGTCGTCCGCCATCGACAGGCCCGGGAAGCTGTGGCCGCCGCTCCGCACAGCAACCGGCAGTCCGTGCTGCCGCGCGAATTTCACCGCGGACATCACGTCCGCGACGCCCGCGCAACGGGCGATCAGGGCCGGCCGGCGGTCGATCGAGCCGTTCCAGATCTTGCGGTGCTCGTCGTAGGTGGGATCCTCGCGGCCGACGATCTGGCCCCTGAAGCCGGCCTGGAGCTCGGCCAGCGCGGTTTCTTCCACTATGAGTCCCTCGGCGATCGCAGTCATGCGCACCAGTTTCGCACTAGACGACCGGGTCCTCTAGTTTCTTCCCATGGCGACCGTGGCGGTGATCGGGCTCGGCGCGATGGGGAGCCGGATCGCACGGCGGCTCCTCGACGCCGGCCACGACGTCGTCGTCTGGAACCGGACGCCCGCCCGGGCCGAGAGCTTTCCGCGCGTCGCTGCCACGCCGGCGCAGGCGGCGCGCGACGCCGCGGTCACGATCACGATGGTCGCGAACCCGCAGGCCTTGCGCGAGGTCACCGCAGGGATCGCGCCGCGGGCCCTGATCGAGATGTCCACGGTCGGGCCGGCCGCGATCCAAGAGCTCGCCGCCGCGCTGCCGCCGGGCACCCGGTTGCTCGACGCGCCCGTGCTCGGCAGCCGCGCCGAGGCGCAGGCGGGGACGCTCCACGTGTTCGTCGGTGGACCGGCCGAGCTGTACGAGCAGTGGGCGCCGCTGCTCTCCGAGCTCGGCACGACGCACCACGTCGGCGAACTCGGCGCCGGCGCGTCGGCGAAGCTCGTCGCAAACTCGACGCTGTTCGGCACGATCGGGATGCTCGGCGAAGCGATCAGGCTCGCCGACCGGCTCGGGCTATCACGCGACGCGGCCTTCGAGGTGCTCGCCACGACGCCGATCGCTGCGCAGGCCGAACGCCGCCGCCCCTCGCTCGAGGCGAACGACTTTCCGCCGCGCTTCCCGCTCAGGCTCGCGCGCAAGGACGCCGACCTCGTCGCGGAGGCCGCGCCCGAGCTGCGCCTCGCGCAGGCGGCGCGTTCGTGGCTCGCGGACGCCGACGAGGCGTCGTGGAGCGAACGCGACTACTCGGCCGTGCTCGCATGGATCCTCGACGTGGCCGGCGAGCGAGAATAGCTGCCGCAAATTCCGGCCTCGGGGCGTTTGGCCCCGTCGGCGCCGGGTAGCCCTTCGGTTGCCCAGTCCCAACCGAAAGGGGGTCAAGTGGCGAGAGTCACGACGCCGACCGAGCTGTTCGTCCACAAGCTCGGGGCGGCTCTGACGATGGAGGAGACGATCCTGGGGGTGCTCCAGAAGCTCCAGGACGAGGCCTCCGACAGCAAGCTGAAGAAGGATCTGCAGCAGCACCAGCAGGAGACCCGGCAGCAGGCCCAGAACGTCCGCCGGATCTTCGACGCGCTCGGCGAGCGGGCCGAGAAGCAGCCGTGCCCGCCAATCGACGGGCTGAAGCTGGAGGGCGAGCGGCTGATCCAGGAGGTCGATCGCACGCTCGTCGACTCGGTCATCCTCGGCGGCGTGATCGAGACGGAGCATCACGAGATCGCGGTCTACGACGGCCTGATCATCGAGGCCGAGCAGATCGGCGACGACGACATCGTCGCGCTGCTCCAGGAGAACCTCGAGCAGGAGGAGGCGGCGCTCGACAAGGCGGTCAAGGCCGCAGAGCAGTCGTCGAAGCGGCTCGTCAAGCAGTACTCCTAAGGCGGCGATCCAACCGTCAGCGGCGCGGCCTCGGTCGCGCCGCTTCGCGTCTAGGGGTGCTTGCCCTTGGCCGGCTTGATGTCGCCGCTGTAGTGGATCTTGCCGCCGGCGAGCGTGTCGCTCCACGTGCCGGTGCCGTTCTCGGTCGCGTGGTAGCGGAACTCGTAGTGCGTGTAGCGGAACCCGGCGACGCCGGTGAAGTAGTCCTGCATCCAGTCCCACGTGCCGCTGCACTCGCCCTTGACGTCGGCGCTCGTGCAGGCGAAGTCCTTCACGCCGAGGAAGCCCTGCCGGGGTGCGTCGCGCGCGGCGAGCCGCCCGCGGAAGCTCGTCACCGACGCCCCGGCAAACGGGCCGCGGATGCCGGCCGGGAGCTGCGTCTTGCCGCCGGGGCTCCAGCCCTCGATCGTCGTGAACTCGCCGTCGTACGTGCTCACCGAGCAGAACCGGCCCGGCGCCCGGCGCCAGACGCGGACGGCACGCATGTACGTGTCGAACGCCCAGGTGTTGCCCTTGATCCCCGTGTCGACGTCGTTTTGGACGCGGTACGTCACCGCCATCACCGGCTTGCCGCCGCCACACACTGGCCCAGGTGCCGCAAGTGCGAGGACTACAGAGACCAGGAGTCCTCCCATGTCCGAGTAGACGATTTACAAGTTAGATCCTTGCGGTCTGGTTTCGCGTCATTATTGGCGGAATGGCGGAAGAACAGGACGAGCTCGAGCAGGCGTGGGAGGCGCTCGCCGACCGCGAGCGCCTGCTCAACCAGACGATTTCGCGGCGCTCGGCCGAGATCGACACGCGCGCCCGCCGCTACGAGGAGATCGGCGCCGACCTCGACGCGCGCCGGCAGCTGATCGAGGAGACGGAGACGGACCTGGCCGAGCGGGAGCGGCGGCTCACGCTCCTGGAAAAGGAGCTGCGCGACCGCCAGGTCGAGGTAGAACGCGCCGCGGCCGAGGGCGACCGGCTGCGCGAGCGGACGCGCGAGCTCGACGTCCGCGCAAGCGAGCTGCGCGTGCTGGCGTCCGAGCTCGAGGAACGCGGCGACTGGATCGCGACCGCAAGCGCAGCGCTCGAGGCGCAGGAGCGGCGCGCCGAGGCGCTTGCCGCGCGCGAGACGGAGTTCCAGGGGCGCGTGTCGGAGATGACCGAGCAGGAGCGGATGCAGGGCGCCGCTCTCCGCCAACTCGACGCACGCGCGTCGGAGCTCGAGGCGCGCGCCGCCGAGTTCGAGGCGGAGCGGCGCCGGATCGCGGCGGCGGAGGAGAAGCTGACGCCTCGCGTCGCCGCCGTCGACGAGCGCGAGCGCTCGCTCGGCGAGCGGGAGCGACAGGCCGACGAGGCGGCCGCCCGCAACGTCGCCGGCGAGGAGCGGCTGGGCCGGCGGGCGGCGAAGCTCGCGCAGAAGGAGACGGAGCTGGCTCGCAACCTGCGTGACGTGCGCGAGCGGGAACAGCGCCTGTCCGGGCTCGACGAGCGCGCGCAGGCGCTCGACCGGCGTGCGCTCGAGCTGGAGCGTACGGCCGCGGAGCTCGACGAGCGGGGCGCCTGGCTGACGGACGCGCTCGCACGGGTCGAGGCGCGAGAGGTCGACGTCGCCGACCGCGAACGGCACGCGGTCGCCGCCGAGTCGCGACTCGCACGTCAGGAAGAGGAGCTCGAGCTGCGCGTCGCCGCGCTCGACGACCGCGACCACCGTCTGGGCGAGCAGGAGGAGGCCCTCTCCGAACGGCGCCGTCGCCTGCGCGAAGAAGAGCTGCGCCAGCACGCCGGCTAGTGGCACAGGCGGAACGGCTCGTCGCCGGTCTGCGCGATCTGCTCGGCGGCGACCTCGTCGGCGCGTACCTCCACGGGTCGGAGGTGCTCGGCGGCGGCGGGCCGCATAGCGACCTCGATGTGATCGCGGTCTCGCGACGTCGGACGACAGGGGCCGAGAAGGTGCGGCTGCTCGAGCTCTGCCGGTCGGTGTCGCGGCAGCCACGGCCGCTCGAGCTCGACTTCGTCGTTGCATCGGAGATCCGTCCGTGGACGCATCCGGCGCCGTACGACTTCCACTTCAGCGAGTCGAACACCGCGCAGTCCGGAACGAACACCGATCTCGCGGCGGTCGTGACGATGGCGCTCGCGGGAGACCGGGCGCTGTACGGGCCGCCGGCGGCGGAGGTGTTCGATCCTGTTCCGCGCGCCGACTACCACGACGCGATCCTGCGCGACGCCGACGACCCGTTGCGGCCGCACACGCGTAACACGATCCTGACGCTCGCGCGCGTGTGGGCCGGGCTGTCGAGCGACCGGGGGCTGTCGAGCGACCGGGTGCACTCGAAGGAGAGCGCGGCCGCGTGGGCGCTCGAGCGGCTACCGCGCGAGCACCGGGCCGTCCTCGAGCGCGCCGTTGCGATCTATCGCGGCGCCGAGCAGGACCGGTGGGACGACGTCTGGCCGGAGGTCGAGGCGTATGCGCACTACGTTTCGGCCGAGATCCAGCAGGCGAGCCCGACGCCGACGTAGTGGTCGCAGCCGTTGGGGTCAGGTCTTGCATTTACTCAGCCCCGCCAGGATGAACGAATGCAAGACCTGACCCCTTGGGGTTCCTCCGGGAACTACGTGTCGTCCGAGATCCAGAAGGCCATCAGCACGGCGTCGACGTAGTCGTCGCCGCGGCGGTAGTGCGCCTTGCGGTAGCCCTCCTGTACGAAGCCGAAGTGCTCGTAGAGGGCGATCGCGGCAGTGTTCCACGGGAAGACGTGCAGCTCGAGCTTGCGTACGCCGGTGGCATGCGCCCAGCGCACGGCCGCCTCCAGGAGCGCGGTGCCGATGCCGCGGCGGCG
>WNGD01001773.1_pt1 | contig 33861 bp, 33 predicted proteins | sample 5400671 | NCBI WGS metagenome assembly WNGD01 (sample SAMN13153369, study PRJNA577476) | soil metagenome | isolation source: 40 cm soil or saprolite under grassland replicate 2 | place: USA:California | collected 2016-06-15 | reverse complement strand
TACGACGGGCGCTGGTGGACGCCCGAGCGCGAGGCTCTGGATGCACTCGTGACGAGCACGCAGCAGCGTGTGACCGGGACCGTGGGGCTCAAGCTGTACAAGGGAAGCGTCACCGTGGCCGGCCGGGAAAGCCCGCACGCCTTGTATCAGCCGTCGTATGCCACCTTCGGAAAGGACAACGTCTACAACCAGAAGGACGCCGAGGGCTTCATCCACCTCTACGGTCTCGCGATCAAGATCGGGGCAGGTCTCGATGCCGTGCGGCGGGAGCAGGACGCCGTCGCGGCGGCCGACTGATGACCCGCCACCCGACCGAGACCCCTCCCACTACGCCCGCGGCGCCCCATCAGATGTGGGGAGGGCGCTTCAGCCTGGGACCGAGCGAGGCGCTCGACGCGTTGAATCGCAGCCTGCCGGTGGATCACCGGTTGTGGCCGCAGGATGTAACCGCCAGCAAGGCGTGGGTGCACGCCCTGGGTCGGGTCGGCGTGCTGACGTCGGCCGAAGAGGCGCAGCTCCTGGACGGGCTGGATCGTGTGGCCGAGCGCCTGGCGGACGGCGCCGCGGTCGGGGCGCCCGACGAGGACGTCCACACGCTGGTCGAGCGGCTGCTCTATGAAGAGGTCGGTGCTGTGGCGGGGAAGCTCCACACCGGCCGCTCGCGCAACGACCAGGTCGCGACCGACCTGCGTCTCTGGACCCTCGGCGCGATCGACCAGCTCGACGCCGACCTGGCGGCGCTCGGTCGCACCCTCGTGGCCCGCGCGCGGGAAGGCATCGACGCGATCCTCCCGGGCTACACGCACGGCCAGCGGGCGCAGCCGGTGCGCTGGGCGTACGTCCTGGTCGCCCACGCCTGGCCGTTCGTGCGCGACCGCCAGCGGCTCGCCGACGCGCGGCGCCGCGTAGCCGAGCTGCCGCTCGGCTCGGGGGCGATCGCGGGATCGGGCTTCGTCGTCGACCGCGTGCTGCTCAAGGAAGCCCTCGGATTCCGCGCCGTGTCCGCCAACGCGCTGGACGTCACGGGCGACCGCGACTTCGTGGCCGAGGTACTGTTCGACATGGCGCTGGTGGGCACCCACCTCTCGCGCCTCGGCGCGGAGCTGGTCCAGTACGCGAGCTCGGAGTACGGCTTCGTGCGGCTCGCCGATGAGTTCAGCACCGGGTCGAGCCTGATGCCCCAGAAGCGCAACCCCGATGTGTTCGAGCTCGCCCGCGCCAAGTCGGGCCGTCTGCTCGGCGACCTCGTGGCCCTGCTCACGACGCTCAAGGGCATCCCCGCGGGCTACTCCAAGGATCTGCAGGAAGACAAGGCGTTGCTGTTCGACGCCTTCGACACCCTCGCCGTGGTGTTGCCCGCCGTCACGGGCGCGCTCGCGTCGCTCGGCGTCGACCCGGAGCGCATGCGCGCCGCGCTCGATGCGTCGCTGCGCGCCACCGACTTGGCCGATCTGCTCGTCGAGGCCGGAGTGCCGTTCCGGGAGAGCCACACCCTCGTGGGGAAACTGGTCCGCGAAGCCGAACGAGCCGGGGTGCCGCTCGACCGTGTGCCGCAGGCCGTCGCCGGGGGGATCCATCCCGCGTTGGGCGCCGCCCTGGCGCAGCTCGGCACCTGGGAGGATAGTGTCGAGGGGCGCGCCACGCCGGGTGGAGCATCGCGTAAGTCCGTGGAAGATCAGCTGGAGGAGCTGCGCAAGCTGTTCGGCGCGGGGGCGGGGCCTTAACCCTAGCTCTTGCCGCGCCTTAGGCGGCTGTGTAGCATACGGGGCCGTCCCGCTGGTTCCACGGCGAGACGGCCGCTTTTTCGCTGGAGAAAATGCTGTGCGCTGCCTTGCGCTGAACGCCTCGTTCGAGCCCCTGACCATGGTGCCCGTACGGCGTGCCTTGCGCCTCGTGATCGACCGCAAGGCGGAGATCGTCGAGGGCGACGGCTCCGTCGTGCGGAGCGAGCGTTTGCAAATCCCCAGGCCGGCGGTCATCCGCCTGGTGAAATTCGTCCACGTTCCCCGTCGCTTCCGCCGCCAGGTCACCAACACGTTCCTCTTCGCCCGCGACAACTACCGCTGCCAATTCTGCGGGCGCAGCCAGCAGGAGCTGCGGCACAGGGAGTGTCTGACCCGAGACCACCTGGTGCCCCTGTCGCGAGGGGGCACGAACGCCTGGACGAACGTGTTGACGGCTTGCAGTAGCTGCAACACCCGGAAGGGCAACCTGCTGCCCGAAGAGGCGGGAATGCACCCGATGCGGCCCCCGTTCGAGCCGCACTTCGTGCACCTCGCATGGGCGGTACGCCGGCTTACGTCGATCCAGTCCAAGTACATCCGGCTGTTCTACGGCGGCGACGTCCTCGCGACCCTCGAAGCGTTGTAAATCGTCAATCCCGGGTGAACGTCTCCGACCGTGCCTCGAGCGTGAGGCGCGGTAGCCCGGCGATCCGCGCCAGGATCCGCTGCGCGCCGCGCACCAGTGCCCCGCCCACGTTCCCTGCGCCCGAGACCGCCGGACTGACGTCGCCTTTGAGCCAGCGCGTCAGCTCTTCCAGATCGGTGTCGTTGAGCGTCGTGACGTCGAGCCGGCAGAGGAAGTAGAACTTGCCCGAGCCTTTCGGCGCCAGCCGGACGCGGTAGGGGATCTCGAGCGCCCGCTCGAGACTGTCGGCGGTGGCGTAGCGCGTCACCGCGCCGTTTTCGGTGCGGATCAAGACGAAATCATCGGCGAGCGGATCGTGGTTCGCCACGGCGTCCCACGACCAGTCGCTCACGAACTGATCGAACCAGCCCGAGCGCGCCCGCCACAGCTCGAGGCGATAATGCAGCCGCAGCGGAAACCCTGACCGCATGAGGCCGACGAACTTCCCGTCGGCGAGCAGCGCGGTGGCCTGGACGCGGGGCACGCCGTTCTGGAGGAGCACCGTCAGCGAGGGCTGCTGCGCGGCCGCCGGTTGAGAGGGGGCGGCCGCCGCGCACGCGACCAGGGCGAGGAGACGGAACCCCGCCCTCACCTCAGAAGCGATGGTCGAGTCGCAGCGTGAATCGCAAGGGCTCACCTGCGGTGACCGCCTTCGCCACGTACAGGCCGAACCCGCCCCAGTCGACGCCCATCCCGAGATCCCCGAGCCAGCTCCCGAGCGTCGGCAGCCGGTTGCTCGGCAGCCGGCCCGGGCCGCTGCCGACGAGCCACGCCTGCCCGGCGTCGCCCAGCACCACGAGATCGGGGCCCCGCAGCGCGAGCAGCGATTTGGACTCCTCGTCTTCCGGTTGCGAGGAACGGTATGCCCAATGCAGCGAGATGTGGCCCCGATACTCGGCTTGGACCAGCATCACCCGGTCGCACGCGGCGACGAGCGTGCCCGTGAACGCCGCGTCGGTGATGTCTTGATTGCACGCAGTGCGCCGGAAGCCGTACCCCGCCAGTGGATCGGCGCCGCCGATCGAGAGGCGTTGCTGCAGCGGCAGGGGGTCGCCGCCCAGCCAGCCGCCGGCCAGCAGGCGGAGATTCACCCGCCCCGACGGGCTGACGCGGGTGTAGCGGCGCAAGTCGAAGAACGCACGCGTGAACTTGTAGGACCCGTCCGTCGGGATGGAGCGACGGACGGTCGTCGGGACGCCGGTCTGCGGGCTCACGTCCTTGCTGCGCGAGCTCTCGAGCCGAGCCGAGAGGAGCCACCCCGCCGTCGGATCGGTGCGGTCGTTGCGGGTGTCCAACGTGACTGTGCCGCTGAGCGTGGTGTAGTGCCCTTCATCGATCGGCGGGTTCGGCCGCCACGGCTGGTCGTGGCGGAACAGCGTCCACGGGTCGCGCGCCGCGACACTGGTCTGCCCGTCACGCCGCACCTCGACGGCGAGTTGGAGCAGCCGTGCGGGCCGTACGAACACTCGGCCCGCCAGTCCCTTGCTCAGGTAGTAGTCGCGGTAGTCGCGCTGGAACAGGAACGCGGCCCACCCGATCTCCGCATTGTGCAGTCCCCAGTCCTCGACCGGCACCACCGCGTCGTAGGCGCGCAGCTCGGCGCCGTAGGCGGGGACTTCGCCCGAGCGCAGCTCGGTGCGCAGCAGATAGCCCAGGTCGCTGCGCCGGTCCGTCAGGTCCCCCGCCGTGCGGAACACGCCCAGGGCGTCGAGCCGGAACCGCACGTTCTGCTGGAGCTTCCAGTCGAACATCGGACCGAACACGACCGGCAGGCCCTCGACCCGGTTGAAGGTGCCGGCCGTGGCGAGGGTGAGGGACGAGCGTGAATCGGCGGTGCCCCAGGATTTTTCCACGCCCACATTGCCGAGCCAGCGGCGCGGGTTCACCCGCGCCAGGGTGATCTCCTCGCCCTGCGTGCGGTATCCCAGCGGGGCGCGGTACACGCGCACCTCGCCTCCCACGGCGGCGCCGGGCGTCTGGTTCGCGGTTCCGCCAATCACGATCAGGTCGCCGGAGATCACAGCGCCCGAGTCGACGCTCGCGTCCCCGTTGATCACGAGCAGGGTGCCCTGGATGCGGCCGCCCACCGAGACCGCGCCGTTGCGCACGGCCACGTCGCCGCGCCACTCGTTGCCGTGTGGCAGCCGCGAGCGGCCCACCAGGCGGGTCGTGGTCGCGGCGTTGTAGAAGCGGATCGCTTCCTCCGCGACGAGGCGCGGCAGCTCGCCGGGTAGCGGCGCGACGCTGACGCTTTCGGGATTGATGACGATGGCCGTGTCCTGGGCTCGGGCGACTGCCGGAGCGAAGAGGCAGACGAGGGTCAGGACGGTCGCGCGCATGGGCGGGGCCTTGGTTGGGGGCGCGATCGGCAGGTGCATGGGCCGTGCCGCTCCCCGGCCGTGCTCAGCGGCGGGCCAGCGGGGTGCGAAGCGTGTCATCCCGCAACGTTGCGGGGCGGCTCGAGCCCGAGCCGCCGCATCCGCCGGTACAGGTTGGCGCGATCGGTGGCGAGCCGGCGCGCCGCTTCCGCCACGTTGCCGCGCGCGGCGGACAAGGCGCGCGCGATCAAGGTACGCTCGAAGTTGTCGAGCGCCCCCGCGAGTGCCACGTCCGCCCAGTCGTCCGTTCCCCTCGGCTGCGGCGCGCCATCGTGTGGCACGACCCGCGCCACATCGTCGGCGGTGATCGTCGCGCCCGTCGCCAAAATCGCGAGCCGCTCGACCAGGTTCGCGAGCTCGCGTACGTTGCCGGGCCAGGCGTACGCCGTGAGCAGCTGCACCGCACCGGCGTCGAGGCGCACCGGCCGCCCCAGGCGGGCGGATTGGCGGACCGCGAAGTGCTGCACCAGCGGGGGGACGTCGTCCGCCCGCTCTCGCAGTGGAGGAATGTGCAGGGGCAGGACGTTGAGCCGGAACAACAGGTCCTCGCGGAATTGCCCCTGTTGGGCCGCTTTGGCGAGGTCCTTGTTGGTCGCCGCGATGACGCGCACGTCTACCGTGACCGGGCGCTCGCCGCCGAGCCGCTCGATCACGCCGGTCTCGAGCACGCGCAGCAGCTTCGCCTGCGCCTCGAGGCTCAAGTCGCCGACCTCATCCAAGAACAAGGTGCCGCCATCTGCCAGCTCGAATCGGCCCACGCGCCGCTCGGTGGCGCCCGTGAAGGCGCCGCGCTCGTGTCCGAACATCTCGGACTCCACCAGATCCTTCGGGATGGCGGCGCTGTTCACGCATACGAAGCGCTGCGCCGCGCGCGCGCTCTGGCGGTGGATGGCTGAAGCCACGAGCTCTTTGCCCGTCCCCGACTCGCCTGTGATCAGCACGCGTGCCTCGGTGGGGGCGACGCGCGCGATCAGGGCACGCAGCTCCTCCATCGCCGGACTCACGCCCACGAGCGGATCCGCATGCCCCAGCGCCTCGTGCAGCCGCCGGTTCTCGGCGAGCGTGCGTGACAGCTCGAGCGCGGCGCGCAGCGTCGTGAGCACGCCCTCGGGGGTGAGCGGCTTCTCGAGAAACTGGAACGCGCCCAGCTTGGTGGCGCGCACGGCGTCGGTGAGGTTGGCCTTGCCACTCATCATGACCACGGGGAGGTCAGGCGCGCTGCGCTTCAGCTGTTCCAGCGTCTGGAGGCCGTCGGGCCCGCCCGGCATCATCAGGTCGAGCAGCACTGCGTCGGGCGTCTCGCGCTCGACCGCCGCGATCGCGGCGGTCCCGTTGGCGGCCTCGGCGGTCTCGAAGCCCTCCGATTGCAGCAGCGCTCCCACCATCTTACGGATGTTGGTCTCGTCGTCCACGAGCAGGATGCGCGGGCTCACGAGGTCGCGAGCACGATGGAGAACGTGGCCCCGCCGCCCGGCGTCTCCGAGACCCGGATCGTGCCGTTGTGGGACGCGATCGTCTGCCGCACCAGCGCGAGCCCCAGGCCCGTGCCGTCCTGCTTGGTGGTGAAGTACGGCTCGAACACCCGCGGCCGCAGCTCCTCCGGGATGCCGGGACCGTGGTCCGCGATCGTCACCACCAGGCCCTGACCGTCGCTGCCTCCCATCGCCTCCGCGGCGTTGCGGAGCAGGTTCGCGAAGGCGCGGCGCAGCGGGTCGTACTGGCCGAGGATCGTACACGGGGCGCCGTTGGCGCGGACGGTCACCTCGACTTCGGGGGGCACCGCGCTGTTGGCTAGGTCCACCAAGAGATCGACCAGATCGACTTCGCTCTTCGGGCCCTCCGGCAGCCGGCCAAACTCGGAGAACTCCTTCGCCAGTCGGTCGAGCCGGTCGGTCTCGGCGGAGAGCACGTCCACGGCCACGGCCGTCCGCCTGTCCGCCGCTCCACCTGCGACCGCCAGGGAGTCCTTTAGGGTCCGCCGCAGTTGATCTACACCGATCCGCATCGCGGTCAGCGGGTTCTTGATTTCGTGTGCCACCCGGCGCGCCACTTCGCGGAAGGCGCGCAGCCGCTCCGCCTCGAGCTCTTTGTCGCGCGCCTGGTCGAGCGCCGTCGCCAGCTCGCGGAGCGCCTGGCGCAGCGCCTCGAATTCGGGGGCCCCGTGGGTGGGGGGCCCGGCCGGGAGCGGCATGCGGCGGCGGATCAGTCGCGTCCACCCAACCAGCTCGTCGATCGGCCGCGACAACTGGCGGGACAGATGTCCGGCGACCCGCACGCCCGCGAAGACGACAACCGCCCCCAGCACCACCACCACCCCGGCGAACGCGCCGGTGTAGTAGCGCAGGTACGTCTCGGCGCGGCGCGACAACGTCAGCTCGGTCGACACCTGCTCCAGCAGCCGCCGTACCGCCGCCCGCTCGCGCGGCGCCAGCCGCGTCGTGTCGATGCGGTCGACCATGTCCCGCGCGGAGGCCGCCACCTCTTCCCACCCCACCCGCGCCCCAGCCGACGGGCCCACCGTGCGCACGGCCAGCGCCCACCCTACCACCGCGAGCGCGGTCGGCACGGCAGTGAGCGCCACGAGAATGAGGAAGATCCGCTGGCGGAACGGGAGCGCCATATTTGACGGGGCAATCTAGGCGTTCGGCTCGCGTGTGACAAATCGACACGGGTTCAATTGCGGATTGTCGATTGCGGATTGCGGATTGAAAGGCGTCCGACAAATCCGCAATCCGCAATCCGAAATCCGCAATTCTCGGGGGATTTGATGAAAGCTCAGACGCACTACCTCTGGTTCAACACGAAATCCCGCCAGGAGATCCTCGACGTCACCGATGAGGTGGTCGAGCAGGTGCGCGCGAGCGGCGTGCAGGAAGGGTTCGTACTCGTGAGCGCCATGCACATCACAGCGTCCGTGTTCGTGAACGATCACGAGTCGGGGCTCTGGGCGGACATCCTGCAGTGGCTCGAGCAGACGATCGCCCCATGGGAGCCGGGGCGCTACCGGCACAACGAGACCGGCGAGGACAACGCCGCGGCCCACCTGCGGAGCCTCACGATCGGTCACGAAGTGATCGTGCCGATCACGGCGGGAAAACTCGATCTCGGTCCCTGGCAGCGGGTGTTCTACGGCGAGTGGGATGGCCAGCGCAAGAAGCGGGTGATCATCAAGGTGCTGGGAGAGTGACCAGAGCGACTCCGAAGCGGCACGGATTCATGCGGCAACGCTCCATCACGACCTGCACGCGGTACGACCCCGTCTGACGGGGGATGAGCCGCACCACCGGTGCATTCTCGCTCGCGCGGTCGGCCGCCAGGTCGTGGCTCGAAACGTCGGACAGCACGAGCCCCAGCTGCTCACAATCCTCGTCGCAGGTGCCCACCACGACGTAGGACACCCCCGCCTGGAGCGTCAGCGTGAACGACGCCGACTCATCGGTGTCGAGCGTGCCGACACGTGTCGCGAGGGGCCGCACGGCCCGCTTCGCACCGAGCGACGCCATGGCGCGCTCGAGCTGCCGGTGCACCTGACGCTCCCACCGGTCCCCCTGCGCGCGGGCGGGCGACGCCACAAGCAACGCGGGCGCGAGCGCGATGGCGAACCGCCGAGCGCTCATCCGACTTGACGGCGGGTCGCGCTGAACGCGATCACGATAACGGCCGCCCCGCCCAGCAGCAGGCCGAGCACGGTCGCGCTGAACGGCGCCGCCGGCCCGAGCGGGAGCCGCGGCACGAAGCGGCGTTGCCAGCGTTCGGTCCACTCGCCGACCGGCATCTTGAGCACGGCCCCGAGGGCGGTGTCGACCGGCTCCGGTGAATTCCAGAACCGCAGGAACCGCTCGTGGCCGACTTCCCGCGCCACGTCCGCCAGATAGCGATCGCTGTGGATGACGCGTTGCCCCCGCCACCACCCTCGGGGATCGCTGTCGAGGAATCGGGGCAGGGAGTCTCCGGTCCATTCTGCGGCACCGGAGAGCACCGCGGCCCGGCAACTCGTTGTTCGGCCGGCCAGACAGCCGATCGCAGTGACCGGGAACTGGTAGATGCTCCCCCACCACCAACGCTCCTGATACCTCACGAAGGAGTCCTGAGGTCGCAACGGCCGCTCGCGGTCCCACTGGGGGACGCGGGCGAGGTCGTATCCCCGCGTGGCTAACCAATGCCGTACTCCCCTAGCCGGCGCTCCGTAGACGGCGTAGAACGCGCAGGGCCCGAGGCCGGTCCGGAGCCAGTCTTGGACCTCCTGACTTCGCACCCGCGGTTGGACCGTGAGCGTGGGTGTCCAGCGCCAGGCGGCGGGGATCAGCGCCACGCACGTCGTCCGATCGCTCGAATCGGGAAACAAATAGGCGGGCGACGTGAAGTCCTGACTCGGCGTTTCGCCCGCTTTGGCCGAAACGTAGCGCCGCGGGTCGACGACCAGACCTACCGAGATTTTGGTCACGCCCAGCCCCAACTGGCGCGAGACCGTATCCAAGACGACTCTCAGCCTTTCGCGGGCGAACGCCGGGAGAGAGTCGGGTGCCTCGAATAGCAGCGCCGGCCCCGGCTCATCTCGCTCGCGCCGCCGCAGTAATTCCGGCTGGAGCCGCTTGCGATACTCGGGGAGCCGCAGCGCCATGTTCGCCGCACGCCACTGGAAGGCGAGCGCTTGGGCACGCAGGCGCGCCGGAGTCTGGCGGAACGGCTCGTCGCGCCACCGGGACTGCCGCGCCGCACCGCGCGGCGGCAGGTACGCCAGCGCCACGGCGCCGCAGGCGAGCAGCACCGCCGCCAGCCACCACCTCAGCTCACGCGCCATCGCGAGCTCCGTAACGCGCAAACTGCGAAGACGGCCGTCCACCCGAGCGCCGCCCAGGGACCCCAAGGGGGAAGGGTGACGGGCGCCGGTCGGGCGGCCAGGATCTCCGATCGCCACTGCGCGACGAGGCTATCGACGCTCACGCCGGCGGCGCCGGCAAGGCGGTCCGCGATTGGGGCACCCGGGGTCGCGACCAGGCGGTGATATGCCTCTCGGCCGCCCAGCCGTAACGCGATATGCACCAGCGCCGCGCGCGCGTCGTAGGTCAGCGGGCGTGGCAGCGCTCCCGGTGGCAGCGATCGCAGCAGCTCGGTGCACGCCGCATCGCTGCCCGCCCCGCACGACTGCAGCGCCGGCTTGCCCGCGCCGTGGTCGGAATAGCCGAAGTATTCCGCGAATGACCGCAACACCAAGGCTCGTCGCTCGCCGGCGCTCGGATACCACTGTTGCAGCGGGTCGGGCGACTCGCCCAACGCGAGCGCGTTGCGGCAGTCGCTGATCGCGCCAAGGAAACAGCTGCGGGCGGCCTGAGAGGGAGCGGTCACGAGCAGCACATACACGGCGGCGCGCGCCTGCACCGGATGGATGATCGGCAGCACTGATCCTCCCAGCCAGTCCTGCAGCGCTCGGTCGGGCCGACCGATCGACACGGTGGTCAGGAGCAGCATGGCGAGCGACGCGACGTCTTGGTCCCAGGGGACTTGGATCGCGCCGCGCCGCATGGGTTTCGGGCTATTGGTGTCGGGGTCGTACGGTGCGATGAGATAGGGGCGCTGCGCCAGCTGCTGGGCCTCGCTGCCGTACAGGCTGTCGATCACCGGCCAGGCCCGCGCGGCGGCTTCCCGCAGTCGCGCCGGGGAGGGGTTCGTCACGATCCGCAGCGCGCCCACGCTGATCGTGTCCGTCCCCCCGGCGGCGCGCGTGTGGTTGAGGCTGTCCACCATGTCCGCCACGGCGCTGGCGCGGCGCCACTCGCGGAGCAGACTGTCCGCGCGGGCTTGCAGCCGGGGTACGTCCTGCGCCGAGAGCGTCCCGACCGAAGCGGCAAGGAGCGCGAGCGCCCAGCGCCCGCTACACATCGATCAGCATCCAGCGGCCGCCGCCGAGACCGCGAAGAACACGGCGTAAGCGACGAGGACCGCGAGTGCGAAACGGATGGCCAGCGCTGCAGGGTATCCCTGCAGCCCCGCGGGGATCGTGGCGCTCCAGGTCGCGAGCAGCGCGCCCGCCGACACCGCGATGACGGGTGCGGCGAGCAGAGCCGCCCCGGCGCCGAACCGCAGCAAGACATAGCGCCAGCGCGGCAGCGGGAGCGACATCGCGTGCACGTGGCGTCCGCGATGGTCGGGCGCCCAGGTGGCGATCGCCACGAGCAGGCCCAAGGCGGCCGCCAGCACCGGGTAGAGCGTCCCCCAGGATTGCACCGCCTGCAGCAGCTCGCCCGCCTGCAGCGGGTTCGAGTCAGCACGCGCCGCTCCTTGCACGGACACGAGCGGCAGCGCGAACGCCGCGATGCTTCCGAGCGCGACGATCAGCCGGGTCCACTTCCATTGGCTGTACAGCAGCACGCGGAACATGGCGGCCTCCTTAACTGGAACTGGGCGGGCGTCGGAAGGTGCGCAGCAGCTCCACGAACCCTTCCTCGAGATCCAGGTCGATCACGTCGTTCAAGGCGGCGCCGATCGTCGCGAAATACGCCGCCATTTCGGGCTCCCAATCGCGCACGACCCACGTTTCCGCGCCGCCGTTGACGTACTCGCGCGCCAGGATCATGAACGGCGCACCGGCGGCGCTCGGCGGCGCGCCCGCGACGCGCAGCCGCTTGATCCCGTTCTTGAAGCGCTCCATCGGCACCTCGGTGATGAGGCGGCCGTTGTCCATGACGCCGATCCAGTCGCAGATGCGCTCGAGCTCGTGGATCAGGTGACTGGAGATGAAGACGGTCGCCTGCCGGTGTGAGACGTAATCGAGCAGGGCCGACAGCACGTCCCGTCGCACCACCGGATCGAGTCCGTCGGTCGGCTCGTCCAGCACCAGCAGGTCCGGTCGCTGCGCCAGCGCGAGCAGAGTCATCAGTTTCCCTTTTTGCCCTTTCGACAACCGTCCAAACGTGGTGCCCGAATCCAGCTCGAACTGGCGCAGCAGCCGTTCGGCGCACGGCCAGTCCCAGTTCGGGTAGAACGCGGCTTGAAAGCGCAGCGTCTCTCGGACGGTGAGCGTGGGGTCCAGGTGCGGCTGCTCCGGCACGTACCCCACGCGGGCCAGCACGCGGGGCGCGGCGTCGGGGATCGCGTCGCCCAGCACCGTGATGCGGCCCGCGAGCGGCCGCAGCAGGCCCAGCACGAGCCGGATGGTGGTCGTCTTGCCGGAGCCGTTGGGGCCCAGGAATCCGTAGATGGCCCCGGACGGGACGTTCAGGTCCAGCTGCTTGAGCTGGAACGCCCTGCCCGCGCGATAATGCAGCTGTCGGATCTCGATGGCGTTGGTCATGCTGTTCCTACTCCGATCTGTTCCGCGATCGCCGCCTGCAGCTCGGCCAGGGACACGCCGAGGCGTCCGGCATCGCCCAGCATCTGGCGAACGAGGGTAGTGGCTTGCCGGGCGCGCTCACGGGCCCGGCCTTCGGGCGGTACCTCGCGCACGAACGTCCCCGCGCCCTGGCGCATTTCGACGAACCCGTCGCTCTCCAGGTCGCGATAGGCTTGCACGACCGTTGCCGGGTTCACGCGCAGCTCTCCGGCGAGGTGCCGTACCGAAGGGAGCGCCGCACCAGGGCGCAGCTCGCCCGCCGCGATCGCGACGCGCAAGCGGTTCGCGATTTGGGCGTACAGCGGGTTGGGACTGCGAGCATCGAGCTGTTCGAACACGGGGCTGCATGTGTATTATTGTTACGATACAGTGATACAAACGACGGGCCCTGTCAACCCTGGACGGTCGCAGGCCAGTGGCCCTTACTCCGCAAGTTGTTTATTTTCAAAGACTCTGAACGTTGTGGGGGAAGTGGTAGACGTGGCGACAGATCATCTGGCAGCGCTCTTCGCCGAGCACGCGAAAGCGCATCCCGACCGGGAGTTCTTGGTCTTCGGATCACGCCGGATGAGCTATGCGCAGGTGGCGCGGGAAGCGGGTGCGCTCGCCCATGCGCTGGGCGAGTTGGGCGTACAGCCGGGCGATCGGCTGGCCGTCGACCTGCCGAACTGGCCGGAGTGGGTGGTGGCCTTCCTGGCCGCCGCTTTCCGCAGCGCCGTGTTGGTTCCCCTCGACCCCTCGCTCAGTATCCACGAGCTCAAGTACCAATTGCGGCACGCGCAAGTGCGGGCCGCCGTCGTGGCCGAGAGCTACGACGGAGTCGACTACCTGGAGCTGTACCATGGGTTGCTTCCCGACCTTCCGGAGCTGCGCGCCCTGGTGACGGTGGGCGCTTCCGAACGCTGGCTCGACGACCGAGTGTACCGCTACGCCGACCTGGTCTCGAGGGCGCCGGCCGATACCGCGGGGGCGACGGTCGCGGGCGATGCCACCCAGCCGCTCGCCATTCTGTTCACGTCGGGGACGATGGGGAAGCCGAAGGGCGTGGCCCTGTCGCATCGCAATATCGTGTTGACGGCCCGGGCCTCTGGTGAAGCGCTCGCTCACACCGGCGACGACCGCGTGCTCGGCGCGGTTCCCCTGTTCACCATCTTCGGAGTGCACGTCGTCGCGGTCACCATTACCGCGGGCGCGACCCTCGTGCTGCAGGAGCGCTTCGACGCACCCGGCGCCCTGGACGTGATGCGGCGCGAGCGGCTCACGATGGTGCACGGCGTTCCCACGATGTTCGAGCTCCTCATGCGCGATCCCTCGTTCGCGGAGCAGCCACCGACGACGTGCCGCTCAGGGCTGGTCGCGGGGAGCCCGATCTCCCCGGAGTTGGCCGGCCGGATCCGGCGGTGGTGCGACGTCCAGATCGCCTACGGGCTGACGGAAACCGGTCCCACGGTGACGATCACCCGCTTCGCGGATCTCCCCGAGCGGCGGACGGAGACGGTGGGTCGGCCGATCCCGGGGGTCCTAGTGCGCGTCGTGGACCTGCAGAGCGGCGCGCTGCACGGTCCCGACGCGGTGGGCGAGCTGGCGGTGAAAGGACCGAACGTCATGCTGGGCTACGACCGGATGCCCGGCGAGACGGCGCGATCCCTTACCCCCGAGGGATTCTTTCTGACGGGCGACCTCGCGATCGTGGACGAGGAGGGCTACGTCAAAATCGTGGGCCGCCGCAACGAGCTGATCATCCGCGGCGGCTACAAGATCTATCCACGCGAGCTGGAGGACCTCCTCCGGACGCACCCTGCTGTGGGCGACGCGTGCGTCGTCGGTATCCCCAACGAAACGTTGGGAGAGCTGATCTGCGCCTGCGTCGTGGCCACGGAGGGATCCATCCTGACGGGCGACGAGCTCAAGGGCTTCTGCCGTGAGACCGTCGCCGACTACAAAGTGCCGGACCTGGTGCGCTTCTTCGACGCCTTCCCGCTGACCGGCAGCGGCAAGGTGAAGCGACGGGAGCTCACGCAGGTCATCGGCCTGGAACTGAGTGCAACCACATGACACCGCAGCCGCAAGCCCATTTACCCCGACCGGTTCACCGCGAACCTCCCGCCCACGCCCCCAATGCGGCCCTGCTGATCGACTTCGACAACGTGACGATGGCGATCCGCTCGGACCTGCAGACGGAGCTCAAGCGGCTCCTCCAGTCCGACATCATCCGCGGGAAAGTCGCCGTGCAGCGCGCCTACGCCGACTGGCGGCGCTACCAGCAGTACGTCGTGCCGCTGGCGGAGTCCTCGATCGACCTCATCTTCGCGCCGGCCTACGGCTCCAACAAGAAGAACGCGACCGACATCCGGCTGGCGATCGACGCGCTGGAGCTCGTCTTCACGCGCCCCGAGATCGGGACCTTCATCCTCCTGTCCGGGGACTCGGACTTCTCGGCCCTGGTGCTGAAGCTCAAGGAGTACGGCAAGTACGTGATCGGCGTAGGGATCCGGGAGTCGTCGAGCGACCTGCTGATTCAGAACTGCGACGAGTACTACTCGTACAACGAGCTCGCGGGCTTCACCAAGGAGAGCGACGTCACGTACGTGCGCCGCGATCCCTGGGAGCTCGTCGTGGAAGCGGTGAAGCAGATGACGGCGCACAACGACGTCATGCGCTCCGACCGCTTGAAGCAGGTCATGCAGGAGATCGACCCGACCTTCGACGAGAAAGACGCGGGGTTCTCGCGCTTCTCGAAGTTCGTGGTGGAGGCGGCCCACAAGGGCCTCATCCACCTCACCAAGCTGGACAACGGGCAGTACGAGATCGCGCTGGGGGCGGGCGTCCCCGGCGCCGCGGCGCAGCCGGCCTTCCCCGGCGTCGAGGCGCCGCGCGAGAGCGACGACCGGTCGCAGAGGGGTGGGTCGCGCCGGCGGTCGGAGGACGGGCGCACTCGGCGGGGCGCGGCGGCCGAGATGATCGATCTCCCGAAAGAGGATGACGAGGCTTTTGCCGTGACGTTGGGCGAGGAGGTGCGGCCTGCGCCGGCTCCCGAGCCCGTGGGCGCGCCGGATCTGGACGAAGCGAACGACCCGCCGATGCCGGCCTCGTCGGCGCCGCCGTCGATGCGCCCGGCGCAGCCGCCGGCGGGCGGAGGCGTCCCGTCGCGGGGCGCCCGGTTCCGCCGCGGCTCCCGCGGGGGACATCGCGCCGCGCCCCCGGAGATTCAGCAGATCGGCGTGGTGGAGATGGACCCGAACTTCAAGCCGCGCGTCGAGCTGGTCCCGACGCGTCCGCCCGCCATTGAGCCCACCGCCGCAGGGTCGGATTCCCCCAGGGCCCCGACGGAGGAGAATCGGCGTGAGCGCGCTGGCCGCGGAGGAGGGCAGGGAGGGCAGGGAGGGCGCGGTCGGCGTGGTGGTGGCGGCGGCGGGGGGGGGGGCCCGCGAGGCGACGACGCCAATCGAGGAGACCGGGGGGGCGAGCGTGGTGAGCGTGGTGGTCGCGGTCGCCGCGGTGGTCGCGGCCGCGGCGGACGCGAGCGCCCCCCGACGGAAGAGCGCGGTGCCGACGAGCAAGCGGCCGCGTTCCGGGCACCCGCGCCGCCTCCGCCCGCCCTGTCCCCCCCGTCCCCCCCGGCGGCGCCCTCCGCCGAGCCCGACGTCGAGGGCGAATCGTTCTGGTCTAAGGTGAAACGCGGACTCACCGGCGGCGCGTGACGGGTGCGGCGCTCCCGGCGGCGTTCTACGCGCGACCCACGTCCGAGGTCGCGCGTAGGCTTTTGGGCCACGTCCTCGTGAGCCGGGTGCGGGGCCGTCGCGTGGCGGGCCGCATCGTCGAGACCGAAGCGTACGTGGGGCCGGAGGATCCGGCGTGCCACGGCTACCGGGCTCGTCGTACGCGGCGCAACGCGAGTTTGTTCGGGCCGCCCGGCACAGCGTACGTCTACTTCACCTACGGCATGCACTGGTGCCTGAATGCCGTGACGGAAGTCGTGGGGTTTCCGGCGGCCGTCTTGATCCGCGCGCTCGAGCCGCTGGCCGGACTCGCCACGATGCGCCGGCGGCGCGGCGGCGTGCCCGACAACGAGCTGTGCTCCGGGCCCGCCAAGTTGTGTGCTGCGTTGGGCGTGACCGGCCGGCTGGACGGTATCTCGCTCACACGCGGCGTGCTGCGCATCGTGCGTAACCCATCACGACAGCTACACGCCATCATCGTGACACCGCGCATCGGCATCTCGCGGGCCGCAGATTGGCCGCTGCGGTTCCTGATCGAGGGCTCGCCATGGGTCTCGCGTTAGGACTGCTCCTCGTGCTCCAGCAGCCCATCATCCTCGACGGCCACATCGATACGGCGCAGCGGATGCTCGACATGAAAGCCGACATCTCGGCGCGGCTGCCGGACGGCCACGTCGACCTCCCGCGGATGCAGGACGGCGGCCTCTCGGCCGCGTTCTTCTCGATCTGGGTCGACGCGCGGTACGGGCCTGGGACGGCGTTCCGGCGGGCGCTCGCGTTGATCGACGCGGTACAGGCGCTGGTGGACACGCAACCCATCGCCGAGCTCGCGACCGACGCGGACGAAGTGCGGGGGGCCGTGGCCCGGGGGCACATCGCCGTGCTGTTGGGTGTGGAGGGCGGCCATGCCATCGAGAACTCGCTCGCGAACCTCGACTCGTTGTATCGCCGGGGCGTGCGCTACATGACGCTCACGTGGAACAACGGCAACGACTGGGCCGGCTCAGCCACCGACGAGCGACGCCACGGCGGCCTGACCGATCTGGGCAAGCGCGTCGTGCGGCGCATGAACGAGCTGGGAATGCTGGTGGATGTCTCGCATGTCTCAGACTCGACCTTCTGGGACGTGCTGGCAACCACCTCGCGGCCCGTGATCGCATCGCACTCGTCCTGCCGGGCGATCGCCCGGCACCCGCGGAACTTGTCGGACCCGCAGCTGCGTGCCATTGCCAAGAACGGCGGCGTCGTAGGCATCAACTTCTATCCCGTGTTTCTCGACGACCACTTTCGGGAGCAGTACGAGGAGTTGCGGCGCCGGCTGAGGCCCGAGACCGACTCGATCCACGCTCGCTATCGGGGGCGTCCGGGTGAGTCGGCGTTCGAGATCGACAAGTTCGTGGGTGCGCAGGCCGAGCGCCTCGGTGTGCCCGGGCTCGATCGGCTGGTGGATCACATCGATCACGCGGTCCAAGTGATGGGGATCGACCACGTGGGGCTGGGGAGCGACTTCGACGGCATCAGCGTCCTGCCCGCCCCCATGAAAGACGCGACGTCGCTGCCCTTGCTGGTCGCGGCCCTGCGGGCACGCGGCTACGCGGACGGCGACGTCGCGAAGATCCTGGGAGAGAACTTCCTCCGCCTGCTCAGTGCCCTTCGGTGACCCCTTCCTTGGCGCTGCCCAGGCTGTAGCGGATGCCGCCCTGGAACGTGTGAGTGGTGCCCTGGATGAGGAAGCCCCGGGCCGAGGACGTCAGAATGTAGTGGCCGTACAGCGCGAGCCGTCCCTGCTTGATGTCCACTCCCCCCATCCACCAGAAGAACGCCTTGCTCGCCGCTGCGTCGGCTTCGTCTTGCAGCTGGGCGAACTGGGACAAGTTCTGGCAGCTCGAGCACGTCACCTCGGGGTTCAGGAGCTGCATGATCGCGAACCCGCCGCCGCCGAACGGCTCGACCCGCTTTTGCGCCGGGAAGGCGAGCACCCCCACCATGATGCGGCGCATGTCGTGAAACGACACGTTCCCGGGCTCGATCGTGCCGTCGGGCTCGACCATAGTCGTGTGGCGGTCCGACAGGAAGAACGACTGCTCGTACGAGACGTACAACGCCGTCCGCTTGCCCGTCACCAGCCAATGCCCGCCGAACGTCGGCTCGAAGGCATAGCTGTCGAAGTTGGTCTTGAAGACGAACAGGCCGCCCTGGGCGCCCCAGTACCATTTGTGATTCCAGTCGCTGCTGCGTTGCTCGTACGTCGGGCCCCCGCGCGTTGGTGTTGGTCGCGGGGCTTCCGGTGGCTTGCCCCCCGCCGCGATGATGGAATCGCGCTTCTGTTTGGGAATCGGGGGCGGAAGCTCTTCGTGCGGGCCGCCGCCGCCAATGAAGAACGACAGTCCCGCGGAGCCGAGCACGTGCCCCACCCAAGTCGAGGACAAACAGCAGCTCTTCGGGGCATAGTAGGCGCGCGCCTCGAGCCGCAGCGCCAGCCGGTCGGTGAGGAAGATCCGGTCGCCCAGTCCGCCGTGCCCTGCGAGCAGGTGAAAGTTGTACGGCGGATTCACGCCCATATCGAAGTACGAGAAGCCCCCCAGCACATAGAGGATGTTGTGCGTGCCCCCGGAATTGATGACGAGGCTGGCGCTGCCGGTGCGTACCTGCGTGTGCGGCCCGCCTGCTTTCGGGAAGGGGTAGGCCAGGTTGCCGTCGACTTCGAGCCCCAGGTAGTCGTTCAAGTAGAACGCCAGCCGGCCGCCACCACCGAACTGATTGTCGAGCTGGAATTGCTTGTCATAGCGGCTGTAGCTGCCGAAGCCGCCGAACTCGAGCTGGTGGGCATGCTGGGCCCTCAGGGTCCCGGCCCCGGCCGCCAACAACACCCCGATGACAGTGACTGCCCGCATGGACGACTCCTCGGTGGTCGAAAAAGCGACCCCCAAAATAGGGGTTTCGGTCGGAAAACGCGATACCCCTTCGCTTTAAGTCTCTAAACCTTGAAAGTACTTGAGGTCCAGCAAGGTAGCCCTTGGCCACGCGATCCCGAACAAAAGCCGAAAAGCGGCCGTTTAGATCAAGCCCAGGCGGGTACCCACGCGCTTGAAGGCCTGCAGTGCGAAATCGAGGTCCTCCCGGGTGTGGCCGGCCGACAGCTGGCAGCGGACCCGGGCGTGGCCCTGCGGGACCACCGGATAGCCGAACCCCGTGACAAACACGCCTTCCTCGAGCAGCAGGTCGCTCATCTGGATGGCCTTGGCGGTCTCCCCCAGGATCACGGGGATGATGGGAGTCTCCCCCGGCAGCGGCTTGAACCCGAGTGCCGTGAGCTGCCCGCGAAAGTAGCTCGCGTGCTCATGCAGGCGTCGCACCAGCTCCGGGTGCCGCTCTACATGGCGCACCGCCGCCAGAGCGCTGCCAGCGACGGTGGGGGGGAGCGCATTGCTGAACAGCTGTGGGCGGGAGCGCTGGGTGAGATAATCGGCGAGCGCCGCCGGCCCGGCGGTGAAGCCGCCGGCCGCTCCGCCGAGCGCCTTGCCGAGCGTCGACGTGATGATGTCCACCTCGCCGAGCATGCCGTAGTGCTCGGCCGTGCCGCGGCCGCTCTTGCCGAGCACGCCGGTGGCGTGCGAGTCGTCCACCGCGACGACGGCGCCGTATTGCCGAGCCAGCGCGACGATGTCGGGGAGCCGGGCGATGTCGCCCTCCATTGAAAACACGCCGTCGGTGAAGATCAGCTTGAGCGGCGCGTCCCGTCCGCCTTTCAAGGTCTGCTCCAAGTCGGCCATGTCGGCGTGCTTATAGACGGCGGTTCGGCACTTGGTGATCGCCTTCGCCAGGCGGATCGAGTCGATGATCGAGGCGTGATTGAGCTGGTCGGAGATGACGATATCCTGCTCGCCCAGCAGCGTGGGACCGAGCCCCTCGTTGGCATTCCAGCAGCTGACGTAAGTGAGTGAGGACTCACATCCGACGAATCGGGCGAGCGCGGCCTCGAGCTCCCGGTGGATGGTGAAGGTGCCGCAGATGAACCGTACCGAGCCGGTGCCGGCGCCAAACTGCTCCAGCGCGCGCTGGCCGGCGGCCACGACCTCGGCCTCGTTACACAGGCCCAGGTAGTTATTGGACGAGAGAATCACGACCTCGCCGCGCCCTTGCATCTTGACCCTGGCGGCTTGCGGCGACTCCAGGTAATTGACGCGCTTGTACACGCCGTCGCGCTTGAACTGCTCGAGCTCGGTCTCGAGCCTGGTTCCGAGCGTCATGCGATCTCCAGGATGATCTTGCCGGCGTCGCCCGCGCGGATCGCGGCCAGCGCCTCGTCGACCTTGGCGAGCGGAAACTGGTGCGTGATGACCGGGCGCGGGTCGAGCAGACCGGCCGTGAGATACCGCCGCATCTGATGCCACGTGTCGTACATCCTCCGGCCGATGACGCCGTACACGGTGATCCCCTTGAAGATGATCTCGGCGGCGAAGTCCACCGGCACCTCGCCCTTGGGGATGCCGAGCAGCTGCACGCGGCCGCCCATGCGGACCGCGGCGAACGCCTGGTGCAGGGCGGAGGGGATGCCCGACATCTCGCACACCACATCGGCCCCCTCGCCACCCGTCTCCTGCAGGACGGTGCGCACCACGTCGTCCCGCGCCGCGTTGATGAGGACGTGCGCGCCCATGGTCCGGGCGAGCTCGAGGCGCTTCGGGTTCACGTCGGACGCGATGACCTTCGCGGCCCCGGCGGCGCGGGCCACGCCGACCGCGAAGCAGCCGATCGGTCCACACCCCACGATGAACACGGTGCTGCCGGGCACATCCGCCGTGAGCACGGCGTGGAAGGCATTGCCCATCGGGTCCATCACCGCCCCGACGGTGGTCGGAATGCCGTTCAAGGGCAGCACGTTGGTGGCGGGCATGGCGATGTACTCGGCGAACGCCCCGTCCAGGTCCACGCCGATGATGCGCGTGTTGCGGCAAATGTGCCCGTTGCCGGTACGGCACTGCACGCAGTGTCCGCACACGAGGTGGCCCTCGGCCGTCACCGCCTGGCCGACCTTGAGCTCGGCGACGCCGTCACCCAACGCGACGATCTCGCCTGCGAACTCGTGGCCGACCACGAGCGGCGGCTTGAGGCGCCCCTGCGCCCACGCGTCCCAATCGGCGATGTGGAGGTCGGTGCCGCACACGCCCGCGTGCCGCACGGCGATGAGCACCTCCCCGGGAGCGGCGGAAGGTTTCGCGACGGTCGTGACCTTCAGACCCGGGGCGCGTTTCTCCTTGACGATCGCTTGCATGTGAGCTCAGGATGGGGACCCCGGGGCAGCGGCCCGGGGTCAGCCGAGCGAACCCACCTCGGGGCGGCTGACCCCGGGGCGATGCCCCGGGGTCCCCCGGAGCGGGCGGCAGGATGTGTCAGAAGATGGATCGCGTGAAGCCCCCATCTACCTGTAGCACGGCGCCCGTAATATAACTGGCGCGCTCGGACGCCAGAAACGCCACCGCCGCGGCGAGCTCCTCGGTGCGTCCCATGCGTCCCAGCGGAATCGCCGCCACCAAGTCGCGCATCACCTCCTGCGACCCGCGGTGCTCCTGCTTGGCGCGCGTCTCGGTCAGCTCGGTGATGCGCTCGGTCGCGATGAACCCCGGACAGATCACGTTCACCGTGATCCCTTCGGGCGCCACTTCGTCCGCCAGCGCCTTCGCGAAGCCCAGCACCCCGGCGCGCGCCGTGGTGGAGAGGATCAAGCCGGGGAGCGGCTGCTTCGCCGCGACCGAGGCGAGGCAGATTACCCGGCCCCACTGGCGCTTCCGCATGATCGGCACGGCGGCGCGCGCCAGGTGCACGGCGGAGAGCAGGTTCAGCGCCACGGCCTCGTGAAACGCCTCTCCGGTCTGCTGGCTGAAGGGCGCCGCCGGCGGGCCGCTCGCATTGCAGAACAGCACGTCCAGCCGGCCCAGCTCGTGGTGCACCCGCTCCACGACCCCCTCGGCCTGCGCCGGGACGCCGACGTCCGCCACGGCGGGCGTCACCGCCTGCCCCGTCTCGGCGCTGAGCTCGACCGAGACCCGCTCGACCGACTCCGGGTGGCGGCCGTTCACGACCACGCGCGCGCCTTCCTGCGCCAGCGCCTTCGCGACGGCGCGGCCGAGCCCCTTGGTGCTGCCGCACACCAGGGCGACACGGCCGGCGAGGCCGAGATCCATGGGGCGGGGATCTACCGGAGGGCGGGAACGGCGGCCGGCTCGATGCGCACCGCGCAGCACTTCAGCTCGGCCATCTTGGCGTACGGATCGAGCACCGGGTTGGTGAGCAGGTTCGCGGCAGCCTCGCGGAAATGGAACGGCACGAACACCTGCCCGCGCGCCACGCGGTCGGAGATCCGACAGGAGATGACCAGCGAGTTGCGCCGGGACGTCACCCGCGCCAGGTCCCCGTCTTCGAAGCCGAGTGCTGCGGCGTCGGCCGGGTTGATCTCCATGACGGCGGTCGGCTCGCGCTGGTCGAGCCCCGTCGCGCGACGGGTCATGGTGCCGGTGTGCCAGTGGTACAGCTGGCGGCCCGTGTTCATCACGAACGGGTACGCGTCATCGGGGAGCTCGACGGGCGGCCCATACTCGACGGGCACGAAGATCGCCCTGCCGTCCGCCGTGGGGAACCGCTGGTCGAACAGGAAGGCGGTGCCCCGATGGTCGGGCGTCGGCACGGGGTACTGCAGGCCCGCGCCCTCGAGCCGCTCGTAGGTCACCCCCGCCCAGCTCGGGGTCACGCGCACGATCTCGCCCATCACGTCCTGCGGCGTCGTATGGGAAGTCTCGAGGCCGAGTCGGTGCGACAGCTCGATCAGGATCTGCAGGTCGTGGCGTGCATCGCCCGGTGGGCTCGCCGCCTGGCGCGCGAGCTGGATGCGCCGCTCGGTGTTCACGAACGTGCCGGTCTTCTCCGCGAAGCTCGAGCCCGGCAGCACGACGTCCGCGTAGCGCGCCGTCTCGGTGAGGAACAAATCGTGCACCGCGAGGAATTCGAGCTCGCGGAACCACTGTTCGGCGTGGGCGATGTCGGGATCCGAGATGATCGGGTTCTCGCCCATGATGTACATGCCGCGGACGCCGCTCTCCTGCTTCACGATTTCCGTGACCATGAGCCCCTCCTTGAGCGAGAGGGACTCCGCGGGCACACCCCATACCTCGGCGTATTCCGCGCGGATCGTGGGATCCTTGACCGACCGGTAGTCGGTGTACACGAAGGGGATCGCCCCCACGTCGGAGGCGCCCTGCACGTTGTTCTGGCCCCGCACCGGCATCATCGCCGCACCCCAGCGGCCGATCATGCCGCAGGCGAGCATGAGATTGAGGAGCGATGCGACCAGGTCGGTGCCGTTGGCGTGCTGCGTGAGTCCCATCGCCCACAGGGTGCTGGTCTTGGGACCGTTGGCATAGATCTCCGCCGCCCGCCGGATGCGCTCTGCAGGAACGCCGGTGATCTTCGCCGCCACCTCGGGCGTCAGGGCCCGCACGGACTGCCGCACCGCGTCGAACCCTGTCGTGCGCGCCGCGATGAACGGTTTGGCTTCGAGCCCGCGGGCGACGATGTGATTGAGCATCGCGGTGAACAGCGCCACGTCCGTGCCGGGCTGCATTTGGAGGTGGATGTCGGCCCGCCCGGCGAGCTCGGTGCGGCGCGGATCGGCCACGATGAGCGTGGCGCCGCGCGCGTGCGCGCGCTTGATCGCCGCGCCGAACACGGGGTGGGATTCGGTCGTGTTGGCGCCGGCGATGAAGATGACGTCCGCGGCGTGCTCCACCTCGCGCATCGAGCCGGAGGCCGCTGAGGTGTTGAGCGCCCGCTGCATCGCCGCGACCGAGGTCGAATGGCACAGCCGGGTGCAGTGGTCGATGTTGTTGGTGCCGAGCGCTCCGCGGAACAGCCGCATGAGGACGTAGTTCTCTTCGTTCGAGCACTTGGCCGAGGAGAAGCAGGCGAGGGCGTCGCCGCCGCGCGCGCCCTTGATGCGCAGCAGCTCTTGCGTCGTGAGCTCGAGGGCCTCGTCCCAGGTCGCCTCGCGGAACGGCTCGTACCACGACGCCGGCGTGGCGGCCCGGTCGCGGATGTCGAGATCGAGCCGCTCGAGCAGCGACAGCTCGCGCAGTGATTTCCCGACCGACCGCGGCGGGCCGGCCGGCTTGGCGGTTTGACCCTCACCCTCGATCGTCTGCCATGGCCCGCCGCGGCGCTCCCGGCCCGTGGGCCCACGCCACGCCCAGTGACCGTCTTGTTTCACCCACCCCTTCCGGATCAGCGGCTTGGTGAGCCGGTCGCGGTGCTGCGGGAAGTCGTAGCCGAACCGGCCCTTCACGCACGTCGAGCCCTGATTCGGCGTGTCGAGCTCGATATCGGGCGACGTGACCCGGAGGACCTGGTTGTCGGCCACGTGCAGGTCGACCTGGCACCCCACACCGCAGTACGGGCACACCGACCGGACCACACTGTCCGGACGGCGGATGCGCTCCGGGGCGAAGCGCTGCTGCGGCATCACCTCGAAGATCGCGCCGGTGGGGCAGACGCGCACGCACTCGCCGCACCACGTGCACCCGGCCTTGTCGGGGTCGCCGTCGGCGCCGACGATGATCTCGGTGTGCTCACCCCGCTGGCCCACGTCCAGGACTCCCACGACCTGAATGTCCTCGCAGGCGCGCACGCAGCGCGTGCACAGCACGCAGGTGCTCATGTCGTGGCGAATCATCGAGTCGCCCGGGCGCTCGTCGCCGTGGCGCAGCGGCAGGTCGCGCCCTCCGGGCGGCGTCGGCACGACACCGTAGCGCACGACGTAGCCCTCGAACTCGTTGCGGGGTCGGGCGCGGCCGCCGTTGATCAAGTGGTCGCCCGGATACCGCTCCAGCAGCAGCCGCAGCACCCCGCGCCGGTTCTCGACTGCGGCGTGCGACTCGGTTTGCACCACCATGCCGTCCGCCACCTTCGTCGCGCACGCCGGCAAGAGCTTCGCCTGCCCCTCGACCGACACCAGGCAGATGCGGCAGTTTCCCACGACGGGGAGCTTGGGATACCAGCACAGCGTGGGGATGTCGTCGATTCCGGCAACCCGCGCGGCCTCGAGGATCGTCTGGTCGGGCTGGGCGGTAACGGTGCGGCCGTTGATGACGAGGCTGGTCATGCGGTGAAGATTAACCGGCGCGCCGCGCGCGGCAACCTTAAGTGGTTGCCGCACAGCGCGGTATGTGCACGTCGCAACGCGTCAGGGCCGGCGCTCGGCCGGCCCTGGCGTGTTCAGTCGATATGCTCGGGCAAGTGGCGGTGCGTGTGGTCGTCCGCCTCACCCTCGTCGGTGAACCAGCAGTACGCCCAGATCTTGGCCGGGCGGAGCATCTGCCGGCCGGCGCGCAGGATGATGCCGATTGGCTCGTCGTCCAACACTAAAGGGAGACTCGTCATGGAAAGGGCGTTCCCGGTTGTGGGATACTGCGTGACCGGGGCAAAACGTTTGCCACACGCCTCATCCGGCAACGCTGTATCCGGCAACGGGTTGACGGAGCGGGGTGGAGCGGAGCGGTCAGTCAGACACGTTCGCCGCCGTGTCCGCTTGACGCTCCGGCTTGGTCGCCGTGAACCCCGCGCCCGCTTTGGTGCGGCGCCGGCGGGTGACGTGCCAATCGCCGTACAGCGCCTGCAGCGCCTCCGGGGCGAGCGGGATCACCTCCCGCGCGGCGGGCGCGGTCGGGAGCACGACGTGCACGCCGGCCGGGCGCGTGCGCGCCTGCAAGTCGGCGATCACCGCGTTGCGGTCCCGCGGGCGCGCCGGGATGAGGGCCGCGGGGTCGACGACCACGAGGCTCGGCGCCACGTCTGGCAGCCACCTGCCCCAGTGGATCACCAGCGCCTGGAAGCGGCCCGCGAGCTGCTCGCTGACGGCGCGGCCCTCCGCGGCCTCGATCGCTCCCAGGTCCTGATCGAGCAGGAAGACCTCGGCGTCGTGTGCCGCGAGGAACAGGGCTGCCGGCAACGCCGCCGCGCCCAGGACGAGGGCGACGTCGCCCGGCTCGAGCCGGCGGGCGCAGTTCACCAGCGGGCCATCGGGCTCGAGGCCCCAGTGCATGGGCTCGCGTTGCGCCGCGCGCAGGGCACGGTGCTTCATGCGCCAGCGCGGGAACGCGGGCAGCCGCAGCCGCCGCGCGATGATCCGGTCGACGTGCTCGAGCAGCAGCACCTCGGTGAGGAGATACTGACCGGCCGAGCTCGCTTCCAGCTCGCGCACCGCCTCGTCGCCGATTTCCAGCAGTTCCTCCCGGGACAGCGTGTTCTTGTACTCCTCGATGCGCTGCAGCAGGAACTCCTGGTACTCCTGCTTGAGCGAGCGGGGCGGCCGGCGCGCGATGCGCGAGGGCTGGTCGTCGTTGAGGGCGTTCAGCATGGCTCGACGTGGACCGTGACTTCGTGGAGCTGCAAGTCCTGCTTGAGGCGCTCCTCCACCTGGTCCGCGATCGCATGGGCCGCGGCGACGTCGGCCCTGGGGTCGACGGCGATCGTGACTTCGGCGTAGCGCAGGTCCGACGGCCCGCGCGAGCGGATGCCGTAGGCGCTCTTCACTCCGGGCACGGTTTCCGCGGTCTGTCTGATCTCGCCGGTCGGCAGCGCGCGCTGGTCCACGAGCACCGGGACGGTGCGCACCAGGATCCGGTAGGCCACCAGCACGATCACGAGCGCCACCGCGATGGCGACCACGGGATCGATCCACCACCACCCCTGGCGGGCGAACAGCACGCCGGCCAGGACGCCGACGGTGATGAGCGCATCCGCCCGCGTGTGGGCCGCGTCGGCGACCAGCAGCTCGCTCCGGAGCTCGCGGCCGCGGCGGTTCTCATACCAGGCGATCACGACGTTGACCCCGAGCGTAAGGACAAGGACGGCGAGCTGCGAATCCGTGACGCCGACCGGGTGTGCGCCCTGCAGCAGCTCGTTCACCGCGCCGCGGATCAGCTCGAAGCAGGTGATCGAAAGAAACCCGACGATCGCGAGGGCGCCGAGCGTCTCGAACTTGCCGTGGCCGTAGGGGTGGTCCTCGTCGGGCTCCTTCGCGGCCACCCGGACGACGATCAGGGCGAGGACGTTGTTCAGGGCGTCCACGGACGAATCCAGGGCGCTGCCGAGGATGGCGAGCGATCCGGCGCGCAGGCCCACGAACGACTTGGCCGCCACGACCGCCAGGTTGGCGACCAGCAGGCCGATGAAGACTCGGCGAACGAGGGCGGTCGCGGGGCGCCCCTCGGGCCGGGGAAGCGGCATGGAATGCAAGCTTGTAAGGGAGGCCCGTTTAGTCAACCGCTCGGAGCAGGGCGCCCTTCAGGTATCCTGTCTCCGGGACGTTGAGGATCTCCGGGTGATCCCGGCCGGCGCCGGGGAGCGCGAGCACCTCGAGCCGCCGGCCGGCGTCGCGCGCGGCGTCCACCAGCATGTCCCCGAACACCGCGCGGCCGACGTGGTAGGAGCATGAGCAGGTGAACAGCACGCCCCCGGGCGCGAGCAGCCGCATGGCGCGGAGATTGATCTCCTTGTAACCCGCGAGCGCGCGGGCCACGCTCTCTTTGGTCTTGGCGAACGCGGGAGGGTCGAGCACGATCGTATCGAACCTCTCGTCCCGCCGGTCCAGCGCGCGCAACAGATCGAAGGCGTTCGCCTCCCGCCAGGTGATGTTGGTGAGCCCGTTGAGCGCCGCGTTGTTCGCTCCCCGCGCCAGGGCCTCCGCGCTCGAATCGACGGCGGTCACCGTGGCGGCGCGGCGCGCCAGGTGCAGCGCGAACGAGCCGTGGTAGGTGAACAGGTCGAGCGCCGGGCCGGACCCGGAGTGGGCGGCGACGAGCCCGCGGTTCTCACGCTGATCGAGGAACGCGCCCGTCTTCTGGCCGGTCCATGGCGCGGCGCGATACCTCATCCCATCCTCTATCACCTCCACCACCTCCGGTACCTCGCCGGAGGCGAGCGTCACCTCGAGCGGCAAACCCTCGTGCCGGCGGATCGCGACGTCGTTGCGGAGCAGGACGCCGGCGGGCGTGAGCGCGGCCCGGATTCCCGCGACCACGTCGTCCCGCCGGCGCTCGATCCCCGCCGACAGGAGCTGTGCGACGACGTACGGGCCGTAACGATCCACCACCAGGGACGGCAGGCCGTCTCCCTCGGCGTGGACGACGCGGTAGGCGGTGGCGGTCAACCCCGAGCGCCGGCCGGCGGCGGCCGCGATGCGTTCGCCCCACCACGCTGCGCCGACCGGCTCGCGGCCGCGCGTGAGCAGCCGCAGCCGGATCTCGGACCTGGGTGAATACAGCGCCTGGCCCAGGTGTCGGCCGCGGCGGTCCGTGACCGCGACGATACCCGGCTCGTCGCGCGGCTCGTCGTAGACGTCCGTCCGGTAGATCCAGGGGTGGCCCGCTTGCCAGCGCGCGCCGCCTTTCGCGGACACGACGACGGTTCGGGAGGCCGTAATCGTCGTCACCGTCCGCCTGTCCGACCGTCCGACGGTCCGCCGCGATCCGGCCGCAGCTTCGCCGCCTCACGCAGGTACATATGTTTCAGCTGGCGCTGGGGCTTCGTGGTATAGAAGTGCAGCAGCACGCGGATGCAGCGCGGCAGCCCGTCCGACACCGCGACCTCGGCGGCGCCGAGCAGGGGCACGTCGAGCCAGCCGAGCCGGCGCGCGGCGCGCGCCGGGTACTCGGCGGTCAGGTCCGGAGACGACGTGAAGATCGCGCTCTCCACGTCCTCCGGTGCGAAGTCGTTCGCGTCCCGCAGCGCCCGCAGCAGCTCGTCGGCCGCCTCGAGTATCGCCTCGCGGGTGTTCGCCGTCGCGGTGGTCGCACCGCGCAGTCCACGCAGGATCTTGGCCATGGCTCTGGTCGATCAGGTGCGCTTGATGGTGATCACGGATGCGGCGCTTCTCAAGGGGCGCGATCCGGTGACGGCGTGCCGCCAGGCGGTGGCCGGTGGCGCGACCATGATCCAGGTGCGGCTGAAGGACGCGCCGGCGCGTGAGGTGCTCGCCCTCGCCGGGGCGCTGGTCGGCGCCCTGAGCGTGCCCGTGATCGTGAACGATCGGGTCGATGTCGCCCTCGCCGCCGGTGCCGCCGGCGCCCACCTCGGCCAGGAAGACCCGCCGCTCGACCGGCTGCGACCCCACGTGCCGCCCGGCTTCCTGCTGGGCCTCTCGGTCGGCTCGACGGCCGAAGCCGGGCGGGCCGGGGCCACGCCGGCGGACTACTGGAGCGTCGGGCCCTGCTTCGCGACGGACACCAAGCCCGACGCGGGGCCGCCGCTCGGGCCTGCTGGGTTCGCCGCCGTGGCGCGGCTCGCCCCCCCGGGCGTCCCGGTCATCGCCATCGGCGGCATTAGCGCCGCCACCGCCGGATCGCTCGCCCGCGCCGGCGCCGCCGGGCTCGCGGTGATCGCGGCGGTGTGGCGTGCTAGCGACCCGGCCGCGGCGACGCGCGCGCTGCGCGCCGCATTTCCTTGACCCGCTTGATGGCGGCCAGGTGCTCGGGGTAGGTGGTCGAGAAGATGTGCTTGCCGTCGCTCTGCGCCACGAAATACAGGAACGGCACGTTCGCCGGGTAGAGGGCCGCGGCGAGGCTGGCGCGGCCGGGTTGCGAGATCGGCCCCGGCGGGAGCCCGGCGTGGAGGTAGGTGTTATAGGACGAGCGCACGGCGAGGTTCTTCTCCCACACCCGCTTCAGCCGGCGCCCGTAAGCGTAGCTCACGGTCGGGTCGGCCTCGAGCCGCATCCCGCGGTGCAGCCGGTTGTGGTAGACGGCGGAGATGAACGGCCGGTCGGGATCGTATCGCACCTCGGACTCGATGATCGAGGCGAGCGTGACGAGCTCGTGCCGCGAAAAGTGCAGCGAATCGAGCCGGGCCTGCCAGTCCGGGTTCCACGTGGCGGAGAACTGGTGCGTCATCACGCGGACGAGCTCTCGCGCCCCGATGCGCAGCGGCAGCAGGTACGTGGTCGGGAACAGATACCCCTCGGCGCTGGTGGCCGCCTGCGGCAGCCCGAGCCCGGCGAGCAGCGCCGAATCCTCCGCGGCCTCGAGCAACGAATCACGCGGGATGTGGAGCTGCGCCCGGGCGAGCTGTGCGATCTCGGCGAGCCGCAGACCCTCGCGCACCGTGAAGCGCTGCTCTACCCCGCGACCCCGCTCCAGCGTGGCGACCACGTCGTTCCACGACTCGTCTTGCCGCAGCAGGTAGACGCCGCTCTTGAGCGTCCCCGCCAGCCCGCGCAGCTTGGCGTACAGGCGGAACGGCCCGGGGTGCGCGAGCACCCGATTCGCCGCGAGCGAGTCGATGGCGGCGTCGAGGGTGGCGCCAACCGGAATGGTCACGGTGACACGGGGGCCGTCGGGGGAGCCGCATCCCAGGGCGGAGATCAGTGCTCCCACCAACATTTTCCTCACGTCGCCCCCCCCCGCCTTGCATCCAAGTAGTGCTGCAGCAGCAGCGCGGCCGCGAGGGCGTCCACGTCGTCCTTACGGCCTCTGGTCGTCCCCCCCATCTCGCGCACCGTGCCGAGCGCGCGCGCCGTGGTCATCCGCTCGTCCCACAGCTCGACCGGCCGGCCCGACCGCCGCCCGATATCCTGCGCGAGGGCGCGCGCCTGCGAGGCCGCCGTACCTTCGGAGCCGTCGGGCGCGAGTGGCAGGCCGACGATCACGCCGCCCACGGCGTGCTCCTCGAGCAGTGCGAGCAGCTGGCGCATGGGGAACCGCTTGCCGGCGCGGCGCGTGAGGGTCGCGAGCGGCTGCGCGAGGGTCTGACTCTCGTCGGACAAGGCGAGGCCGATGCGGCGCTCGCCCCAGTCGACGGCCAACAGCCGCCCTGCGTCCGTCACCCCTGCGCCATCGTCGCGAAGAACTCGTTGTTCGTCTTGGTCCGCTTCATGCGCTCGAGCAGGAACTCGATCGCCTCGACGGGCGGCATGTCGGAGAGGAAGTTGCGGAGCAGGTAGACCTTATTGAGCTCTTCCTTCGTGAGCAGCAGCTCTTCCTTGCGGGTCGAGGTGCGCTGTACCTCGATCGCGGGGTAGACCCGCCGGTCGGCGATGCGCCGGTCGAGGATGACCTCCATGTTGCCGGTGCCCTTGAACTCCTCGAAGATCACCTCGTCCATGCGCGACCCGGTGTCGATCAGCGCCGTGGCCACGATGGTGAGGGAACCGCCCCCCTCGATGTTGCGCGCCGCTCCGAAGAACCGTTTGGGCTTCTGCAGCGCGTTGGCGTCCACACCACCCGACAGGATCTTGCCGGAGTGCGGCACGACCACGTTGTGGGCGCGGCCCAGGCGCGTGATCGAGTCGAGCAGGATCATCACGTCCTTGCCATGCTCCACCAAGCGCTTCGCCTTTTCGATCACCATGTCCGCGACCTGGACGTGCCGGTCGGCGGGCTCGTCGAACGTGGAGGAGATCACCTCCGCCCCCTTCACGTTCTCCTCCATGTCGGTCACCTCTTCCGGCCGCTCGTCGATCAGCAGCACGATGAGGTAGATCTCCGGGTGGTTCTCGATGACGGCGTTGGCGAGCTTCTGCATCAGGATGGTCTTGCCGGCCTTGGGCGGCGACACGATGAGGCCGCGCTGCCCTTTGCCGATGGGGCAGAGAATGTCCATCACCCGCATCGACAGGTCGCCGTCCTTGCGCTCGAGACGGATCCGCTCTTCGGGATAGCGGGGCCGCAGGTTGTCGAACGCGACCCGGTGCTTCGCCTTCTCCGGCTCCTCGCCGTTGACGGTCTCGACCTTGAGCAGCGCCAGGTAGCGCTCTCCCTCTTTCGGCGGACGCACCTGGCCCATGATCGTGTCGCCGGTGCGCAGGTCGAACCGCTTGATCTGGCTGGGCGAGACGTAGATGTCGTCCGGGCCGTACAGGTAATTCCAGTCCGGGCTGCGGAGGAAACCGTAGCCCTCGGGGAGGATTTCGAGCACCCCCTCGCCGCGCAACACGGTGTCGGAATCGAGCAGCGACTGTTCGATGCGGAAGATGAGATCCTGCTTGCGGAGCCCCGAGTAGTTGGTGATGTTCAGGGTCTCGGCCATCGCGTGCAGTTCCGCGACGGACTTCTTCTTCAGTTCAGCGATATCCACGTGTGTTGTGCTCCGTGTGCGCTACGGCGGGCGAACCCCGGGGATGGGGGAGTGACGCGTTGAAAATGGATTCTTTGGGAGTTCGAAGGAGTGCGAACCTATACTAGGCCGCTGAGCCGCCGCCGTCAAGTGCGTCCATGGACTTGAGCGGCTACCTCCTCGCCTGGCGCACCACCGCCCTGCCCGACCGGGAAGTGATTGACGCGCTTGTACATCCGGCGCACGCCGGCCCCTCGTCGGCGCTGGCCGCTGCGCTCGCCGACTGGCCCGGCGGCCACTACTGGTCCGACGAGCCGGACGGACGGCACCTGGTCCTCACCCGCCCGATCGGGCGGCGCCGCCGCAACGCCTGGGCGGTACACCTGCTGCTCCTCGCGGCCACACTGTTCACGACCACGTTCGTGGGCGCCGTGCTCCTGGGCGCGATCCCGTTCGACCCGAACCCGCTGGCGCTGCTGCTCGGCACGTACCCGTTCCCGCGGGACTTCATCCACGCCTGGGCCAAGGGGCTCCCCTTCTCCGCACCCCTGCTCGCCATTCTCTTGTGCCACGAGCTGGGTCATTACGTCACGGCCCGGCGCTACCAGCTCGACGTGTCGCTGCCTTTCTTCATCCCGGCACCGGTCGTCCCGTGGTCGATCGGCACCATGGGGGCGTTCATCCGGCTGCGCACCGTCGTGTCGGACCGCCGCCAGCTGCTCGACGTTGGCGCCGCCGGGCCGATCGCCGGGCTGCTGGTGGCGCTCCCGGTGCTGGTGATCGGGTTCGCGTTGAGTCATCCGGCCGGCGGCCCGGCGTCGCTGCACGGAATGGTGCTGGGGCTCGATGACGGCCAGGCCGTGCTCGGCGACTCGCTGCTCACGTTTGCGCTGCGTCACCTGGTGCGCGGCTCGGCACCGGCCCTCGTCCTCCACCCGGTCGCCTTCGCCGGCTGGCTCGGCGTGTTCGTCACGATGCTCAACTTGCTTCCCATCTCGCAACTCGATGGCGGCCACATTCTCTACTCGGCCGTGCCGCGGTGGCATCGCAGGACCGCGCTCGGGTTCTGGGCGCTCATCGTGGCGCTCGGCGTTTACTGGAGAGGGTGGCTCCTGTGGGGAGGGCTCGTGCTGCTGCTGTCGCGCGGGCGCCTCGGTCACCCGCCGGTGCTGGACGTGCACCGGCCGCTGCCGCGGTCGCGCCGCCTGCTCGCATGGACGGCGCTGGTTCTCTTCCTCGTGACGTTCACGCCGGTGCCTTTTCGACTGTAAGAGGCCGGTGAAAAGCCCGTGAAAGGCCGGGGAAGGGGGAAGGGGCCGCTCACCCTTCCCCGGCCTCTCACCGGCCTCTTACCGGCATTTCGATATTGCGTAAGTATCACCGGTCTATATCTTTGGACAAACCAGCCCTACGGCGACGCATGCCCGGACAACCGGCACGATACTCGAGTTCCGATCCATCCGACGCAGTCGTCCACGACCTTCCCCCCATCCGATTCGACGGACAACTCATCGCCATACGTCTCCTGGTACGCCGCGCCGAGGACGGGATCTGGCGCGGGCGCATGCTGTTCGGCGCGCCGGACACCGAGGGAGAGCGCTCTACCGCCGAGATCTTCTGCGCCACGTCAGAGCCGGACTTATGGCAGTCGGTCCGCGACCTGCGGGACCACCACCTGCGCGATCTGTACCGCTCGCTGCTTTGATGGCCTCCCCCCAGGGCGGCGACGCGCTGAACACGCTGCGGCACGACCTGTCGAACCCCCTGGCGGCGATCCTCGCCGAGACCCAGCTGCTGTTGCTCAATGCCGAGCGCTTCGACGAAGAGACGGTCGCCGGTTTGAAGCAGATCGAGAGCCTCGCCCGCAAGATGCGGCAGATCCTGCAAGCCCCCCCCCCGGCCGCGTGAGCCGGCGGCACCGCCCGCG
>WNGD01001143.1_pt1 | contig 33883 bp, 25 predicted proteins | sample 5400671 | NCBI WGS metagenome assembly WNGD01 (sample SAMN13153369, study PRJNA577476) | soil metagenome | isolation source: 40 cm soil or saprolite under grassland replicate 2 | place: USA:California | collected 2016-06-15 | reverse complement strand
TGTCTACGTTCGTTACCAGGGCCTCCAGGTGGTGCAGTCGCTGTTTTACGGCATCGCCCCCGGGGTGATGGCGATCATCGCGATCGCCGCGGTCAAGCTCGCCCGGCTCACCAACCGACGCGACCTGCGCCTGTGGGCGATCTCGGCCGTGCTGCTGGCCGTGACAGCAGTGACCGGCGCGGAGATCGCCTGGCTGTTCGTCGCTGCCGGGCTGGTCATGATCACACTCGACGCCCCACCCAAACTCCCAACGTTTCGCCGCCGCTCACCGGCGGCCGGCATCCTGCCGGCGCTGCCCCTGGCCACAGTGGGGGCCACGGTCGGCGTGGCGGCCGGAGGGACGCTGCTGGCGCTGGCCCTGTTCTTCGCCAAGGCCGGCGCGTTCATCTTCGGCTCGGGCCTGGCAATCGTGCCGTTCCTGCGCGAAGGCGTCGTCAACCAGCACCACTGGCTCACCCCGCGCCAGTTCCTCGACGCGGTCGCGATGGGCCTGATCACCCCCGGGCCGGTAGTGATCACCGCGGCGTTCATCGGCTATCTGGTCAAAGGCCTGGCCGGCGCGCTGGTCGCCACCACAGCGATCTTCACCCCGATCTACCTCGGCGTGGTCCTGCCCGGTCGCTGGTTCCTCCGCCATACCGACCAACCCCGGGTCAAAGCTTTCGTCGGCGGCGCCACCGCCGCCGCGGCCGGCGCGATCGGCGGGGCCACCATCGTGCTCAGCCGCAGAGCAATCATCGACCTGCCCACTGCGGTGCTCGCACTGGCAAGCCTTGGGCTGCTGTGGCGCTTCAAAATCAAAGAACCCCTGATCGTGCTGGGCGGCGCGGTCGCAGGGATCCTGCTGCACTGGCCAACGTAACGTAAGGACCGTCACGACCGATGAAACCGAAGCCCCCAGCACGCAACTCGACCGACCGTAGCGGTCCCCGGCCACGCCAACGGCCAGGCTCCCCACCTGGACCCCGCGACGGGACCGACCGGCGACCCACCCGCCAACAGCGACGGCAGGCGGCGCGTGCCGAACAAGCCGCTCGCCGCGCCAAGCTGGCGCGACGACCCCGGAACCTGCGGATCGCCCTGCCGGTCGCCGGCGCTACCGTGCTCGCGGTCGCCGCGCTCATCGCCCTTGCCGCCTCCACCGACCAGCCGCCACCTACCCGGCCGGCGCCACCCCGGCGACGCCGCCGACGGCGCAGCTGCCTGGCCTGCAAACCGGCCCCGCACCCTGGACCGCCAACACCGACGGCCTCGCCGCGCGGCTACGCGCCATCGGGCTGCCCCCCATGAGCCAGATGGAAGGCAGCGACCTGCACACCCACCAGCACCTCGACCTAGACGGCGAGTAGCCCCAAGCGAGCAGCGACAGCCGAGTCGCACCTCCGGTCAGACTGCCTGCCTCTTGCGATGGCCGTCCCGGTGGACTCTGGCATTGGGGGCCGCCAGCTGGATGGTCGGGCCGGTGACCAGCGGGTTTGGGTTCGTATTGTGTCCGGCTGGGTGCACCACCACTGAAGCCCCCGCCACCCTCGGCACACCACTCCTGACCTCTCTGGATCGACCCAGCTCAATGAGTTGGTGCAGTTCGGGAGAGCGTCGGTGCGCAACTTGCTGGGCGATGAATGCGTCGAATTGCGGCCCGTAGTCGCGGTACGCGCACCTCACACCCCTTCAACTGGGTTCTCGGTCGGCACCCCGGACAGGGGCTTGTGATCTGGCTGCCATCGGCGGCGACGACAGTATCGACTCACGTCCCGTCGCTGTCCTTGGGCGGCGCGCCACCAGCGCGGAGGTTGACCACCTTGTTCAGCAGGTCAAACCAGAAGGGCGCGCCAAGGGACACCGCCGCTGCGGTGAGTAGCCAGCCGACCACCGCAGCGAGCCAGGCCAGCGCGGAGCTCGCCGGCCGAGCCTGCGCGTTCCATCCCATCGGTAGGCCGAGTTGCGCCACGCTGCCGATGCCAGTCTGCACCGCCCGCGCAGCGTCTTGGACCGACGGCTCGCCCGCGGTTGTCGGGAGCTGCGCCTTGCTTGCCTGGGCGACCACCGCCGCCCGTAGCGGGACGTCGGTCCACAGGCGGCTTGCGACGGTCACGGTATTGATGTTGAGCGCAACCGCGACCACGACGCCGATCGCGATCAGGAGCACTCGGACCTTGCGCCGATACCAGCCCGAGACCCGCTCCATTGCCTCGTTGAACCATCCCTCAACCTGAGCCTGAAACTCGTCGAGATCCCCGGCCGCGCGCCGCCATAGCAATGTGAGCGACACCCCAAGGTCTGCCGGGAGCTCAGCAATCGCCTGCTGGACTTGCTCCTGGATGCTGTCTGGGGCGTTCCCGGTGCCCGTCGCCGGTGGTGCCACAAGGTCAAGCAGCGCAAGTGTGAACTTGTTCGCGGGAACATACGAGGGCTTGCGTCCAGGCCCGTTGAGCGTCCCCCGAGGTTGGCCGAGTGTCTTGATGAGGGGATGATCGAACAGGCGGCGCTTCAGCTCCTCGTCGCCGAGCAGGCGGCCGATCCCCAGCTCGAGGTTGCGTGCCCGCAGCCGCAGCAACCCGGCGATGAGCTCGTTGACCCCTGAGGACACCAGGCTGAGCAGGAAGTACAGGAAGGTGAGTCCCACGACGACGTCGATGATGGCCGCGTTCACGGCGATTCCCCTTCTCTATGTGGTTCCTGATGTGCTTCCTGGCGGATGGCCTCGGCGTGGCCTTGGAACTCACTGGTGACCTGGCGCGCCGTGGCGCGTGGCCCGAGTTCCGGTGGGGCCGTCGGGCCAGGAAGCTCGCGGTCAACCATCCTGGCGAGGTCGACGAGGTCGCTGAAGGATGCGGGGACCGGCGGTTCGGGCTGAGCGGGCGGTGTGAGCGGGAGGACCGGCGGCACCGCTGCGGGCGCGGGCTCCTGGGCGACCCACGCGGATAGGTCGGGAAGGTCGGTCGTCCGCGGCTCCTGCAGCGACAGCAAGGGGAGGAATGGCGGCGACCAGCGGTCGCGTTCGCCGAGCGGCGGCTCGTCCGGCGCGAACAGCGCCCGCAGCGTGGCCGCCACGCTGGCATGGTCGCGGACGGTCGTGTCGACCGAGCCGGCTGGCACCAACGGCGAGATGACAACGGCCGGGACCCGCACCCCGAGCATGGTGAAGTCGAACGCCGTGGCCCTGCGGTGGAGCAGGTAGCGGGCGAGCCGGCCGAGCAGTCCGGGCTGTAGCCGGCCACCCGGCGCTGGCACGCCGGTGGGTGGCGGCACGTGGTCGAAGAATCCGCCGTGCTCGTCGTAGGTGACGAGCAGGACCGAGCGGTTGAACACCTCGGGATTGGCACGGAGCGCCTCGTAGACCTGGGCGACGAGCGACTCACCGCGTTCGAAGTCGCCGTGCCCGCTTGCTGCCGCGGCGTCGTAGTCGGCATCGGGCACCAGGTTGTTGCCGGGATGCTGGCTGTTGCTGTGGCCGTGCACGCCGGCGACGTGGACGAACGGGGTGGCGTGCACGGGCGGTCGGTGGTTCGGCTCGATGAACGAGTAGTTGGGCAACTGACCGGAGCGCACGTGTTCGGCGAACTCCGCCGAACGAAACCAGTTGCGGGCGCGGCCCTCGTCCCACAGGCGCCTGAACGCCCACACCTGGGGGGTGTCGTCGTAGTAGACGTGCCAGCTCTTGCCGACCTTCTCCAGCACCTCGAAAATGGTCTTGTTGTAGTAGAAACGCGGCTCGATGTCGGTGGTGCCGTCGGACGTCGCCGCGTGGAGGAAGTTGCGGTTGGGCCAGGTCTCGCCCGGTACCGAAGCAAACCAGCGGGTGCACACGCCGAAGCTGGCCGCCAGCTCGGTCAGCACGGGGACGTGCTCGGGGGCCAGGCAGCGCATGATCAGCGGCCCGCGGCCGGAGACGAGGTTGGTCGCGGTGCTGGTGGGCTGTCCGACATGCAGCAAGTCCAGGAGTGGTGCAAGCAACCCGTCGAACGCGGCCTGGGAAAGACCCCGGCCTTTGCGCTCGTAGCTGTCGACAAAGCCGGCGTTCGTCGGGGTAGAAACGCCGCCGGTGAGCCCGAGTTGGAGCATGACCGCGTCGTGGGAATGGTCGGGGTCGATAGGGAGGACGTGCTTGCCGGTCGGTCCAGCGGCGACCTGTGGACCACCGTCGTAGCCCGGGTTCTGGTAGGGGCCACCGTGCAACAGCCCATCGAAGTCCGGGTTGCTGCTGGGATGGAAGCCGAGCATCTGGTCGAACGAGCGGTTTTCCAGTGCGAGCACGATGACATGGTCGATTGCAGATGTCATGGGCTTCCCCCGATCGGCCGCAGCTGGGTATCGCCTGGCATTAAAATCCCAATCCGCGCGAGCGTCGAGTTCGCAGCGTGCATGTTCTTGTCGATCCTCCAACGCCGCGATCGGGACGTCTCGCCGTCAGGATCCCCTTGCCGGCCAAGCGTCAGCGCATGCAAGCGCAGTTGAGCCTGGGTCGGTCGGCGGGGACGACCAGATGACCTGAGCAGTTGGGCGGTGTAACGCGGCCAGGTGTGCCAACGCTCCCTCTCAGGTGAGATGTGTTGACCAGCCGACCGCTCAACGTGCTCGGGTTGGGCGCACCTCCCAGCCGTGAACAGGGGGGATCATCTATCAACGACAGTGACCAGCAGGTCGGCCGGACCGCCCTGACGGCTACGGCACCGGCAAGGCGGGGCGAGCTTGCGGCCCTGCGCTACGGGGGATGGCCGGGACTGAGATGGGGACCTGGTCCTGGCGGGATATGGCCGGCGGTGAGGTCGAGAGATTGGGGGGTCCGACTCTCCCTCGCCGCCGGTCACTCGACGTCGACGACCCAGGGGAATGGACCGGCCATCGTGGCGCTGCTGACGCTCCGCCGCCGGAATGTGCCCGGCGACGCGATCCTGGACCACGCCACCGTCCTGCGGTTCCACTACGCCATGCGCGAGGAGGGCACCAAGGAGGGCACCGCCGAGGCCATGCCCGAAGACATCGGGTTCACCGTCGAGGTCACCGTCGAGGACGAGGAACTCACATGAGCGTGTTCCAGCCGGACAACCAGTCCTGGCCGCGCGCCGCAAGCAACCTGCCGGCACCCCTCGGCTCCGCAGCCCACGACCTCGCCATGACGTGGTTCGGCAAGTACTGTGCTCCTAGGACTCCTGGGGTGGTGTGTGCCCTGTGCCTGTCATAAGCGGTACGACCGAGCGGCTGGAGCTGGAGCTGGCGGCGGTGCCCGACCCAACGCCCGAGCAGCTTGCCGAGTGGCGGGCGGTGGTCGAACGCGTCCAGGCAGGCGATGAGTCCGGGTTGACCGCCTGGGCCGAAGGCAAGGCCGCCGGCAGGACGGCTGGGGCTGCCTACCGGATCCTTGCAACACCACGTGCCTGGGAGCAGCTTGCCGCTGCCCCGCCCGCCGTCCGAGGCACCGTGGCGGGCATCGTCGCAGTGCTCCGCGTCGACCCGGTGGTCGGCAGCGTCGCGTTCACGACCCGCCTTGTGGGAGAGGTGCACCGCGCGCGGCTGGCCGGGGAGCGCGACGTCCTCACCTACCAGGTGATCGTGTGGCGCCAACTGGTCATCCTGCTCGACGTCACCGGGATCGAAGGTCAGCCTCCCCAAGCTACAGCGCCAGCTATCCCAGCAACGTAGGGAAGCGTAGGGGCCGAAGCCCCTCAGCCGCATTGCCTGCGAGACCCGCCCACGCGGGAGCAGGCGCGCCTGAGGGTTTACCCCTGCAGTCGGCTGCGCAGGAACTTCGTAGGCTATGGGTACCCCTTCGCCACGCCATCTCGCCCGCCCGCAGGGCCGGTCTGGGCCGTCACGGCGGCAGCTCCTCACGGCTGGCGTCGCGTTGACCGCAATCCTCGTGGCTGCTGCGCTCGGCGTCGTGGCGCTGACCCGCGGGCCCGGCCCTGCCCGGCACGCCGGGCCTCGCCCTCGCCCGCAGGCCGGGTTGGCCCCGGCGCCGACTCGGGCGCCAGGCACCGCCCCGGCCAGCACCTTCCCGCCGGTCGTGGCGATGCCGGGGAACCTGCTCGACAACGGCGACCTGGAGGGCGGCCTCAGCGGTTGGTCCCCGCTCGGCGGCGCTACCCTCACGCGGCGCAGCCCCGGGCACTCCGGCCACTGGGCGGTCGCCTTCAGCCTCACCTCCAGCGCCACGGCCCCTGCCGCGGGGCCGGGGCCGGGCGTGACGTTCGCCGACGTCACCGCCAGCCGCGCCGGCCGCACCTACCAGGCCACCGTATGGGTGCGCGCTGACCGGCCCGGCACCGCCGTTACCTTCGCCCTCCGCGAGGTCCAGATCCAGGGCCAGAGCGGCGCTCCGACCAGCGCCGACGTCGTCGGCCTCACCCTGCCCGCCGGTGGCGCCTGGCTGCAGCTTGCAGTCGTCCATCAGGCCCGCATGCCCAGCGCCCGGCTCGTCCTCGAGCTCACCGCGACCCGCCTACCCGCCGGTGGCCACGTCACCGCCGACCAGTTCGACGTCGAGAGCAGCCAGAACTGACTAGCCCCAAGGGACGATCCGACCGCTTTCCGGGATCGCTCCTCAGTAATGCTGATCATCAGGCGGTGCTTGTTTACCTCTCGTTGGCGCGGTGCAGCCTTAACCGCGAACGAGCCTGGCACGGCTTTGGCAAGGCTTGGACGCACAACCAGCTCAGCAACGCACCGCGACATGCACCAGGAGGCCCCATGGGGCGCACACGGCTCCTCGTGCTCGATCTGCTCGGCCTGCTCGCGCTGCTCGCCGCCGCTCCCCTCCTGGCCGGCACCGCCGCTGCCCAGACCTCCCTCGGCCTCCGTGGCTTGACCTGCGACGGCCTGACCGTCAGCGGCGAAGGGCTCCCACCCACCACCCGCTTCACCCTCACGATCCTCAACCCCAACGACATGCGCGCCCTCGCCCAGCGCGGCGTGACCACCACCCCCACCGGGACCATCTCCACCCAGGTCACAGTCTCCCTCAGCGGCCTAAGCACCGTCCGCGCAACCTTGCGCCGTCCCGGTGCCAACCCCATCTGGACCGAGCAGTCCCTCCCCCTCCCCTGTCCCCTGGCCGCCACCGGCGGCACCCACATCGCCCCGCTCCTCACCCTCGCCCTTGCCGCTGTCGCCCTCGGCGTCGTGCTGGTGAACACCTTCGCCTACCAGGGCCGCCACCTCACCGCTCGCGGGACTGTAAATACGACGGTGTAACTCCGTGACAAAGTGTGCCGATGGCGCACCGGAGACAGGAGGGAACTGTTATGCTGCGGCTGGGAGGGCGGGCTTATCGGACTCTCAGCTGCCCAGTGCCGATGCGCCCCAGGGTGCCCTCGGTGCGGCGGCCCTCGGCCCGATAGACAAACCGGATGACCTCCCCACCCTCAGCGTTCGCAATGGCCTGCTCCCCGGTCAGGACAGCCTGATCGTCGCTGTCGTTCCCGGGACGCGCGACGAACCGGACCAGCTGCGGCTCAGCCGGGAACCGTTGACCGTTGCCGGTGGTGTAGCCGAACAGGAGACGAGCAAGCTCAGCTTTGGAGTCAAGCGGCCGATGCTCGGCAAGCCGGTGGTCAAAAACCAAGACATCGTACATGGAGCATCGCTCCTCTTGTTCGGTGCCTCTGCTGGCCTCCTGAAGGGCGATTGCAACCCGAATTGCTCAGCGAACCCCGCCGCATTACGTGGTTAATCCTATCGCGAAGATCTGTGCGGCTGGAAGGCTCGCAGACGGTCGCCGGCAGCCCGGGCTAGTGCAACGTTGCATGACGAGGCACTAGCAGGACAAGGGCGTGGACGTCGGCGCCACGTGTCGGCTCGATTCCTGTTCCTGCTGCTCAGCAGAGGCGGCCCTCACGAATCCGGGTAGGGTAGGCAACTGTTGAGGTTCGCATCAGCGCTTGTCGTCGAACGTCAGTTCCGATAGCGGCCTGCGCACGAGCCTCTGGGGCCATACCGCGGAGGGATTCCATCGACCTGGGAGGCGTCCGGGCAGCACGCCAGTGCGGAAGACCCGTCACGGTGAACAGGACCCGAGGGTGACCAGGCTGTCCAGGACCGTTCGGGATGGCCCGTCAGCGACTGATAGACGCTGACGTCACAGGAACGGTCAGAGGCAGCTTGCACATCGCAGCTGCCACATCGCGCCTGTCAGGAGCGGCCATAATGGAGGTGTATCGGACGCCGGAGGAGCGCTTTGAGCGCCTTCCCGGCTTCGGCTATCAGCCTCGCTACCGCCACGTGGCCGACTTGCGGCTCGCCCACATTGACGAGGGCGAAGGAGCGCCGGTGGTGTTTCTGCACGGGGAGCCGACCTGGTCGTTTCTGTGGCGCAATGTGATCCCGCCGGTGCGGGATGCCGGCTACCGATGCATCGCCCCTGACCTGGTCGGCTTCGGCCGCTCCGACAAACCCGTCGACCCGTCGTGGTACTCCTACGATCGCCACGTGGAGTTGGTCGCCGCGTTGTTGGAAGACCTCGACCTGCGCGGCGCGACCCTGGTCGTGCACGACTGGGGCGGCCCGATCGGGCTGCGCGTCGCGGTCCAGGACCCGCAACGGGTCGGTCGCATCGTGGCGATGGACACCGGAGTGTTCACCGGCCACCAGCCGATGAGCCAGGCGTGGCATCGCTTCGCCGACTTCGTCGCCCGCACCCAAGACCTGCCGATCGGCTTGCTCGTACGCCGCGGCTGCGCCACCGATCCCGGCGATGCGGTGGTCGCCGCCTACGAGGCGCCGTTTCCCGAGCAGCGGGCGAAGGCTGGCGCGAAGGCGTTTCCCGCGCTGATCCCGCTGACCCCGGAGGCGCCGGGCGCCGAGGCTGGCCAGCAGACGTTTGCGGCGCTGTGCCAGGACCGCCGTCCGATGCTGCTGCTGTGGGCCGAGGAAGACCGAGCCCTGCCCCAGGCTGCGGGCGAGGCCTTAGCCTCGGCGCTTGGCCGGCCGCCACCACGGCGCATCGTCGGCGCTGGGCACTATCTACAGGAGGACAAGGGGCCAGAGATCGGCGCGATCATCGCCGAATGGCTCGCCGCCGCACCGGCCTGACCTCCGGTCACCCGGTCACCCGGTCGGGGCCGGGGCGGAGGGATCGTTCTGCCACAGGCCGAACTCGTTCCCCTCGGTGTCCTTACAGACCGCAAACCAACCCATGCTCGGCACTGGGGCCGGCGCGCCCGCCTCGCCGCCGAGCTCCTTCACCCGCGCAGCGCCAGCGTTGATGTCGTCCACATCGAAGTAGGGGCGAATCCCACGCTTGCCGGGCTCCATGTTGGTGATCGCCGCGCCCGCCTGGTCGCTAATTCGGGTCATGTGATAGTCGAACGGACCGGGGAAGGCCTCGAACTGCCACCCGAACAGCGAACCCCAGAACTGGCGCCCCTTGGTGGTGTCGTCTGCCGGGATCTCGAAGTGCACTGGCTGGCCAGGCATCGCGCCCCCTCTCGCATCGGTCATCAGTCGGCGGAGGCCTTGGCGCTGCCGGCTCCGCCGCGGTCATTCACTATAGCGGCCATCGACCAGGCCAGGGTACTTGGCCTCGGGGGGGCTGCTGGCGTCGTTTTGGCCTTCCCGCAGGCAGCCCGCCGATCTACTGTCGTGGGCGGTGACGACCACGCCTGTGGGCACTTGTGTGGGCCATTTGTCGGGCCGGCATGGGAGCATGCCCCAGCCCTAGCAGCAAGGCCAGTGCCCCGTGACAGGGGAAGGGAGCACCCGCTCAGGGAGAATGCGCATGGGCTCGACCGACCAGACAGCTGCAGTAACCGTCCCGGATGCGCCACGGGCTGGCCGGCGGGAGTGGACCGGCCTGGCGGTGCTCGCGCTCGCCTGCCTGCTGTACGCCATGGACCTGACGGTGCTGCACCTGGCCGTGCCGTCCCTGAGCGCCCAGTTGCGGCCCAGCAGCGTGCAGCTGCTGTGGATCACCGACATCTACGGGTTCATGGTTGCCGGCTTCCTGGTCACCATGGGCACGCTGGGCGACCGGATCGGCCGCCGCCGGCTCCTGCTCACCGGCGCCGCCGCCTTCGGCGTGGTCTCGGTGGCCGCCGCGTTGTCGACCAGCCCCCAGATGCTGATCGCTAGCCGCGCGCTGCTCGGGGTCGCCGGGGCGACCCTGGCACCCTCGACGCTGTCGCTGATCTTCAGCATGTTTCGCGACCCCAGGCAGCGCTCGACCGCCATCGGGGTGTGGATCACCGCGTTTTCGGCTGGGGGCGCGATCGGCCCGGTGGCTGGCGGTGTGCTGCTGGAGCATTTCTGGTGGGGCTCGGTATTCCTGCTGGCGGTGCCGGTGATGGCGCTGCTGCTGGTGCTCGGGCCGCGGGTGCTGCCGGAGTTCCGCACGCCCGACGCTGGCCGGCTCGACCTGGTCAGCGCGGCGGCGCTCCTAGTCGCGGTGCTGGCAGTGATCTTCGGCATCAAGCAGACGGCCCAAAACGGGCTCGGCTGGGTGCCGGCCTCGTCGATCCTGCTCGGACTGGTGGTCGGCGTGGTGTTCGTCGGTCGCCAGCTTCGCCTCGGCGACCCGCTGATCGACCTGCGGCTGTTCCGGATCGCCGCGTTCAACGCCTCGCTTGTGACCAACCTGCTCGGCATCTTCATCGCGGTCGGGTACTTCCTGTTCGTCGCGCAGTACCTGCAGCTGGTCCTCGGCCTGTCGCCGCTGCGGGCGGGCCTGTGGTCGCTGCCGTCGGCCGGCGGGTTCATCGTCGGGTCCAACCTCGCCCCCCGCATCCTGCGGCAGCTCCGCCCAGCCTACGTGATCGGCGCCGGCCTGGTTCTGGCAGCCGTCGGGCTGGGGGTGCTCACCCAGGTCGGCCGGTTCGCCGGCGGGTCCCACGACCTCGCGACCCTCGCCACCGCCTCGCTCATCGTGTCGCTGGGGCTGGCACCGGTGTTCACCGCCACGACCGACCTGATCGTCTCATCGGCCCCACCCGAGCGGGCCGGGGCGGCCTCGGGCATCTCGGAGACCGGTGCCGAGCTCGGCGGGGCGCTCGGCATTGCCATCCTCGGCAGCATCGGGGCGGCCATCTACCGCAGCCAGCTCGCCAGCACCCTGCCGGCCGGCGTCCCCAGCGATGCCGCGGCGGCCGCCCGCGACACCCTCGGCGCCGCCGTCGGCGTCGCTGGCCACCTGCCCGACGATGCCGGCACGGCGCTGCTGAACGCGGCCCGCGAGGCGTTCACCCAAGGGCTGCAGGTGACCGCCGCCATCAGCGCTGCCATCGCGGTCGCCATCGCCATCCTGGCCACGGTCCTGCTCCGCACGGTCAGTGCAGCCGCCCAAGCCCCACCCGCCGAGCAGCCCCCGGCCCCGGCAGCCACCGCGCCAGCGACGATCGCCCGTCCTGAGGCGGCCGAGGGCGTCCAGATCATCCGGACCGGCGGCGGCTGCGTCGCCTGCCCGGGTGAGCGCTGAACAATCGAGTTTGGGTGCGGCGTGGCGGCAGGGCTTCCGGGAGAGCCTCGGGTGACCCGGACCGGGGTGCTCGTCTAGGGCCTTGTGAGACGACGCAGGCTCGCGGCGGCCCGCCGCTCGAATATCAGCGCCTGCTGGGCATGCGCGACGGTGACCGCCTGGGACAGGGACTTGCATGCTTCGGCCAGGCGGTCCGCTGACAGGTCCAGCAGGAGTTCGCCTTTGAGGCGGTGGAGCTCGGCCTGGTAGAAGTGCTCGCTGCTGGCGACGCTAACTGCCAAGGCCTCGTCGAGGACGGCGAGCGCGTCGTCCAGGTGGCGGGCGCGCCGGTGCGCCTGGGCGAGCAGGCCGAGCAGGAAGTGCCGCAGCATCCCCGCCCCAGTGGCCTGGTAGACGGCCAGGCCACGGCGCACCTCGGCCACGCCGGCTTTGGGTTCTCCCTGTTCGGCCAGTGCCCAGCCCCGGGTGATTGTGGCAAGCGCGGTGAACATGGGGAAGCCCTGCTCGGCTGCCAAGGCGATCACTTCGTCGGCGCGGCGGCGCACGTGTGCAATGTCCTGACGGTAGATCCCGAGCCAGGTGTCGACGAACAGCGCGAAGCCGAGGGTGTAGGGGTGCCCGAGCTGGCGGGCCAGAGTGAGGGTGTCGTGGAGCAGGCCGGCTGCCTGGTCGGGGGCGTCGCGCATCCAGCATGCCATGGCGGCGAACGCCTGGCAGGTGACGACGGGGTGCTGGGCGTACAGCGCGATGAGCTGCTGGTCGTCCATGGTGCGGGCCAGCGCCGCGCCATGCTGGAGATGCTCTTGGGCGCGCGGCACCCACCGGGCCTGTCCCATCTGGACCGTCGTGACGCCTAGGGCCCAGTGCCCGGCCATGAGGAACGAGCGGCTAGCCGGCTGGCCGGCTGCCTGGTCGTTGGCCTGGCCGATCTCGAGCAGCCGGGCTGCCAGCTCCTGCGCCACCTGATAGTCGGGCACGACGGTGTAGAACGCCCACAGGTTCCACAGCGGTCCGACCTGGTCGCTGTCCCCCACCTCGCGGCAGAGCACGCGAGCGCGCGCGCAGGCCTGGCCCACCTCCGGGGCGGCATACGACTTCGTCCACGACCCCAGCTGGGCGAGGCGGAGTTGCAGCGCGAGTTCCTGCTCGGCCCGCTCTGGGCTTGCCGGCATGGTCACGAGCAGCTCGACTGCCTGGCGCAGGTGCTCCTCGGCCTGCTCATAGGCAAGCCGCGCTGCCGCTAGCTCGGCGGCGCGGAGAGCGTAGCGGAGCGCTTTGGCTCCGCTCCCTGCTGGCACCGCCTGCAGGTAGTGATGTGCCAGCTCCACGACACGGTCACCGTCACCGTCCAGGTCTGGTCCGGGGAGCCGTTCGAGCGCGTCGCCGATCCGCTGGTGCAGACGGGCTCGGCGAAGGGCGCTGGGCTGCTCGTACAGGGTCTCGCGCACCAGGGCATGGGAGAAGCGGTAGCAGCCCACCCCGCGCGGGCTCTCCAGCAGCATGCGCCCGGCGAGCGCGGCCTCGACCGCCGCCAGAATCTGCTCGTCGCCTTGTCCAGTGACCTCGGTGAGCACCTCCAGCTCGAAGTCCCGCCCGACGATCGCCGCCACGCCCAGCAGCTCCGCGGTGTCTGTGGGGAGAAGGGCCAGGCGGCGCCGGATCACGTCACGGACGCCGACTGGCACCGCGCTGCGCAACAGCACCACCGCGGCCTGATCGGACAGGCCGCCCTGGCTGTCCAGCAGGCGGACCAGCTCGGCCAGGAAGAAGGGGTTGCCTTCGGTGCGGTCGTGGACCGCCGCGACCAGCGTCCGGCTTGGCTCGGTGCCGGTGGTCGCGGCGATGAGCTGGCCGACCTGGCGGGGGCCGAGGCCCTGGAGGGCCATGCGGCGAACGGCGGCGTGGCGGCTAAGCGCCGCGAGCGCTTCGAGGAGAGGACGGGCGGGGTCCAAGTCGGTGTCCCGGTAGGTCGCCACGACGAACATGGGCGCGCGTCGAGCCTGGCCGGCAAGGAATGCCAGCAGCTGCAGCGACGGTGCGTCCGCCCAGTGAAGATCGTCGAGGATCAGCAGCAGCGCCCCGCCGCTCGGCTCGGCGGCGGAAACCCGCAGCAGGAACCTGGTGACCGCGTCGTAGAGCTGGAAGCGCGCGGCTGCCGGGCCGAGCGGCGGGGCCGGCGCCAGGCCCGGCACGGCCTCCGCCGCCTCGCTGACGATCTGCGCGATCGGCCCGGCGGCCTTGCCGAGCAGGTGCGGCAGCTCCTGCGGGTCCAGCACACCGAGGAGGTGGCGCAGGGCCTGGATCCACGGCCAGAACGCGGGCGCGCCCTCGCCCTCGTAGCAGCCAGCCCACACGACCCGTACCCCGCTCCGCGCCGCGCGCCCAGCGAGCACCTCGGCCAGGCGGGTCTTGCCGATGCCGGGTTCGCCCGCGACCAGCGCCACCCCGCCAGCACCGGCGGCCGCGTCCGCGAGGCCTTGTTCGAGCGCGGCAAGCTCCGCGTCACGCCCCACCCAAGGCTCTGCCCGCGCGGCGGTATCGCCACCGCCCCTGCCACCGCCGGGCCGGGAGCCGGAGCCGACGGGAGGCGAGGGGACCGAGGGCGGTGCGCCTGGCCGGGATGCCGCTTCGCTGGTCTGGGGCGCGCGCCAGTCGAGCTGCGGGTCCTGGCGCAGGATGGCCTCCTCCAGGCTCCGCAGCTCACGGCCTGGGTCGATGCCAAGCTCCTCACTCAGAAGCCGGCGGCCGGCCTGGTAGGCCGCCAGCGCTTCGGCCTGCCGGCCCGATCGGTAGAGCGCGACCATGAGCTGACCCCGCAGCCGCTCGCGGAGCGGGTTGGCGGCCACCAGCGCCTCGATCTCGCCGACCAGCTCTGCGTGACGTCCAAGCGCGAGGTCGGCCTCGACTTTGCCCTCGACCGCGCTCCCCCGCAGCTCCTCCAAGCGGGCGCGTTCCGCTCGGGCGAAGGGCGTGTCGGCGAACTCGGCCAGCGCTGGACCGCGCCACAGGCTGACTGCCTCGGCGAGCAGCGCCGAGGCGATGACCGGAGCGTTGGGCAGAGCCTGGCGGCCCTCGCGCAGCAGCCGCTCGAAGCGGGTGGCATCCAGCTCCTCGGCCTCGACCCGGAGCAGGTAGCCCGGCGGCCGGGTCAGCAGCCGGCCGCTGGCGGGCTCATCCCGCGACAGGCAGCGGCGCAGCTGCGAGACGTAGCTCTGCAGGGTGCCGACCGAGCTCGGCGGCGGCTCCGGCTGGTCGGCCCACAGGTCGTCGATGAGGCGATCGGAGGAGACCACCTGGTTTGCGTGGATCAGCAGGACGGCGAGCAGGCGTCGCTGCTTGGCGCCGGGCAGGTCCACAGGACCACGTCCGCTCGCCACTTCCAGCGCGCCGAGAATCCGAAAGTCCATCCGGATGCCGCTTCGTGACCGGGCCGTGCTCCCGGCTGGCCCCAGTAGACCCCAACAGGCCAGGAGCCGCCCGCCCATGACCGCGACCAACACCCCTGTGTGTAGTTATGGCATGCCGTCAGGTCGCCCTCAAGCCCCGCTCCAGCCAACCGCAAGAAAACCGCAGCCGTGCGGGTGCAGCCTGCCCTCGACCTCACCACGACCCTCGCCGGGAAGGCAGCGGCGAGCACGGATGCTGGAGGAGCCAATGACCATCCAGGTCCACAGGGACACGCCGGCGCCGGCACCGACGGGCGGGGCGCGGGCTGCGGCCTGTACCGCGACCGCCGCCGCGCTCGTGAACGCCACCAAGCTCTACGGGAAAGGCCCGACCGAGGTCCGCGCCCTCGATGGGGTGACGCTGGAGTTCGCCCGCGGCCAGTTCAGCGCCATCATGGGCCCTTCAGGCTCCGGCAAGTCGACCCTCATGCACTGCATCGCCGGACTCGACACCCTCACGTCGGGCCAGGCGCTCATCGGCGACGCCGAGCTGACCGGCTTGGACGACCGGCGCCTCACCGTGCTGCGGCGCGACCGGATCGGCTTCGTCTTCCAGGCCTTCAACCTGGTGCCCACCCTCACCGCGCTGGAAAACATCATCCTGCCGACCGCCCTGGCCCGCCGCAGGCCGGACAGGGAGTGGCTTGGCACAGTGATCGAGACGGTCGGACTCGGCGACCGGCTGGCGCACGGCCCAGCGAGCTGTCCGGCGGCCAGCAGCAGCGGGTGGCCGTGGCCAGGGCGCTAGCCACCCGGCCCGAGATCGTGTTCGCCGACGAGCCCACCGGCAACCTCGACTCCCATGCCAGCGCGGAGATCCTCGGGTTCATGCACCGGGCCATGCGGGACCTGGGCCAGACGGTCGTCCTGGTCACCCACGACCCGGTGGCCGCGAGCTTTGCCAGCCGGGTGGTGTTCCTGGCCAGGTCGACGCGCTCAACCCCTTCACCATCGTGGCGGGAGGGCCGCCCCGCGCCGACGACGAGGCTGTCATCGACCGGGCCAGCGCCGAGCAGGCCGGCTTCACAGTCGGCGACACCGCCACCGTCCTGGTGCAGGCCGGCCCCCAGCGGATTCGGATCGCCGGCATCGCCAGGTTCGGCAGGGCCGACAACCCCGGCGGCGCCACTGTCGTCCTGTTCACCCAAGCGGCGGCGCAGCGCCTGATGGGCGCGCCCGGCAAGCTCGACGGCATCGCGGTGGTGGCTGACCCGGGCGTCTCCCAGACGCAGCTCCGCGACCGCATCGCCAGCGCGACCCCCGGGGTCGAAGTGGTCACCGGCAAGGCGGTCGTGGCGGAGAACCAGCACGGCATCAGGGACGCCCTCAAGCTGATCAACCGGTTCCTGCTGCTGTTCGCGGCGATCGCGCTGTTCGTCGGCTCGTTCGTCATCTACAACACCTTCTCGATCGTGGTCGCCCAACGCGGCCGGGAGGTGGCGCTGCTGCGCGCCATCGGCGCCAGCCGCCGCCAGGTGCTCGGCTCGGTGCTGCTGGAGGCCGCCGGCGTCGGCCTGATCGCCGCGCTGCTGGGAGTGGCCGCCGGCATCGGGGTGGCCGCCGGCCTCAAGACGCTGCTGGTCGCGGTCAGGGTCATCGACCTCCCAGCCGGCGGTATTGTGCTCGCGTCCCACACCGTGATCGTGTCGCTGCTCGCTGGCGTCGTCGTCACCGTGGCATCGGCCGTCCTGCCGGCACGCCGCGCGGCGACGGTGGCACCGGTGGCCGCGCTGCGCGACCTCGCCAGGGACCGCTCGGCGACCTCCTGGCGGCGGGTCGCCGCCGGCGCGACGGTCACGGCGGGCGGCGCGGCTGCGCTGTCGCTCGGCCTGCTCAGCCGCTTGGAGGGCGCGCTGGTGCCGGTGGGGCTGGGCATCCTCATGGTGCTGGTGGGCATCGCGGTGCTCGGCCCGGTGATCGCCCGTCCAGCGAGCCGGCTCATCGGCGCGCCACTGCCAGCCGTCGCTGGCATGACGGGGACGCTGGCCCGAGAGAACGCCGTCCGCAACCCCAAGCGGACCGCGGCGACCGCGGCGGCGCTCATGATCGGGGTGAGCCTGGTCGCCTTCATCACGATCCTGACGGCGTCGGCCAAGGCGTCGGCGCAGGCGCGCATCGACCGGTCCTTCCCCGCCGACTTCGTGATCGATTCCGGATCCGGCGGCATCGGCTTCGGCGGGTTCAGCCCGGACCTGGCCACCCGGCTCGGCCAGCTGCCACAGGTCGCGGCGGCCTCCGGTGAGCGCAGCAACCTCGCCGAGATCGACGGCACCCCGGCAGATCTCGCCGCCGTCGACCCCGCCAGCTACGACAGGATCGTTGATCTCGGCGTCACCGAGGGCCGCCTCGCCGATCTTGGCCGGGACGGGATCGCTGTGCTCGACACGGTCGCCAAGGCGAGGGGCTGGTCAATCGGCGACCGGGTGCCGGTGCGCTTCGCCGTGACCGGTCCGCGCCAGCTCACCGTCGCGGCCATCTTCCACAACCATGGCGACCTGGGCGCCAGCTATGTCCTTGGCCTGCCAGCCTACGACGCCAACTTCACCGACCGGTTCGACGCCAAGGTGCTGGTCAAGAAGGCCGAGGGCGTCAGCCCGGCAGCCGCCCGCGCCGCAGTGGAACGGGTGACTGCCGCCTACCCGACCGCCAAGGTGCAGGACCGAGACCAGGCCAAGCGGGCCCAGGCCGCCCAGATCAACCGGTTGCTCGGGCTGGTCGATGTCCTGCTCGCGCTGGCAGTGGTCATCGCCCTGCTCGGCATCGCCAACACGCTGGTGCTGTCGGTCTTCGAGCGGATCCGCGAGCTCGGCCTGCTGCGGGCGGTCGGCATGACCCGCCGCCAAGTGCGATCGATGGTGCGCTGGGAGTCGGTCGTCATCACCCTGTTCGGCACCTCCCTGGGCCTCGTCATCGGCCTGCTGTTCAGCTGGGCGGTCGTCGCGACCGTCGCCGACCAGGGTGCCGCCATGAACCTCCCGGTCGCCCAGGTCGGCGGCCTCCTGCTGATCGCCGCGCTGGCCGCCGTCCTCACCGCCGTCCCACCCGCCCACCGCGCGTCGAACCTCGACATCTTGACCGCCATCCACGCCGAGTAGCCGGCACACCCTCAGGTCCAGCCGCGTTCGCGCTGGACACCGATCGGGGAGGCTTCCATGAGACCCAACACCGCAATTCGGTTGCTGACGGCTGGCACGGCGCGAGGGATCGCCGCATTCGTGCTCGCGACCGTCCTCGCGCTCCTCGTGCCAGGGGTGACGCGAGCACCCATCGCCGCGGCGAGCGCGCCCGGTGCTATGGCTGGCGCGAATGCGGCCACACCCGACCTTGCCGCAGTCGACCGCTACGTCGAGGGAGAACGACGCGCGACGCGCCTGCCCGGCCTGGCCCTTGGCATCGTGCGGGGCGACCAGATCGTGCACCTGCGCGGCTTCGGGCATGCCGACTCGTCGGGACGGGCGGTCACGCCGCAGATGCCGTTCATCATCGGCTCGACCACCAAGTCGTTCACGGCCTTGGCGGTCATGCAACTGGTCGAGGCGGGCAAGATCGATCTGGACGCTCCCGTGCAGCGCTACCTGCCCTGGTTCCGCGTGGCCGACCCTGACCCCGCCTCGGCGCGCATCACCGTCCGGAACCTGTTGACCCACACCAGCGGGCTGCACGACCCACTCGCGTCGTTCACCCGCAGCGACACCAGCGCGGGCGCGCTGGAACAGGCGGTTCGCGCGCTGCGGACCGAGCACCTCGGGGAACCAACGGGCCGGATCTTCCAGTACGCCAACATCAACTACTCAACCCTCGGGCTCATCGTGCAGGTCGTCGCGGGACAGCCCTACGAGGACTACCTGCGGGCCCACGTGCTCGCGCCCTTGGAGATGACCGACGCCTACCTGTCCCCGCTGGAGGCACGCCGCCATGGCCTGGCCACCGGGCACCGCTACTGGTTCGGCCACCCGGTCGCGTTCCAGATGCCGTACAACCGGGCTGCCCTTCCGGCCGGGTTCATCAGCGCCAGCGCCGAGGCGATGACGCACTACCTGATCGTCCAGCTCAACGGCGGCCGCTACCACACGGCCAGGGTGCTGTCTGCGGCGGGGATCGCCACACTGCACCGACCCGCCGTGGCCACCGGCATCGGCAGCATCTCCTACGCCATGGGCTGGTACGTCGGGGAGATCAACGGCGTCTCGATGGTGTGGCACCCCGGCTCCAGCGGGACCTTCCGCTCCAACCTGACGCTCGCACCGGCACCGGCGGGCGGCTGGGGCATTGTGATGCTGGCCAACGGCGACAACGTCATGGCGCCGATGCGGATCGCCGGCATCGCCCGCGGCGTGCTCGGCCTGCTGGTCGGCCGCCACCTCACCGCCGAACCCACCACCAGCGGCAACCAGATCATCTTCTATGCCCTGCTGGCCGCGGTCGTCGTGCAACTGCTCGGGATCGCCCGCTCAACCCAGCTGCTGCGGCGCTGGAACGCCTATCCGGCTCGGCGGCCACGTGGCCGGGTCCGAGCCACCGCACGGATCGTCCTGCCGCTGCTGGCAAACCTCGCGTGGGCGCTGGTGTGCCTGGTCGGCCTGCCGTTGTTCATGGCGGGGTCGCTGTCGGCGGTGCTGCTGCTGTTCCCCGACATGGGCGTGGTGCTGCTGGCCAGCGGAGCCATCGCGGCAGCCTGGGGCATCGCCAGAGCCGCTCTGGCCATCGGCGCCCTCCGCCGCCCCGCCTCCGACCACTCCATCCCACCTACACCCCAGATCAACACCGTCAGCGTGTAGCCACGACCACAGTGAACCATCCTGGATTTGGTGGACACTGGTGTGCCCGTCAGACCAGACCCAGGACGGTTCACTCGGTCACGTCCGGTCGCGCCCATAAACCCACGGCACGAACACGACCTCGCGCCCGTCTGGATCTCGGTAGGTCACGCCCCCGTTCGCGTGCCAGTAGGGGTGCTGCAACGTCGGCTCCACACCGGCAGCCGCCATCCTCGCGATCAAACGCTCCTGAGCCGCCGCGTCGGGCAGGTACAACACCAGCGTATCGATGCGATCGACGCGGACAACCGGCTCCGTCGACCGGACAACCTCCAGCTGCACAGAGGTGTCGGGCAGGCCGAAGATCACACCGTCCTCGCCGTAGCTTCCCGCAAAGCTCTCCAGCACCGGCAGCCCGACCAGGTCCCGGTAAAACCGGACTGCCTGGTCGAAGTGGGCGCTTGAACGGCCGACGCGCAGCGCGCCGACCGGAAGATGCTCAGGCCAGCGTCCAGTTCCCTCGGGTTGGTTGGGCGTGGACATGGACACAGTCTAATTTGCAGGTTAGGTTCCTCGACACCGGCAGCGCCGCCGACCAGGCGGCAGGGGTCCTGCGCCGCCTGGCAGACGTCGGGATCGACATGGATGACGTCGGACGGACGCTGGAGGCGGCGGGCGTGGCCAGCTTCCATGACTCCTTCGCCGGCGTCCTCGACGCGCTCACGGTCAAGGCAGGCCAGCTCGCCGCCCACCGAGGCTGAGTGTGCCGGCTCATCTCATCGGCGTCCAAAGAGCCTGAAGTGGTTGCCGACGCCGGCGATCGCAAGTCCGATGACGACGCCGCTGATCCATTGTGCCGTTGTCATGACGCCGGTGATGGCCAGCGTGAGGTGGGCGAGGACGCTCAGGACGCCGAAAGCGATGACGATCATGGGGGCTTTCTTCGAGTTCGTGACGGGAGTGCTCACGCGGTCTCCTTCCGCTGGGGTCGCTGCGATGCGGTGGTCGTGGTGAGGCTCCGGACGCCGTCGCGCGCCATGGCAAGCTCGAAGACGGGATGGGAGGCGGCGGCGCTGGTGAACACCTCCAGCGACGCGCCCGGCGGCACATCCAGGGTCTGCCGGAGGACGAACCCACCGACGGGTCTGGCCAGGCGCGGACCCAGGACCTCCTTGAGCACGGTTCCGGCCGCCTCCTGCGAAAGCTCGACAGCGGTGAAGGCGTAGCGCAGGCGGCCTCGTGCGAGGGTCCCCTCGCGTGCGGCTCGAAGGTTGCGCACCCAGCTGGCGTTGGCCTCATGGGTGGCGACCAGCCAGTGGCGGCCGTCACGCTCGAACAGGTCCACCGGGTTCGACCGGGGCAGGCCGGTGCTGCGGCCACGAACGGTCAGCAGCATCATCGGTCCCAGGTGGACACCCAGCCGGAGCAGCCGTGGGATGCTCCGGCTCACGACGAAGAGCACGGTCCTCTGCAGTCCGCCCCCGCCGTGCGTGGGCGGCGCAGCGGCTCCCGGTGGCCTGGTGTGGGCGGCTTTCAGCGCGCGGAAGGCGACCGCCAGCAGCGCCGCGACCACGACGGCAATTCCGGCAACGATGACAATGACGAGATACATGGTTCCGGTCCTCCAGTCTGATCCGGTCAGGGCCCGGTCAAGGACCGAGCGATGAAGTCGATCTCCTTGCGCCGCGACCTCGGCTTCCACGTTTCCTGGTAGAGGTAGCGCTGGAAGGCGTCGTCGTGGCAGAGGCTGACGATGATCGAGGCGGCCGTGCGGCACTCGGCGCCCGCGGTGACGCGGCCAAGGTCGCGTTCGGCAAGCAGGTACCGCTCGACCACCCGGGCGGGGTCGCTCAGCGGGTCGATGGCGGCCATCTCGTGGCGCACCGCCTCCAGCAACTGGCCGTTGGAGAACGCCGCGGCGAAGGCCGGGACGAGCCGGTCGAGCACGGTCGCGGCCTGACGGACGAAGTACCGCAGGTTGTGCGCGACGGTGTACTTGCCGGCGCGTGACGGGAGGCCAGCGACCGGACCGCTGAGATTCGCCGCGTACCACACGATGGCTTTGGCCAGGAGCTGGGTGTGGTTCTCGAAGTAGTTGTACAGCGTGCCGCCAGCGACGCCGGCCTCCTCGGCGATGGCGCGGGTCGACGCTCCCGCAAGTCCCTTGCTGTCGATGACCCGGTGGGTGGCCTCCAGAATGTGATTCCGGACCGCCTCCAAGTCGCCGTCGGTGACAGCCAGGACAGGGGCGGCAAGCGGTCTGGGCAGCGACCTCACCTCCATTCTGAGCGGTCGATCATTAACGTCCTGCACTCATTCTGAGCAGCTGCTCATAATCTGTCAAGGGAGGCACCAGAACCTTGACACTATTATGAACGAGCGCTCAGAATGGCGCCATGACGCTACAAGAACGCAGACAGGGACGCCGGGGCATGGCGCTCGCCATCGTGGCCGGCGCAGCGGCCGTCGCCGTGCACCTCTGGTTGATCAGGGAGGCTGTCCTGAGCGCACGGCGGTGGCTCAGCCCCGTCGTGGTCGGCCTGGCGGTCATCCTGGTGTTCGCGCTCCACGGCGCTGGGCTCCGCAGGCTCGCCGGGCGCCTCCGCCCCCACCCACACACCCACACCCACGATGCCGGCGACAGCATCGACTCGGCACTGACCGCGAGCGCGGAGGGCATGCGCGCGCTCAAGATCTCGCTCGCCGGCCTGGGAGCCACCGCGGCAGTGCAGTTGGTGGTGGTCCTCGCTTCGGGCTCGGTGGCGCTGCTCGCCGACACGATCCACAACTTCGCCGACGCGCTGACCGCCATCCCGATCGGGATCGCGTTCCTCGCCGGGCGCCGCCTCCCCAACCGCCGCTACACCTACGGCTACGGCCGGGGTGAGGACATCGCCGGGCTCTTCGTGCTGCTCGCCATGACGGTCTCCGCGTTGATCGCCGCCTACGAGGCCTTCGATCACCTGGTGAACCCGCGCGACCTGCGCAATGTCGGCTGGGTCGCAGCAGCCGGGGTGATCGGCTTCATCGGCAACGAGTGGGTCGCCGCCTACCGGATCCGCGTCGGCCGGCGCATCGGCTCGGCCACGCTGGTCGCAGACGGCCTGCACGCCCGCACCGACGGGTTGGCCTCGCTGGCGGTCGTGGCCGGCGCGGCTGGGGTGGCGGCAGGCTGGCGACCCGCGGACCCGGTCGCCGGGCTCGTCATCGGCGTCGCGATCCTCGGCGTGCTCCGCCAGGCGGCGCGTGAGGTCTATGGACGCATGATGGATCGGGTCGACGACCACACCGTCCTTCACGCCGAAGCGGCCGTGCGGCAGGTTCCCGGTGTCGTCTCGCTCGATCGGCTCCGGATGCGATGGGTCGGCCACGAACTGCTCGCCGAGGTGGAGATCTCAGCCAACCCCGAACTGTCGCTGCCGCAGGCACATGACATCGCCGAGGCCGTGCGCCATCAACTGCTTCACCAGGTGCCACGGCTGGCCGACGCGACGGTCCACGTCGGCCACCAGCCCGAACCTGGCGGCGACCCCCATCATGAAACGTCGCACCACTTCGCCCCCAGCGGCTGAGGAACGTCGTCATCGAGTAGCCCATGGTTTCGGAGGGCTGCACGGGCGAGCGCCCCACGCGTGCCCGGGATCCGGGAGCTGGCGGCGGCGCGGGTAGAATCCGCCCGTCGGTGTCGTGCCGTGCGCCAGCGGGACCGCGCTGGCCGCCTGGCAGGGCGGGGAGCGACGATGGACCTGCGTGTGCTCGGCCCAGTCCAGCTGCATGCCGGCGGGCGGCAGCTGCCGCTGCAAGGACCGCGGCTGCGCGCGGTGCTCGGGGTGCTCGCCCTGCACGCCAACCGGGTCGTGCCCAGCGGGCGGCTGCTGGAGCTGGTGTGGGGGCCGGCCCCGCCCAGGACCGCCCGCAACAGCCTGCAGGGGCAGGTGTCGCGGCTGCGTCGGCTGCTGGCCGGCGCCGGCGCCGGCGACCGCCTGATCTGGCGCGCGCCGGGCTACCTGCTGCGGCTGGCGCCCGGGGAGCTGGACGTCGAGGAGTTCAAGCGGCTGGCCGACGAGGGCCGGCGGCGGCTGGCCCTCGGCGACGCCGAGGGGGCCAGCGCGGTGCTGCACGCCGCGCTCGGGCTGTGGCGGGGACGGCCGCTGGAGGACGCCGACCTGCCGGGTTTGCGCGAGCTGCTCGCCGGGCTGGAGCGGCGGCGGCTGGCGGCGCTGGAGGACCGCATCGACGCGGACCTTGGCCGGGGCTGCCACGGCGAGCTGGTCCCCGAGCTGGAGGCGCTGGCGGCGGCCTGGCCGCTGCGGGAGCGGCTGCGCGGGCTGCAGATGCTGGCGCTGTACCGCGCCGGCCGCCCCGCCGACGCGCTGGCGGCGTTCCGAGACACCCACGCCGCGCTGCGGGAGCGGCTCGGCGCCGACCCGGGCCCCGAGCTGGTGCGGCTGCAGCGGGCGATGCTGGCCCGCGACCTGTCCCTGGAGCCGCCCCCGGTGCAGCCGCCCGCCCCCGCGGAGCCCGCGAGCGGGCCGCCGGCGCAGCTCCCCGCTGCGGTGGCATCGTTCGTCGGCCGCAGCGGGCACCTCCGGGCGCTCGACGCGCTGCTCCAGGACCAGGGCGCGGCGCCGACCGCAGTGGTGATCTCGGCGATCGCGGGGATGGCCGGGGTCGGCAAGACCGCCCTGGCCGTGCACTGGGCGCACCGGGTCGCCGACCGCTTCCCTGACGGGCAGCTGTACGTCGACCTGCGCGGCTGGGCCCCCGCGGCGGCGCCGCTACGGCCGGAGGAGGCGCTGGCCGGGTTCCTGCGCGCCTTGGGCGTGCCAGCCGCGCAGGTGCCCACCGAGGTCGAGCAAGCCGCCGGCCTATACCGCACCCTGCTGGCAGAGCGGCGGGCGCTGGTGGTGCTGGACAACGCCCGCGACGCGGACCAGGTCCGGCTGCTGCTGCCGGGCAGCCCGACCTGCCTGGTGCTGGTCACCAGCCGCGACCGGCTGGCCGGGCTGGTGGCAGTCGAGGGTGCCCGCCCGCTGCCCGTGGACGTGCTCACCCCGAGCGAGGCCCACGACCTGCTGGCGCAGGTCCTCGGCGCCGAGCGGATCGCCGCCGAGCAGCCGGCCGCCACCCAGCTGGCCCGGCTGTGCGCCTACCTGCCGCTGGCGCTGCGGATCACGGCCGCCAACCTGACCTTCCACGCGCAGCGCACCATCGCCGAGCACGTGGCCGAGTTGGCCGCGGGCAATCGCCTGGCCGCCCTCGAGGTCCGCGGCGATCAGCAGGCCGCCGTCCGGGCGGCCTTCGGCCTGTCGTACGCCACCCTCGCCGCTGACGCGCGGCGGCTGTTCCGGCTGCTGGGCCTGGTGCCGGGCCCCGACGTCACCGCCGCCGCGGCCGGAGCGCTGGCCGGGATCGGCACCGAGCAGGCCACCCGGCTGCTGGAGCGGCTGGCGGACGCGCACCTGCTGGCCGAGCCGGCCCCCGGCAGGTACGCCTTCCACGAGCTGCTGCGGCTGCACGCCGCCGAGCAGGCCCACGCCGAGGACGCCGCCGAGGCGCGCGACGCGGCCGTCCGGCGGCTGCTGGACTGGTACCTGCACAGCGCCGCCGCGGCCGCCCGGCTGCTCTACGCGCACGTGCTGCGCCTGCCCCTGCCCGCACCCGAGAGGACGGCGCCAGCGATCGGGCTCGACGACCACGCCCAGGCGCTGGCGTGGCTGGACGCCGAGCGGGAGAACCTGCTGGCCGCCGTCCAGCACGCCGCCGCCAGCGGGCCACGCCCGGTGGCGTGGCTGCTCGCCAACACGCTGCGGCACTACGTCTGGACACGCCCACACGCGGTGGACTGGCTGAGGGTCGCCCACGCCGCGCTGGCCGCCGCCGAGGCCGACGGCGACCCGCACGGTCAGGCCGCCGCCCGGCTCGGCCTCGCCGACCTCCACCACCGCCAGGGCCAGGACCGGCAGGCCGTGGAGCACTACGCCGCCGCGCTAGCGCTGACCCGGCAGAGCGGCTGGCTGGACGGCCAGTCCGCCGCCCTGGTCGGCCTCGGCGTGGTGGACTGGCAGGCGGGGCGGCTCGAGGAGGCCACCGGCCACCTCACCCGGGCGCTCGAGATCGACCGGCAGACCGGCTGGCTGGACGGCCAGGCGACCGCGCTGGGCAACCTCGGCTTCGTCCACTGGGAGGCGGGGCGGCTGCAGGAGGCCACCGACGACCTCACCCGGGCGCTGGCCCTGTACCGGCAGGCGGGATCGCCCACGGGCGTGGCCATCGGCCTGGGCGACCTCGGCGGGCTCCTCGGCGAGCTGGGCCGGCTGGACGAGGCCGCCGAGCTGCTGACCGCCGCCGTCGCCCTGGCGCGCGAGGGCGGCGACCGGGGCGCCGAGGGCGAGATCCTGCGCATGCTCGCCGAGGTGCGGCGCGACGCCGGGCGCCCCGCCGACGCCCTGGAGCCCGCCCAGGCCGCCGCCGCCCTGGCCCACGACGTCGGCGACCGGCCCTACGAGATCGACGCGCTCGACACCCTGGCCACCGTTCAGCAGCACCTCGGCCAGCTCGGCCAGGCCCGCGCCTGCGCCGAGCAGGCCCTGGCCTCAGCCCGCCGGATCGGCTACCGGCTGCTGGAGGCCCGGGCGCTCACCACCCTGGCGGGCGTGGAGCTCGACCAGGGCCGGGCCGACGAGGCCCGCGACCACGCCCGCCAGGGGCTCGCCCTGCACCGCGCCAGCGGGCAGCGCGGAGACCAGGCCCGCGCCCTGGTCATCCTCGGCCATGCCCTCCAGCACGGCGGCGACGCCGGCGCCGCCCGCCCCTGCTGGCAGGAGGCGCTCGCGCTGCTCATCGAGACCGGCAGCCCCGAGGCTGACCAGGTCCGCGCGCTGCTGGCCGGCCCCACCCCTCCGTGACGCCTGTCAAGCCCCGATTGGTTGCCGTTACCAGCGCGGATAAGCGCCCCGTCAGCGTTTCATCAGCGGCCCCGTCAATAATCCGCCACCGGTGAAGCCAGACAAGGACACTTATCTGTCCCACCAAACCGAAAGGGACCATTCCATGACCCCAGCACGATCCCTGCCGTCCCTGGCCGCAGCGGGCGCCGTGGCGCTGCTCGCCGCGGTAGTGCTGGCCGGCGTCCTCATCGCCACCGCGCCCGCCAAGGCCTCCACTGACGGCCCCGGCACCGGGCAGCCGTTCGCCGCCGACTCCAGCAACAAGCAGGTGGGCGACACCTGCCCGATGGGCCTGACCAGCGGCACGCTCGACTGGCACACCGGCCTGGGGCCACGCACCCCAGGGATCATCGGCTCAACGAAAACCGTCGACGTAGCGGGCATCGTCGCCGACCATCCCCTGCCCAGTGACCTCAGCACCGCCTGTGGCGAGGACGGCCGCTTCACCACCGCCACGTTTGCCGCATACTCCGCCGGCGTCCAGATCGCCAGCAGCGCCCAGAAGGCCGACAACGGCGAGTTGGACTTCTCCTTCGCCCTGAAGGCGGCCCAGCCGATCCAATTGATCACCGTGCAGGTGTGCCGCACGACCCTCGACCCCGCACCGTTCACCTACTGCGGCCTACTTCAGAAGTACCCCGCGCCGATCACCCCGACCGGCTGACCGCCCCTGCGGATCCTCCGGTTCAGTGCCTGCGTGCTGCGGTTCCTGCGGTACTTGGCTGGAGGCGCGCGGCGCGCAGCAGGGCGTGGACCTGGTCGGCTTCGGGGCTGCCGGCGTCGGTGAACAGCGAGAGCGCTTCGCGCCAGCAGGGCAGGGCGGCCTCGGTGCCGTCGGTGTGGCGCAGGGCTCGGCCGAGGGTGACCAGGGTACGGGCATGGCCCAGGCGGTGGCCGGTGGCGCGGTGCAGAGCGAGCGCCTGCTGGGCATGCTGGCGAGCCTGCTCGGGCTGATCGAGTTCGAGGTGGATGCTGGCCAGAGTGGTGAGAACTTGGCCCTCGAGAAGCTGGTAGCCAGCCTCGCGGGCCACGGCGAGGGCCTGCTCGGCGCGAGCGCGGGCCTGCTCGGGCTGACCCCGGCGCTGGTGGACGGTGGCCAGGGTGTCGAGCGCCACGGTTTCGTACTGGCGGTCGCCGGTGTCGCGAGCAAGGGCCACGGCGCCCTCGGCGGCTTCCAGCGCAAGGGTGAGGCGCCCGGCGTCGCGGTGCACCGCAGCGAGCAGCCGCAGGGTCTCGCCTTCCACTCCCCGGTCGCCGACCTCGCGCAGCAGGACGAGGGCGCCGGTGAGGTGGTCGAGGGCCTGGTCCAGCCGCCCAAGCGCGTGACAGGTCTCGCCGAGGTTGGCGAGGACGCCAGCTTCGCCGCTGCGGGACCCGACGCGGCGGAACAACGCCAGCGCCTCGGTGTGGTGCTCGGCGGACTGCGCCAGCCGTCCCAGGTCCCGGGACACGTTGCCGAGGTTGCAGAGCCTGGTCGCCTGGCCGGCGAGGCGACCGGTGCGGCGGTCGATCGCCAGCGCCTGGGCGAAGTGCTCGGCAGCCTCCTCCAGCCGCCCCAGATCCAGGCACACGAGGCCGAGGTTGCTGCGGGCGGTCGACTCGCCCTCCAGCCAGCCGCCCTCCCGCGCGAGGGTCAGCGCGCGGTTGCAGTGCTCGATCGTCTGCTGGTACCCGCCCAGCCGCAGGTGCACGTCGGCGAGGCTGAGGTGGGCGGCGGCCTGGCCGCGCGAGTCCGCGGCGCCCTCGGCGGCGGCCAGCCCGGCGTGGGCGACCGCCAGCCAGTCCACGGTGTACATGCGCAGGGCGAAGTAGCCGCGCAGGGTGTCGGCGAGCAGCCACGCGGCAGGGTGCAGCCCGTTGGTGGCGGCGTGCTGGACGACGGCGACCAGGTTGGGCCGTTCGGCGTCCAGCCACTCCAGCGCCTTCGTGTGGTCGTCGCAGCTCATCGCCTGGGCAGTGGACGAAGGCAGCGGCAGGCGCAGCTTCTCGGGGTAGAGCCGTCTGGCCGCGGCGTCGGCGCTGTGCAGATACCAATCGAGTAGCGTCCCGAGCGCCGGGTCGCGCTCGGTGGGCTGGACCCGCTCGGCGGCGTAGGCGCGCAGCAGGTCGTGGAGGACGTAGCGGCCTGGAGCGGGCTGCGCGAGCAGGTGCGCGTCGGTCAGCAGGCCAAGTAGCGCGGCTGCGTCCTCGGGCGTGGCGTCCGCCAGCGCCGCGGCAGCCTCGGCAGTGAAGTCCGGCCCCGGGACCAGGCCCAGCAGGCGGAACAGCCGCTGCGCCTCGGGATCCAAGGCCCGGTAGGACAGGTCGAATGCAGCCCGCACGGCCGCCTGCTCGTCCCCCTCCACCGCCAGGGTGGCCAGCCGGTTCCCCTCGGCCAACTCGGCGGCCAACTCGGCGATGCTGCGCTCGCGATGGAAGGCCAGGTTGGCGGCGGCGATCCGCACGGCCAGCGGCAGATGAGCACACGAGCGCGCGAGCTCAACCGCCGCCTGCGGTTCGGCCTCGACCCGCTCGGCGCCCAGGACTCCCGCCAGCAGTTCGCACGCCTCCTCCGCAGTGAGCACGTCCACGGCCAGGGGGTGGGCGCCGTCGCGGGCGACCAGCCCACCCAGCCGCTCGCGGCTGGTCACCAGCACCACACACCCCGGGCTGCCTGGCAGCAACGGCCGCACCTGCTCCACGCTGCGGGCGTTGTCCAGCACCACCAGCATGCGTCGTCCAGCCAGCAGCGAGCGGTACAACCCGGCGGCCTGCTCCACCTCGGTGGGGACCCGCTCGGCCGGCACCCTCAAGGCACCGAGGAAGCCGGCCAGCGCCTGCACTGGTGACAGCGGCGGTCCGTGGGCCCAGCCGCGCAGGTCCACATACAACTGCCCATCGGCAAACCGCTCGCGCACCCGCTGCGCCCAGCGCACCGCCAAGGCGGTTTTGCCGACCCCGGCCATGCCCGCCAGCGCCGAGATCACCACCGCCGCTGGCCCATCGTCCTCCAGCAGCCTGTCAAGCTGGTGGAGGTGCCGGGCGCGGCCGACGAACGACGATACCGCCGCCGGTAGCTGCGCCGGTACCACCTCGCGACCCACGTCCGCGGCGGGTTTCTGCGCTTCGCTGGGCAGTTCCAGGGAGGGGTCTCTGGCCAGCATCGCCCGCTGCAGCCGCACCAGATCCGGCCCCGGATCCACGCCCAGCCGCTCCCCCAACACGGCGTGGGTCTCGCGGAACACCGCCAGCGCGTCGGCGACGCGGCCGGCGCGGTACAGCGCCAGCATCTGCTGGCCGCGCAGCCGCTCCCGCAGCGGGTGCACCGCCACCAGCGCCTCCAGCTCGGCCTCCAGCTCGCCATACCCATGCCGGCCCAGGCGCAGGTCCGCCTCGATGCGGTCCTCCAACGCCGCCAGCCGCCGCTCCTCCAGCCCGGCGACCTGCTCGTGCATCGCTGGCAGGTCGGCGTCCTCCAGTGGCCGCCCGTGCCACAGGCTCAGCGCGCGGTGCAGCAGCGGGGCGCCTCGCCCGGCATCCCCGACGGCGAGCAGCCGCCGGCCCTCATCGGTCAGGCGCCTGAACTCCTCCAGGTCCAGTTCGCCCGGCCCGACCCGCAGCAGGTACCCCGGCTCCCGATAGACCAGCCGGTCCTGGTCGCCGTCGCTGCCCAGCAGCCGCCGCAGCCGCGACACCTGCCCCTGCAGGCTGTTGCGGGCGGTCTTGGGCGGGGCCGGACCCCACACCAGCTCCAGCAGCCGCTGGCTGGGCACGACCCGGTTGGCGTGCAGCGCCAACACGCCGAGCACCGCCCGTGGTCGTGATCCCGGGAGCTGCACCTGCCGTCCGTCAAGGTGCACCTGCACCGGGCCGAGCACCCGCAACTCCATGATGCCTCCGAGTCGTTGACGAACTCCTCAATGAGGCTTCGGTGGCTCACGGCAGGACACCGACGAGCCGGATTCTATACAAATATTCTGTTTCCGCACCTTGCCGACGTGGCCGTCGAGCGTATCGAGCAGACCCGGGCTCGCCAGCGTTGACACGCCGGAGGACCGAACGCGAAACTGGCTTTGGGAGCCTGCGCACGCACCGAGTGTGCGGCGTCGCGCCGCACCCGATCGGATCGGATCGGAGAGGTTCCCATGCGAACCATCATGTCCTTGCGCAAGCGACCCCTCGGGCTTCCCCTGCTGGCAGTCGCCCTCGCCCTGCTCGTCGCCGCGCTCATGGTTCCGTTCGGCCTGCCCGCGGGAGCGGCGACCCTGTCGGCGCAGGTGAGCGTGAATGCCTCCCAGAGCCGGGGGACGATCCCGGCGACGGCGTTCGGGCTCAACACCGCCGTATACGACGGCCTCATGAACGACGCGCCGGTCGCCGGCCTGATGCGCTCGGCGGGCGTCGGCGTGATGCGCTACCCGGGCGGCTCGTACGGCGACATCTACCACTGGCAGACCAATACGGCGCCCGGCGGCTTCGTCGCGCCCGGCACCGACTTCGACAGCTTCATGACCACGGTGCGGTCGGCAGGTGCCCAGCCGATCGTCATCGCCGACTATGGGTCGGGCACGCCCCAAGAGGCCGCCGACTGGGTCCGCTACGCCAACGTCACCAAGGGCTATGGCGCCAAGTACTGGGAGGTCGGCAACGAGCTCTACGGCAACGGCCACTACGGCGCGCAGTGGGAGACGGACACCCACGCCGACAAGAGCCCCACGGCCTACGCCAACACCACCCTGCAGTTCATCTCCGCGATGAAGGCAGTCGACCCGACCATCAAGGTCGGGGTCGTGGTGACCACCCCGGGCTACTGGCCGGACGGCGTGGTCGGCTCCGGCGACAGCGCCGACTGGAACCACACCGTGCTGCCGATCCTGGCGCCGAAGGCCGATTTCGTGGTGTTCCACTGGTACCCGGGCGGGTCGTCGACTGCGGACATGCTCACCAAGGCGTCGCAGATCCCCGGCGAGGTGAGCCAGCTCCGCTCGCTGATCAACCAGTACGGCGGCGCCAATGCGGCCAACGTGCAGATCGCCGTCACCGAGACCAACTCGACGCTCTCGCTGACCAGCCAGCCGGCGGCGCTGTTCGCCTCCGACAACATCATGACCATGCTGGAGAACGGCATCAGCAACGTCGACTGGTGGAACACCCACAACGGCATGGGCACGCCGAGCACCAACCCCGACGGCAGCATCGACTACAACGACCAGGGCGTGCTCTCCAACGCCTCCTGCAACGGCGGCACCTGCGAGCCGGCGGCCGAGACGCCATTCGCGCCCTGGTACGGCCTCCAGATGCTGTCCCACCTGGGCGCGCCAGGCGAGCAGATGGTGTCGGCGTCGTCCAGCCAGTCGCTGGTCACGGCCCATGCGGTGCGCCGCGCCAACGGCCACCTGACGGTGCTGCTGGTCAACAAGTACCCGTCCAACAGCTACTCGGTGTCGCTGTCCTACAGCGGCTTCCAACCGGCAGCCGGCACGCCCACGATCTACAGCTTCGCCAACGGCGCCCACGCGATCAGCAGCTCCCAGCAGGGCAGCGCCACCGCCCAGACGGTCCCGCCCTACTCGCTGACCACCATCGACCTCGCCCCCTCCGGCGGTGGCGGCACCACCACGACCAGCACCTCGACCTCGACGACGACCTCGACGACCACCAGCAGCACGACCACCACGACCACCCCGGCGGGCGGCTGCCAGGTCACCTACACCATCCAGTCGGACTGGCAGGCCGGCTTCGTCGGCGACGTCGTGATCAAGAACACCAGCAGCACCCAGGTGAACGGCTGGACGCTCGCCTGGAACTTCGCCGGCAACCAGCACATCACCAACATGTGGAACGCGGTCCCCACCCAGAACGGTCAGGCGGTCAGCGCCGCCGACGCCGGCTGGAACCGGGTGATCGCCCCGGGCGGGACGGCGGAGCTCGGCTTCCAGGCCAGCTACAGCGGCAGCAACGCCAAACCGACCACCTTCGGCCTCAACGGCACCGCCTGCGCGGTGAGCTAGCGGCGCCACTAGGCCTAGGCGCTGACAACTGATGGGGGGGAGCAACGCTCCTCCCCATCACCGCAGGGCAGGGTGGCTGCCGCGCCCGCAAGGCAGCCCAAACTGTGAGAGCGCGATCACAAGGGTTGCTTTGAACGGGACCTCTCGCCCGCAGGTGCCATCCCCTGGAAAACTCAAAACCTCTGCTGAGCGCGTAACACCCTCTTTACAGTCAATCGACTGAGGTCGTACTCTTTCGTGAGAGCGCTCTCATTGCGCCCATGTCAGGCAGCCCCGCACAACCCACCCCCAGCTACTCCCCGAGCAAGTCCGGACCACAGGAGGTCCCCTCGGCATGGCGCCGAGGGGCCAGGTGAGAACCATGTGAACGTTGTCTCCCCGGGTGCCGGCTCTGGGGAGCGCCCGAAGGGCCGACGGCGAACAACCTTTTCGACGGGCAACGCCGCCGGCCCCCGACCACCAGCTCCGCTGGGAAGGGAGGTGGCCCTTCTAGCGTACACACAATACGCGGCAGGCTCCCAAGCGAACCGCGCCGGCACACGTGAGCAAGGCGCGGGCGCTCGCTTGTCGAGGGGGGAGTTGCGCTCCCCTCGAGGCTCCCCCCTCGACCGCCACGCACCTGGTTCCGCCCTATTGGAGAGCGACATGCGACCTCACCTGCTCCCCCATCGGATCGCCTTCCTGGCCGTAGCGCTGCTGGTGGCCGCCACGCTCGGCGTCTCCGCCAACCCCTCCAGGGCGAGTGCGGCAGGGTCCGGCTTCTGGCACACCAGCGGCGGCCAGATCCTCGACGCCAACAACCAGCCGGTGCGGATCGCGGGCGTCAACTGGTTCGGCCTGGAGACCGCCAACTACGCCCCACACGGGCTCTGGACACGCGACTACCGCTCGATGCTCGACCAGATCAAGTCGCTCGGCTACAACACCATCCGCCTGCCCTACTCCAACCAGCTCTTCGACCCGGGCAGCGTGCCCAACAGCATCGACTTCTCCAGCGGCAAGAACGCCGACCTGCAAGGGCTGAACGGTCTCGGGATCATGGACAAGCTGGTCGCCTACTCCGGCCAGATCGGCCTCAAGATCATCCTCGACCGGCACCGGCCGGACTCTGGCGCCCAGTCGGCGCTCTGGTACACCGCGCAGTACTCCGCGCAGCGCTGGATCAGCGACTGGACGATGCTCGCCCAGCACTATGCCGGCAACCCCACCGTGATCGGCGCCGACCTGCACAACGAGCCGCACGGCGGCGCCTGCTGGGGCTGCGGCGACACCACCAGGGACTGGCGCCTGGCGGCCGAGCGTGCCGGCAACGCCGTCCTGGCGGTCAACCCCA
>WNGD01000968.1_pt1 | contig 33909 bp, 26 predicted proteins | sample 5400671 | NCBI WGS metagenome assembly WNGD01 (sample SAMN13153369, study PRJNA577476) | soil metagenome | isolation source: 40 cm soil or saprolite under grassland replicate 2 | place: USA:California | collected 2016-06-15 | reverse complement strand
TTGCGCCTGGGCCGCTCCGTGTTCATCTGAACTACTAACCCGAAAATCCTTTGCTGGCAGGAAAGGATTTTTCTTCGCGAAATCTTCGCGCCCTTCGCGGCTTCGCGGTGACTCCTGGGCTGGACTTTCACCGCGAAGGCGCGAAGCACGCGAAGAAAACGCGAAGGACTTTAGTTTGGTTGCGGCTTTGCTGCTCTCTGTTCATCATGTGGTCTCATTTCTTTGCAGTTCATGCCGACGGATCTGACAGCTCACATGAGTGAAAGCGGATCCACGTCCACGCTCGAATGCTTCAACGCGACCCGGCGAGCGCCAAGCTCTTCATAGGCAGCGCCCAGCAAGGACACCGCATCGCAGGCCGGCTTTGCTTTTATGAGAATCTGGTAGCGGAACTTGCCGCGCAGCTTTTCTAACGGTGCCGGCGCGGGTCCCAAAATGCGTACCTGCGACGTGAAATCGTGCCTGAGGGCTTGCGCCTTCAGACCGGCTCCGATCTGTTCCGCGACGTCACAGGCTGTGGCCGCGGCGCCGTGCGAGACGATGATCTGAATCAGACGGGTATAGGGCGGGTACGACATCAGTTTGCGAAACTCGATCTCATGACCGAAGAATCCCGAGTAATCCTGCCGCCTGGCGAACTTCAGCGCATAATGGTCGGGGTAGAAAGATTGGATTACCACCTTGCCCGGAGCTTCGCCCCGTCCGGCGCGGCCGGCTACTTGTGTAAGGAGCTGGAAGGTGCGCTCGGCAGAGCGGAAATCGGGGAAGGCAAGGCCCGCGTCGGCAGCGATCACGCCAACCAGTGTGACATTGGGAAAATCATGGCCCTTGGCGAGCATCTGCGTCCCCACCAGGATGTCGAGCCTCCCCTGTTGGAAGGCCGTGAGAGTCTTGCGCAACGTGCCCTTCTTGCGTGTTGCATCCCGGTCCAGGCGCGCAATCCGGGCTCCGGGAAACATAGCGCGCAAGGTCTCCTCGAGTTGTTCGGTGCCCGCGCCCACAAAGTAGATGTACTCTCCTCCGCAACTGCTGCAAGTCGAGGGAGTATCCCGCTCCAAACCGCAGTAGTGACAGATGAGCCGCTGCTCCGCCTGGTGATAGGTCATGGAAACACTGCACTCCGTGCAGGTATACGCATGGCCGCAGCCGCGACAAAGCAGGGTCCGCGAATATCCTCGGCGATTCAGCAACACGATCGCTTGCTGTCCTCGGCTGAGCGTATCCCCAAGCTCCTGCCCCAGCAGGTGCGAGATGATGACCTGCTTGCCGTAGCGCTGGAACTCGAGGCCCATATCGACGACTACGGCCTCGGGAAGAGGTCTGGCGTGAATCCTTTCCGGCAGGCAGAGGTACACTATCTCTCCGTTTTCTCGCGCTGCGTGAAACGTCTCGACCGAGGGCGTCGCAGATCCGAGCAAGAGGAGACCTCCAGACCGCTGGATGCGGTGCCACGCCACTTCTCTGGCGTGATAATACGGCGATTCATCCTGCTTATAGGAAGGGTCCTGTTCTTCGTCGATGATGATCAGACGCAGGTTTTCCAACGGCGCGAAGACTGCGGAGCGCGTTCCGACTACTACCGGTGCAAAGCCGGATCGGATCCGGTTCCACTGATCGTACCTCTCCCCCAACGACATGGCGCTGTGCAAAAGCGCGACGCGGTCCGGAAAATGAGAAACGGCAATCCTGCTCAGCAACGGGGTCAAGCCGATCTCCGGAACCAGCAGCATGGCCGTATAATCGGACTTCAGCGCCTCACCGATAAGCCGCAAATAGATTTCGGTCTTGCCACTGCCCGTGACACCGTGGAGCAGGTATCGTCTGGCCCCCGCGCATGCAAGACCGGCTCGCAGCTCGTCAAAGACGGTTTGCTGGGATTTCGTAAGGACGCGGACTGCGGAATCCGCGACCTCGGAGAGCTCTTCCGGCATGCGGAGGATCGGGATCTGTTTGATCTCCACCAGTCCTCTTTTCTGCAGAGAATGCGCCACGCCGGCCGTGACACCCGCCGACCGCAGCGCTGACTGTAAGGGCACGTTTCTTCCGTTTTGCTCGAGAAGCGAGTAGAGAGCACGCTGGCCCGCGGTCAGTCTTTCCAGTGTCTCCTGACTCGCTTTCAGCGCTCGAATTCCCAATTGCTCTTTGGCGGAGGCGCGCGGCTTACCGGCCGTTTCTTCAATCCGAACCCAGCCGGCCACGACTAGCGACTGAATCCAATGGTTTAGTTCCCTCTGGCCGCTGTTCTTTTCCAGCTGTCTTACAGTCAGCGGACCATGGCGATAAAGCGTGTCGAGCAAGAGACGTTCCTGACGCTGCACGGAGCCGGGATAGAGTCCCCCCGCCAGCAAACGCTCGGTGCCCGGCGTAACACGGATTCGCTCGGCCCCGGAGACTTGCGCGCCGGCGGGAAGCATGGAACGAAGAATCTCCCCTGCAGGCGTGAAATACCTGTCCGCGACCCAACGCGCTGTTTCTACGAGCGCGGCCGGGATGAGGGGCAGCCTATCCAGCGCGTCCTTTATCGCCCGTATCTCAAAATTCCCCGTGGGAGATTCCCGCAGCAGTGCGACAACAACACCGGTCAGTGTCTTGCGGCCGAAGGGGACGAGCACGCGAATGCCTGGAGCCATCTGAGACTGCAGATGAGGAGGAACCGAATACGCAAAAGTTCTGCGAACTCCGAGCGGCACTGCGACATCGACAAATGCAGCCATGGACTCATTTTGACAGGATCACAGGATTTTGGGAACAGGATGACAGGATATAGGTTTTGATAGGATAACAGGATTTACCGGATGGGCGTTTTTGTCGTTTGAACTGTAAATCCTCTGTTATTCCCCCTGTCTCTAAATCCTGTAAAAGGGCTATTTACTTGACTCAAGTTCGGACCCGCAAGCGCTCCGCGATCGTCGCGGACGAGCATCGTAGAACGGAGAATCGAAAGGCCCGCGAGGGGGCCAAGGCGTCGCTCTGATGCAGCCAGCAGCGGAATCTAGCGGTGGACACCGACCACCCGGACTTGAGTCAAGTAAATAGCCCCTAATCCCGAATTTGACAGGACCACAGGATTTTGGGAACAGGGTGACAGGATAGGTTTTGACAGGATAACAGGATGTACGGGGATGGGCGTTTTGTTGTTCGAACTGTAAATCCCTCTGTTATTCCCCGCGATTTAGCCAGAGACACAGAGATCAAGAAACCAAAGCTGGAGAATCGAGGATCGAAGGTTGTTCTCGATGCTCCAACCTCGGTTTTCTCCGTGCCTTTGTGTCTCCTGTGGCTAAAACCTGAACTGAAACGACTGAAATGAATCGAAATCATGTCTCCAACTAAATCCTGTAAATCCCGTCGATAAATTCCAACTCAAGAATCGCGAAGACTTTTGAGGTAATCCCTGATCTTCTGGACGTCTTCCCAGACCCTGCGCTTCTCATTGGGGTTTCTGAGCAGGTAGGCCGGGTGAAAGGTGGCCATGAGCTTTGCGCCACGGTAATCGATGAAATGACCTCGCAGTTTTGAGATCGGCTCTTTGGTGCGCAGCAGGGTTTGCGCGCCAAAGGTTCCGAGGGCGCAGATTACCTTCGGCTTTACTGAGGCAATCTGGCGAAACAGAAACGGCTCGCAGGAAGCAATTTCAGTTGGCTCCGGGTTCCGGTTCCCTGGCGGTCTGCACTTGAGAATGTTGCATATATAAACGTCTTCGCGTTTCATTCCCATAGCTTCGATGATTTTTGTCAGGAGTTGCCCTGCGCGTCCCACAAAAGGCAGGCCTTGATCATCTTCATCCGCACCCGGGGCCTCGCCCACAAACATGAGCTCCGCGCGAGGATTGCCGGATCCAAATACTATGTTCTTGCGAGAGGGCGCCAATTTACAGCGCTGGCAATCCCCTAAATCTTCCCGGATTGCTTGCAGAGTTTCCTGCTTTTCGGGAAGGCTGTCAAACATGGTTCGCGCCTCATGGTAAACACTGGACGCGGGCCTGGACGCTTGGCTGGAACCCGCGGCCGGTCTTCCCCGAGCCGTGCCGCGCGAAGGGTTTGACGGTGGGGCGACGCCTTTGCGGGCCCATTTTACCCCCAATTCCTCGTAGAAACGAAGACGTTCCAAAATGTGGCTTCCTAATTTTCCAGCGCCGCTCATCCGCCAAGCTCCAGCTCGTCGAGGACAACTTCGTTGTTGCGCCACCGGAGCACCGTGCGCACCCTCAGACCAAGGTAAACCTTAGAGCCGAGCAGGTGCTCGATATCCAGCCGGGCTGCGCTTCCGAGATCGCGCAACGTCAGGCCGCCTTTGCCGAGGATGATACCTTGCTGCGACCTTCTTTCAACGATAATGTCGGCTTCAATGCGCACCAGGTTTCTTTTCACGCGCTCGCCCTCGTCGAATTTTCTGATTATCACCGCTGTGGTGTAAGGGAGCTCCTCGCGCGTGCGCTCCAGGATTTTTTCCCGGATCAGCTCCGCGGTAAGAAAACGCTCGGTCCGATCGGTGAACAGATCCGGACCAAACAAAGCCTCTCCGTCCGGCAGGCATTTGAAAAGGATATCCACCAAGAGCTTCAGATTATCGCGCGTGAGCGCCGAAATCGGCAGAATCTCAGTGAAATCGTATTCCTTGCTGTACCGATCGATTATGGGCAGAAGGCGAGGCTTGGCGAACTTGTCAATCTTGTTAATGAGCAGAATCGTCTTCGGCCCGGCGTTCTTTACTATCTGAAGGACAAAGTTCTCTCCGGCTCCGAGAGAGATCGAACCATCCACGACGTGGAGCACAAGATCCACATCCCGCAGGGAATCCAGCGCGGTTTGCAGCATTCGCTGGTTCATGCGGTAGACCGGTTTGTGAATGCCGGGCGTGTCCACGAAGACAATTTGCCCGCGAGGCTCCGTGAGGATTCCGAGTATCCGGTGCCGGGTAGTTTGCGGCTTCTCGGAAACAATGGATACTTTTTCTCCGATGAGCGCGTTCAGAAGAGTGGATTTACCGGAATTCGGCCGCCCGATGAGTGTGACAGTGCCGGATTTCATTTCGGGAGCTGGAAAGAAGTTCATGCGTGAAACGAAACCACAGATGAACGCAGATCTGTACTACTAGGTTGAAAATCCTTCGCAGCCGGATTCTTCCGGGTCTTCCTGGGAGCGCACGCATCCTGCGTGCGGGGCGTCAGACACGAGAGCACGCTGGAAGCGCGCGCTCCCAGGGAAGGAACCTCCGCGTTCTCCGCGTCTCTGCGGTGAATTCGCTTTGGTTGCGGCTGGCTGCTCCGTGTTGATCCGTGTTCATCTGTGGTTTCATTCATACTTTGGTTGCGGCTTGCGATTTCAAGTCCGACGCGTCTGTCCCGGCACGTCGAGAGTCTTGCGGGCTGCCAGCGCAGCCTGGGCCGTGTCGAGTATGCGCTCAGCGATAGTCCGTTTGGATTGGTTCTCGAGCGTCACGGATTCCCCCGTGTGGGTGAAAATCTGAACCGTGGCGTTTTCCGCGCCAAAAACCCCACGGGAAACATCGTTGGCCACAATGAGATCGAGATTCTTCCGGGTCATCTTGTCCCGGGCCTGCCCGGACAGATTTTCGGTCTCCGCGGCGAATCCTACCAGGATTTGATGCTGTTTGACCTTGCCCAGGAGCGAAAGAATATCCTCTGTGGGCGACAGAGCCCAGGCCGTCTCCTTCTCGCCCTTCTTTATTTTCTGGTGCGAGTAATCGGCGGGTCTGTAATCGGAGACCGCGGCCGCTTTAACCACAATGTCTGCTTCCGGGTATAGCTTCAGGACCGCCTCTTTCATTTCTCCCGCCGACCGCACGAAGGTGGCATGAACCCCTGCAGGGACGGTGAGATGGGTTGGTCCGGAAACCAGAAAGACCTCCGCACCTCGCGCCCGAGCGGCCTGAGCGAGCGCGTAGCCCATCTTACCGGTGCTCCTGTTCGAGAGGTAGCGGACGGGATCTATGTCTTCCACGGTGGGGCCGGCAGTCACAAGCACTTTGAGCCCCGCAAGAGATTCGCTGTTTGCCACCAGGTTAAGGATGCGTGAAACGATGGTCTCGACTTCGGCCAGCCTTCCTTCTCCCTCCATGCCGCATGCCAGCACGCCAGGCTCAGGGTTTACAAACTCGTGTCCTCGAGATCTCAGTATCTCCACATTGGCCTGGACCGCTGGGTGGTTCCACATCTCCACGTTCATGGCAGGGGCAAGCAGAACCGGAGCCGGTGTGGAAATGTAGAGCGTGGACAGGAAATCATCCGCAATGCCATGAGCAAACTTTGCGAGTATATTGGCGGTTGCCGGGACGACCGCCAGCGAGCCGGCCTGCTGTGCCACTGCGATGTGTTGGATTTGCACATTTTCTCCGCCGCGAAACATGTCTGTGATCACACGCCTTCCTGAGAGCGCCTCAAAGGTAAGCGGAGCCACAAACCTGGCGGCCGCACGCGTAAGGACGACCTGAACCGAGACACCCGCTTTTTGGAGGCCGCGCATCACGTCGACGGCCTTGTAGGCCGCTATACATCCCGTAACCGCGAGTGCGACGTTCATAGTTTTGGCGCTTCAGCCCGATCCGGGTCGAGTTGCACGATCTCAAAGTCAATGAGATCCTCTTCCACTTCTCTCATGGCGACGTGGGCGGGCTTGGTAGACTTGGTCTTCATCTTGGCCTTTGCCCCGCTTTGCAGTTGCTTGGCCCTCTCCGCCGCAATGATGATGAAACGATACTTCGATCCGATTCTCTCAGGAATCTTTTCCATCCATTCCTCCGAATGTGGCCATGATCGACTTCGCATGGTCGGCTCGCGAACGCATGCGGCAGTGGGATCCGATGATAATGGCTCTCAGCTTGTCAATCGAATCCTCGAGGTCTTCGTTAACGATGAGGAAATCGTAATCTCTGTAGTGCTTGATTTCTTCGCAGGCAATTCTCAATCGCTGCTCAATCACGTACTCCTTGTCCAGCCTTCGACGCTCCAGCCGCTCCCTCAGGACCTGATAGGAAGGCGGCATGATAAAGATGCTGATGGCTTCGGGGCGCCGTTGGCGGATAGTTCGAGCGCCCTGCACGTCAACATCCACAAGAACGTCGTCGCCTCGAGCGAGGCGCTCATCAATGAAACTTCGGCGCGTTCCGTAATAGTTTCCATACACCTCGGCCCACTCCAGAAATTCCCCTTTCTGTATCAGCTCCTCGAACCGCGTCTTATCCACGAAGTAGTACTCCACGCCGTCTCGCTCGTTGCCTCGAGGCGCCCTTGTGGTGTGGGAGACGGAGAACGTGAGCCCTGGCACCATTTTGAGCACGGACGCGGCAAGGACGGATTTACCAGATCCGGATGGGCCTGACACGATGATCAGGTTTCCGCTTGGCGCCATGTTATTCGACGTTCTGGACCTGTTCGCGTAGCTTTTCGATATCTGCCTTGACAGCGATTCCCGACCGGGTGATCTCCAGGTTTCCAGTCTTCGAGAGCATCGTGTTCACTTCCCTCTGCATTTCCTGCAGCAGAAAGTCCATTCTCTTGCCCACCTCCTGACCGGAATCCATCCATCGGGCAAACTGTTCGAGATGGCTCTCGAGTCTGCTTAACTCCTCCGAGATATCGGATTTCTCGATGAGGAGGGCCACTTCCTGAGCCACCCGGCTGGCATCCAGAGGGTTCTGAGGGAGTAATTGAGCCAGTCGCTCTTCAAAGCGCTGGTTGAATTCCACGACGGCCAACGGCGCCAGCTCCCGAAGCCTGTTCGCGTTGTCCCTGATGCTTTCCAGGTGCCGGAGAAGATCCGCCTGGAGCGCCTCGCCTTCCCGTGCGCGCATCTTTACCGCACCTTCTACGGCCTGCCGCAGGCTTTGCAGTACGAGGGGTCCCGTGGGATCGTCAGCGTCCTTCTCCGTGCCGTCCCTCCCTTTCAGGACACCGGGAAGGCTCAGAAGTGTCCTTAGATCGAGAGATTCCTCTAATTGAAAGTCCTCCTTAAGCTTCTTCGCCGCCTCCACGTAGCTGCGAACGACACAGGCATCGACCTCAAATTCCCCCTGCCGCGTGCCTTGAATATTTATGCTTATGTCAACCCGTCCGCGGGAAAGGAGGCTCTTCACAAGCTGGTGGATGTCGGGCTCCAGGAAACTATATTCCCTGGGGATCCGGATGTGAACGTCCAGGAAGCGGTGGTTTACCGTCCGCACCTCCACCGCTACGGTCGTATCTTCGGACTGGTAAGAGCCAGTGCCATAACCCGTCATGCTCCGGAGCATCTGTAACCAATTCCTCAAAGTCCAAAATCAGACTATTTTAGTGACATGTGTCGCCCCTGTCAACAAAGCTGACGGTCACGGTCATGAGAGATATGAAGTTACGACAGTTGCGGATGATTTACTCGACCAGCCGGCCGGCGGCGTCATCGCCCACCGAGCCATGTCCGGCAGAGATCAAGACCGGTTCGTGCCTGGAGCGCGATGCTCTCCTCTTACTGTTCGTGTTCGCAGAATAGTTTGTCTAGCCTCGTCAGTGCGTGGCGTTCGGAGCGCGTCTGCGCGCCCCCTTGGCTTTTTCTGTGTTCTCGTGAGAGCGTCTCGCACAGCGGGAATCCGTCAAAACGCAGCCGACGGATGGGACAGGATGCTTTCGTCGTACTGCAATTTGAAGAGTCTGCGGTAGGTCCCATCCCGCTCCATCAACTTATCATGCGTTCCACATTCGTGAATAATGCCGTCTTCCAGCACCGCGATGATGTCCGCGCTGCGGATGGTCGACAGGCGGTGCGCAATCACGAACGTGGTCCGGTCGCGCATCAGGTTGGCCAGTGCCCGCTGCACCAGTTTTTCTGATTCCGAATCGAGCGCCGAGGTCGCTTCGTCAAGGATCAGGATCGGGGCATTCCTCAGGATTGCCCGGGCAATGCAGATCCTTTGCCTCTCACCGCCGGAGAGGCGTTGCCCCCGCTCTCCGATTGTCGTGTCGTAGTTCATGGGGAACTGCATGATGAAATCGTGCGCCAGAGCGGCTTGGGCTGCTTCAATAATCGCGCCTTCAGGGGCCTGGAAGTCGCCGTAAGCAATGTTGTTGCGAATGGTGTCATTAAAGAGAAACGTTTCCTGCTCCACTATTGCAATGCACTTACGAAGGGATTCCTGGGTGAATTCCCGGATGTCGATGCCGTCGATCACAACAGCGCCTGAGGAGATGTCGTAGAATCTCGGCAGCAAACTCACCAGAGTGGACTTCCCTGCGCCGCTGCTGCCAACCAGGGCCACAACCTGGCCCTTCGCGACTCTCAGGGTTATGTCTTTCAGGACGCGCGATTGCCCGCCGGGACCGCTGTAGTTGAAAAACACGTGCCGGAATTCAATCGATTCCTGCACTCCATCGAGGCGGCGCGCATTGGGGCGATCCTGTATTTCCACGCGGGTGTCCATAAGTTCGAAAAGTCGTGAGGCAGAAGCAAAAGCCCGTTGAAACTGGACATGGATGCGGCTCAACTTTCGAATAGGGTCGTACATTCGAAAGAGGGAGAATAGCGACCCGCTGAATACTCCCGCGGTAAGGGTCCCTTCGTTGATCCGCCTGTGGGCATAATAGAGCAGCGGAATAAAACAAACGACCCCGAGAAACTCCATTAACGGAGAATTCATGAACATCACTCGTGCGGATTTGAGGTTGATCTGGAAGAGCTTTTTTGTGGCCTCCCGGAAGCGCGACTGCTCATGTTCTTCCATCCCAAAAGCCTTCACGATGCGGATGCCTGTGATAGTCTGTTGCACGGTATCGCTCAGACTTCCGATGCTCTCGCGGCTCTTCCGGCTCGCGCGGCGCACGCTTCTACCCATGGTAAGGGTGAGGGCGAGAGCGACGGGCGCTATCAGCATGGACAGGGCAGCAAGCTTCCAGTCAACATAAAATACCCAACCAATCAGGAAGACGAGCAGCACCGTTTCTCGAGCCAGTTCCGCCAGAGTCGTTGAAACGGCCTCTTGGAGCTGCTCCACGTCACTCCCCATGCGCGACATCAGTTTCCCGGTCGAATTGAACGCAAAGAAACCCATGGATTGTCGCATCACGTGCGCGTACAAACGATTCCGGAGGTCCGTCACCACGCTTTGCCCGACACAGCTCATGCCGTGGTTGGAGGAGTAAAGGCAAACTCCCTTAAAGAGTGTCAGGACGAGGAGGGCAAAGGCAAGCTGGGTGAGCCTATTACCGGGAAGGGCCGACAAATACCTGTAAAGAAAGGAAACCTTGGAAGTCGCGGCCCCCGGCGCCTCTTTTCCCAGTACAAGAACGTCGTCAAACAAAGGGATCGCGAGGGAGGTCGTCAGCACCTCCGATGTGCCGGCCAAGACGAGGAGCACAAGAGAGAGGACCAGTTTTCCGAGATATGGGCGAATGAAAGGAAAGAGGCGGCGGAAGTCGCTCATGCGGTCTGGCCTGAAGCCGCGATTTTAGGCTTTCACAGAAGGAGAGTCAACGGATTGCGGGGGGTTATGGATTGAGGAGCGGAGGAGAAAAGAACGTCTCCTCCGCTCCCCTGCCCTTCTGCTCCCCTGCTTGTCTTAACGGTCGCGCCGCCGGGCCGGAGAACTACTGGTCGAGGATCGACTCTGAGGCATGTTCTGAACAGCCGGGCCGGAGGACCCGGCGCCTCTCGCGGTGACCGGAGTCCCGAAGGATCCAGGCCTCGCGGAGCGCGGTGGTGTCCCGGCCCACCCGGTGGCAAAGGATGAGGAAGCGCCCCGAGCATTCCAGCGTCCACCTTGATTGCCTTCCCAAGAACGAGGGGAGGGATCCGAGGGACGCGGACTGTAATAAGCTCCTTTAGGAGTTCGTTCCGCCGGCTTGGGGCGAGGTTCAACATTCGGTCTGTCAGGCCCGGGACTCCTGAGCGGTGGAGGGGTCCGATCGTAGCGCTGCCCCGGCGACGACGGCCTGTCCGTTGGTCTGGACGACGGAGAGTCAGACCGGGATCCCGGCTCAGTCCTCGGCCTGGGAGCTGGATTGGAACGTTCGTAACGGCCTGGCCGGGGCGTTTCCTGAGGACCTGCGCCCCCCGCTGAACCACGCCGGCTGTTTTGATCTGCACCAGAGCTCCTGCCCCCAGGCGGAGTGGACCCGGGGGAACCCCGGCTCGTGCTGTCAACCGGTCCCCCGCTACCCGTACTCTGGCGCGAGCCGGACCCGCTGGAATAACCTGGATTCACGCCAGACCCGCGGGCCTGGTCTTCTCCGCCGCGCTCCCTCGCGCGGGTCACGGGCAGCGCACCGACAGACGGGTTCGTGATTCGGGAGAAGCGGGTGCGAAAACCCGCATCTGCAGCGGGTTGGGTGCGAACAAGAACCGGCCGATCCGTCACGGCGGTTGGCGGAGCGACTTGACGATCCGGCAAAGGCCGGTAACTCCGCGACGTTGGCTGCACTGCGGGCTGGTCTGTTACTAGCCTTCCCCGGACCCAGGGCGCCTCGCCGAGGGAGAGGGCACGCCGGTTGTCACCGAGGCTCTCCCCAGCAAACTGATCGACCCTTGTGGTGCGGAACGCGCCCGAGACATGACGATTTGCCAGGTCCTCGGGACCTCGCCTCTGGAGCAGACGCAGTTCGTTCAGTTGATACCGATAGGTATTCTGAAAGGCGTAATGGTTTACGTTGTAGTAGTCGCCGGGCCCCAAAGGACACCAGGAAACCCAGCCCGGACCTTGATAGAAGCGTACAAGGCCGGGAGACCAAAAGTGAAAGCCGAGGGATGGGCCAGGCAGCCAGCACCAACCCAAATTCGAGCGGAAATGCCAGCGGCCGTAGTGGTAAGGAACCCATCCCCAGGGCTCGTAGGAGACCCAGGTCCATCCCCAGAATGGCCTATAGACCCAGCGGCCAACCCAGTAAGGGGACCAACCTGCGTCCACATTCAGTGGAACCCAGGCCGGGCCGTACTCATCGACGTCAACCCAGCGTCCGTAGCGATCCAGCTCGCTCACACCGGCAGACACGTGGTCCGGCAAGTATTTTCTGCTCTCGTAAGCTGTGAGATCGGCATTCCGCCGGTCATTCCACTCGTCCCATTGGTCACGCGAATCATAGCGTGCGACTGTGTGGGTGCTTTGCTCGCCCGCGGTGACGTGGAGGACCTCGCCGGACTCCACTCTCCGGGAAAGGTTGTTATTTGCCGCGTCCAGCAGACCCTTGCGAACTATGGCATCCGCATCGCCATTTTCCAGAACGTCAAACCTGTAGACGCCCTTGCGGATGGTGTTAAAGGCAGCAGCCGGCGTGTTGATTTCGAAGCCGGCGCTGCTCTCGACTGTCAGTGTCGTGAGACCTACGAGAATCCTGAGCTGGATGAGATCTTCGCTAAGTGAAAGGATTTCGACGTCTGTCTTTTCCGCCAGGCGCAACACCGAGCCTTCGTCAAACTGTATCTCGGCCCTGCCGTCTTCGCCCGTGTAGATGCGATCGGCCGGCTGCAAAGGAGTGTTGATGCTTGCAGCGGACCAGTCGACATCCTTGGCATGCTGGAAGCTGACGTGCCCTTCCAGGTAAGAAAGCCGCGCTATTCGGGAATCATAATCCGACCCGGCCAACCCAGGAATGCTGGACAGCAAGAAGGCGAGCAATAACGGAAACCACCTGCGCTTCATGATGGGAGACCTCCTCGAATCGTCTGAACTCTAGAGCGCCTACCACACTTAGATGCAGGAGTTGTTGCCGGGTTTCACCCGGATCTGAAAATCAATCCTCTGGCGGAATCGAGTTCGATGCTGGTGGAGGCGGGTCTCCGCCCATTAGCTGGGACCCGGTTATAGCCCTCAATGCCAGCGTGGAGATTGTCGCACATCGACTCGAAGGGATCAAGCCGTTGTGACGAAGGTCGTTCAGGAAGGCCTCGACTTGCTTGTTCCTTTTCGAAGCAGCGTCAGGCTGGGCCTGGGGTCCGGCGGAACCAAACTCGCTGAATCCGGTCTGGGACTGAGACCAAACAGGGAGAGCGAGGGCAAAACTGCCATTCCCCGGTTTGTTGGGAGCCGCGCTGCCGCTCTTGAGTTGAAGCAGGATTTTCCGCAGGGCGTTCTCGAAGGTTTCCACGCACAAGGGAGCGTTGGGACTCCAGCCGTAGCCGCTGTCGATTCCGAATTCCTTTTGGACGAAGTCCAGGGCCGTCTGTTTGGTCCAGCCGCCGGCCGGTTCGGGCACACCGAGAGCCTTTACCAGAAACACGCCAAAATGGCCTTCCGTTGCGATTTCGAACTTTTGGAACAGAAGCGAGTATGCCTGGACGGGAGTAACTGTTATGTTCGGATCGATGCTCGTGTTACGAAACACTGTCAGAGCGAGGATCTGAGCCATAACCGATTCCTTAAGGGGAGCGTTGATCTGCCATCCCCCAGGGGGGGCTATCGGGGCCGGCTGAGAGGCGAGGGTTTGGGTTGTGCTCTCCGCATTCCAACCTCCTTTCGGAGCAGGAAGATTCAGCGCCCGCACCAGCAGGATCGCAAAATCTCCCTGGGTAATGGCGTCCTCCACGGGAAAAACTCCGCGGGCTTTGGCGATAGTTACCAGAACGTTGCTCTTCTGGAATTCTTCGGTGCTAAACGGTTTCCGGTAAAAAGGGGAATTTTGCAACAGGCCAGCCATTACCGACTCGGAAAGCAAGCGAGACAGAATCCACCCCTTCTCCGGCTGGTGTCGCAGACCCGAAAGCGCGGCCGCGGCAGTCTGTATCGTCCAACCCTGCGCCGGTTCGTGAAGCTTGAGAGCCTGAGAGTAGAGAATTGCGAACTCTCCCTCGGTGATCGTGCGGCAGCATTCGTTCTCATAATAGAGAATGGTGCGAGCGGCAAAAAGAGGCGTCGCAATGAAAAGCCCCGCCAACAGTGCAATCACAATCCTGACTCTCACAGAATCCCCCCTTATTTCGCATCCGAGTCGCTATAGTAGCGATAGTAGCTCTGGTAGGCGTAGTACCTCGTCTTCTTCACATCCAGGTCATTCAGCACTGCACCCATGATATTCGCGTGCGTCTTCGCCAGAGCGCTCAAAGAGTTCCTCACGATCCTCTTATCGACAAAGTTGTATTTGATCACGAACAATATTGTGTCGACCAAGGCCGCGATTATGACGGGGTCCGTCACGGAGGTCACAGGGGGCGTATCGATAAGCACCCAATCGTAACGATCGCTCAGATAAGAGATGAAGTCCCGCAGACTCGGTTGGCTCAAGAGATACGGGGGATTCTGCGGCAGTGACTCGGCGACCGTCAGGTGGAGGCTCGGCAGTTGGGTCTGCTCCACGCGCAGCTTCAAACCCTCTACCGGGCTAAAGATGCTGTTTCCGTTTTGCTTGCCCGTGCTTAAGATCGACCGCAGACGCGCCTTTCTCAGGTCAAAATCGACGACCATGGTGCGGTCGCCGGCCGCGGCGAGCGTCTTGGCCAAGTTCATCGTTACGGTGGTCTTGCCCTCTTCAGGAAGGCTGCTGGTGACCATGATGACCTTGTGCTGGCGCAGGTTCTTGTTAAACAAGAGCTCTGTCCTCAGAACGTTGTAGGACTCCCGGATCTGATGAAGTCCGAAATCCTTCGTTCGGGGAAGGAACCCTAGCGCGGGCACGCTTAACGACGTCTGAATTTCTTCCACGGTTTTGACCCTTGGGTTGATGACTTCGCCCAGCACTACCAGGGCCATGCCGAGGATCATGCCGCCAAGAGTCGCCAGGATGACGAAGTTCGCCCCTCGGGTGGCCACCCGATATCCCGCGCCAGCGTGCTCTACCACCTTTATGTTGCTGGTTACGAAACCCTCCTGCAGGCTGAGGTCGCGCAATTTTTGCTCGACGGCGGCGAAGGCGCTGGCCCAGTTCTCCTTGCTCTTGATGAACGACGACATCTCCGCCATGTGGCGCGAAGTGACTCTTCGCTCTGCCATCTTTTCGCTGTAACTCTTCTGCGAAGCCTGCTCGCGGTTACGTAAAACCGAGACGCTTACACGCATACCGTCTGCGTATTTCACCAGCTCGTTGCGCAGTTGCTTGCGCAGGTTGTCCAGTTCGGTCCGTTTGGCCACCAGGGTAGGATGCTCTTCCCCCTTCCCGTCGAGCCGCAGCTTTTCGAGGGCGTTGTTGGCTTCCACCCATTGGATGTAATAGGACCTGAAACTTGGCGAAGAAACCAGTTCCGGTATGTTTGTGAGCTTGGAGCTGTCCGCGATATAGGTCTCCAACTTGGCCAGCTTCTGTTCTTCCTCTTCGCGTTTCGCCTTGGCGTCTTCGTAATCCGCTCGATAACGAGACACCATTTCGAATTCGACGGACGCCATCTCCGGTGTCACCGGGAGGTTCGAGCTCTCGGCGTACTGATTCATCTGGGTCTGTTGGGACGCGAGCATCGACTTGATCTCATAGAGCTGGCGCTTGAGGACATCGCGGCTTTGCTTGACGGCTTCGCCTTGCTGACGATCGTTTTCTTCAACGTAAAGATCGACGTAAAGATTCACCCAGTCCGCAGCTTTCCGGGGATCGTCTGCAACAAATTCCAACCAGAGCAGATTCGTGTCCTCTACCGGAGCAAGCGAAATCCCCCCTCCCAGTTCGCCGGCGATCCCGTCGCTGGACTGGTTCTCAAAACGCGGATTCTGCTGCTTGAGCCGCCCGGCGAAAAGAAGGTGCATGCGACGCGAGGTAAGCTTCTGTTTTTCGGTTTTGAAATACCGATCGATGTTCAAGTAGTAGCTGCTCTGGGAGTTGAAATCGGCGCCCGGCGAAGGCAGGAAAGGCGGAGCGTCAATCTGGATCTGAGCCTGTGCCCGGTAACTCACCTTCTGGAAGTTGTTGTTCACCGCGGCCAGCGCCATCGCCACCAGCATGCACGCCAAAATTACCCACTTGCCAGTCCAGAGCACGTGGAGAATATAGCGGATGTCCAGCTGAGGGAGACTTTCGGAAACGTTCAGATCTTGCATGGAGTTTAGAAGACCCTCCGTCCGACGATTGTTGGGTCATTGGGCAGCATAGGAACGTCGTCATTGCCTGCCCTTTTCAATATCGGACAGATTGACCGGGATGATCTCTTCTTTTCCGTTGGCGGTGCGTTTTATTTTGACTTCGTTCTTGGCGCCAAAGCGGGTCAAGCCCGGCCGCAATGACCGCCCGCTAGACCGTCATGCCTCCAACGATGGAGTTTAGAAGACCCTCCGTCCCACGATTATTTGGTCGTTGGGCAGCAAAGGAACGTCCTTTTGCTTGCCCTTTTCAATAGCGGACAGATTGACCGGGACGATCTCTTCTTTTCCGTTGGCGGTGCGTTTTATTTTGACCTTGTTCTTGGCGCCAAAGCGGGTCAAGCCGCCGGCCGTGATGATGGCCTGATAGACCGTCAGGCCTTCAACGAAGGGGAGTGGCTTTTCAGCAGCCACCTCGCCAGAGACAAATACCTGAGCCGTCTCCTTGGTGCGAATAAATATCACATCGCCCGAAACCAAGAGCGGGTTCTTATTAACCGTATCCGTGAGGAGCTCGGAAGTTTTTATGACGATATTCTGGGACCCTTCCGGTGTAACCCTGTTGATATTTATTTCGCCGGCGGTGGCCGAAACCCCCCCTGCTTCGGCGAGGACGTCCAACAGCCGTTCCCTCCCCTTGAGAAAGTGCTTGCCTGTCGTCTTCACCTCGCCAAGGATGGTGACGGACTGGCTCCGATAGTCCTTGACGTCCACGGAGACGGCCGGCTGGAGCAGTAGCTTTCTTTCAATCAGGCCCGTGCGTATCTTCTCGGCGATCTCGGCGACAGTCAAACCGTCCACGTCGACATCCCCCAGTATCGGATAGTTTATGGATCCTTCGTCGGAGACGGCGATGGTTTCGATTGAGAAATCCGGATTGCCAGGCACCGAGATACTGAGGACGTCGCGCTTGCCTACCTTGTAAAACCAATCGGAAGATGACGAAAGGCTGATGTGGCAGCAAAGTAGGCTGAGCGCCAAGATGGTCAGAAGTATTCGCTTCATTTCGGCAAACCAATCCCGCTGAGTTATCGAGGTCGTCCGGTCGTGATTCCTCTTTGACCTATCAACAGGCTCACCCCGGCACGATAGTTAGTGAACCTCAATTCCGGCAGAACAGAGCTGCGGTGCAGAAGGTCATAGCGGGCCTCGACGCCGATTAAATCGGTCACCCGGTAACGGGCTGCTACCCCCAGATCGTACAGCCCATCCACCCGGTGGTCCGCGGTAATTCCCGCTCGCGGCGCCAGCGGCAGCGCATAGGTGTTTCGCTGATACCCCGGATTCACGGCAATTAGAAAGTCCGGCCCAAACATCTGCTGGTAGGTAAATCCGATCCCGTGCGTCAGGTAATAGGCGTTGCGCTCGAAGTTAGACAAGTTTGTGCTTCTTGTCCCCGCCACTCCGACCCTGATGGTCTCCGACAGTTCCTTGCTTAGACTGCCCCTGATGACTGCGCCTTTGTAATTCTGATCCTTGGCTCCGTCGAATGACAGGGCGCGATAGCCCATACTCAGCTGGCCCGACGTCAAAGGGGTGAGCTGGCTTTCCACTCCGACGAGGGTTTCAAATCCGTCAGACGAAGCAATGTTACGCGGGTCATCCGCCTGATCACGCATGTACGTTCCGTTCACAAAGATCCCCGTTCTCGGCGATACGTCTCTCCTGTAGACGCCCCCAAGGCTGTACTGGTTGTAATCAAAGAACGGGCGAGCCCCGCTGGAAGCGGATTCCTCGAACGCGACATGGTTCCAATCCCCTATGATCCCGACCGCGTTGTTGTCGGTCAGAGCCCAGTTGAGCTGAGTCGACACGCTGTTGCGCTTAAACCGTGCGTCAGAGAATATCAACTCGCGAGCGGGCACGTATTCACTGGTTTCCAGGGAAGCCAGTGTAAAATGCTCCCGGACGGAGACGTTAAGGACAGGGGTCAGATCAAGCCGCGAGTCGGCGTTGAAAGTGTGCGACATTTTGTGACTAAGGTCGAAGTTGGAGTAATCTCTGAAAGTCGGCGAGTAATCCAGCCGGATACCGTTCGCGGTAAGCGGAATAAAGGCTTCCAGGGTCGGTTCCAAGGCCACGCCGTGCGTTCCCGAATTACTACCCGGAGTGGCGAACAGGTTGGATTCGTAATAGTAGTGGATCCGGGCCGAGGGACGAAACAACACCGGCCCGAGCTGGAAGAAGCGCAGCTCGCGGAAATGTTGTACCGAGCTGCCGGGCACATAGGCCGCCGTGTCGGTTCCCGGCGCACTGACCGCGCTCGGCGCGCTCTTCTCGGAAGTTGGTCCGGATGCCTGTTGAAACCCCGAAGCCTGTTCGGCAAGGCCCAAAAGCGAGAAAAGAAAAACAGCCAGAAATACACGTTTCAATGTTGGCTCGGCACGACAAACAATACCCACAATTATCTCCTTAGTTAATAAATCCATCACGCTAGCCTTATCGGCAGAAACTCGGGACATTCAACAATTCATACCAAGCCATTTTCCTGTTTCTGCTCCCGAGTTCATGAAGGCGCTTCGCACGACGCTGCCCCGGTGTCCGCGTAAAGGATGAAAGACCGCATGGAAGGTCCCACGAAACTTCTTCGTCGTCATCAGCCTGTTTTGAAAACCACAGATGAACACGGATCTGTACTAACCCGAAAATCCTTTGCTTTTTGGAAAGGATGTTTATGCGTTCTCCGCGTCTCGGCGGTGAGGTTCGGAGTTCAGGCTTTAGCCTGCGCAGTGCAGCATGAAGGCTGAACTCCGAACTTGGCACAAAGGAGTTCATGGACTCTCTTTTTTTGGTTGCGGCTACGCCCCTCCAGGTTCATCTGTACTACTAACCCGAGAATCGTTTGCTGGCAGGAAACGATTTTCCTTCGCGAAATCTTCGCGCTCTTCGCGGCTTCGCGGTGAATCCGGGGCCGGACTTTCACCGCGAAGGCGCGAAGAAAACGCGAAGGACTTCAGTTTGGTTGCGGCTTTGACGCTCTGTGAGTTCTGGTGGTTTGATTTTGTGCTTTTACGCAGACGAAAGCCCCTTCCAGCTGCCGAAGGATTCTCCAGATTTTCACGTTATTAGTAGTACGGAGCTCGCGGCACTTCACGGACAGACCGGTTCCGTGTCCATCCGCCGAGTTCGTGAGCCGGCGGTCAAACGTGGTTTGATACGGGAGAGCGGGGTTGCGCCCTGAGTTGGGCGGCAGGAACATGCTTCGCGGCGCCGGTCCGTATCGGGCTGGCGAGTTGGGGCGCATTCACGTTGTCGTTTCCATTGCGACCCTGGGTCGACATTAAGATACTCACCATGGCGACCAGCGCCAGCACCAGGACCAGCGCCAGCAGGGAGTGCAATAATCGAGAATTGATCATGAAAAGCGCGGTCGAGGCAATGGCAAAGGCCATCAGATAATTGAAGAAAACCGCCTGATTCCTGGTCATCCCGATCCGCACCAACCGATGCGATAAATGCATTTGATCGCCTTGAAAGACAGGCCTCTTCTCGCGCAGACGAATGAGAATCACGGAAAAGGTGTCGAACAGAGGCAGGCCCAGGATCACCAAAGGCGCCAGAACCGGAAACATGGAATCATCCATTGAATCGACATAGCGCGCCATGATCGATATGGCTCCGAGAAGATAGCCGAGCAAGAGGCTTCCTGTGTCACCGAGAAAAAGGCTCCCTCGCATATTGAATTGAAGAAATCCGAGGATGCTCCCGATCATGGCGCTCAGGAGCAGGGCGATGAAAAACTCCCCCTTGACCATCACTAAAGTCAGAAAGACGAGCGAGCAGATCAGCGCGATTCCGCTGCTCAGCCCGTTCATATTGTCCAGCAAATTAAAGGAGTTGGTTATGCCGACAATCCACACTATGGAGACAAGCATGCTCAGGTATATATTGCAGTTCAGAAGGTCCATAAAAACGCCGGCACGCAGCAGGACCAAAGCGGCTGCGATCTGAGCCCCGAACTTGAGCAAGGGAGAGAAATTCACTCCCTTGATATCGTCGGCAATACCGACGAGAGTAACGAAACTGGCCCCGATCAGAAGAGCCCAGAGCTTCGGCTGGATCAGCACGTACTTAGAGATGTCCTTCAAACTGGCTCCCAAATGCCGGGAGAGCCAGCTCCCCTGCAAGTTGGAGACAAAGTACAGGCTGCCGCCCACGACCGCGATGAGGGCGCCAAAGATTGCAAGGCCGCCCAGCAGCGGGACAGGAGCGTGATGACTCTTGCGCCCGCCCGGAACATCCAGGATCCCGAATTTTCGCGCCAGGGCGCGCACCGGGAAAACGAGGAGGGTCGACGCCAGATAGGCACAGAAAATGACAGCTACGCTTGTTAGCACCCTTTCGTTCACATCCTCACCATAAGCATCAGGCCATTCCATCGACAGATTTGCCTGTTTCCTGTAGCCTTATTCCCTTCCTTGCCAGCAGATCGCAATAGAGCCGGCCCAGATCCGAGGCCAGCCTCTGGACTCCGTATCTGGCACGGATCTCTTCTCTTCCGCGACCTCCAAAGAGGCGTGCCATCTCCGGGTCCTCGATGATTCGGATTATTCCTTGTGCCAGGGCAACGGGATCTCCCGGAGGCACCAGGAGGCCGTTCTTCCCTTCCTGGACGAGGTCTGGAATTCCGCCCACACGGGTAGCCACGGCCGGCCTTCCCGAGGCAAATCCCTCGATAATGGATACGGGGGTGCCCTCATTGCGCGAAGAAATCACGACGAGATCCAGATCGGCGTAGATCGGAGCCAGGTCTTTCTGCCACCCGGCAAAATAGACCTGGGCCTCAATGCCGGCCTCCGCCGCGAAAGCCTGAAGGGCAGATCGAAGTTCGCCGTCTCCGATGATGGCGAACCGGACCCGCGGATGTTTTTCACGAACCCGCGCGGCGGCCTGCAAAAACGTCCGATGATCTTTGATGGGCACGAGCCTGCCGACTATGCCGACCAAAGGCGTTTCGGAATCGATGCCGATTTGCGCGCGCAGAACGCCGGACCGTCCCTTTACAGCGAGGAAAGCATCAAGGTCCAACCCCAGCTCAATGACGCAAATCTTGTCCGCGGGCGCTATCTTTCTCCTTACCAGTTCGTCTTTCAACCTCCCGGAGATCGTAATGATCGCGTCGCTCAACCGCCCCAGCAGGCGTTCGAGGAGGATGAACATTCGCGTCAGGACCGGCCCGAAGTATCCGTCAAACACGTGCCCATGAAAAGTGTGCACGATCACGGGCACGCCGGCCAATCGCGCCGCGAGGCGTCCGGAAAACCCGGCTTTGGATGTGTGCGTGTGGACCACGTGCGGGCGAGCCTTTCTCATCCAGCGCCACAGCACCATCGTCGTCCAGAGGTCGTTCCACACAGAGATTTCCCTTCCCAGGGAAGGGATTCTTACGGGCCGCACTCCGTAACGCGCCGCAAGCTCGAACATGTTACCCTCGGTTGGCCCTTCCTGGCCCACGATCAGCGTCGATTGGAATCTCGATGGATCGAGAGTCGCGGAGACCAGGATGACGTGGATCGAGGGTCCCCCGATGTTGAGGCGGGAGAAGATGCGGGCCACGCTTATTCTAGGAGACATAGCTCAAGCTGGTGCGGTCATCGGGGCTCCGGATTTCCTTCAAGTACGGAGTAAGATCGATCTTCACGAGTTTCGGCAGCGTTTCCGTCAGAAAGTCCCGAACCTCTCCGGCCGTCCTGAGGAACATGGCTTTCTCCGCCAGCTCACGCGCGGAGGAGAAAGAAATAGACGCTATGAACTCACGAATGGCCGGGATCGCATACGCATTCATGCTGAACCGGGAGTACCCCAGCCCAACAAGAAGAACGGTGAAGAAGGGATTGGCGGCGATCTCGCCGCAAATGCGCACCGATTTCCCGAGAGCGCGCGAAACCTCTGCAATGCGGCGCAAGCTGTGGAGGATGGAAGGATGGAGGGGCTGGAACAGGTGGGACACCTCCGGGTTGACGCGATCGACTGCCAGCGTGTATTGGACGAGATCGTTCGTGCCCACGCAGAGAAAATCAACCTCCCTGGATAAGAGTTCGAGGATAACCACGGCAGAAGGGACCTCGATCATGGCGCCGACGGGCACCTCGGCAGTCAGCGGGACGGAAGCGCGAAGCAAACGCTCCCGAACCTGTTGGATGACTTCTTTGGCTTGCCAGATCTCTTCCACCGACGAGATCATGGGCAGCGCTATCTCCATTCCGCCGCGCAGGCTGGCCCTCAAAATCGCTTCAATCTGCGTGGCGAACAGATCCCGGTTCTTCAGACTCAGGCGAATCCCGCGCAAACCCATACTGGGATTCGGCTGTTTCGGCAGGTCGAAACCGGCAGGAATCTTGTCGCCTCCGACGTCGAGTGTCCTGATGGTCACCGGATACGGATGCATTTCGGCGCCAAGCATTTCGTAAGTTTCGAGCTGGTCCGCCATGCTGGGGAAGCCGCGAGGATGCGCAAAGAAAAGGAACTCCGAGCGGAACAGCCCAATACCCTCTGCCCCGCAAGATTTCGCCGCCCGGACCTCGTGCAGCAGCTCGGTATTGGCCTGGATGGAGATTGCGACTCCGTCGAGGGTTACCGCCGGAGAGCGAGGAAGAGGCGAACTTTGTCGAAGAACTGCCTGAAAGGCTTCGAGACGTTGGCGCGCTTCGGCGAGACGATTTGGCTCCGGGTTGACAGTGACCTGCCCCTCATCTCCGTCCACCAGGACCGTGTCCCCGGTGGTTACGGATGAAAGAAAATCTCTCACTTCAAAGACAGCGGGCAGGCGCAGGCTGCGCGCTATGATCGCCGTGTGCGCAGTCCGGCTGCCCGATTCGAGAGCCAGGCCCCGCACCTTCTCCAGTTCGACGAGCGCGAAGTTGGACGGATCGAAATCCCGCCCGACAAGAATGAGATCTTCAGGCAGGGGGGCCCAGCTTTCATGCGCTTCTCCCGAGAGATTCATCAGGAGCCGCTCGACAATGTTCTCGATGTCTCTTCCGCGCTCCCGGAAATACTCGTCGTTGAGCGATTCGCAAGCCTGCCTAAGCCGGTCCGTGGCCCGGCAAACAGCCCACTCCGCGCTCACATGTGCGGTTCGCATGCTGGAGATGATTTCGGAAAGGAGACCTTGGTCTTCCAGCATCAGGATGTGAGCATCGAGAATATAGCTGTGTTCTCGCCCAACCTTGTCTTCCAGCCGTCTTTTCAGGACTTCGAGCTGCGTTTTGGAAAGATCCACCGCTCTGAGGAAGCGCTGGACTTCTTCTTCCGCCATGTGCCCGAGAGTGTGCACCTTCAGAACGAGTTGCTTGTGGCTTTCCAGCTTCAAAGCAGTGCCGAGAACCACTCCAGCGGAAACGCCGGTACCTTGAAAAACCCGTTCCGGTTTCTGAGGCATTCAGTTCTCTTCCCCGAATCTCTCTTCAAAGAGGCGTCGTATCGCTTGCCCCGCCTCCGCTTCATCCTCGCCTTCAATGAGTAACACGAGACGAGTACCCTGCGCCGCGCTGAGCATCAGCACTCCGAGGATGCTCTTGGCATCGATTCTCTGGTTGGCTCCCTCTCGTGAAACGTGCACGGAGCTGGCAAACCGGCACGCCAGGCGTACGAGTTTGGCGGCGGCTCTGGCATGAAGGCCGAGCCTGTTCTCCACCTGAATCACCTGCCGGATCATTTGTCCAGAAAATCGCTGGCCATCGAAATACTGGCGCGCCCCTGGTCCCGGACAGCGGCAGCCAGCGTCTCGAGCGTTTCACCCTCCGTCTGACTCGCGATCTTGAGGATCATAGGCAAATTCACCCCGGTGATCACATCCACGCTTCCAGGCTCGTGAAACGAGAAAGCGATGTTTGACGGCGTGCCTCCAAACATATCGGTGAGAACGACGACACCACTACCTTCATTTACTTCGCTGAGCCGCGTTTCGATTTCCTTGCGGGCGTCATTGACATCGTCATGCCATCCTATCGAGACCGCCTGGATGTGCGAGAATTCTCCTACGATCATTTCCGCGGCAGCTACCAGCTCTTGAGCGAGCTGCCCATGGGTAACGACGAGTGCGCCGATCATAATCAGACCTCCGACCTCAGACCTCAGACTTCGACTTCAGACCTCAAGTACGTAGGGTCCAATTCGCGAGCGGTCTGAGGTCTGATCTCACGTGCGCTCCGTGTCCCGGTGCCGGACGCGAATGGTCACCTTGCGAAGCTTGAGCACTCTTGCCAGCTCCTCTACCGCAAACACCGAACGGTGCCGGCCGCCGGTGCAGCCGATTGCGACAGTGAGGTAGGTTTTTCCCTCCCGCACATAATAGGGAACCAGATATTGTAAAAAGTCTCGCACTCGTTCGACAAAGTTCTTCGTCTCGGGAAAGGAGCGAAGATACTTCGCTATTTTCCCGTGCCGGCCGTCCAGGGATTTCAGACCGAAGACGAAGTATGGATTGGGAAGAAACCGCACGTCGAACAGGAGGTCGGCCTCGAGCGGTATACCGTGCTTGTAGCCGAAACTCACCAGATTTACGTTGAGGGCGGCCGGGCGTGGGTGCGTACGAAACCTGTCCGTAACGAGCGCCTTAACCTGATGGATGGAATACTCTGAGGTATCGATGATTACGTCAGCAAGGTCGCGAATTCTGCGCAGATGTTTCCTCTCCAGCCGGATAGCTTCCGGAAGAGACTTCTCGCCCGTCAGAGGGTGCGGTCTGCGCGTCTCGCTAAAACGTCGAACCAGCACGTCGTCCCTGGCCTCGAGACAAAGGACGAACAGGCGGAACTCGTACTTCTTCAATTCCACGAGCAATTTTTCCAGGTCGCGCAGCTTCTCTCCGGCTCGAATATCAATCACCAATGCTGCCCGTTCGACCTCTCCGCCGGCAACGTGGATCCCTTCGATGAACTTCGGGATCAGAGAAACCGGGAGGTTGTCGATGCAGAAGAATCCCATGTCCTCAAATGCCTTGAGCACGGTTCCCTTGCCGGACCCACTCATTCCGGTGACTACGACCAGATCTTGAAGGCTCATGAGGTATGCCCGATGTCAATTATTGCCTGTCGCGGGATGCAGCCTCGCCAGCAACTCCTTCGCGGGATGGTGACCTTGCTGACCCAGAAGGTGGATCCGGGCAGCCACCTCGATCAGAGTGGCAACATTTCTCCCGGGCGCCACAGGCATTTCGATCAGCGGAATCGAAACCCCAAGGAATTCTATGGAAGACCTTTCCAGGCCGAGACGGTCATACTCGGCGTCCTTTTCCCAGCGCTGCAACCGCACCGCAAAATCCAGGGTCTTGTTACGGCCCGTTGCCGAGATACCGAAGAGCTCCTTGATGTTTATAATGCCTAACCCGCGAAGCTCCATATGGTGCTCGAGGTTCGGCCCTCCTGCCCCCACGAGCCGATCCACACCGTGACGCATGATCTCGACACAATCGTCGCTCACCAATCGGTGCCCCTTCAGAACAAGCTCCAAGGCGCATTCGCTCTTTCCTATGCCAGATGGTCCCAGCAGCAGGACACCCAGTCCGAAAACGTCCAGGAGCACGCCGTGAATGGTCATCCTCGGTGCCAGACGGCCTTCAAGGTAATCGGTAATCCTCGCGATCGACACCGAGCTCTGGAACGATGTTCCGAGAACGGGAATTGACAGCTTCAGTAACCCTTCAGGCGGTTCGAGACCGCGCGTGATGACAATGCAGCAGATTCCAAGGCCGCTCAGGCCGTCGAGCGCCGCCTTCTTCGCGGCAGGTTTCAGGATCTGAAGGTAGTTAATTTCACTCCCGCCCAGAATCTGGACACGATGAGGGTGAATATACTCCGTAAAGCCGGCAAGGGCCAGGCCCAGCTTCTGGATTCGCGGAGAGCGAATCCAGTTGGCCATACCCTCGCCCGCTTGGAGCACTTGCAGGTGCAGACCCAAATTCGGGTCCTGAGCAAATTCCCAAACCGTGACCCCGGGTTGAGGATCGACCGTCGGTTCCGTCATCTGAAAAAATGCTTCGTGATTCTTCGCGTCTTCGTGGCGGATTGGGCGCAGCCTCTACCACCAAGACGCGAAGACACAAAGAGTCGCCTGGTTTTTGGTTGCGGCTGGGCTGCGCCGTGTGATTCGCGGCAAAGTTTTTCTGTCGCTAAGAGACTATGCCTGGATCAGACCCAGGGAACCATCCTTCCGGCGATACAGGACGTTCACCTCCCCGGAATCTACGTTTCGGAAGACCACGAAAGGATAATCGGACTGGCCGAGCTCCAGAACCGCCTCTTCCACGGCCATCGGCTTTCTGCGCGCCTCCTCCTCCTGGATACCGTCGCGCCGGCGCGACGAAGCCCTGCGGAGACCGGCGCCCGACTTTTCTGCCACAGATTTGGCTTTGGCGATATGCCTCTTGGTCTCGATGACCTTGTTTTTGTGCTTGAGCGCCTGCCGTTCCAGCTTCTCCAGAGCGCGGCTTATGGAAGAATACATGTCTTTGGTTTCGCCGCTCCCGGTAACGTCCAGCCGTTTCGATTTCAGAAGGACCTCGGCCGTATGCCGGTCCTTTTCGACGTCGAGAATGACGTGAAAATTGATCTCGTCCCCGAAGAGCTTGGAGAACTTTCGAAGCCTCTTGAGAACATACGTGCGTATGGCGGTTGTGACCAGGACATGCCTGCCAGTGATTTCCACGTTCATCGTAGATCCCCTTAAAACAGGTAGGCAATCTTTCTCTCGCGCGATCCGGGAACCTGCATCTGCTCCCGGTACTTTGCGACGGTGCGGCGGGTGATGAAAACGTTGTCTCGGCGCAGCAGTTGGGCGATCTGGCTATCCGAATAAGGTTTGGCCTTGTCTTCGCCGTCTATCAGCTTCCTGATCTTGAGCTTGATCTGGACCATGGACAGCTCTTCGCCGTCGGGACTCTCCACTCCCATGGTAAAGAACTTCCGAAGCTCCATCACCCCTTGGGGCGTGTCCACATACTTGTTCGTCACCACCCGGCTGATGGTAGAGCTGTGAACGCCAAGCTCGCTGGCCACGTCTTTTATCAGCATCGGACGCAGCGCCGACGGCCCTTGTTCCAGAAATTCCTTTTGGCGGCTGACAATACAGGCGCACACCTTGTAGATGGTCTGTTTGCGCTGGTTGACGCTTCTCAAAAGATCGACCGCAGAACGGAACTTTTCTCTGAGAAAACTCTTGGTCTCGCCGCTTACGCCGTTGCTCTTGAGAAGCTCCTTATACGAATTGTTCAGCCTCAAGTGCGGCATCCCCTCGTCGTTCAAAAGAATAACGAATTCGTCGTCCACTTTGGCAATCGTCACCTCGGGTTGGACGTAAGCGACCTTCTCCGGATTGTATTTCTGTCCCGGCGCTGGAACCAGATGCTTGACGATGTCTAAAGCCTGCAAAACTTCCTCGAAGGAACTACCCGTAAGGCTGGCGATCGCTTTGAACTTGTGTGTCTCCAATAACGGAAGATGTTCCTGAACAATCTTCCAGGCCAAAGTGTCACGCAGCCCCCTGTATTCCAACTGGATCGACAACGCCTCGCGCAGGTCCCGGGCGCCGACGCCAGGGGGGTCCAGCGCCTGCACGGCCTTTAAGGCCCTTTCGGCCTCTTCCATCGTGCACCCGGCGAGATCGCAAATTTCCTCCAGGCTCGCGCGCAGATATCCGTCTTGGTCGACATTCCCGAGGATCTCTTTTGCGATTTCCAAGGTGCGGGAGTCGATTTCAATGAGGCCAATCTGCCAGATCAGGTGATCATGAAGAGAGGACGGCCGCACGAGAAACGCCTCAAAAGAGGGTTTTTCGGAATCGTCATCCACCTCGCGGTTTCGATAGCCCGTATCGAGATACTCATCGAAAAAGTAGCGGAAGTCGATCTCGTCAAAGCTGTCCCTCTCCCCCTCCGGCAAGGTGTCTTGCTGTGCCGGGGCCTCTTCGACTCTCTCCTCCTGACCCAATTCTTTCGGGGTCTCTTGCTCCAGCACTTCCTCCAGGATCGGGTTCTCCATCAGCTCCTGGTTGAGCATCTCCTGAAGTTCCAGCTTGTTGAGTTGGAGGAGCTCAATTTTCTGAAGAAGCGAGGGGGTAAGCGCGAGTCTCTGACTGAGACGGATGTCTAGCGATTGTCGCAAGTGTTGTCTGCGGTTGGTCATGCACTTAATTCAGCCTGAAGTTTTCTCCGAGGTATACCTTCTTCACTTCCACATCGTTGCTCAGTTCCTCCGGAGAGCCGTCCCGCAGGATCCTGCCGTCGTTTATTATATAGGCATGATCGGTGATATTCAAAGCTTCCCTCACGTTGTGGTCGGTGACGAGAACACCGATCCGCCGCTCCTTTAACTGGCCAATCACGCGCTGGATATCCAGCACGGCCAGCGGGTCGATGCCGGCGAACGGCTCGTCCAAGAGTATGAATTTCGGCGTGAGAACGAGCGCCCGCGCAATCTCCAGCCGCCGGCGCTCTCCTCCCGACAGGGTGTAGGCTGGTTGTCTCCGAAGGTGCGCGATCCCGAACTCCTCCAGCAACTCAGTAACAATCTCGCCCTGCTCCCTGGAATTGAGGTCTAACGTTTCCGCGATTGTCTCGAGATTCTCTTCAACGGTGAGCTTTCGAAAAACGGAGGGTTCCTGCGGAAGGTAGCTGATCCCGGAGCGGGCCCTTTGATACATGGGCATGCTCGTGATTTCCGAGTCGTTGATCAAGACCTGACCGGTGTCAGGAGAGATGAGACCGACGATCATATAGAACGTCGTCGTCTTGCCTGCGCCGTTCGGGCCTAGCAGGCCCACAACGTCCCCCTGTCGGAGCGTGAGGCTGACCTCTTGCACTACCTTTCTGCCTCGGTAGGACTTGCACAGGTCCCGCACCCGCAACGTGCCTATTGCCATTAGAAATCATTGATTTGCAAGAGGTTACAGCCTCAAGTGTTTTCGAGCAGGATTCTATCATCGGTAGTGAAGAAAGTCAATCGACGGGCCGCGGACTTGCCCCGCCCGGGATCGCTAATCTGTGCCGGATTGCCGGTCACGACAAACTTTCCCGGCTGCAGGAAATAGTCGGCCATTTCCCCCTTTACTTCCCTGCCGGACTGGCGAACGAAGACCCTTCCGCGCGCCGCGGCCTTTTCAATCTGTCGCCCGGTGGAGTCGAGAACGGCATCCAAGCTGTCGGACGACAGCCGTGCATCCTCGCTGCTCAGGACGACGTTGTCGAGGTACTGGATCGAATTCTGCTCCTTGAAATAGCGGAGGCGCGCGCACTGGATCAGCACGCGCTTCGACGGGCGCGCGTCCCTGGCCTCCGGTTTTTCTGCCGATGCTCCTTCCTTCACCGCGGTCCTGTTTCCAGGAGCCCTGCTCTTGAGGATCACGTGACGCACCTCTCCTTCAGCCTCTACCCTCCCGCCACCGCTGTAAGTTTCCAGCACCTGAGACCGTAGCTGTCCCTCTTCTGTGAGCAGCAGGACATTACCTGAATAGCGAGCTCGGGTTTCGTCGGTCCAATATTGCATGGTCTGCGCTACGATCACAGCGGGAGAGGAAGACTCTGAAGAAGCTGCAAAGGGGCTGCCTCCAGTCGTCCCGCTCTGCCGGAGCACCGACCGCACATTCTTGTGGACTGTCAGCACCTTGTTCTTGCGGTCGTATTCCATCCAATCTCCCGTGGTCGAGCCGTTGTCATCCGTGATTTTCGGCGCCTCGCGAAGCACCAGAACCTCGGCCTCGGCAGTATATTCGCCTCTCCCCGCCGTAGCCTTTCGCGATCCGTCCTGATAGACGAAGCTTCCCCACTGTGTGAGATACTCCGCGGTTCCGTCCTGTGGACGGAAAGTTGCGCGCATGTTCGAACTGGCCGTACGAAACTCCTGCGCTGGAGTTTCAGAACCCGCATCCGCGGCGCTGTGATGGAACACCGAAACGTGCCCTTCTCCCTCGAAATCTTTGAGCTTGTTTTCCCGCGGATAGAAGCGAAATCGTACTTTGTCCGCTTCCAGGCGCCGGATCTCCGATTTCGCTGGGTCTGCGAGAGGGAACCCTGCCAGCACAACATCCCCCGAGGCGTATCCGTCTTCGAGATAATCGGCGCCGTTGGCGTAGTGCATGTCGAGGAAGTTGGCGGTCATCGTACGCCCCGGTTCCGCGCCGTCTGTCTCGGTCTTTTTGCGGGGTGGGGTCCTCCACTTCACGGCGCGCTCGGCCTGAAGCTCCTTCAATGCGCTCCGGTTGGCCACCGTTTGAAACGCAATCCGTATTTCTTCTGCCTTAAGCTCATCTCCTTCCGCCTCGCCCGCGCGGTTTGCCATTTCCGCACGGTCCCACACGCGCACGCGTTTCAGGGAGTCTGTCCCCGCGTCAAAATAGGCCTCGAGGTTGTCACCGGCGATTTGGGTTCGCTCTAAATTGCGCTTTAGATTAAACCGGACATTGTCCTGGCTCAGCACCTTTGTGGGCACTCCTTTGACAGGATCCAGTTCCAGAACGATACCGGACGCCCGGAGTTCCTGTTCCGAGTCCTCGGAGCACGAAAGGAAAGACGCCTGGCCCATCACGTCTATCCTTTGCAGCGCCCCGGTGTCCGGCAAGATGCCGAACTGAATTCGATCTCCTCTTAGCTCTCTGGATCGTGACGGATCCTTGGACACATAAGAGGCACTTCCCTGGCAGAGCAGTGATTTTATGTGCTTCTGATCGGCGCTGAAGGTGGCCTCGATGTTATTCCCGGCCAGGATGTCGCTCTCCGATTCGACCCGCGAGCCCCCTTGGAATCTCATGAACCGCTCATTTTGCGCGTAATACCCGCGCCGGGCTGTCACGCGAACCTTCTCTTCCTGCGTTGAACCATCCGGTTTATGCACCGCCCTCATCAGTATGAAGTCCAGCTCGCTGTAGAGCTCCAGCGTCTTGTTGGCGTGGTCGTAGCGCAGGCCTTGGGCGGTGCCGGACGCCTGGGGCGAGATCAATCGGAATCGATCGTTGGTATGCCCCACGTTGGATTGGAGATCGTAATTGAGAGACTCCGTGCGGATTTCCACGCCTTCTCCCATCTGTACCTGAACGTCCCCGGAAAAAAAGGCCTTCTGTGTCTCCTGGAGGCTTTTTGCGCGAACCTTGAACCGGACAACTCCATTCTGGTTGTCGGAATACTCGATACCTTCGGCAGAGCGGAGCAATTCGGCGCCCAGGATCTTGCCCGCCTGCATTACCACACGCGCCCGGCGCCAGCTCTGGGTGTAGTTGAGTGCGACCGCCACGAGCACCAGGGCAATGAGCGCGATAAGGGCTCTTCGGATGGTCTTCTTGATGTGCAAATCCGCTCCTGCCGTGGCACGGGCGTCTCGCCCGTCAATGACCGCCGCGTTTACGCTGCACTGGATGTCAGTATAGGAGCCGCCATGGTGGCAGTCAACGCGGGGAGGGGATTTGAAGCATCCGATGCGGTCACCGCATTGACCGCCCGACGCCTGCCACATTCTTGCAGCTTCTCGTTGCGGGGATATTCAAGAAGACTTCCCGGGCCGACCTATGCTATTTTTTTTACCGGCGGCGGAAGACGATGTTCTATTCCTTGGTTTTGACCTTATGCCACGCCGCTCTTGCTTCTCTTATTGCCTGCGTGGTGATGACTCCACCCCCGAGCAACCCCGCGATTATCAAAAGTAAGCGGTCTGGAGCTATTGGCCGCGCCGTGCTTTTAACTTGAGATTGCCATCGGGCAGGTTGGCAGTCTTGACGCCTAACGATGAGCAAGACGCGCAACATTGATTTGAAGACTGTCGAAGGGTTCGGCGATGAGTGGAGGCGCTTTGACCAAAAACCCATCGGCGACGAAGAACTGAACCGCCTGTTCCAAGAGTATTTCCGAATTTTCCCCTGGGATGAGTTGGGAACCGACGCCATCGGTTTTGATCTAGGCTGCGGCAGTGGTCGCTGGGCCCGCCTGGTTGCTCCCCGGGTCGGCCGGCTTCACTGCATCGACGCGAGCGAAGCGGCACTGTCGGTTGCGCGCAGCAACCTGCGAGTTGCACTGTGCCGCGGTCGACGCAATTCCGCTTAAGTCAGCAACTATGGATTTTGGTTACTCGCTCGGAGTACTGCATCACATTCCGGATACCTCTGCCGGTATTAAAGCCTGTGCGCACCTGCTGAAGCCGGGTGCGCCGTTTCTGGTGTATCTTTATTATGCTTTTGACAATCGAGCAGTTTGGTATCGGCTGATCTGGCGATTTAGTGATGTACTGCGGGTCATTATTGCACGCATGCCGACAGGTTTCCGATACGGGCTGAGTCAACTCATTGCCGGACTTGTCTATTATCCTCTGGCTCGGGGCGCTCTTCTTATGGAGAAGCTCGGAGTGGAAGTCTCGTCCATGCCCCTGTCGGTTTACAGAAACCGCGGCTTTTACGTAATGAGGACGGATGCCTTGGACCGATTCGGGACGCGGCTCGAGCACCGTTTTACGGCAGGTCAAATACGCCAAATGTTGACAGATGCCGGATTTGAAAAGATTCGCTTCAGCGATCGGCCACCGTACTGGTGTGCCGTCGGATTCAAGAGGTCTTGACGTTGTCCGACATCGCCTGCGTCGCGGCGCGTCGCATCTGTGCTCGCGCCAAAATGTGAATTTGTTTCTGTGCGAGCCCTAACTCCCGGCAGCGGCCTGGAGCACCGCCAGCAGGCGTGGCGCATGGGCGTCCAAAGAGTAACTTCTTTTAACGGTCTGTTGGCCTTCCGCGCCGAGTCGAGCACGTAATGCGGGATCTTTGATGAGTAAAGATAGCTTCTCCAGCCATTCCTGGGGCGTATTGGCGACAAATCCATTCACGCCATCCTGAATAATTTCCTTGTTTACACCGACTGGAGAGGCGACGCACGGGAGGCCCGCTGCCATGTATTGGATCGCTTTGAATCCCGACTTGCCGACCGACCACTGATCCTCGGTGACGGGATAGAGGCCTATGTCCAGACTTTGGAAATCGGCGATTTCGCGCTCCAGGCACCATGGCTCATTTTGCACGACAACTCCGTCGATCTGAATGTGCTCGTTGGCGCCCACGACTCTCAAGACAAAGTGATGCCGTCGGCTCAACTCGCGGAGGACCGGGATGATTGGTTTCAGGTACTGCGTAGTCGTGGGGCTTCCGATCCAGCCCAGGACGGGCAATGTGTCGGACATTCGATTCTCGACCCGGTACTGGCCGACGTCGACCACCGTAGGGATTATGGTCACATTCCGGTTGAAACGGAGGGCATAGTCGGCCAGCAGCCGGTTTCCCGCAATCACTTGGCGGCTCAGGCGGAGGTTTGCCTCGGTTTTGCGCGGGAACTTGAGAGATGACACGAGGCGCCCGTAAGTCGGGCTGATGTACGGCACGTAAATGGCGTCGTCGAAATCCAGCACGAGCGGCTTCTTCAAGACGCGGGTCAGAAACCACTCAATCACGGGGGGGCCGAACAGGGCTGCTTCGCGCTGTACCAGAACCAGGTCGCATTCGGGCCTTCCAATGTCGGCAAGCCTGCTGAGGGCTGCCAGTCCTAATTGTGCAGCTTTAACGACCACCCCGCCTTTAGTGTAGAACTTGCCGAACAAGTCTGGAGAGAGAAACGAGCGCAGCCGGCATTCAAATCCGTGGTCGGCGAGGTAACTGAAGAACTGCACACAGCGATAGCGCGTGGCGGCGGCTTCGACAGGGAATGTCGTCAGGCAAAGCACTTTCATGCCGGCGAGTATAGAAGACCGAGGCCGCTCACTCAAGTTACCGGCTATCTTGTTTGCGGCGAGAACCCTCAGGGATTTCTCTGGACCAGGTAATCCTCGAGGACGAGATAGTCTACTCCGGAATTGATGAAGGTCTTGAGGGCATCTTCCGGAGTGCACACGATCGGCTCCTGGATGTTGAACGACGTATTCAGCACGGCGGGAATTCCTGTAAGGCTCTTGAACTCGTTTACGAGGCTCCAGTAGC
>WNGD01000816.1_pt1 | contig 33942 bp, 29 predicted proteins | sample 5400671 | NCBI WGS metagenome assembly WNGD01 (sample SAMN13153369, study PRJNA577476) | soil metagenome | isolation source: 40 cm soil or saprolite under grassland replicate 2 | place: USA:California | collected 2016-06-15 | reverse complement strand
TCCCTTTATGGCCCGCTTCACCACTACACAGCTGGTCACACATCCAACAGTTTCCCGAACACACCTCCGACCAGCAACCCACCAGAACAAACCAGAACCACAGCATCAACATTCCTCCCTCATAGAACCGCTTGTTCTAATAAATCCTACAGAACCTAAGTTTCATCAAGATCAAAGAGTACCAAGTGATCTACCTCTAGTTTACCATAGAACAAAGAAAGTTGTCAAGTCTAGTAGTGCAAAGAGTACCAATATATGTTATAATTCCAAATGAGGGTAAGTTAACTAGATTAAGGAGAGTATCTCGTGGTCAAAAGAACAAATGCTCCCGCTGGCACATACTCAGCAGCAGAAGCAGCAAAAAGATTAGGACTACCTAAAACAACATTCCACAACTATGTAAGAGATGGAAGGATTAAAAAGGTAGTCCCACCAGGACAAACAGAAGGTTTCTACTCAAAAACAGAAGTAGAGAAGCTAGCCCAAGCTAGAGAACTGTTCATACTGCTCAATTCCACCGGACCTGTGACATTTGAGAGAGCAAGCTCAGAAAACGACATAAAAGGCATATATGACCTATGCATAGCAATATACGGGATAGGAGGCACACCAAGTTACGAAGAGCGACTAAAAATATGGCACAAAAACCCATATGTATACTATGTCGTTAAGCAAGAGAACATTGTTGTAGGATACATCAGCCTGATATGGTTCAAAAACGAAGCACTAAAACAACTCATGGGACCAACCCCCAAACAGTCAATCACAACCTCAGCAGGAACAGGAGTATACTCCATAACAGGAGCAGAAAATATCCTACCATTCGTACCAGGAGAACCAATAGACTCACTCTTTATCTCTTTAGGAGTACGGCCTGGAATGAGCAACACAGAGCAAAGAACCTATTCATTCAAACTAATCAGAGACACAGTAACCGTACTAGAAGAATTTGCAGAGCAAGGCATGCCAGTCAAAAAGCTCTATAGTACATCAGAAAGAACAGACGGAATCAGACTTGCTCAAAAACTAGGGATGAAAGAAATCAGGTACGAAGGCGACAACATCATTAGATTCGAGCTTGACCTAGAAGAAACCAACCACCCCTTACTAAAGGAGTACCAGAGAATAGTAAAAGAAAGAAACCAAAGAGTACCAAGTAAATAAACAAATCTACGAGTACTATATGCTTCATCAACCAAGAACTCATACAAAAACCTCTGCTGGTACCTATAACAAGGCCGGCAGAGGCACAAAAAAGAAAGAGAGAGTACTATAGGTTTAAGTAAACAGAAAGCACATAAAGACGCTCTAAGCCTAGACCAAAGCCCATACGGAATAACACGTTCTACCTCCATCATGCTCACTTCAGTATAAGCTCTATCAAAGGCGGCGTCAATGAGCCCCAGGGACAGAGGGATAGACAACATTTGCATTTCGCCGTGATTGTATTTATACTAATTGGCACTATTTCCATAGCAGAGAGTGCGCAGCAGTCCGTTTATATAATACAAGAAGCTGTGCGGTGGTCACTCTCTGATCATCTATTCTTTTTGAGGAGGCGCCTATGTTCTATCTGCTACTCATAATATTTATGCTAATGGGGGGAGTGTTGACAGTGATCACTATCGAGAATCTCATGACGCCTGTCCATCTTATGCTATTTACATGGCAGACGCCTGCTTTCCCTCTGGGCCTGGTGATACTTATCTTCTTTGTATTAGGAGCGCTACTATTGTATCTTGTGTCGGTAAGTTCTGCGCGGAGTGACAAACGCGAGTTGCAGGTGCTGCGCAAGCGTATAAACCAGTTGGAACAACAGGTGGAGCAAGGGCAGACGAATGCTTCTCTCTCCTATCCGATATCGCGACCAGCGGATACATCGATACTACAAATGCCTGGCATGTACAGGCCACCAGAAAATAGAGCTGGATAGAAATAGTATCTTAACTACGCAAGGTTTTCCTTAACAATCTACGCAAGACGCCCCAAAAACCCCTTGATCGCAAATTTGGGGCTTGCAGTTCTTTTTGCCTTTGTCTGGATATCGAGCTGTAGACGAAGTCAGCTTGACTGACTGTACTGCATTCTTGAGGAGAAGACGCCCCATGAACAATTTCTATATCTTCAGGCGAGCTTACTGTATCAACATTGCTCTCCGTCTGCTCCGTAACGACTGCGAGCTTCCTGGTTATCTTTGCCCTGTTAAGTGCAGGCATCTTCATTTCCGGCGAATTATCGCCCTCTTGTCTTTGTTCGCTCACAGGTCCGGCAAGAGCATCAGGCCCGGGTTCTGTAGCCTCGTCTGGAACGGGCGTTTCTGGTACTGACACTATCTCATCAGTGATAAGCATATGTTCTGCAGCGGTTGGAAGTTCGTCGTTAGTGGAGACAATTTCATCTTTCTTACACTGGTCACCTATGGCGGCCAGCTTCTCGGTCTCTTCACCTTCGCTCATCAGTTTTTGCAAGAGCTGTTCTTCGGTTGCCGCATCTAAATCTGCTGCCTGATTATCTATAAGGGTGGAGGACTCTGGCGCAACCCTGGCCCCATTCTCTATTCCATTCATTGAGGCGATCCAGTCGTATGCACCTTCCAGAGCATGCTCGCACCACTGGGTATAGTCGCCACCTATGACATCCAGTTCTTCACACTGCCGGAGTACTTGCATAGTATAGTCGAGCCAATCTTCGCCGCGTGCCAGCATTCTATCCAGCAGGTCTCTATCGTTGATACCTCTGGCCTGCATTTGTGCCAGGCTGGCAAGTGCAATAGCTGAGGGACGCACCTGTTGTAGCAGTTCATCGTTGTCGTGGATAGCTTGCTGTACAGATTCTATCTCTAGCTGGAGTATTTCTATACGCTGTTGTAATGACCAGAACTGGTAACTCTTGTAAAACTGCTCTACGTCTTGTGGGTCGAGTCGCTTAAAAACATTGTTTATGTGTTCAGGAAAATAAGAATGTTTGTCCTGCTCTATGTCGTATGTGCTGCTACCACTGTTCGTGTTCTCGCGTTCGCTCATTGCGCTGTATCCTCTCGTGGCTTCTGTTGATATGACGAAGTATGAGGAGGATTAGATGCATCTCTACCCCAGCGTTCTCGCCAGCGTTGAATCGAGTAATCTGTACGATCGTCTGGCGTTGCTTCTGGCTCAGCAGCTTTTATACTCGATTGCATAGGTTGCATTAACCTGGGGACATGAAGCCGTGGAGCAGTTGATGTATGTGTATCAATGAATGTGGTCATATCCTCTGGTAAGAGGGTAGCTTCGGGATGAGGATTCGCTTCTATCTCTGGCTCTTTGTTCGTGGACTGCGCTGTTTGCATTTGCATCTTCTGCGTATCAAGATTAGGTAAACGGCTCCAGGCGGATAGTGCGGGTGATATTGTCTCACCTGACTGTTCACTATCTGTTGTGGAAGTGAAGAATAATCCTGCGATGGGAGATAGCTCTGACGTATCTACAAACAGAGACTCGGCACTTTGTTGCATCGCGATAGCCTGTATGATTGGATTATCGGTGCATGAGGGCACATTCCCTGATAACGCAATTTGTTCCAGGAGCTGCTGCAACTCTTGTTCAAGGAGCTCTAATTGTGCTTGTAGTTGCTGATCAACTTCGCGGTGGTATAACCATTGCTGATACTGACCCATAAACCTTCCTGCGTATCGTTTTTGTGTTACGATAGTATAACATGTACTTTTTCATGACACAAGCAGAAACGCGACCGTATATTCTGGCAAAGATCAACCTGTCCCATCACGTTCGATCGCAGTATTATACGAGATACGTAGCAGGATACCAATAATGATATAATTTGCAAACAGTGAGCTACCGCCATAGCTCAAGAAGGGCAACGGGATACCAGTCAGGGGCATAAGCTTCATATTGCCCAGGCTAATAATCAGCGTCTGGATCGCGAAGATGGTGGTGAGTCCTGCCGCCAGCAACTGGTTGAAAGGATTAGTCGCTTCAATGGCTATGCGGTATCCTCGATAGACGATGAGCAGGTAGATGCCAATGATAGCAAAGAGTCCAGCCAGGCCAAGTTCTTCTCCCAGCCCTGTAAAAATCATGTCTGATTCTACAACCGGAACGAATGCGGGATGACCAAGACCCAATCCTGAACCGAGAATACCACCACTGGAGAGCGCAATCAATCCTTGTAAAACCTGGGCACCACCATTTTGTGCGAAATCTTGTTGGGCCGGTGTCCACTTTTGCCAATTGATAAAGTCAAAAGTTACGGTCGCAAAGCGTGCGCGTACATATCCAAAGAGGCTATAGCCAATGATTGCTAGCAAAGCGAAGAGTCCCAGGCTTACCAGAACATAGGAGATTTTGCCACTACCGAGATACATCATGGAGAGGAATAATCCATAGATGAGCAAGGCAAGACCAAGTTCACGTACCACCAGGAAGATGATGAGCGCGAGCCCCAGCATCAGAATGAGTGGCCCTAACTGGCGCAAAGGTGGCAGGCGTAACCTTCCCATACGCATGTAGCCCTGGGAGAAGATATCCCTGTTCTCGCTCAGGTAGCCAGCGAAAAAGATGATAATCGCAATCTTTAATAGTTCTGATGGTTGCAATTGAAAGGGACCAACACCCAGGATGTCGCGTGTGGGGGCATTTGTACGGATAGTCCTGATACCTGCAATCACGCTGGGCAATAAAGCCAGGAAGCCTACCACGATCCATGTATATTTGTATCTCTCAAGCCAGTTTGTACTACGCAATATGAAGACAGTTGCCAGACAAAGTGCCAGCCCTATCAACACCCATCCTAACTGTTTTGTGCCTAGCGTCTCCAGGCCCTTTAGTGGTACACCATCAGGCGATCGGACGATTGCCAGGTTAGGTCCCAGGCGCGTTGCCATCAGTACTCCAATACCACTCAGGAGTCCCGCCAGAGGCAACAAGAATTGGTCAGCTTTACGGAAGAAGATACTCATAACTATATTGGCGACAAGCAAAGCTCCGATAAGGCCAAGTACAGGCATTATATCCTGCAAGGTTGGTAAACTTTTTGGACTGAATGGTGCTTGTGGATTTGAGCCTGGACCGCCAACAAGTAATTGTGTCATCGCTATCAACAGGATGAGAAAGGGTAGGATCAGTAATCCCAGTTCTCGCAAGCGGTAGCGCGAACTTGTGCCAGGAGATTGACTTGCCATCTATCAAAACCTCTCTCGTAGGGGTGGGGCTTGCCCCCACCCGTGGGAAACACTCTGGATCAGTTCTTATTGCGTAAGCTTAAACTGGATGTAGCCGACGCGCACAATATCCCCAGCTTTAGCCGGTGTGGCCTCACGTGCAGGCTGGTTATTTACGTAGGTTCCGTTCACACTGCCTGCGTCCTGGACGTACCAGACGCCGTTGCGAAACCAGAGACGCGTATGCTCTGCGGACACGAAACTGTCGGGAATCTGAATGACATTGGTGGGTCCACGCCCGATATTGGTCTGCGTCTCAAGATCGAAGCGCGTTCCAGGGAGAAGACTACTTGGACCGCTGTCAACAACGACAAGATGACCGAGTACGCGCGGTGCCTTGACTGCACCTTCAGCATTGTTTGCTGCTGTTTTGCGTAGATCGCGTGTAATAGCTATAACCACCTGCATAAGGAAAAGGTAAAGCAGAACAACCAGCAAAAGTCTTAATATGAATAAAAACGAATCTATTTGTAATGGCATACTGCGGGAGTCTCACCTTCTCTCAAAGTTGAAATCGTAACTGCCAATAGTAAAACGATCACCATTGCGCAATACATGTTGTCGCATATGCGGTGTATTATTGATTGTGATGCCATTCGTGCTGCCAAGATCGAAGATGGCGAACTGTCCATCCGGTTGATACTTTATCTGGGCATGATAACGTGAGACACGCTTGTCCTCGACGATAATATCATTGCTGAGTTGGCGACCAATATTGATAATAGGTTTTTCTATACGGTAGATCTGCTGCCCTGCCTGTGGCAATTGGATAGTGAGCCACGCTTGCGGCATAGAAACCGCTGACGGCATACGAGGATTGCTGATGGCGCTGGCCATCGCTGGCATCGCACCCACATCAGGTGCTGCGGCGACATAGGGGAAGCTTCCTGAATGTTGTGCTGGATTATTGTCGATACCTGGCAACTGCTGTCCCGGTTGCAATTGTGACCGCAACTGTGCTAATTGTTCGGCGCTCAATGCCTGCGTGGCCATCCCACCTTCCGCGCCGCCTGCCTGGCGATCCGCCAGTTCTGTCTCGATGCGCAAGATTCCTGTGCGCAGCGAACTATCGCTGTGCAAGCGTATAATGGGCATCGTACGCAAGGTAAAGCGGCGCGCACGGGCAAATTCAACCAGGTGATTCTGCCAGTCGCGGATCAACATAGCCTGGCTGGGAGACAACTGCTGATGGTCCTTGATACTCAGATAGATATCATAGACATTCGGCGCGAGCCGACGGCCCTCGCTCTGTAACATTGTATTATCTTCCATAGCGCGTTCTAGCTTACGGGCTATCTCCACGGGCTCAAGCCGCGAGGGAAAGAGCCGTGCAAATGGACCCTCAACCATTCGTTGCATTAACGCCTCAAATTTTGTGAGTGGGTTCTGGCGAGCTTTCAATTGCTCACCCTCCTATCGCTAAAATCTGGCGTGCATGTTGTACATCAGTTGCGATCTGCATTTTTAATGCGTCAATTCCTGGGAAGCGTTGTTCGCTTCTCAGATACGCAATAAACTCTACGGTCAGCTTTTTGTCATAGAGGTCAAGATCAACATCAAACAAATGCACTTCCACCAGACGTTCTGTTCCATTAAACGTAGGACGCACCCCAATATTGGCTACACCATTATAGACGTTAGAATTGCTAACCGAGTCACTTCGCCTCCTGTCACTGCTACTATCCTGTATCTGTACACGTACAGCATAGACTCCATTTGCCGGGAGCAACTTGTGCGGATCAGGACGCAAATTAGCAGTCGGGAAACCCAACAACCGCCCACGCTGATCGCCATGACTGACTACCCCATTCATAAGTGCAGGATGCCCTAACAATTCGTTTGCTTCCGTAACATGTCCTTCATCTACTAATGTGCGGATACGAGTACTACTGATACGTATGTCCTCGGCCTCTTCCAACGAAATAGCTCGTACAACTACCCGGTGCTCCTGCCCATATTTTTCCAGGAACATCACATCCCCCATGCGTTTATGACCAAGACTAAAGTTTTCCCCCACAACCAGAGCTTTAATAGTAAAGCGTGCAAGCAGCGTATCCATAAAATCGCTGGCGCTCATCGCGGCGACGGCAGGCGTAAAATGGATGACAATGTTCCCTTGAACTCCGCCATATTCGTGCGCCAGGACCAGTTTCTCTTCAAGCGTCGTTAAGTAACGCACATAGATATCCGGTCGCACCACCATTAAGGTGTGCGGCGCAAATGTCACAAGAACAGGCTTACTCTGTAACGCCTGCGCTGTTTTACCAAGCTCATGCATTAAGCGCTGGTGTCCTTTATGGACACCATCGAAATTGCCAATCGTGATGGCGATAGGTTCGTTCGCTTCTAGTGTTGTTGTATATTCCATCTTGTATATAAAGTGCTCCCAGCGCTTTGCCAGGAGTACTCATTCCCTGACATTCTCTCGCTTATAGTACCACAAGTACTCAAGGAGTTACAATTGTGGACTTATCAAGCCCTGTGTGAATTGGCTCACATCTATAGTTAGTACCTACGCCATTCGCGCTAGCAATAATGATAGCCCTGGTCTGCTTCTCAAGGACATACCTGAGAAGTTTCAAGTACCTTTTTCGGTTGCCATATCTGTTGCGCAGCGTTCCAGGCAGCAATTGCCAGGAAATGACCATTGTTGTCATAAATACGGGCGAGATCAGCTACTGGTTGTGCCGGTAATTGATCGTAACGAAACGCATTGCCATGCAGTACGCGCTCAACTGTGCTCTCATCAAGGTAAATAGCTGGATACTGTTGTAGTGCGCGATCAGGTGGGAAGATATATTCGGCAACCGTTCCTCGTTCGTTGGCTTCTGCCAGTCGCTCAAGCGAAATACTTTCCGCCAGCGTAAACGGGCCGCTGCGTGTGCGTACCAGCCCGGTGAGATGAGCGCCATAACCCACTCGCTCACCCAGATCATATGCCAGCGAACGGATATAGGTGCCTTTGCTGCATACAATGTCCAGCGTGAGTACTGGTGGTTGCCAGCCAATAATCTGCAACTGGTCAATCTCAATTGGTCGTGCCTCAAGGCTAATCTCTTCGCCTGCTCGCATACGCTTATAAGCCGGTTGCCCCTGGATCTTGAGCGCGGAATAGAGTGGTGGCAACTGCATCTGTGCCCCGCGAAACTCCGGCAGAGCCTCTTCGATCTGTGCGAATGTGAGCGCACTTGTATCTGTGATACGCAGAATTGTTCCCTCGGCATCGTAGGTGTCGGTCACAACGCCAAAGCATATCTCAGCCCGGTAGGCCTTCCCACTCTCGCTCAGATACTCGGCGACACGTGTCCCCTGTCCGATGCAGATAGGCAACACACCGCTGGCAGCAGGGTCAAGTGTCCCCGCATGCCCGACGCGTTTCTGCTTCAGGAGCTTGCGTATCTTTGCTACTACATCGTGTGAGGTCATCCCGGTAGCCTTATTAATGTTTAGTATCCCATCCATGTTACCCCTATTTCTGTTAGCTTTCCAGGTTTTTAATCTCCTGCTCCAGTTCGGCTACAATCAGTGGAATCGCCTCACTCATCGGCATATTGAGCGTTGCTCCGGCTGCGCGTGCATGACCACCCCCGCCATAGCGCTGACAGATCTGCGCTGCATTATATGGTTCGGCAGTGCGTAAACTCAGGCGCGTCGTTTCTGGCTCTCCATAATTTTTGAAGAAGGCCGCAATCTTCACGCCTTCGATATCACGCAGCATGCCAGAAAAATTATCGTCCATATCGGGTGTCGCTCCCGAAGCTGCTAGCATCTCGTCGTTTGCATAGGACCAGATAAGCAGGCCACCGAAAGAGGTTTGTGCCTGGTTGATAACCAGGGAGCGAAAGCGTACCTGTGCCAGGGGATGAGCACGAAAGACAGGTCTGACGATCGTTTCTGGTATCGCGCCTGCTCGTAACAGGCTTGCACCAGCTTCCAGTGTGCGCGCTGTAGTGCTGGTGTATTGAAATGAGGCGGTGTCGGTGATGATACCTGTCAGGAGGCAGGTGGCTGCATCCCTGTTTAGTGGTAACTGTGCCTGCAACTGGAAGAGCACCAGCAGTTCGCCTGTGGCGGCGCTGATAGGATCGATGATATTGACCTGTCCACAGCCCTGACTGCTGACGTGATGGTCTATATTAAGAATGGTTGCGGAATCAAGAAAGGCGCGGTGTTGCTCGTAGAGCGCGCCGAAGCGGGGCAGTTCGCCTGCATCCAGGGCGATCACCAGATCAAAGTTCTCATCTGCCAGCGTGTTCTGGAGTGCCTCGATGCCTGGCAGAAACGAGAATGATCTGGGTGCCGGGTCCGCACACGCAATGACACAGGTTTTGCCCAACTGACACAGAATATGGGCAAAACCAAGTGCTGAACCAAGACAATCACCGTCGGGATGTTCGTGGGCGAGTAAGGCAATGCGCTGAGCAGGCTCGATGAGTGCCATTGCCTGTTGGAGCAGTATTGGATCTATCTGCTCGGAAAGTGCCGCGTTGGAAGTTGTTGTGCTCATTCGACCTCTGACGTTTGCGATTTTACGCGTTCTTCTTCCTCAATCTTATTAATCAGGGCGAGGATGCGTGCTCCCTCTTCTATCGATGTATCCAGTTTAAAGGTTATCTCTGGCATGTAGCGCAGGACAATACGGCCTGCTAGCTCGTGACGGAGATATCCGGCTGCATTTTTCAGCCCTTTCATTGATGCAACCTTTTCCTCCTCTGTCCCCATCACGCTCACGAAGACTTTCGCATGGCGCAGATCGCCACTCACTTCAACGTGCGTAATGCTGGCGAAACCGACACGTGGATCTTTGACGCGATTGCGCAGCAGATCACTCAGTTCTGCTGCGATTAGTTCGCCCAGTTTCTCTTGTCTGTGTTGATGTGGCATCTCTCTATCCCTTCAAGGCAATTTCGCCGTATCACCACACTGGCAGGGCGACCGCAAGAGTCGCCCCTACAATGACAACGGACAGCGCGGTTGAATCTGAATCAGATCTTTGTAGGGGCGACTCTTGCGGTCGCCCTGCCGCGCCATCACCAGGGAAGGTGCCTGACGATACGGCGAAACCTCGTTTATGCTCCAGGCTTCACTTTTTCTTGTGAGAATGCCTCGATAATATCACCAACTTCGAACTCGGTAAAGTCGTCGAGAACAATACCACACTCGTAACCAGTGGCTACCTCGCGTACATCGTCTTTACCACGACGTAGCGATCCGATCTTGCCCTCGTGTACCTTTTCGCCCTTGCGCAATACACGTGCCTGTGCAGAACGTGTGATCTTGCCATCAGTAATACGACAACCCGCGATAACGACGTTTTTACCGGCCTTGAAGATCTGAGCAACCTCGGCATGTCCTTCGACAACCTCGCGATAGGTTGGCTCCAGCATACCGACCAGAGCTGCCTGGATATCGTCGGTCAGCTTGTAGATGACATTATAATAGCGAATATCGACGCCCTCTTTTTGCGCTTCGCGCATTGCGGCTCCATCAGCTTTGACATTAAAGCCAATAACGATAGCCCCAGAGGCGGCTGCCAGATGTACATCGGTCTCGCTAATGTTGCCAATACCCTCGTGGATCAGCCGGACCTTCAAGTTGTCTTCACCGACTCTAGTCAGCGCACCCTTGATAGCTTCAGCAGAACCCTGTACATCGCATTTGAGTACGATGTTCAGCTCTTTGACCTTGCCCTCCTGCATTTGCATGTAGAGGGTGTCGAGGCTGACCTGCCCCAGCGGCATACTCTCGTTTTTGCGTTTCTCCGCTTCCTGTTGTGCACGCTGTTTGGCTGTACGCTCGTCTGGTGTGGCTTCCAGGCGATCTCCTGCCTGTGGAACTTCGGGTAAGCCAATGATACTGACTGGCGTGCTAGGCGGCGCTTTCTGTATACGTTTGCCGCGATCATTAAACATAGCCCGCACTTTGCCTGCTATAGCTCCGACTACGATATTGTCACCCATCTTTAAGGTGCCTTGCTGGACCAGGACGGTTGCTGTTGGTCCACTGTTCTTCTCCAGCGATGCCTCAACAATTACTCCGGTTGCCAGACGATTGGGATTGGCCCTGATGTCCTGTACCTCGGCTACAAGCAGAATGTAATCCAACAGGTCGTCGATACCTATTCCTTTGCGGGCGGAAACTGGCACACAGACGATATCGCCGCCGTATTCCTCGACCAGGAGGCCGATATCGGCCAATTGTTGTTTGACACGATCCGGGTTCGCATTCGCTTTGTCGATCTTGTTGAGTGCGATGATGATCGGTACTTTTGCCGCCTGTGCATGATCGATTGCTTCACGTGTCTGTGGCATGACGCCATCATCAGCTGCAATGACGATAATAGCGATATGCGTTACTTGAGCACCGCGTGCACGCATAGCGGTAAATGCCTCATGGCCCGGCGTATCCAGGAAGGTAATTTTCTTCCCATTGACTTCGACTTGATAAGCGCCGATGTGCTGCGTGATACCACCAGCTTCACCGGCAGCCACTTTGGTTTCGCGGATGGTGTCGAGCAGTGATGTTTTGCCATGATCGACGTGTCCCATAATGGTCACGACTGGCGGAATAACGACGGTGTTGTCCTGCTCACGGCTTGCTATCATTGCTTCGTTGGCCGAGGGTTGGCGTTCGCCTTGTATTGCAGGTGCAGTGGTAATTGCGCCTTGCGTTGGCTCAAAACCAAGATCCTGTGCTACCAGTGCGACTTTATCATAGTCGACGATCTGATTAATGTTAGCAAAGATGCCGTGTTTGATCAAGCCACGAATGGCCTCGTTGGGTGTGATACTTAACAATTCGGCCATGTCCTTCACCATAATCTGTGGTGGAATAGTGATAGGACCGGTTGGCTTCTCTTTGACGACTGGTGCGCGCCGTTCTTGTGTTCGTTGCGCTGATGTGCTGGAACGTCCACCCGGGCGTCCGCCACCATGTCCTTGCCCGCCAGGACGCCCACTTCCCTGACCTGGTCTGGGTGCCTGTCGCTGTTGTGTTCCCTGATATCCTCCCTGCTGCGGCCCACTGCCATTAGATGTTCCGGGACGTTGTGGATGCCGTGGAGATTGCTGTGTACCGACTCCTGCAGGACGATATCCTTGCACGGGTCGTCCCCCTTGTGTTGGTACGCCTGGGCGCTGGCCTTGTGAGGGGCCGCTGCGTGCTGATGGCGTGTATGGTTGTCCACCATTGCGCTGCTGAGGCGTTTGTGTAGGATTATTGCCAGAGCGTTGTCCCTGGTTCTGACCGCCAGATCGTTGTCCTTGATTCTGACCGCCAGATCTTGGCTGACCACCAGAGCGTTGTCCCTGCGCCGGGTTACCAGCACGTTGTCCCTGTGTTGCGTTATTAGCACGTTGAGGGGCTACCGTTGTTCCACCCTGTTGCGCAACTGGTTGCGTTGGAGCAGTAGCTGCGGGGGACGTTGTTGTGCCGTCGCTCTCGTTTTGTATGTGTGCTGATGCTGTCCCATGTGTATTTGGGGCTGTACGCCGCCGAGTCGCAGGTTTTGGATCGTGTTCCTGGCTGCCTGGTGGAGTGCTTTCTGGTTTTGAGCGGGCACTGGTTTTTGTTCTGGTACCTACCGGTTTGGCCTGCTCAGTGGCATCTGGGAATTCAGATGTGTCTCTCATGAAGAAGACTCCCTTCTATCAAATGATGCGCCACAAGTGGCGATGGAATCTCTCTTCACAGCCATAAAAAAGGTCTGTCGCCTTCCGTAATAGTGGAAAGGGGACAGACCCTCGTTGGTGCAGTGCCAGGCATGTTTCAGTCTGCGCTCTCTGGCGTAGTGGCTATGGTTTTTTATTTAATCATAGCTGATCGCTCCGCAAACATTCGCTTGCTACAACTGCCCTTTAGACGAGGGGCTGTGTCTCTATCAAGAGTAGAGATAAAATGACGCATTGTTTCAATCCTCATCCGACCCGAAGATTGGATGCCAGTATTGAATATTTCCTCTCCTTCCTATTGGGAGAGGGACAATCTACATTCTTACTCAGTATAGCGTACTCTACTGATACTTGCAATATTAACCTGTTTGCTTGAAAGCTGCATTTCACGCAGTTTTCACGCTCAAGGTCAGGTCTGATTTTCTGCTACTTTTTTGTTTCGGGCTGGCCGGGCTTTTGCTGCTGTCGTTACTGCTGGTTCGTCCTTCGGTAATGTAGCAATATAGGCGTCCAGGCCAGCTCGATCTTCCTCAGAAAGCGTAACCTCAAATTCCTGTTCGAGCTTGTGCTTCTTCATCGCGTTCTCCCAACAGGAAAGTTTGGCGCAGAGGTAAGCTCCGCGTCCTGACTTTTTGCCGGTTGCGTCGATTATCACATGCCCGTCTGGCGTGTGTACGACGCGTAAGAGTTCGCGCTTCGGTTTCGTTTCTCGACAGGAAACGCAGGTACGCAGTGGAACGTGCTTTTGTCGTTTTGGTTGCTTACTTGCTGCCTTTGCCATGCACGCTCCTCCTACTCTCTGTCATATCCATAAGATGAATTATTATGCCTACCGCCACGTCCTGAACGTCTTGAGCTATTGTCGTTACGCTCGTGTCGTCCACCCTGTGAGCGATCGTTGCGTTCACGTCGCGCATAGGTCGTGACCGGTTCTTTTACTTCATCCACGCGTTCGTCGTAATGTTCGCCCTCGACAGGTTTCGTCACATCGACGCGCCAACCCGTCAATTTTGCCGCGAGACGAGCGTTTTGCCCATCTTTCCCAATGGCAAGAGACAACTGCTTCTCGTGAACCGTCACAATCGCCGTATGATCGGATTCGCGCAGTTCTACCTTGAGCGGCTTTACCGGGCTGAGCGAGTTCGAGACGAAGGTCGCAGGATCGGGATTCCACTGAATAATATCGATTTTTTCATCATTCAGTTCGTGTACGATATTGTTGATGCGCGAACCACGCACACCAACACATGAACCAATCGGATCAAGACCCTCCTGGCGAGCAACGACGGCTACTTTTGAACGGCTACCCGGCTCGCGTGCAATGGCCTTAATCTCAATCGTTCCTTCGTAAATCTCTGGAACTTCCGACTCAAACAGGCGCCGTACAAGATCGCGATGTGTGCGCGAGACAAGAATTTGTAGCATACGTCCCTGCACACGCCGTACATCGTACACATAGACGCGTTGTCTCTGTCCGGCACGATAGCGCTCAGTTGCTACTTCCTCGCTCAGGGGCATGATGCCTTCTACTTTGTCAGCCTTGTCGAGATCAAAATCAAGCAACCAGCCACGTACGGGATCTTTGCGGGTAAGAGTGCCGAGGCGAATTTCGCCGATCCAGTTTTTGATCTGGTCGTAGAGATGCTCATGCTCAGCTTCACGAATACGCTGTAGAATGACCTGTTTGGCTGTCTGTGTCGGAATACGTGCGAAGATAGATGATGAATCGACATCTATAAACTGCCCAAGTGCAGCTTTCGGGATGAGACGCTGTGCCTCTGCCAGAGAAACCTCTTCAGTCGGATCTTTGACCTGGGCTACTACTCGTTTCGATGCCCATACGTGCACTTCGCCGTTTTTGTCAACTTCGATACGTACATTATCTCCACCGCCGAAGCTTTTACGATAAGCCGCAAGCAGGGCATTCGCTACGGTTTCCATTACCACTTCGCGGGGTAGTCCTTTTTCGGCAATTAGCTGTTGGATAGCAGTTTGAAATTCGCTCCTCATATGCCATGTCCTCCCGCTGGTGTCCAGTAGAAACTACATCAATTTGTTCGAGTGCAAAGAAAAAAAAGTCTCTGGCAAGCAGAAAAGTGGGTGAATGCCCACTTTTCTCAAAAAAGTTTCCTCAATTCTTAGGGTATTATATCACGTAGAAATTCTTTTGACTAGGGGGATGCAAGTATGGTTTCACCCAAAACAAGCATCTAAAAACCTCAAGAACATCATTATGGAACTACCTGATATAGAAAACATCCTATTGCCTGTCAATATTCCCGCATAAACACGATCTCGTTTGTCCCGTAGCGGCATGGCTTGCCTGTGCCGGGTGTGCATGGAGATACCTGATATTCGTGGAGCCACCCGGCACAGGCAAGCCATGCCGCTACGGGATGCGTCATCTTGGTCTCCCTAACATAAGCGTTATGATTGCTGGCAATATAAAGTAGAAGAAGACGAGCCATACTAATAGGAAGGCCAGAGTTCCAACAATTGAAATAACCCTGCGTCTTCTCTGTTCAATCGGACCTGCGAGCGCGGTCATCACAAGATAGATACCAGCTCCAATGATCAAAATAACGCTGAGGATAAACCAGACAATAGCTGGGAAGTGCATAGCAACAGCTTCTCTCTAAGCTTTTTTAGTTATTATAATCATCTATAAAATAGTACGTTGTTGGGCTAGAGAACGTTGCGTCGTTATTGTGACGCAAACGTTTCCGATCCTGGAAAGGGTAAAGAACACAGTCTGCCTCTGTCCGTTATTGATGGGTGCCCTTCAACTATATCACAGATGTAACACAAATTAGCAGATCAGTTATACATGTTAGAGACATCCCATGTCGCTCAACCCGCTTGCGGAATGACCCGAAGGTGCTATGCTCGATAAAGCAAGCAATAGAGCCTCATGCCGCCTCAAACGAGCATACGCTTGATGTGGTATACTCATTAATAGAGAAGGATAGAAGGCTTATGTAGGTTTTGGTGATCAGGAACAAAGGAGCAAAAAGATGGCTGTGTCTCATGTCACTGACGACGAACAGGCACTCATCGAGGCAATTCGTGAGCTTGCAGAGCGGCGTGTCGCACCACGCGCTGCCGAAATTGACCATTCGGGGGAATTCCCGTGGGATATGAAAGAATTACTCGCCCAGCAGGATATTCTGGCGCTGCCTTTTCCTGCCGACTATGGTGGCCTCGGGGCAAGTGAACTATCTATTGTAAGGGCGATTGAGGAACTCTCGCGCTGTTGTGCGACGACTGGCCTCTTACTGGCTGTGCAACAACTGGGGGCTACTCCCATCATTCTGGCAGGCAATGAAGAACAGAAGCGTACATACTTTCCTCGCCTGGCGAGCGGTGAATGGCTGGCTGCTTTCGGCCTGACCGAGGCTGGTTCAGGTTCAGATGCGGCGGCAATGACTACGGTTGCTGCACGCAAGGGCGATAAATACATCCTCAATGGTTCGAAGCGCTTCATTACAAATGGTGGTCTGGCGCAGGTGAATTCTGTTTTTGCCATGACGGACCCTGAGCAGGGGACACGTGGTATCAGCGCTTTTATCGTCGAGAAGGATTTTCCTGGCTTCTCCGTAGGACGTATCGAGGAGAAGATGGGCATCAAAGGTTCGCAGACCGCTGAATTGATCTTCACGGATTGTGAGGTGCCAGTTGAAAATCTCATCGGCAAAGAAGGTGATGGCTTCAAGATTGCGATGATGACGCTGGATCGCACACGTCCTGGTATCGGTGCTCAAGCCGTCGGTATCGCACAGGGAGCACTTGACCTGGCTGTTTCTTACGCGAAGCAGCGCATTCAGTTCAACAAGCCTATCGCGGAGAACCAGGGCATTCAATTTATGCTGGCAGATATGGCGACGAAGGTTGAGGCGGCGCGTCTGCTGGTCTACAATGTCGCTGAGATGATTGATCGTGGCGAGAAGCACTTCAGCAAATATTCCGCTATGGCGAAGACCTTTGCCTCGGATGCCGCAATGGCTGTCACAAGTGATGCTATTCAGGTTCTGGGTGGTTATGGATACATGAAGGAATACCCGGCTGAGCGTATGATGCGCGATGCGAAGATTACACAGATCTACGAGGGTACAAACCAGATCCAACGTCTGGTAATTGCACGTGCTCTGCTTACAGACGCATGATGCGTTGTCCTGAGAAGAATGGTCTGAAAAGAATATGGCACTCGGCGCAGGGTGCCATGTTTTACCAGTCCTACCAGGAATGGAGAGTGCTAATCTATGTCTTCTGTCTCATTTGATCCTATCGCTCATCTCTACGATGCTACCCGCGGCTATCCTGAGCACGTGGCACGGCAGATAGCGCTGGCTATCGAGCAGTCAGCGGAGGCCACTCCCAAAACCGCGTTTTTTGAGGTTGGCATTGGCACCGGGCGTATTGCCTTCCCTCTGGTCTCGTTGAGTCATACATATACTGGTATCGATATTTCGCAGAAAATGCTGGCGGAACTGCGGAAGAAACTTCTCTTAAATGACTGGCAGGAAGATACATGTCCCTGGGGTGCTTTGCTTGACGAAGATACAGCGTTTACTCCTCATGTACAACGCTTCTCTCATGCTGCGAAGCATGCCTCAATGCGCCTGGTCTTCTCCGATATGACGCAGCTCCCTTTCCATAATGCTTCCTTTGATGTTGTTATTGCCGTTCATGTATTTCATCTTGTCGCGCAATGGGCGCAGGCTGTACGCGAGGTGCGGCGCGTGCTGCGTCCTGGCGGCATACTCCTGCACTGCTGGGATGAAGATGCTAAGGTGGATGTACAGCTTATTGGGGAGCAATGGCGCAAATTTCTGCGCGAATTGGGTGAAGGGTCGAGTCGTCCTGGCGCTTCGCCCGAGGTCGTCTCCGATTGCTTGCGTGCACAGGGATTGCAGCCTCAGCTCCTCTATCCTTTTTCCTGGTATCTGATGGTGACGCCGCGGCAGGTCATTGGGAATATTACTCAGCGCTATTGGTCCGGTACCTGGTCGATACCCGATGCTATCTTCTCTGCCGCAACCGAGCGCCTGTGGCAATGGGCCGATGTCTATTACGAAAACGAGCTTGATATACCGCGCAGGCAGGAGCGTCGCTTCGTGATCAGCAGAACTGTGGTATAGCTCTAATATGGAACTCATCATTTTTGTTGGTTTGCAGGGTGCAGGAAAAAGTACGTTTTTTCGCACACATTTTGCCTCCACACACGATCTCGTGAGCAAAGATCTCATACGCAATAGCGGGCGTCCGGCGCGCAGACAGTACCTGCTTATCGAAGAAGCCCTGCAAGCCGGACATTCCGTCGTGGTCGATAATACGAATCCAACCGCTGCAGACCGCGCAAATCTTATTCAACTCGGGCGTCTCTATAAAGTTGAGATCATCGGCTATTATTTTGAAACCTCGGTGAGCCAGGCTCTTGCTCGTAACAGGCAACGCAGTGATAAAGAAAGAGTACCGGATATCGCCATTTTTGCGACGATAAAGAAACTTGTCCGCCCTACATGTAAAGAAGGCTTTGATAAGTTATTTTATGTATCAGCCAACGATGATGGAACATTTAATATAAGCTGTGCTCTTAAAGATGAAGACACTTGAGTTCTCTTTGATCTATCGAGGCGCTAACTGACCGGTTGCTGCGTTCCCCTTTGTGTTGTCAGGCCGGATCAATACCTTGTCGATGCGCCTGCCGTCCATATCGACAATCTCGAACACAAAATTGCCGATGGTCACCTTGTCGCCTACCTTTGGAATCCGTCCCATGTGAGCCAGAATCATACCGGCCAGCGTCCTATAGCTACTATCTGGCTCATCCTCCTGCTCCGGGAGATTGAGTTTCTCCATTACCTCTTCACGAGGAACCATCGCATCTACCAGCCAGCTCCCATCCTCACGCCTCACAAAAGCATTGGTTTCTGGCTGATCGTACTCATCCTGGATCTCGCCCACAAGTTCCTCAAGCACGTCCTCCAGCGTGACCAGTCCAACGACCTGGCTATACTCATCAATAACTATAGCCATATGCATACCCCGCTGCCGAAACGTCGTCAGCAGATCATCAACATGCTGGTATTCAGTCACAAAAAATGGTGGTCGTGCTAACTTTTTGAGATCGATGTTTTCATCTCCAGTATGTATGCGCAGCAGATCCTTGGCATACAACACTCCGATGATGTTATCGAGCGATTCTTCATATAATGGCAGGCGCGTATATCCTGAAGCCATAAATGTCTCAATCACTTCTTGTAGCGGGGTCCCTACCTCTACCGCCGTGATCTCTGTGCGCGGCTTCATCACGGCTCCGATAGTACGATCGGTAAAACGAAAGACGCGGCTAATAAATTCCTCTTCTTCTGTCTCGACGGTCCCGCCGACCGCTCCTTCGCGTGCCAGGTAGACGATATCCTCTTCGGTTACTGGAGTTTTAGTGGCGTTTCCCTGTCCTATCAGGTGCAGGACCGCATTGCTTGAGAAGCTCAGAAAGACAATCGCTGGCCGCAGGATAAGCGACAATTTTGTCATAAAGGGGGCTATTCGCGTCGCTAGACGCTCTGGTGATTGCAAGCCCAGGCGCTTAGGGACGAGTTCTCCTATCACTAGCGAGAAGTAAGTCACCAGCACAACTACGCAGACCAGCGCAAGCGTCTCGGCGTAAGGCTTGAGGAAAGAAACCTGTTCAAACAGGCTTGCTAACGGAGCGCTAAAGGTGGCACCACCAAAGGCAGCCGCAAGTGTATTAATCAGCGTAATGCCAACCTGTACTGTTGCCAGAAAGCGGTCTGGATTTTCTGCCAGTTCGAGCGCCTGTTTCGCACTCTTCTGTCCAGCGTCGATTTGCTGCTGTAAACGACTGTGCCGCGCTGAAACAATAGAGATCTCAGAGGCTGCGAAAAAACCATTCGCCAGGAATAAAAAAAACGTAATGGCGATCTCAAACCCAAGTAATGTAGACATGGTTAACACCTTATATTTCGTTAATATTCATCTTTGTACACGCCAGGATCTCTTAATGAGATACATTCTAGCACAAGGGTGTTCTATGTTACTTTTTGCGACTGTTTGGGATACTTATTAAACAAGATAGCTGGGGTCTGTTAAATGTGTGCTATAATCTTTTGCGACGTCATTGGTGTGATTGACAACTTCTCTGGGGTAGCTCGATCAAGGAAAGGTTGTGCTAGCGCATTGGCAAATAAGACAAGTACGGCAGAAAAGATTTTAGCGCAGGTAAAGGGTTTGCGCAACCATCTGCAACCTGACGAACAACCGCTCCTGGCGCTGCCCGCCATCTGGGATAATGGGCAAGAAAAGCGTAGTGCGCCTTGCGATGTAATCGTAACCAATCAGCGCTTGCTGGGTTATTACCTTGTGAGTTTTCCGCGCGAACGTCTCTTTTTAGATTCACTTACACTGGCAAGCATCCGCAACGTCTCCCTACGTGAAAAGAGTTACCAGCCGATCTTCCGCGAGTTGCTGGTCAGTGATGGTCAACGTAAGGTCTACATTCGCGCTCCCCGCCAGAAGATCGAACAGTTGTATGCAGAATTACGCTCTACAATTGAGACATATGCTCAAGCATCTGCGTCAAAGTTTGAGGATGAAACTGGGCGAGAAGAAACGGTGCAGCCTCCCACACCAGTCTTCGGTCGCCAGGAGATCCGTACCCAATTTGAGAGTTCCAACCTGGCTATCACCATCCTCTTCGTCGGTGGTATCATGCTGGAGGTTGGCGGCGTGTTGTTATGGGATACTGTGGGACAGACAATAGGTCTACCATTGTGTATCGCAGGCTTTGTAATGGTATTTGCTGCGATCGTGCAGAGACGACAACAACGGCGCTAAAACTTCGTGTTTGCCAGGCTATTCTATATATAGTGGCCATGGTACATTATCATGCCAGACCGCCTGGTGAGCTAGCACGGCAGACGCAGCGCTCCATGCCTGATAATGAGTTCCCATGGGATCGTGTGTCTGCCCGTGATGATATTCAGCGAACTCCCACTCACGTCCTTCTCTTCCCTGCATATTCGCAGCATTAAGCGTCGTTAACACGTGTCGCGCACGTTCCTTCTGTTTGCTATGTATCAGCCCCACAGCGTACAGACCCGTAATCATAGGCCACAGGCCGCCGTTGTGATACAGATAAGGCTGATTCTTTACCTTCTTATATAAATGGTTTGCTTCCAACGCAGCCCATTGCGGATCACCGGGATGGATGACAGGCCAGAAGGCTGGCAAAAGCGCACTCCCTATCTGAGGCTCCAGACCCTGCACATACTCTATTGTTTGCTGGCGCTGTTCGCTACTACCCAGATCAGTCAGCAGTGCCAGAGCATGAGCCAGGCCGTCAAAATAAGAAACGTAGCCGCTGGGCGAAAATGCAGGCAACCAGTACCGTTTTTCTTCACGCTGTACCTGGTCACGGTAGGCCGACAGATGATAAACAAGTGGATCATCGACAAGCGTTGCGCGCGGCCAGTAGTTGACCTCTAACATTTGCCGCAAGGTAGCCGCTTCCTGTTGCCATTCCTTGTTCCCAAATACCTGCCCGGCGCTACTCAACGCGATCTCGTAAAGTAGCAGGTCTGCCAGTACATAGCCCTGCTGCACGTACTCATCGGCCCAGTTGCCAGAAATAGGAGTGTAAATAAAACCTCTATCGTTATATTCCCAGCACTCGGCCAGGTTGAGTGCACGTTCTACACTCAGCCAGAAGCGCACTTTTTGCGAAGAACGTTTTGTATGATTAAGCAAGGCACAGACACCAATGATATACCAGAGTGTGGCATCCACACGCCCGGTCAGGTGACCATAGCTCACCTGCTGCCCATCGACCGTGATATTGCTGGGAATCTCGCCATGCTTGCCCTGGTATGCGGCAATATTGTTCAGTGTCGTATCGAAGCTCTTGACCAGATTCTTGTCATCGCTCGCTATTGCCGCCAGCCCCGTGATCACACCATCTCGCGTCCACACACGTGCGTAATTATCAACATCAACTGGGGAAGCAACAAAACCGGCTGGAGTGAGACAGCGATGCAGTAATGCCAGCGCTTGCTGATAAGCCTCTAAATCTGGCGCTTGTTCTCTATCCATCGTAAATCAACCTTTCGTCCCCGTAGAGGCACGCCTCGCGTGTGCCGGGTGGCTCCAGGAGATGCATAGCCCGGGAGACCACCCGGCACACGCGAGGCGTGCCTCTACGGGTTATGGATGGGCTTGTATAAATGTGTCGATCTCTTGAAGCTCCTCGTCATTCAATCTGAATTCAGCAGCTCCAACCACCCGGTCGAGCTGCTCAGGACGACGACCACCAATAATAGCAGCCGTTACAGACGGGTGGCGCAGCGTCCAGGCTATAGCAACCTCGCCAGGAGTCTTATCGTGCCGCTTACCGATATCATATAACAGCGTAACCAGGGCCATATTACGCGAGAGGCGCGGTTCACGGTATTCAGGATTCCTGGTACGCCAATCGCTCTCGGGCAGACTGAGAATACGCTCGGGCGTCATTGCCCCTGTAAGCAGGCCAGAGGCCATAGGAGAATAGACGATGACGCCGATATTGTGCTGCTGGCAGAAAGGCAGGATCTCATCCTCGACAGCGCGGTTGATAAGCGAGTAAGGTGGCTGCAGTGAACTGACGGGCGCGATAGCCTGTGCACGCCGCAACTGGCTCACATTGAAGTTGGAAACTCCAATATGGCGGACTTTTCCGGCAGCCTTCAGTTCGGCCATAGTGCGCCAGCCTTCTTCAACATCCTCGTCGGGCTGGGGCCAGTGGATCTGATAGAGATCAATCACATCCACCTGCAAGCGGCGCAGACTATCCTCAACCTCCTGCCGGATAGAATCAGCCTTGAGCACACTCTCTACTTTGCCATCTGGCGTTCCCTTACGCGAACATTTTGTGAAAATAAATGGTCGCTCCGAGCGTCCCTTGAGAGCACGACCAATGATCTCTTCAGCGTGCCCCAGTCCATAGACCGCAGCAGTATCGATCCAGTTAATGCCCAGGTCAATAGCTCTATGGATCGTCGCTATCGAATCATTATCGTCCTGTGGTCCCCAGGACGCGAACCAGCCAGTCCCACCAAGCGCCCACGTTCCCAGTCCAATCCTCGTAATATGTAGATCGGTATTGCCTAATTGTCTCGTTTGCATACTCGCTCCTTATATTTATTGTATGTTTCCTATTCTACACGATTCGTGTGTGGCAAACGATCCTTAACCATGACCCGTAGCGGCATGCCTTGCGTGTGCCGGGTGGCCTGCTATGCACTCTGGCCAACCACCCGGCACACGCAAGGCATGCCGCTACGGGGACGTTTGGGAAGCGTGATGCATTCGTTAGCCAGTTACATTGACACTCTCTTTTCTGCATAGGTACAATAGGATAGCTACAGAGAAACGACGTAGTTTCCCTATTCCTACGTCCTACCAATAAAGAAGGCGTATATATATGAAGATTTTTGTCTGCATAAAACAGGTACCAGATCCAAACACCACGGTCAGCAAGCTCGATCCGAACACAAAGCGCCTCGTGCGTAGTGGTGTTACGCTCGTGCTCGATCCTGGTGATGAAAGCACTATCTCGGCGGCGATCAAGCTGCGCGATACTATTGGCAATAGCGAAGTGGTCGCTGTGAGCATGGGGCCTGCGACCGCACAGGAAGGCATGCGCCGTGCCCTGGCTATGGGCGCAGATCGCGCGATTCTTGTGACTGATCCTGCCCTTGCTGGCTCTGACGCAATCGGTACGGCTCGCGTCCTGGCGGCTGTCCTGAAAAAGGAAGGGGCAGATCTTATTTTCTGCTCGACCGAGAGCACTGATGGCTATACAGGTATGGTTCCCGGCGGTATCGCGGAGTTCCTGGATCTGCCGCAGTTGACCTTTGCGCGTGAAATCAAGGTTGAAGGCTCTAAAGCCGTTATCAAACGTGTGATTCCCACAGGCTACAAGACCGTCGAAGCTCCTTTGCCCGCCGTGGTCACGATTGCCAGTGGCTCCTTCGAGGCGATCTATCCTACTATGAAGGGGATTATGGGTGCCAGGAAGAAGCCTTTCAGCCAGTTGAAACTGGCCGATCTGAGCATCGATGCTTCGCTGGTCGGTGAGGCGGGCGCACGCGAACGTGTCCTGACGATTGGATCGGCGGAGGCACGCGCGGCAGGCCAGGTAATCAAGGACGATGGCAGTGCTGCCGAACATATTGTGGAGTTCTTGCAGCGTTACCAGTTGCTCTAGTACAGAGGAGGATTATATGCCAAGGACTATCTGGGTACTGGTTGAGCTGGAAAACGGCAAGGCAGCTCGCTCATCATTAGAGGTGCTGGGCAAGGCGGCAAAGCTGGGTCGCGCCGAGGCAATTGTGCTTGGCGCAGCTGCAGCGGAAGTTGCACCTACCCTCGGAGAATACGGCGCGGAGAAGGTCTATGCCCATGCCGATGCTGTGTATGATAACTATCTAACCTTGCCCGCGGTAGATACATTGAGTGCCTTGCTGAAAGATCGCCATCCAGACGTGCTCTTGCTTGCTACTACCTATGATCTACGCGATATCGCAGCCCGTTTGAATGTGCGCAATAACCTGGGCCTTATCACCGATGCAACCGACCTGGCGTTTGAGGGCGATCAGCTCCAGGTAACAGTGCCATGGGGTGGTGAGACCGTCGTGACGGCAACGCATCCGCAGGCTGGAGGCATTGTACTGACCCGTCCTAAGGCGTTTGCTGTGGAGCGCTACGAGGGACGCCAGGCAGAGATTGAGCAGTTGAATGTTTCGCTCAGTGCTGCGTCACAAAGTATTAAAATTCTTGAAACAGTCGAAGTTGCCAGCGAGGGTCCGGCTCTGGAAGAAGCGACCGTGATCGTCAGTGGCGGACGTGGCCTGGGGAAGGCGGAAAACTTCCACCTGGTGGAGGATCTCGCTAAAGTACTGGGTGGCGCTCCCGGTGCCACACGTGCTATCGTTGATGCAGGCTGGTTGCCCTACAGCTACCAGGTTGGACAGACCGGCAAGACAGTCAAGCCAACACTGTACATTGCTGCTGGCATCAGTGGTGCCATTCAGCACATCTCGGGCATGAAAGGCTCCAGGTACATCGTAGCCATCAACAAAGACGAGCACGCTCCCATCTTCTCCATCGCGGATTATGGAGTCGTTGGTGATGTGCTCACTATTCTTCCTAAGCTCACTGAAGAAGTAAAGCGGCGTAAAGCGTAGGGTCGAGGTACCCTTACTGGGGCTACCTTCTCAATGTTGGCATACCGATCAGGTTGCAGGGCGACTGTAAGGGCTAATTTTTCGTAGGGGTGGGTCTTGCACCCACCCGCAAGCCCAGGGTGCTGGCAAGCCATCGTCTCTAGTTCGCGGGTGGGTGCAAGACCCACCCCTACGGTCATGTTTGAGAAGTCTGGTTTTGAGCCACCCTGCCGCCCGTCATTCTTCTAGACGGAGGTTCACTTATGGCACCCCCTGTCATTCATCCAATGGTGGGCTGGTTTGATACCACGCTCTTTATCGTGCTCTTCCTGGCAGCGCTGATCCTCTTTGGTCTGCGCGTGGGCAAGCTGGTTACGTTGCTGGTAAAAGCGCGCCGCGAGGATCGCACCGATCATATTGATGATCGCTTCGGCGAATTTTTCCTGACCGTGCTGGGTCAGCGTGGCGTTTTGCGCGATCCTATTCCTGGCATTGCCCACTTTTTTACCTTCTGGGGCTTTATTGTTATCCAATTCGGTCTTCTCAATCTTCTCCTGGGCGCATTCAATGCCACATTTCCTGTGATTGGCGATAATCGCGTATTTGCCAGCGTTCTGGATGCGTTTGTGGTCCTTGTGTTCTTTGCACTGATCGTTTTCGCCATTCGCCGTGGCATCGTGCGTCCCAAACAGCTCAGCAGCTTCTTGCATGGTCCCTGGGACGGTTTTATCATCCTGGGCCTGATTATGCTCGTTGTTCTCACGTTGGTGCTCGTCGAGAGTTTTGAGTATGCAGCGAGCGGTGGGCAGGCATGGTCACCCATCGGGTCAGTGATTGGTCCCTGGTTCAACGCAGCGGGCAGAGAGAATAGTCTTATTGCGTTCCGGGTTTTCTGGTGGCTGCATATTGGCGTGGTCCTGTTCTTCCTGATCTACCTGCCACGCTCCAAGCACCTGCACTTGATGGCGACGCCCTTCAACGTCTTCTTCCGCAGCTACAAACCTAAAGGCGAACTACCACTGCTGGAGAACATTGAAGAGCGCGACGATTACGGTGTCTCCAAAGTAGAGCAGTTCACCTGGAAGCAGTTGCTCGATGGTTACGCCTGTACCGAATGTGGACGCTGCAATACGGTCTGCCCGGCTACCAATACTGGCAAGCCGCTCTTCCCCAAGGAGATTATCCTGGGTGTCAAAGAAGCGCTCTTCGTCGGTAGCGCCGAGATCCTGGGCGAGAACTCCATTTACAATAAGCTGGCTGTAGCAGGCGTCAGGGCAGACAAGACCAGAGACGAAAAAGAGGCTCATCACGAACCTATGATCGGTGGTATTATTACCACGGATGCTCTCTGGTCCTGCACAACCTGTATGGCCTGTATGGAGATCTGCCCCGTTTCAATTGAGCATGTGCCGAAGATCGTCGATATGCGCCGCTCCCTCGTGATGGAAGAGAGCGAGTTCCCTACTGAGGTTACGTCGCTCTTCAATAACATTGAGCGTAACGGCAATCCATGGGAGATCAGCAACGACACACGCGCCGCGTGGGCCGCTGGCATGGATATCCCACTTATGGGCGAGAATCCCGATGCTGATGTTCTGTATTGGGTTGGTTGTATGGGCTCATTCGACCAGCGCAACAAGCAAGTCGCCACTTCGGTAGCGAAAATTCTGAAAGCGGCAAAGGTCAATTTCGCTATCCTGGGTCCCGAGGAGTCCTGCACAGGCGACCCTGCAAGGCGTATCGGTAACGAATACCTGTGGCAAATGCAGGCACAGCAGAATATCGAGACCCTGAACGGCTATGGTTTTAATATCGCCGAGCAGAGCAACGGACATGCTGCCCAGAATGGTCACTCGTCTGGTAATGGCACCACGGCAACCAGAAAGCGCACAATCATTACGGCGTGTCCGCACTGCTTCAATACTATCAAGAACGAGTATCCGCAACTCGGTGGCAACTACGAAGTCGTGCATCACACCGTCTTCATCGACAAACTGATGCAGGAAGAGAAGCTCAAGTTGCCCGAAGGCTTTGATGAGCGCAAACTCACCTATCACGATCCCTGCTACATTGGTCGCTACAACGATGTGTACGATGAGCCACGCCGCGTGCTGACCGTGCTCAATAGTAACGGCGTTACCGAAATGCGTCGTCACCGCAACAAAAGCTTCTGCTGTGGCGGTGGTGGTGGTCGCGCCTGGATGGAGGAGAAAATTGGCTCACGCGTCAACCAGAATCGCGTCAACGAAGCACTGGAAACGAAAGCCGAAGTCATGGCTGCTGCCTGCCCCTTCTGCATCACTATGTTCGAAGACGGCATCAAGGGCGTAGAAGCCGAGGACAAACTCAAGATCGAGGATATCTCCGAGATCATCGCCCGCGCGATCGATAAAAAATAAAACCTGTTTCAGGGTCTGTGTCTCTTGTGACAGTTCAGCTCTCTAAAGTAGAGACGCAGACCCTTTTCAATTGCCCCTTTGCTGATCAATCTCAGCATGTAATTCCTCAAGCTGATAATAATATCTGTATTAATCATATGGTACAGCAAATAACATATCTGTGCCAATGATTTGATACAGATGGTGTGACCTCATCTTGAGGCAATGGTAGCTTTACGTGAGTAAGGTGTGATGAGGGTGTATTACCTTCTAGTAGTAAGAGTACGTCTCTGCCGCATGATAGATCGAGTGAGTAATAAGAATGAGCATACAGTGGAGACAACGCTATCTCATTCATCCTATCTCATTCATAATAGGAGGAACATATGCCAACGAATAACCTTCACTTCAACATCTGCTCCTGGCTCTCGGGCGCGATTGCTATTCTGCTGCTTATTGTCACGCTAGGAGGTCTTTTTATCAATGGATTGTACAGAGATACCACCTGGATGCTGGTTCAAGCTCGTGGGCAAGACCTTGCAACGCTAGTAATCGGCGTGCCTCTGCTTATCGTTTCGCTGCTGATGACGATACGCGGCTCGGAGAAAGCACTGCTCGTCTGGCTCGGCTCTCTGACCTATATCCTCTATACATACATTACCTACGCCTTTGGCTCGGTCTTCAATGCCTTTTTCTTGTTCTATATTGCTCTCGTTTCACTTTCCCTCTTTACGCTGGTCACTGCTCTATTACATATCAATGTGTATGCTCTAAGCCATCACTTTGATGCAAAGGCACCAGTGAAAACCGTCAGTACCTTTTTGCTGACAGTAGCCATTCTGGTGTTCCTGGCCTGGATGAAGCAGATCATCCCATCTCTTTTCAGCGGGCAGTTGCCAGAAAGTATTGCACTGGCCAGAACTCCTTCCAACCCGATCTTTGTGCTTGATCTGGCTGTGTTGCTTCCAGCGTTTTGCCTGGCTGCAATCTGGCTCTGGCGTCGTCAGGCGTGGGGCTATGTGCTCAGCGGACTGCTTCTAGTAAAGGGATTGACACTCTCTCTGGCTATACTCTCAATGAGCTGGTTTATGTTCCAGTCTAATCAGCCGGGCGTGGACCCTGCGGTTGTGGCATTCTGGGTCGTGCTGGCTTTGAGCGGCCTGATGCTGACGGTGATCTACCTGTCTCACCTGCATGAGAAGGGCGAGAATATGACCGAGGTCGTTGTACAGTAATTACTCCGTAGCAACGCTTTGAGCGGAGGAACAGGCCATGCTTTGCGCTTGTGCCTCTGCTCGTCTTTATGATGGGATCTTTACTTCAAGCCAGTAACTCGAGAGCTAAAGCTAGCGGAAGCAGACGCACATGATATTTGATGAGTAACTCTCACATTGACACTCCTTGCTGCCATGACGTATAATCTTATTAGCACCCCTACCGGGGGGGTATGGAAATAGAATTGGTAAGTTGAAAGTCAGAAAACTGCTATGACGATAGATGCTCAACAATCTGCTAAGAATCCGTTGGAACAACAAACACAGGCACCAGTTACAGAGTGCAATACGTTGTTTGCCGTGGAAGGCATGACGTGTGCTTCCTGTGCTATGCGTATTGAGAAGGGTCTGAAGAAGCTGCCGGGTGTGAAAGATGCAAGCGTTAACCTGGCAACTGAGAAGGCAGATGTCGTCTATGATGCAACGCAGGTAGCTATTGAGCAGATGCTGCAAGAAGTAGATGCTCTTGGTTATAAGGCTTTACCTCTGAACACATCTACGATAACGCCTATCCTTACAAAACCAGAACCCGAACAGGCGGTAGAACCTGAAGGCTCCATCATCGTTCCTGCCGAAGCTGTCACTACTCAAGAAGAGGAGCGTAATCAACGCAAGCGAGATGAGATCACGCGCAAGCGCAATCTCCTTATTTTAGGAGTTGTGCTGGCACTGCCCGTTCTGATCCTCAGCATGTTTTTCATGGATGACTTCCCGGGCGAGAACTATCTCCTGCTGGCACTCACAACGCCGATCTGGGCTATCGTGGGATGGGATTTCCACCGCGTTGCCCTGAAATCGCTGCGTCATGGCAGTGCCAATATGGATACGCTTGTCTCATTGGGATCAACCGCCGCTTATCTGCTGAGCGTGGTGGCGACGTTCTTTCCCCGCCTGGTTGGCTCTATGACGTTCTATGATAGTGCTGCTCTGATCGTGACGCTGATCTTCCTGGGCAAGTACCTGGAAACTCGCGCGAAGGGGCAGACCAATGAGGCGATCAAGAAGTTGGCCGGATTGCAGCCACATATAGCTCATGCGGTGCGTGCAGGCAAAGAACTGGATCTGCCCATCGAACAGGTGCGCGCTGGTGATGAACTGGTCGTGCGTCCGGGCGAAAGAATTCCGGTTGATGGCCGCGTCCTTTCCGGAGCCTCCGCTGTGGATGAGTCGATGATTACAGGTGAAAGCATTCCGGTCGAAAAGGTGCAGGGCGATAGTGTCATTGGCGCGACGGTCAATCAGCGTGGTCTACTGCGTGTGCGGGCAACTAAGGTGGGAGCCGATACTATGCTCGCCAGCATTATCCGTCTGGTTGAGCAGGCTCAAGGATCGAAAGCTCCTGTTCAGCGTGTTGCCGATACGATCTCTGCTATCTTTGTCCCAATCGTGCTTGCTATCGCTCTACTGACTTTCATTGGCTGGACTATTGTGGGCTATGCCACTTCGGCAACTGCAAATATGGGCACGATGGCCGGGACTGCCAGCCCATGGCTGACTGCTGTGGTTGCGGCTGTGACCGTACTGGTCGTTGCCTGTCCCTGTGCATTAGGTCTGGCGACGCCGACTGCTATCATTGTCGGTACAGGCAAAGGCGCGGAACAGGGTATTCTGATCAAAGGTGGCGAGAGCCTTGAGCGCATCCAGGCCGTACGTGCGGTTCTGTTCGATAAAACAGGTACTATTACCAGGGGCAGACCCGAACTAACCGATGTAATTGCTCTCCCTGGCAGACTGCAAGACGACCTGTTGCGCCTGGCTGCCGGAGCCGAGTATGGTTCCGAGCATCCCCTGGCTACCGCTATCGTAGAAGGCGCAACAATGCGTGGTTTCTCCAGTGCAACTTCACCTGAACATTTCGAAGCTCTGGCTGGACGTGGCCTGCTGGCAACCGTCGAGAATCATAACGTACTGATAGGCAACCGCCGCTTGCTCGACGAACGCTCAATTTCCTATGCCGCCTTGCAACCTCAACTGGAGATGCTGGAGAATCAGGGCAAGACGGCTATGCTGGTGGCGCTTGATGGCGAAGCCGCTGGTTTGCTGGCAGTAGCCGATACGGTCAAAGTCGGCTCGACAGAGGCAATCAAAAAGTTACACGCGCAGGGCATGGAAGTATGGATGATCACGGGCGACAATCAGCGTACTGCTCAAGCAATTGCTGCCCAGGTAGGTATCCCTGCCGAGCATGTGTTGGCCGAGGTGTTGCCAGAAGATAAAGCCAATCAAGTGAAGCGCTTACAGAATCTTAGCCTGGTCGTAGCCTTTGCTGGCGATGGTATCAATGACGCGCCCGCCCTGGTACAGGCTGATGCAGGTATCGCCATGGGTACCGGAACAGATATCGCCATGGAGGCCGCCGATATCACGCTCGTCAAAGGCAACCTACGCAGCGTCGCAACGGCACTCGCACTCTCGCGCGCCACCATGCGTACTATCAAGCAGAACCTCTTCTGGGCATTCGGCTATAACGTCATCCTGATTCCAGTAGCCATACTCTCGCCGCTGATCCCCTTTCTCAAGGACCAGGCACCCATCTTCGCAGCCGCAGCAATGGCTCTCTCCTCCGTCTCAGTGGTCAGCAACTCCCTGCGTCTGCGCCGCTTCAGCCCGTAGTGGCATCCCTTGCGGGTGCCGGGTTCGCTCGCCCGGCCCGCGAGGGGTCAGATGGAGGGCTTGCGAGAATATGCAAATATTGTATAAAAAATGCCGAACGACCTTCGTAGTCATCCTGTACCACTGGTCGCCCTTTATGATGTCGAGCGCTTCCTGGCGCTGGTGTTGTAATCCTCCTGGAGATTGTCCAGCATGAAATATCTGCGTACGTCCGATCTGGCCAAAACCGTTGGCGTCCATCCCAATACCGTGCGTCGCTATGTGGATAGGGGCTTACTGCCTCCTGTCGAGCACAGCCCGTCCGGTTACCGCCGTTTCACCCAGCGCCACCTCGATTGCCTGCGCCTGGCTCGCCAGGTCTATTGCAACCAATATCCTGGCAAAGCTATCTATCAATCGGGAATTCGCATCATCCAGGCTACCGTCAGCGGCGACCTGGGAGGCGCGCTGGAGCTTGCCTACAGTCACCTGGCACTCGTGCAATCAGAGCGTGCCCAGGCCGACGTCGCCGCCGATCTGCTCGAGCGCTGGGCCTCTGGTGCGCCCGCCGACGCCACCATCCAGCGACTCCAGATTGGGCAGGTAGCTCACTTATTGGGCGTTACGATCGACATTTTGCGCAATTGGGACCGCAACGGGTTAATCGACGTCCCGCGCGATCCTTCCAACGGCTACCGGCGCTATGGGGCACAGGAAATCAGCCGTCTGCGCGTCATCCGTATGCTTTCCCGCTCCGGTTATAGCCTGTCCGCCATCCTGCGCATGCTTATCCAACTCGACCAGGGTGAAAAGACCGATCTGCGCCGCGCGCTCGACACCCCTCGCCCCGACGAAGACATTTACATAGCCTCCGACCGCTGGATCACAACTCTCACCGACCAGGAGCAACGCGCCCACACGATCATCGCCCTGGTTGAAGAAATCATCCAAAAACAGACCATTGGGAATTGCTGACCTTCCCATCCCACCGTGATCAAACCCTCCCTTTGCACACCAGGGTTATAGAATCAATATAGAGACGGCACATACTCCGTCTCCAATCTATCTACCCTGGAGGTCAGATGACTGCTCAAATCACTATTCGCGGCGCTCGGCTGCATAACCTGAAAAATGTCACCCTTACGATCCCCAAGAACCAGCTCGTCGTCCTGACTGGCCTGTCCGGTTCGGGCAAATCCACCCTCGGGTTCGACATCCTGAATAAAGAAGGCCAACGCCAATACCTGGAATCGCTCGGACTGGTTGCCTTTGGGCTGGCGAAACCCCCGGTCGACGCCATCACCGGGCTTTCCCCATCTATCAGCGTGGATCAACATCTCACCAATCACAGCCCGCGTTCCACGGTTGGCACTGCCACCGAAGTCTATACTTATCTGCGCGTGTTGTTTGCTCGCCTGGGACACCGCCCCTGCCTGACCTGTGGAAAAGATGTCCCGCCCTCCTTTGACCCTTCCAACGCGGAATGGGAGAGTGAATCCAGCGCGGACGACGATGCCACCGCTCCGGAAGAAACCTTTCCCTGCCCACATTGTGGTGCGCCAGTTCCAGAACTCGGCATGGCGCATTTTTCCTTTAATAAACCCGATGGGGCCTGTCCAACCTGCACTGGATTGGGCCGCGTCCATCAGGCCAACATCAAACTCCTGGTCGACGAGCAAAAGAGCATCCTGGATGGCGCCGTCTCCGGCTGGGACATCCATTACCTCAGCCGCTACACCCCCACTCTGGAGGCCGCCGCCACCCATTATGGGTTCGCATTCGATTTCTCGCTTCCGGTCAAAGACTATGCCCCGCCGCAGCGCGACCTGCTGTTCTTTGGCGTGGACAGCCCCCTCTTTCGCCGCCACTTCCCAAATATCGAGCCACCAATCACCGTCCGCCAGGGACGCTTCGAAGGCATCGCCACCAATCTCCTGCGCCGCTACGCTGAACATCTCCACGAACACCTCCACGAGGCCGATTACCGCGACAAGCTGGAAGAATTTCTGGTCACCCAAACCTGTCCCGACTGCGTCGGCACGCGCCTGCGTCCTGAAAGCCGGGTCGTGACCGTCAATGGGCAGACCATCATCGCTCTCTCGCGCCTGCCGCTCGGCGATCTCGGTGCCTGGCTGGGTGGTCTCCCCGCCGTTCTCAGCTCTGATGAAATGATCATCGCGGAACCTATCCTGGTCGATCTGAGCGAGAGCATCGCGCGGCTGGTCGAAGTTGGTGCCGGTTACCTGACCCTGGAACGCTCTTCGCCGACCCTCTCAGCCGGTGAGGCCCAGCGTCTGCGTCTGGCTTCTTTGCTCGGCTCGGGGTTGAGCGGTGTTCTTTACGTTTTCGACGAGCCGACCATCGGGCTGCACCATCGCGACACCCGCCGCCTGATCGACGTCTTGCGCCGCTTGCGCGATCTTGACAACACCGTCCTCGTCATCGAACACGACCTGGAAATGATCGCTGCCGCAGATTACGTGGTCGACTTCGGTCCAGGCGCAGGCAAGCACGGCGGGCAGGTGGTCGCTGCCGGTACACCGGCTGAAGTTGCAGGGCAGCCCGGGTCGCTCACTGGAGATTACCTGG
>WNGD01000815.1_pt1 | contig 33960 bp, 26 predicted proteins | sample 5400671 | NCBI WGS metagenome assembly WNGD01 (sample SAMN13153369, study PRJNA577476) | soil metagenome | isolation source: 40 cm soil or saprolite under grassland replicate 2 | place: USA:California | collected 2016-06-15 | reverse complement strand
GCGGCTGAGCAAAACGTCGCTCTAAATAACGTACAATCTCCGAGATGGGGAGTTGTCCTCGTCCACGCAAGCTTTTCGCATACGTACCGTGATGGATTAGCAATCCATTAATGCACTGGGACAATGTTTCTATGAGTCCAAGAAGGTGTTGTTCTGGCGCAAGATTTTGTCGCCGCTTAGCCAATTTGTGTTGACACATGATGATGATGTTTGAGAGGTCTTGCTGTAATTCGCCCTCTAATGCTGTATCAACGACCTCTATCAGGCGTAGTTCCAACAGACGATTCATAATACGAACAATACGCGCTTCAGGGATCATCAGTACCATTGCTATCGCTTGAAGTGGTACTTCACCATTAGCAAGACAGAGAACCTCGATATGCTCCTGGCTCAATCCCAAGCTGCGCACATCGTTACTTACTTCTGGTAACCAACGAGCAACACTCATGCGAGTTAATGATGTTTCATCCATTTCCTCCCATTCGTCGGCCTGGCGCAACGCCTCCAGCAGTACGCTGTCGATATCCAAGGGCTGCATTCGGCTTTCCATGGTGACCAATTGTCGATGGAAAGAGAAACGTCCATCTATCCAACGCAGAGCATGACTAATCGATTGGGTGACGGCAAATTCAAGACGACGCTGCATTTCTTCAGCACTCATCCAGGTGCGTTCAACTAACATCGTTAACGCAACCTGGAGATTACCTTGCGAAGCTTCACGCACAGCTTGAGCGCGAGGCGGATCGAGTTTATTGATCAGGCAAAGCATACCAAGTAAATCTGATTTGATATACCCCTCTTCATGCAAAGCCACAATTTGGCCCTTACGCAGGCTAATGGAAAGTGTTTCCGGCCCCGAGTGTACAAATAATGTACCGGTTTTCCCACTCAGCGCGAGCATTTTCAAGATAGATTGGAGACCTAGTGTTTGTAGATCCCCATCCATAATACGGTCTTGTGACTCCATTGTTCTTCTATTTCCTTTACCTTGCGGAAAAGCTTCCCTTGCCATTTCAGGAAGCCCGTGATCAGATTCACTCACACACTATAATGAACCCTGGATATACCCATTATCGCAGTGTACGACAAAGCAAGTTAGACTCGCATAAAAAACAGTCGAAAGTCATTAAGATTTTATTAAAGTTTCTACAATTTTGGGATAACTTACCCCGAAACATCGTTTGCCCCCGTTTCGATAATCGATTGTGCTTCACTTAAACTTTCAGCGATTACTTGCGGATGAAAAACATAACCCACTCCAGGCTCAGTCAGAATATACTTTGGCTGTGACGGTTTCTCTTCGATTTTAAGACGAAGTTGCCGCACATAGACCCGCAAGTAATCGGCCTCTTCACCGTACTCAGGCCCCCAAACCGCCCGTAGCAATGCACGATGAGTGAGTACCTTACCAGCATGCAACATCAACTGTTGTAACAATTCAAACTCGGTAGGAGTCAGTTTAACCTCTTGATTACCTGCACGCACTTGTCGTCGTAAAATATTCACATATAAATAACCATCTTCAGAAGTTAAGACCTCAGGTAGTTGAACATTTGCTCCCTCAGAAGCGTTTGCAGTCCGTCTTAAACACGCGCGCACGCGGGCTAGCAACTCCTCATTATTAAACGGTTTGGTCAAATAATCATCAGCTCCCTGGTCTAAAGCCTGCACTTTCTGCTTTTCATCAGTACGGGCTGATATGACAATGATCGGGACCTTTGTCCACTGACGCACCTGCTCACAAACACTCATACCATCGATCTCACCTGGCAGCCAGAGGTCAAGCAGAATCAGATCCGGTTGATGTTCATGCACAAGTTCTACAGCCTGCTCTCCATTCTCAGCAATCAGGACATCATAGCCATTCATGATGAGATTCCTGCGCAAAATTCGCTGTATCGGCGGTTCGTCATCAACAACAAGAATGCATTTTGCTTTTGTTTTCAAGAAACAAATCCTCCCTCATGAGGAAATAGGCAGCACAAAGGCAAAACATGCTCCTCCACTGGGGACAGGCTCTACCCAGATTCGGCCCTGGTGAGCTTCAATAATTCCTCGACAAATGGCCAACCCAAGCCCGCAACCCTGTGAATCTAAACTATAAAAGGCTTTGAAAATCCGCTCGTGCTCTCCTTCTGGCACCCCGCCTCCACGGTCAATAACACGCATACGTAAGAAGTGGAATGTATCTTCGGACGAAACGACTTCCTCATTTTGCCCACCGACAGTATCAATAGCGATAACAACCTCGGTATTCTCTGGACTATGGCGTACAGCGTTTTCGAGCAGATTATGCAAAACTTTTTTTAACTGTACGTAATCAACCTGAACCATTGGTAATTGCGGCTGAAAAATTGTCCTCACTGGATGGCTCGCTAGCAGCCGCTCATCACGAGCAACGGCGCTATGCACTATTTCGACAAGGTCACACCACTCTTTTTCGAGCACGAGTGCACCCATATCAATACGGGACATGTCTATGAAAGAATTGATAAGGGCATCTAGATGATCGGCCTCGACATCAATTTCTGTGAGTATTTCGTGGAGTATCTGTTCATCCCAGATAACACCGGGTTGTAGGAGTCCAGTTACCGCAGCTTTAATGGTCGTGAGTGGTGTACGTAAATCATGAGAAACAGTTGAGAGAAGTACTGACTTATTTTTTTCATCACGCACTTGCTCGGTAATATCCTGAATCTGTAAAGCATTGGCTAAAAGTTGCCCTTGTGGATCATAGAGAGCAAAGCGCATAAATTGATAATGTCGGTCTGAAGGGACGCTGTCCGGATGCATGCTTTGTGGATCAGAAAAACGGTTTCTTGGCGTCTTTGCAGTGCGTACACTCAGGGAAATTGGCTCTTTATCTCCAGTAACTTTAGTAACAATTTGAAAGTATTGGGGAGACTGTCTGATTAGAGGTTCAGCAGCGATGATACAACGCAATGTATTTGCCGGTGAGAAATCTATCTGAGCAATGTTTTGTTTGCGCTCAACTGAACCAACTTCGTTCGTATCGAGATCAGAGTAAGAAAATTCTTGTAAGTACACAAGTACTTCGTCCATATTGCGTATCCGTACCAACAAACCTATAAAAGCATCCAGCAGAGTCAATGAGGAGGTTTGAGGGACGAAACTCATTCCACAAAATACTTCGGCGGCGGGATTTACATAGATACATCTTCCCTGTGGGTCGGTAATAAACCAGGGAACGGTTACATCATGCATTATACGTTTATAGAGTTGAGTTATTGCCTGTGTATCGCTTGAAAGTGGTGCAAACACATTTCCTAATAGACCTGCGCGAGCCAGAGCAGATTCGGTCATTTGTACAAGCGTCGCAGTTCTCTCCTCCTGAAGCACAGGCACAATTGCCCCAGTGAAGTTGTCGACATCATCGACTTTCTGTTCATCCTGGATGGTGTGTAGTATACCCTGCAGGTCACGCTCACTAGATGTCAACATATAGTCACTGATAAAGTGTAGCAGGCTGCTAAAACTGACACCAAAAGTACGCTCAGATTCTTTCTGTATCGTTTTGAGTAATACCAGATCAGCTGATTCACTGGTACCAGTAGAACCGTTTTTTTGATGAGTTGCGTCTAGTCGTTCAATTGCTAGTTGAAAACGTCTGCGCTCCCGCGTAGCTCCTAATAACATATCATTATGAATAGCGACTGTTGCTTGACTGGCAAAGAGTGAAAGTATATCAAATTTGAGAGGAGTAAAGCCACCGGATTCAGGTGAGCAAAGCAAGAGTGTGCCATAGACCGTAGAACCTGTCATGAGTGGATAGCTGAGGATAGAGTGAATACCTAGTTGTGAAGCAAATAACTGACTCTCTGGAAAACGGCTGTCCTGGGAAATGTCATTTGAAACGCAATGCTGCCGATAGCGCAAAGAATAACCAATGATGGCTTGTTCGCTGAGAGCTATTTCACGCCTTACAATCTTTTTCAGAATCTCCATATCCAGTCCATATTGCGCCATCAACTTCAGGTTACCCCGACGTTGATCCAGTGTGATTATTGCAGAAGCAACATTCAAGGCCTTCGCAATACCAACCACGATCCGATTAAGAATCACGGAGAGGTCCATCTCTGAGGCGAGAGCGCTGGAAACATTCTTCAATTCCTCGCGTTGTCGATCTTGTATTTCTACACTACCATCTACCTGGGCACTCTTGATGGCTGCTGCCAGCACACGCGCAACAGCACTGATAAGACGTTGGAGCGTTTCATCGGCATATGCATTGATGTACGTACTACCAAGTTCGAGCGAACCAAGGACTTGATCTTCAACAAATAGGGGGGCGATTAACGTTGCATGCAGGTAAGGCTTGCCACTCAGAGCATCTCCACTTTGTGCAGGAGGACCATCTAACCCTTTAGGATATTTTTTAACTTCGATGGCAGTCGCATCGTGGATACCAGGTGAACTAGCAGCAAAATGTGGTTTGGTTGCTGTTCTGCTTTCATCTTCCTCGTTAAACCCTGTTTCATTTCGCCGCAAGCTATGCTCAACCATCGAGTCTTTGAAGGGATGCTGATGATAGTGCGCAACCCATGAATCTGCCACACGCGTACAGACTGCCACACGGACAGCCTCTTTGTCATGACGTAATAAAACGATGCCAAAAACATCAAAAGGGATTGCTGGCTCTAGTTCTGCAGCCAAACGAGCATAATCGGGTTTTGCTCCGCGTACACGGGAAACAATGCGTGCAACACGCTCAACAATAGAGGATTGTTCTTGTGTTGGCGCCTGTGTTCTGATCTCCATCTATGTTTCCTGCACTCTTCTTACAAATACCACCCACTATTCGACTATAGCCAACCAGACTGCAATCTCAAATACTATTTGCAGATGCTCATTAACACAACAATGCACAATTTGACATTGTAGCACATGTTGCACCACAATGTCATACAAATGAGATTACAAATACGAACATGGAGTCTTCTAAGTCTAAAGATACTTGAAGAGTATACCATATCTCCGCAAGTTAGATGAATGTAGCTCTCTCTGCTTATTAAGTATACTATCACAGGTGCTTTTTGCCCTGTTTTTTGAGTCAGTAGTACCAAAGTATGTCATCATCGAGCATAGCCAGTCAACTCAACATAACCTTCACCCTTAACACTATGTCCTGCGCTCTGCCCTTGAATACTCACCGCTCCTTCCCAATAACTGTTACCTGTAGATTGGAGTACTACAAGTTCCTGGTCTTTCAACTCAGGTAAGAGCATAAGTGAGACTTGCAATTGTGGGTCGCTTATTTCAAGCCTCCAACCTGAGGGATAATTCACTCCTGTTACCGGACTTCTCCAATGGTTGAGTACAGTTACTTTGAGCGTACTTGCGGGAAGCAGAAAATTTTCAGCTTGTGGTCCAACATAGGCAACGTAGCTTGTGATAGTCTTTCCAGAGGCATCCCGAATGAGATACAGCATCATCTCAGTGTTATTGCTAAGCTGAATGCTGAACCAATCCCATCCACTACCTCCAAGTGTAAGGAAGTCGCCCCACTGATGATCCATCCATGCCTCGCCAGTCACCTTTAGAGGTTGATCATGATCAACTAACAACCCTGATAGGGCCATGCGTGTACGTGAATAATAGTAGGAAAAACCAGCTAGCCCATAGGTAATTAATCCTTTTCCATTGTGCAACGTTGGAGGCTTAAGACCTTGTAGATCAAGACGCAGATTGTAATTAGCCATATGCGCAGCCAGGTGATCTAACCCGTTGACGCCTTTGATCAACCAGTCGTTTATATGGACATCTATACCACTTGTCGATGTGCCATCTGGTATCAGTGCATCTGGTTCAATTAGTCGACGTTGATCGAAATGGAACTCGCCTCGTGTAACATCACTAATGGCAAAGTGTGCAGCGTACACTGGAGGAAAATCACCTCGTAATATCTGAAAGAAGACCAGTTCGAAACCATAATGGCGCACCTGTCCACCTGGCATGACAGCATTCATATGGCCAGTATAGTACCACCATTCGGTCAGGTCGCGATGTGCAGCCTCATCCTGGGGAAAGTGTATGGGAGGTAGTGGTGTTACGGTAGGTGACAAATTCACCGTGGGTAATTGAGCTGAGGTTGAAACAATCCCTGGAAAGCCACAGGAGGAAAGCAGGAGAACTAAAGCGAGCAGGGTAAGCAGGGCGCGGGCAAACCTTTTCAGGGCGGGGGCAAGATGAGTAAGCAGGGCGCGGGCAAGCCCCGCCCCTACTATACTATGTCTGGCATTATATTTTTTATGTGAAAAGTAGATGATATTTCGTCTCAATGTAATATGCCCAAAACGTTTTTTCATTGTTTCCCTCCTATCTTTGTATCTTCCTCTGATGCTATATATAGCTCATCGTTTTTGCTCTGCTTCAAATCTTCAATACCAGTACCTTCTGCTAAAATTGGCGCGCGGTGCTGCACACCCACAAATGGGAGCCACCAGTTCCAATCGCCTAGCATGCGCATGGTAGCCGGTACAAGCAAGCCGCGTACTAATGTAGCATCGATCGCAACAGCCAATGCCATACCAATGCCAAGCGCTTTGACCAGGATTATATCAGCAGTAGCAAAACATGCGCTTACCACAATCACAATCAGCGCTGCACTGGTGATAATTCTGCCACTACGCTGTAAACCAAGAGCGACCGCCCTGGTATTATCACCAGTCTGCCAGTAGGCCTCCTGGATGCGCGAGAGCAAAAAGACTTCATAGTCCATCGAGAGGCCAAACAACGAACAGAATAAGAGGATAGGGCTGGATGCCTCGACGAATCCAAGTGGAGTAAAGCCGAGCGCTTGATGCATGAATCCGTTCTGGAAAATGACAACCAACGCGCCATAACTTGCTAGAATAGAGAGTGTGTTCATCAAGATGGCCTTTAGCGGCAATACCAGCGAACGGAAAAACAGGAGTAAAACAATATACGTGGTAATGGACACCAGAAGTATGGCTATAGGAAAGTCAGTGTAAAGTGACTGTACGTAGTCAATATTACCAGCGGTGCCACCATCAACCAATACCTTCATGCCATTGCCAGGAGCGGTATTGCGAATGGTCTGTACCAGTTCTTGCGAACGCTGATCAAGCATCCCATATTTGCTGATAACTGAGATCAGCGTGGTATCTCCTGCCACCGATGTTTTGAGAAACCCAGACAGATAGGGATCAGCTATCAGTTGGGGATGCGAATACAATAACTCATACTGGTCTAAAGTAAATCGCGGATCCGCGCTAACGATGCTATCAACTCTTGCAGTTCGAGGATCTGACTCGATACGGCGCACATAAACATAGAGATTGCGAATATTGTCTTGAGTTAGCACATCTCCATTCGTCTGTACTGCCAGGAGAATGGGAGTCGTCTCACGAGCATTGAAACGGCTGGCGAGTAGATCATATGTCGCGCGTGATGGAACATTGGCAGGGAGAATCGAGGCATCAGGCGCAGAGAAACGCACCTGTAAGAAAGGTAATCCCAACGCAATCAGGAAGAGCAGCACAGGTACGAATATACGGACAGGATATCGCATAACAAGTTGCGAGAGCCGGTACCAAAACCCATACTGAGGCTCGGTATTGGACAACCCACCAGGATTGGGCAAACTTCGTTTTCTTCTCCATAGACTTGGAAGACGCACAGGAAAGGTGTTTACCCTCATTCCAATAATGGCCAGGACAGCGGGTAACAAGGTAATCGCAGCAAAAACCGCCATCAAAACGACCAGCACCCCACCCATACCAACTGAACGTAACATATTGATGCGGAAAAATACGAGACCCAACAAGCCAATCGATACGGTGAGGCCAGAGAATGTAACAGCCCGTCCGGCAGTGGCAACTGTGATAGCAACCGCCTCCTCAATATTGCGTCCATGAGCCAGTTCCTCTCTAAAGCGACTCACTATAAATAGCGAGTAATCTACTCCAAGGCCCAAACCAAACAAGGTGGTAATATTCAGCACAAAGATAGAAAGGGGTGTGATTTGTCCAAGGCCAAAGATGAGCGCGAGTGAAGCAATAACAGCTCCTCCTCCTACAAGTGCAGGTAGAATAGCAGCAACTACTGAGCGAAACACAAGCAGAAGAGCTATGACAGCAAAGGGAAAAGCCAGCATTTCTGCACGCCGCAGGTCGCGCTCACTAACCGTTTGAATATCTTCGTAAAAGACCGGGCCTCCTCCTACACTGGTTTTTAAGTCGGGTACCGGCTGCAAGCGGCTCTCTAATTCGGGCAATAGTTTCGGTGCACTATCGGGATCAGGTTTGAGCAGGATGTTCACATATGCTGCACGACGGTCCAATGAGATCTGGCGTGGATTATCGGTAAAACTCACTATTCCAGAGACTTCCGACATCTCGCGCACGCCTGCAAGGGCAGTTTGTGTCTCCTGTATAAATTGCGGGCTATCGGCGGTGTAGTTTTGACTGGTAAAGATGACCTGTACAATTGTCAGGTTAAGATGCAGCTTTTGAACCAGGAGGTTTACAGCTCGTTCTGACTCTATATCAGGACTCACAAAACCCCCGGAATGTAATACCTCGCTTGCTCGCGGAGCAAATGGCAGCGATACGGCGATGGCAACCATCCAAAAGCCCACAATCAACCAGCGATAGCGGGTGGCTAACTTGCCTAGATGGTAGAACATAGAAGAACCTCTCCAAATACCTCTCGACGAGGGCCAATCAGTGTTGTATGATGAAGGCACCCTTTCTTTAGTTCAGGCAAACCCTACTAATACTAGTAGGTCGTTTCTCATATTGTGTCAAGGTGTAGCACATAAACTTGAAAGGTGCTTTGCTTATACCTGCCTGGAATGGAACCATTGTAGCCACTCTCACGCAGTGCTCCTGCTGCCCCTTAGAAGCAGTAGATAAACGTCCTTGAAAAGGAGTCTTTCGATGGCAAAACAAACATCAGCCAGACACGAGGCCAAAGCCCAGACAGGCAATACGCCCATCAAAGTCATCACCGTCAATCGCCAGGCATATCATGACTACTTTGTCGAGCGCACAATCGAGGCTGGCATTTCATTAGTAGGTACCGAAATAAAATCTATTCGTGAGGGCAAGGTAAACCTGCGTGGAGCTTACGCAATAGCTCGTAACGGGGAACTGTGGCTGGAGAATGCGCATATTGCCGTTTATGAACATGGCAATCGCTATAATCACGACCCGATGCGCAATCGCAAGTTGCTACTTCACCGGCGTGAGATTGAGCAGCTTCAAGCTAAAGTCGCTACGAAAGGTCTAACGCTCATCCCGCTCAAGCTCTATCTTAAAGGGGGAAGAGCTAAGATTGAATTAGGCCTGTGTCGAGGCAAAAAGCTGTATGATAAGCGCGAGGCCATTGCCGAGAGAGATGTGAAGCGCGAGATGGAACGTGTTATTCGTAAGGGGTAGTATGTTGACGACTCATGTTAACCCATCGCTGTAATTTCCGATTCAAGTTGTACCGATTCTGACTGAGCGCCATCATGGACCTCAGCCTTATAAGAATACTGCTCAGCTTTTCCTCCAGGCAACAGAAACATAAACGCTAAACCAGTGAGAGCACAGACAAACATCAGAGCAAAGACCCAGAAGAGACTCTGTGCCAGGGCAACCTGTAACTGCCTCAACAAATCGAAAGGCAATATGCTATGAACATCTGGTGTAAGCAGTACATTTGATGGAGCAATGTCCTTAGGCAATCGCGCCAGAACATCGGTATATCGAGCAAAAATTGGTACAAAGTGGAGCGCCATTTGCGTATTGAGAATCGTTCCCATTATAGCAACACCAATCGTGCCACTTATAGTACGAAAGAATTGTGTTGAAGCGGTCGCTACGCCACGCAGATTCCAGGGAACAACGTTTTGCACGGCTAAGATGAACGAAGTACTCATGAAGCCCAATCCTGTACCAAGTACAGCCATCGCAGCTATAATGAATGGGAAACCTGTGTCCATTTGAAAAAACATCACCATTGCCATTCCAAGAGTTGCGAGAGAAGCACCCAGAACAGCAGTAAAACGATACCCAAAGCGCAGGATTACTTTACCGCTCAGGGTGGATGAAATCGGCCAGGCTATTAATAATGGCCCAAGCGTAATTCCGGCGCTGGTAGCTGTACCGCCCTTAACACCCTGCACAAAAAGCGGAGCATAGGATGTGATACCAAACATCAGCACCCCCAGAATAACACCGCCAATGCTTGAAATGGCAATAATACGATTCTTAAACAATGTCAATGGTAAAATCGGCTCTTGCACGCGTCGCTCCTGGTAGAAAAAGAGGACGAGAAACGCAGCAGCAAGCGCAAACAAAGCGATACTTTGTAGCGAACTCCAGGCCCAAGAAGTTCCTCCCTGAAGGAGTGCAAACAGGAGCGCTACAATTCCACCTGTAAGTGTTAACGTGCCAATGTAATCTAAAGATAGTTTCTTGTGTTCAATCTTCTCTTTGAAAGCAATGATGAGCAGGAAAGCTGAGAGCAGGCCAAAGGGGATATTGATATAAAAGACCCACCGCCAGGAGAAATGGTCAACAATCAACCCACCAAGCGCGGGGCCTACAATACTAGATGCGGCCCAGACACCGCTAAAAAGCCCTTGCACCCTGGCTCGTTCTTCCAGAGCAAAAATGTCACCGATAATTGTGAGCACGATCGGTAGAACCGCACCTGCTCCTAGCCCCTGGATAGCGCGAAAGACAATCAACTGCTCCATTGATTGAGAAGCGCCCGAAGCAATAGAGCCGGTGAGAAATAATGCAGTACCAAAAAGAAAGACTGGCTTACGCCCGAAGAGGTCGGCAAGCTTACCATAGATAGGAACAGTAGTTGTGGAGGTTAGCAAATAAGCTGAAAAGACCCATGAGTAAAGCGTGATGCCACCTAGCTTGCCAACGATGCTTGGCATCGCTGTGCCCACGATTGTAGTATCGAGGGAAGCCAGTGACATGCCAAGCATAAGCGCGATTGTAACAGTGATCTTAGCCTTTCTGGTCATATCTGCTTTCGCTAAAACTAAGGAGTTATGGAATATAGAAGTATAAACACACTGTGAAGGTGCTTTTATTCCATATATCCATTTCGTCTCTCTAACCGAAACAGCACCAGCAACGAAGTGAGCGCAACAAACCCCAGCAATGCTGTCAGGTAGATCAGACCATCAAAGCCCCAGACCTGCGCAAATACTGCACCCATTCCACCGCCTAACAATTGACCCAATCCAAGAAAAACGGAGTAGAGGCCCATCAATAAGCCGCGATCTTTAGCGGCGTCCTCCGAGATATCGGCAAGGTAGGCCAGGGCAGCGGGAGCAAAACTGCTTTCCGCAAAGACACCTACCAGCAGTAATATAATCCATAGAACTAATAATAGCGGACTACCTGTACCGAAATGATTGATACCTGCCAGGGCGATACAACACAGGTAGACACCAGTTATGGAGGACAGCATCAGTAGTAAACGAGGCGCTCGATTGAGAAAAAACGCCCAGAAGAGCAAACAAAGTCCAAAGAACAGCACGTAAGCACCCAGAACAAGGCTTAAACGCCCCCCACCTCCATGAGTGCTAAAGATGCCCATCAATGACTGGTTTGGATCATGCCTGGTCGAAGAGAGTATGAACGTGAGTTGTGAGCTAAGCCAGATACCTACAAGTGCGCTAATGCTGATCCATGCTGGTATGAAGATAAACAGGCGTGGAGTTCGTAAAACCCGCCAATAGCGGCTGGCCGTCGCTCTTAGCTTACTGGATTCAATCACCTGCTTCACTTTGGGGATCAGGAACATACAGACAGCTACGATTAGATAACCAATTGCGAGTAAGCCATAGGCTTGCCTGCCAAAACGATCCCAGGCGAACCCACCTAGCACGACACCAACAGCGAGGCCACCACTCGTAGCGAGTTCATAAAAGCTCATGACCCGCATGCGTAGTGCCCTACTCTCTGCTGTGTAATCGGCAAGGTATCCAAGCACGGTTGGCACCTGCATAGCCGTAGATATGCCAGCCAGAACCTGCAAACTTAGTACGTATGGCAAAGGGTTTAGGGCCGGAGTAAAGATGAGAAGAACGACGTGAGCAAAGCCAATGAGAGGACCAAGCGTCAAGAAAATGCGCCGACCCGTACGATCGCTGATCGCCCCCATGACGGGAGCCAGGGCGAGTTCTACAATAAAAAACGTCACAGCGATCATCCCAACATGAATATTTGATATAGGAAGGCCTTGCTGTGATTGTGATGATAGTTGTGCGAGAAGGCGACCAAGTATGATAGGCCCCGCGCCACCATTTACTCGCAATATAAAGGTGCCAATGAGAAGTGGCGCAACTGAGCGCCGAGGTCTATTAGTATTTTTCTCTATCTGAATCTGACTTTTCCACGGTGATAAAAGCAAGATAGTCCTTCCGTTGACTACGCAGAGTTAGCAATGCGATACTACACCCCAAAAGTAGCAGGATAACAGCTACTATAAGTAATAACAGCAACATTGGTCGCATTCCCCCATTGTCAGTTGTACTCAATGCCGATAGCCCCAGGACAAATAACATACTTTATCCTCTCTGCACTGCTTTGCGCAATATTATTTGTGATGCCTTTACATATCACACCCATGTTATCATGACGGTACGGGAAAGTGAAAGGTAACCAGAATAAGAAAGTACTGTTGCAGATGGGCCAGGATTTTTCGCAAACCCTGGCCCATTTCATGCTTTCCAGATTGAACTTGAGAAGGTAACTTCCTGCTTTAGCTTAAAGCAATAAGTACCTGCCGTTCATCATCCAGTTCGTCATTTGCACCCAGGCACAGTAGCTCACCTGCACGCAGTTCCTTCTCATAGACATCATACTCGCGGATAATATATATCGCATCCAGATCATAGAACTGGGTTGCAGCAACCAGATGCTGCGAATCAACATCCAGATCGGCCTTGTCACTATATCGCGAGGTCTTTTCGATTGAGTCGTTTGGCCCAACAGCGATGCGCCAGAACTTGCGTACCGGTATATACCCCTCGCGTTCAAAGAGGCGTTTCGCCTGTTCGTTGACGCTACTAACTGTGCCACACAGGGTGACACGAGTACCTGGACGCGCATTACGCACATGCTGACGCGCTCGCTCCTCCACCAACCTGAGCAGGAGCGTCCCGATACCGCGACTGCGATACTCTGGATGCACACACACGAATGTGGAAATCTGCTCATAGTCTCTATGCCACACACACGCAAATCCAACAAGTTGTCCCTTATTTGTGACTATGACCCAGGCATCTTGCGCCAGGTTGAAACCAGACTGATGCCAGTTAGAGGCCAGATCCTCCATCGTGTTATCCGCTATACCATACTCAGCGATATCACATGCTGTGACTAGTTCTGTGACGGCTACCAGGTCTTCCACCTTGGGAGCACGCGCCATCAGGTTCTTTAATAGGACAGCCATAGTCAGTTTCTCCGTTCTTCGGTCTATCCTGAGAAGGAGCGGGATGATTTCCGATTATACTCCTTGCATTCAGTTGAGAAAGATGCGGCTGCATCTTTCTAGCTGCGAGAGCAGCGTTTCTGAATGTATTCGAATATTATTAGATCGGGATAGCTTGCGTGCTCAGTTCTATACCCGCACGCAACTCCTTCTCATAGGAGATGTATATTCTCGCAACATGCATACCTGCTCGCTCATAGAGCCGTGTTGCGCCAGTTAAATTCTGTGAATCGACACCCAATCCAACGTTATATTTGCCTCGCCGGTAGAACTCACCAAAAGAATGTAGTAAGAGTGCCATTCCCAATCCCTTACGTCTCCATGGACGCCTTACCGCCAATGTATCCACCCACCCATCATCCATCTGGTATGTACACAACGATGCTCCGGCAATCTCGTCACCTTCAAATGCCAGAAACCAGAGCGAGGGATCAAAGTTCTCTCGTTCAATCGTCCAGTGCTTCCACTCGTCAAAGTTACCCTCCATATGTCCCCAGTGATCCTGAAAAGCCTCGTCGACCGCATGGAAGACAATACGATCATCCCGTCCTGGCATGAATGTACGCACGGCAACTTGCTCAGGCCACTTTGGAGCAAATGGAGACTCTGACATTTCGATCTCCATACGCCAGTGACGACGTACTTCTTTGAAACCAGCTCGCTCAAAGCTTCGCTGCCCGGCATCATTCTGATTACTAGTCCAGCTATTCAGGGTCACTCGCACACCCGGTTTCGCCAGAGGCATCTGTCTCTGTGCCCAGTCTTCAGCCAGTTGGAGCAAGTATTCCTCGACACCTTGACCAGCATATTCAGGAAGCACACGCACGAGGGTGTAGATGCGAATATGCTGTCTGTGTTCCACATCGGCATAACCAATAAGCCGATCTCCTGGCGCAATCACCATCCAGGCATCTGTTGCCATGTTAAAGTTAGGTCCTTGCCAGAGCGTGCGCAGATCCTCAAGTGTTATATCGGGCACACTATATTCAGCAATATCACATACTTCAAGCAAAGTATGGACGGTTTCCAGATCGTTCATCGTTGGAGGACGCACGAGAAATTCTGTTGAAAAATTATTTATCATTACTCTATTCTCCTTCGTTGGTATCTAAGCGGAACAGATGCAGGATGGAGAACATCTCTATTTTTGAGTAAAAGTACGAAGCGTTTCATATCCATTTCACTCAACGCTTCGTACCATTTCTATCCTATCCTTCCTTACATCTATTCCGAACTTAGTCGAACATTAACCATTTCTCTTCAATCTGCCAGTTCGCTTTGCATAGCGTTCAGCAATTCTGAAGATGTAGACACTGAGCGGAATGCTCACGATACCGGTAACAATCAGCGGCCAGGTATAACTCCAGATCTCTGCCGACCAGATCACCTGATTGTGCAGCAGAGCTGCGCGTAAGCCATCCAGTACATAGGTCGCAGGTGAAATTTTTGCCAGAGATTGCATCCATGCTGGTAGAACCTCAACCGGATAGTAGACTCCTGAAACCAGCAACAATACCGCTCGCACGATGTAGGACATCTGCGAACCCCTCTCGGTAAAGAGCAGCGGTAACACTGCTGCAGCAATGCCAAATCCGATGAACGAGATGCTACCGGCCAGCAGCATGAAGGTTGCCGTCAGGTAATTGGCATGGCTCAGATCGAGGTGGAAGAATAATCCCACCACAATCAATTGTATAAAGGTGAAGAGCAACCCATGCGCTACAGCGTACCAACAGCTTCCTATCAAGTGCGTGAAACGCGAGATAGGAGCCATAAATGTGTGCTCTATAGTTCCTTCCCAGCGTTCGATGGTAATCATATCGGTCACACCCTCAAAAGTGACGCTGAGGTATGACCAGACCGCTGTTCCGATCAACAGGTACATAATCAGGTAATCTGTATCGACCTTCGATTTAGTAATCAACTGAGCGGCAGCGCCAATATAGGTCACAGCCATCGCATTAACGATGTTATAGACCAGCCACACAATCTCCCAGGCCCAGTAACGCTTGGACAGGTTCCAGTTGCGTTCGAAAAAAGCGTATGACGCTCTTCCTCTATGTAATAGTGAAGACATGGTCTTAATTCTCCTATTTATTCTTGCTCATCCTCTTTTTGAGCCTCGAACGCTTCGAAGGCTTTTTCCCAGCTTCCATAACGTTCAATGTCGGCATCAGTGATCAGATGAGCGACGGTATAGTGCATGAACACTTCGTTCATTGTGACAAGGGTTGTTCGCTCCATACGTTCGGTGACTGCATGCTTGAGTTCATCAACTTCGCCCATGGCCATGATGCGTCCCTTGTCGATAATGGCAACACGGTCACACAGCGCTTCCGCCTCGTCCATATCATGGGTGGTGATCAGTATGGTCGCATCATGCACTTCACGCAGTTCTCTGACAAAAGTCTGAACATCGATCTTCGAGCGAGGATCAAGACCTGTCGTAGGCTCATCGAGCAGTAGCACGATCGGTGCGGTGAGAAACGCACGCGCGATGGCAACTTTCTGCTGCATACCACGCGACATATTTTCCAATGGTTGCCCAATGCGATCTTTAGGAATGCCCAGCCGTTCCAGGATACTTCTGATCTTTGCCCGCGCTTCCCCTCCTGGCATGTTATAGAGCCGCGCCGCGTAGATCAGATTCTCCATTGGCGATAGCTTCTTAAAGAACGAGGCCTCAACACTCACGCGATTGATGAGTCGCTGCACCATATCATCATCTTTCACTACATCGTAGCCAAAGATGGTCACACGGCCTGTATCAGGGATCAGCAATGTTGAAAGCATGCGTATGAGCGTCGATTTACCAGAACCATTGGCGCCGAGGATACCCATAATCTCGCGCCGCTTTACTGTCATAGTCACATTATCAACGGCGTGCACCTCGTGCTTCACTTCCTTGTGTTCCCTCCATGGCAAGCGCAACAACGAACGGGATTTTTTGAATATCTTAGAGACGCCATCGATCACCACAGCATCTTTTGTTGCGTCAATGACGATATTTTCTGTTAATTGCATATCCTCTACATTTTGGATAGCCATGAATATATCTCCTTTTTGAAACTATCTGCGAGGTGCCTCGTTGAACTATTCTTTTGACAACATATGTAAAGAGCAATAAAAAACCGTGGGACTGAATTTTCGCTTTGGTCAGTGCCCACGGTTGAGGGTATCTCTTCAATTGTGCCTATTTATCATGGAATAGGCGGAGACCCCCTGGAGATGGGCATACTGCGACCTTGGGCGAAGACAAAGATGGGCCCAGAGAAATTGTTGCGAGTCCCACCTGTGATGCACAGCTTCACCAGGTCGAAAGGCATAGCATGGCCGTAAAGGGCAGAATCGTTGCGCAAACGGGTAATGCTAAGCCACTTGGTTTGACTAGCCATGCTTGCCATCTCCTTCCATGAGATTTTGTGTTACTACTTGCCAGGCAATATTACTATGCCTGATAGTCTGTTGCAAGATTGTGAGATTACCCTTGTAATCTCACCTGTAGCGAGTATACGGAATCATTACGCCTCTTGTCAAGGGCAATTGATACATAAACAGGTTGTAAAACTTGTACAACACATTTCCATGTGGTACTATCTCCTCGACATAATAACGTTAGTATCTTGTATTTTTGGGTCTTAATTCTTTGAAATGAAAAGCTACAAAGGATTGAGACCCAACTTTTCTTGGAATCGTTAGAATTGACGCATAAATAACCATGCAGAAGCAGCTCAGCAATTCTGCAAGTCGCAATAGAGGAGCTTTCAAATACATCATGGATAACTCAACACAAAACCGAACGCCCGGCAGATACGGAATAGAGGAGATCGAGTCCCGCCAACTGGAAGCATGGCCTAATCCTAACCCTGAGAGGGATTACGTAGTGCACTTTGAAATTCCAGAGTTCACTTGCCTCTGCCCAAGATCAGGCTTCCCCGATTTTGCTACGATCATCATCGACTATATACCTGACCAGTACGTCGTAGAACTGAAAAGCTTAAAGCTCTATATCAATAAATATCGCAACCGGCAGATCAGCCATGAATCAGCAACCAACACTATCCTTGATGACCTCGTCACTCTGCTCTCCCCACGCTGGATGCGCGTAGTCGCCGACTTCACCGTGCGTGGCAACATCAAGACTATCATCTTTACCGAGCACAATACCTCCTCATACCAGGGTCCACGCCCGGAATTCCGACGTCACCTCTCTGCAAGTATGTGATATCAGGTTGGTCAGAGCAATTCTTTAATGCGACTGAGAAAAGATGCCTTCCTGCTCAGAAGCATTACACAGCATGCCTTCTCTCAAGAATGACGCACCAATTCATCCACTCTACGCTGTGATTCATCTGTGAAATTGAGAGGGTAGATGTTGATGTCTTTGTGAGGCTCTTAGTGCTGATGTGATTGTTGCCAATGCGGATCTACCGTATGTCTACTTCCACCTTCTGCCTGACAGTGCTGAGGCTCACCGATTGGAGCGCTTGAAATACACGTGCTCGGCTATCATGTTTTATTGGGGAGTTGATAGGGTTTATCCGCAGCTTGGAACCCATAATGTATTCCTGGCAGATAACTATCACACCAGTTTCGACCGCATTTTCAACGATCACCTGCTCCCAGATGAACCAAGCTTCTATGTGCATGCGCCAGCACGCATAGATCCCTCTGCGACACCAGCCGGCCAGGACACGTTGATGGTATTGGTTCCAGCAGGGCACCTGGACACTGGCATTGCTCAGAACTGGGATGCGCTGCAAGCTCGAGCCCGTTCAGTGGTTATCCATCGCCTTGCAGCAAGTATGGGCATAGTCGACCTGGAACAACACCTGAAATTTGAGGTGAGTTATACCCCGCGCGACTGGTTCAGCATGTACAATCTGGCAAAAGGGGCCACGTTCGGCCTCAGCCATAATTTCATGCAGGTGGGATACCTGCGGCCACACAACCGGCACCAGCGGTATGGCAACCTCTACTTTGTGGGCAGTAGCACCCATCCGGGCACCGGCTTGCCGATGGTGCTTCTTTCGGCTCGTCTCACGACAGAACGGATACTGAAGGAAAGCGACGTACCGTATCCTGCGCTGAACATGAGACCCGCGGTAGCTGTGTAGAACTAACTACTCTTGCTCTCAGATAATTCACGCCTGAAAAAAACTGGACTGAAATTCGTCTCATAATCATACGTATCGAGCTTCTCACGACGCTTAAGAAAACCCACTATCCAATACGTAAAGGGAGTAGCAACCACCTCATAAACAACCTTAAAAATCCACTGCGTCAGAATAGCTTGAAGCATCAACGACCCTGGGATAATTCCCCAGAAAGCGATGCTAATGAAAATTATGGTGTCGAGTCCCTCACCTACGAGTGTAGAGCCAATGGTACGTGTCCACAACCAGCGTCCTTTCGTAGCAATCTTCAACTTTGCAAGCACAAAAGAATTGGTAAACTCTCCAACCAGGTAGGCGATAAAGGAGGCGAGCAGCAGGCGTGGAGTAAAGCCAAGAATAGCGTTATAGGCCGCCTGTTGTGTCCAGAAAGGGGCGGCTGGCGCAATGCCTCCAAGATAAATCGCGATTACGGCGAGCAAGTTACATGCAAAGCCTAACCAGATAACTCTACGGGCTGCTCCGTACCCGTACACCTCGGTCAGTACATCCCCAAACAGGTAGCTGAGCGGGAAGATAATGATGCCAGCGGGCACCAGGAATCCGAATAACAAAATGAGCTTTACAGCGATGATATTAGCTGTGACGAGGCAGGTGACAAAGACAGAGGCAATGGCCACAAACCAGAATGAAACTTTCAAGAGTAACTCCTTAAATAAATCTGCTCCTCTAACATCCTATTAGCGCGATCAAGGCATATAGCCAATCGGGTCTTTTAATCCTGCTTCGGCAAATCCATTGAGGCGTAGCAAACAACTATCACATGTTCCACAGGCCAGTCCCCATCCCTCGTAGCAGCTCCAGGTGAGTTCATAAGGAACATCAAGTTCAATTCCTTTGCGAATAATTTCGGCTTTATTCATGCGTAAGAGCGGAGCTTGAATACGAAATATTCGTCCATCTTGCGTTGTAGCTTTCGTCGCCAGGTTCGCCATACGTTCATACGCTTCCAGGTACTCAGGCCTGCAATCGGGATAGCCACTGTAATCTATGGCGTTAATGCCCAGGAAGATGTCGTTAGCGCCTGTGACTTCTGCATAAGCGAGGGCAAACGAGAGAAAAATTGTATTCCTGGCGGGAACATAAGTGATTGGTATCTCATTTGACATCTTCTCGAGGCTTCTGGCATGTGGTATGTCAAAGTCAGCAGTCAAGGCGCTCCCACCAAATGCTTGCAGATCAATTTCAATCACTTTTTGCGTCTGTACCCGATAATGCTGTGCCACGGCTAACGCAGCCTCAACTTCTCGTTGGTGACGCTGTCCATAATCAAAAGAAAGCGTATGTAGTTCAAAACCCTCACGATGAGCTATGGCGAGTGTCGTCGTAGAGTCTAAACCACCCGACAAGAGCACTACAGCTTTATTATTCATAACAATTGCTCCATAACATACAGTCCTTTAGTGGTGAAAACCCAAACCTATGTTTTCCGACTACAGATCATTGTAGCAAAAGCACACAAAGAAAGCTCCCCAACTATCCTGGGGAGCCAGGGCGATCCCGAGAGGGGTCGAACCTCCGACCTACAGATCCGCAATCTGTCGCTCTATCCACTGAGCTACGGGATCATAAAAAAATACATATAAGTTTCTAGTAAAGCCGCTTAACATCATACGTTACCGTTTACTGCGATGACAAGTATACTACACCCAGAGATACCTTGTCAATAGAATTTTTCGACCGCTGTAGCGAGTGCTTGATATGGAACTTGACAGCAGGTTTAGTATGGGGAAAAGAAAATCCTGGTTGAATTGAATAACCTTCAAATGCTCTTTTACTCAACAGTTTTCTCTTGCTTGGTGATGAGGTCGAGCGCCCTATCTTGAAATCGTTCAGGAGAGAAAATTCCCTCAGCAGAAGTAGACTGCAAATGTCTCTCTTCCCCCCTTCTTTGCTCGCTTCCGAGCAACCTCCTTAGCCGACCTTCCTCCCCAACTTTACCTGTACATCATCCCAATCCCCCATTACCAACGGATCAACATACCCCTCATCAAAAGCCCGCTCGATAAGTGGTGCTGCCTCCTTCGCTCCCAATTTCACCAGCTCCAGAACGAGAAATCCATTCACTAATGGCTCGTTCTCCTCAAACCGTTCCAGTCGCTTTTCAAGGAGAGCAAGACACTCACCCTTGGCATCGGACCATCGCTTCCCTATCTTTTCAATGCTTGTAATCGCGCTAACCCGTGAAGAATCAGTATGAGAGAGGTCAGCTATATACTCTACTAGTGCAGGAAGTGCTGCTGGTCCAATCATGCCAAAAACGTCTGGGAGTTCTTCATGTACCCAATCATCATCTTCCAGCTTATCGAATAGCCCGAGCAATGGCTCAACCGCTTCCACAGCGCGCAGTTGCCCAAGCGCGCGCCAGGCATGCATCGGAGCCCAGACTTCTGCACTCTGCGCATCAGCATCGTGTAATTCCTCATCCGTCGCCATCTGTATCAGTTCAGGAATATGTTCTGGTCCAATTCCAAACTCCCGGTAATCAGGCCACTGATTCAGCGTTATCCAATCATTTACTGCATCCACACCACATGTAAGCAACTTATCCACCGGTGGCTGATAGCTCTTTTTACTATCTACCTCCATAATAAACTCCTCAATATACTGAGATCTGCTGCTAGTCCAACGTACCATAGATCCAATAACGAAACCGAACCGGAAAAATGACGCAGACGGGAAAAGGAACGTGCCGTCCAATTGATGAGTCCTGACTAGTAAGGAGAAGCCTAGCCCTTCCTTGTTCTTGAAACTCCCCCGTTGCAGGTAACCACAGATGCAGTATAGGATAAGTGTAAGGTCTTAGCCATCTGCCAGGTGGCTAGTATACCATAGGCCAGGCAGCCTATTTTTTAAGGGACTGAGGAAAGAAAGAGATGGCTTCACTCCTTGGATAATGTATGGATCAGACCCAGTTCAATGGCCCGGACAGCAGCCTGGGTACGGTCGGAGACACTGAGCTTGGCGAGGATGTGCTCGACATGGATTTTGACCGTGCTCACACTCACAATCAAGTTCTGGGCGATCTCACGGTTGGTCTGACCCAGGGTGAGCAATTGCAGCACTTCGCGCTCGCGTGGTGAGAGTCGCTTTGGGGACAATTCCTCTGGGTGTGGCGTCTCGCTAGCCAGATGCTGAAGCAAGCGCATCACAAGCTCCTTGTTCAGCATCGACTCTCCATGCAGAACGCCCTGCACAGCAGTAATTAGTTCGCGTTGGGATATATCTTTGAGCACATAACCCGCTGCACCCGCCTTGAATGCCTCGAGGAGGTACTCGGGATTTTCGTGTATGGTCACGAGAATCACGCTCGTTGCCGGGCAATCCTGCTTGATGGCACGGCACGTGGCCAGGCCATCCTGCTCCGGCATGCGCACGTCGATCAGGGCGAGATCGGGTTGCAAGCGGCGGCATAGTGCCAGCGCCTCGCGGCCATTAGCCGCCTCACCAACCAGCTCTAGTCCGCGCTGTCTAGTGAGCATAGCACGCAGGCCAGCCCTGGCAAGCTCATGGTCATCAGCGATCACCAACCGCACCGGTTTAGCCTTTCGCCAGAGTGATGAATCATTGCTCATGGAATATGTCCCCCTCATTAGATGACAGCAATGGCACCTCGGCCACCACCAAGGTACCCACACCTGGTTGACTGGAGATCATAAGGTGCCCACTAACAAGCTCGACTCGCTCCTGCATTTCGCGCAGCCCAACATGCTCACTTAGGCTAGCCTCGTGGAGCACAGCAAGTGGCTCGAAACCACAGCCCCAATCCTGCACCACCAAGCGGATCTTCGACTCCTGGCGCTCAAGTGCAAGACGTGCCCGAGTCGTGCTTGCGTGCTTGCGCGCGTTGGTGAGCGCCTCCTGCGCAACCCCGAAGAGTGTCGTTTCAATTGTTGGCGGCAGGCGCTCTGAACCGAGTGTCTCGTCGTAGCCAATCGTCCATCCCTCGGTGCGTTGCGCTTCGACCTGCAGGCGCAGTGCTGTAGCCAACCCAAAGTCGTCCAGGGCCGTTGGTCGTAGACCAGCAATGAGCCTTCGTGCTTCCCTGACCGAACGCTGCGCAAGCTCTAGTGCCTTATCAAGCTCCTGGCGGGCCTGCGGAGAGCGCGTGCGATAATGGCTTGCAAATGCTTGCAAATGCTGATGAGCACTAGCCACTATCTGAGCCAACCCATCGTGCAGCTCATAGGCGACGTGGTGCCGCTCCTCTTCGAGCAACTTGGCTTGCTTGCGCTCGATGATATTCTCAATCATCACCAGGCTACAGACGGCCTGCCCGTCGTGATCACGAATCACTGTGGCAGTGAGATCAGCCCATAGCGGTTCGCGGTTCTTCCTCAGGTACCGTTTCTCCACTTTGTAGATGGTGATCGCTCCTTTGAGCATCTGCGCGGCAAGCAGCCCGTCCTTCCCAACATCGTTGGGGTGGGTAATGTCTGAGAGACCACGTATAGTTAGTTCTTGCTCGCTATATCCTAACATCTCGCAGAAGGCTTTATTCACTTGCAGCAACCTACCATCCAGGCCAACGACAGCCATACCAATGGGAGCTTCCTCGAAGATGTTGCGGAAGCGTTCTTCGCTTTCTCTGAGCGCCCTTTCTGCCTCCATATGCTCGGTAATATCATTCAAAACAATCAGGCGCCCAGCAACAGCGCGGTGACCATTTCGTCGATACAGGGATGAGATGCGCAGGTCGAAGTAGCGCAGCACTCCACCTTCACCCAGGACGATCTCTGTATATGTATTGGTTACATCGCGGGAATGTTCGACTAACTCAGGCCAGGCGGCGAAGACGTGGGTGAACGGTTGCCCGACTGCCCTTGAAGCTGGGCAGTGAGCAAGATGATGTGCAGCAATGTTGAGGTCCACGATACGGTTCTGCTCGTCCACTACAATCACAGCATCTCTCATGCTTTCGAACACTGCTTCGCGTGCCACCGGTATGATGTCTAACAGCCGGAAGCGAAAGAGGCTTGAAGCCATTGCTATGCCCGTGACAGTAAAAGCGAAAGGGGTGAGATCCAGCTTAGGAAATGGGTTCAAGCCAAAGATCGTTAATGCATTCCCCACCCATGGTGCTAAGACGGCGATCAGCAAAGCACCAGCTTGTCCAAGATACAGGTGTGCCGGACGCATAAGCGTCTGGATGAGCATACAGATCAGGATGGCGCCAACAAAGAGCAACAGATAAGAATAGGCTATATTGATCCAGTACCAGATACCATACGTCAAAATCAGTGCCGAGAACGATCCGCTGGTGTCCAATCTGATGTTGTCCTCGATCAGACCATGAAACTGATTGGTCCAGACGAGTAGCAGTGTGACGAGAGGCTCAACAAGCAATATGGCCATGTTGCGACGCGTCAGCCATCTAGCTCGACCGGTGTATTGCAGCACAAAGGCAAGCCACAGTGTGGGCGCACAGGCAGCACCTAGCCACCCAATGTTATCCCAGAAGAGTGCAGCCGGCAAATCAGAGCTAACCAGTTCCAAGGCGTACGCCAGCGACCATCCAGCCACCGCCAGCATGAGCAAACTGAACGATGTCGCACCAAGTGCAGGGCGACGGTGCCAGGCGTAGCTGGCGAGCGCAGCCGATACGACCGCTGAGGCCATCACAGGGAACACATAAGGAGTGAACTGCCAGTGCATCGGTCTGCCCCTTTCATGCCTTACCTACCACTTGTAGGTCAAATCAGATCCCGGCATCATTGCTTCCTACCGAAGAATCTTGAGCGAGAGGATCTGGCCTTCTCTCTACTACTTCTCCCTCGTGCCCGAGGCTCAGGGAGTAAAGGTAAGTTGGTAATGTCTGCTAGTATCCCACTCCACTAATTAACACTTCTTTATCTTACATATAGTTTCAACAGTGGTGACAATCGATCGAAGCCTGACTGCTATAAGTAACAGCCACATCAGGCTCACAGCTATGTAGATGCGCTGACCAACACCTATCCAACCAACATGCGCCAGTACCCCATACAACAATAATGCCCCAACCATTGCCAGCGCTAGTACAAAGCAAGGGTGCTGGCACGCTCGCCATCGTACATCCGTCTTGAAGCAATTCGACAAGAGGAACGCAGCAATCATGATACTCGAAAAGGACACACCAGCAGCAGTCCAGTGGATTACACCGGTAATTGTTGCAGGTGGATGTAGCGCATGAACATCTCCAGGAAAGATACCCATTACAATTATGCAAATGCTTGCTATAATCAGCAGCAACACGGAAACTTGAGCTTGAGCAGTAAGAGCCATACTACGAGCCAACCCAATGGCAAGAGCGAATACACTCAAGGCGAGTGCGTAGAATGCGGCAGTCATCAGGTATCCATAAGGTCCAACGGCATAATTGCTCACCGCATGATTCACTGGATTATACTCGGGTCGAAGAACGTGCAAGGACACGACAGCCACGAAGAAGTAAACAATGCCCCCAATGGCAATAAGCCCAAGCCATGCAGTACACCTGGCCTGGAGCATTCCTGGAGAAAGATTAGCTTCACGCTTACGTGGTAGCCAGATCATAAAACACCTCTCAAATAAGGCTCGAACTACAATCCATCATGCGCAGCGAACCATGAAGCCAGTGTCCTCACAACTGCTGGAGTATCAGGGTCATGGAGCAGGCAGTGATAAGCCTGTGGAAAGGTTACTATACGTTGTTCCCTTGCAGGCACACGACGAAGAAATGACGATGTACCGCTACGTCGTGCAACATAATCGTGTCCACCCAGCAGCACTAAGAGCGGCAGGTTGATCTGACAAGCCTTGCGTTTGCTTTGCCAGAGCCATACTGTCAGCCTGGTGAGAAAGCGCACGCTAACGAGGCGTACAAAGAGAGGGTCAGCGCGTAATAACGCATTGAAAGCAGAATCACGGCACCCTAATTCCTCGCGTCCTGTAACCGCAATGGAGGGAGTTTTTGGTGCAATCAGCAGCGAGCGGGTAAAAAGCATCAACTCATGAAAAGTTGGGCGGATGGCGGAGCTTAGCACAGGTGAAACAAACACGAGTCCAGCGATTGGAATCTGATTGGCGCAATACTTTTCACTGACAATATACTGAATTGCAATCGATGCTCCCATGCTTTCTCCCAGCACAAAGATGGGAGTATCAGGCCAGGTAGCGCTTGCCCAGGTAACCGCACTATCAACATCCGCGAGATAATGATTAAAGCCATTGACATCTCCACGCATCCCCTCAGAGAGTCCATGTCCTCGCAGGTCAGGAGCAACAACTATTGTATTCTCAAATGCAAGTTGATGTGCGAGTTCCTGATAGTAACCGCCGTGACCTCCCAAACCTTGAACACAGACAAGTACTCTTTGAGGATTATCCGGTATCCAGGCACGAACAAAGATGTTGATCCCATCGTGAGAAGTGAGTGTTGTTTCTATTTCTTCAAAGAACTTACGCTGAGTAATACCATTGCTAGCCTGATTGACGTGTGCCATCATAAAAACTCTTTAGTGCAGAAAGGTTTGAAGCTCGCTCTACCCTTGAACGATGTACAGCTCATATTCTATACTATTTTTAACACATCCTTTTAAGCATTTCCTCGAAGTATCTGACCTGAGGTGTGTTGCAGGATCCATAGACCTTGAGAAAGGATACCCTCTTTTGGCTAATGAAGCTTTTATTCAACGACTACTTCTCCGTTATAATGTCTTGTCCAAAAGAAAGCTCACATATTCTGTACGGCTGGTCGATCTAATGGTAGCAGTGCCAACTACGATTGTCATCTGGCATGCCTATGGTCTGGGAAAAACGATACGCTACCTGGCTGGTCTCAGCCTAGCACTGTCGGCGCAACGCGCGTTTCTTTCCGGGATGATACATAAAATTGGAACTGAACAATCTTCGTTGGCCGATGCGCTCACCCTGAGTCGGGGGGCAAACGGTGCTGTTCTTGCTGGACTTATGACCTCAGGCATCCGAGACCGCAAAGGTGTTGCAGGTTGGATCGGTTGGTTGATGCCTCTTTTTGGAGTTACTGATTGGCTGGACGGAACATTAGCACGCCAGGCTGGGCCGACACGGCTAGGCGGCGTGCTTGATATCGAGGCGGATTCGTGGCTTACCCTCTGGTCTGCAGCTGGCGCAGTAGCCTGGGGGAATCTGCCACGCTGGTGCCTTCTCCCTCCTATCATACATTACCTGGAGCCCTTGCTGGCTTTGATGCAAGGCAAACTTCCCGAAGGTGGAGGCCGGTGGTGGTATCGTATGATTGGTGCAAGCCAGATGGCACTTCTAATTGTTGCTCTTGCTCCTATCAATTGGAAGCAGCGCAAACAGATACTGACCGCCCTATCATTACCAGTAAGCATTGGACAATGTGCAGCGATAATTGTTCTTCTTGTCAGGAAACTCCAGAAAAGCTAGAGCGAAAAAACCTATTTCTTCTCCTCAGTTCTCAGTTGCAAATGCAGTTCTCGCAACTGCTTTTCATCTACAGGTGAAGGTGCATTCATCAACAAATCCTGGGCACTCTGCGTCTTAGGAAACGCTATAACCTCCCGGATACTATCTTCATCGGCGAATAACATTACCAGGCGATCAATACCAAGCGCGATACCGCCGTGAGGAGGAGCGCCATACTCAAAGGCTTCGAGCATATGACCAAACTGCTCTTTGATTTCTTCGTCACTCAATTTCATCAGGGAGAAGACCTTATATTGAATCTCGGCAACATTGATACGCACACTTCCACCACCAATCTCATAGCCGTTGCAAATGATGTCGTATTGTTTCGCACGAATATTCAAAGGATCGCTGTCGAGCCGATCAACGTGCGCCTCATCCATGCCAGAGAAAGGATTATGTTCGGCCTCGTAACGCTGTACCTCTTCATCAAAGTGCAATAGTGGAAAATCAACGACCCAACATAGCGCCAGTTCTTTGGGATCAATCAGATTCAGCAGCTCACCTAGCTTGACACGCAAACGGAACAGAACATCGTTGCAAACTTTAGCGCTATCAGCGACAAACAGCAGAAGATCACCTGGCTCGCCTTGCAGACGATCGATGATAGCCTGAACCTCGTCTGTCGACATGAATTTGGTTAATGGCGATTTAACCTCATTGGTGGAACTAATTGCCAGGGATACTAATCCCTTCGCTCCCAACACGCGCGCAAACTCGATGAGTTCCTCGACTTCCTTACGGCTATACCCTCCCGCGCCCGGCACTCGAATGCCTTTGACCATGCCGTTAACAGCAAGTGCATTCTGAAAGACACCAAAACTCCCTTGTGCCGCAAGATCTGAAATCTCAACAAGTGGAAGATCAAAGCGCAAATCGGGATGGTCTGTGCCATAGCGATCTAAAACGTAAGGATACTTCAGTCGAGGGAAAGGCTGCTCTTTAATTTGCTTGTTGGTGGTCTTTTCGATCAGGTAAATCAATAGTCCTTCAATAAGCGACATCACGTCTTCTTCAGCCACAAACGCCATTTCCAGGTCCAACTGGGTAAATTCCGGTTGGCGATCCGAACGTTGATCTTCGTCACGGAAACAGCGAGCAATCTGGAAGTAACGATCCATGCCAGCCACCATCAGTAACTGTTTCAATTGCTGTGGTGATTGCGGCAAGGCATAAAACTCGCCAGGGTAGAGTCGACTTGGAACAAGATAGTCACGTGCGCCTTCTGGCGTACTCTTCATGAGGATAGGTGTTTCAATCTCCAGGAAACCACGCTCATCCAGGTAATCACGTATCGCTTTGACCACGCGATGACGCAGGACTATATTGTTTCTCATAGTAGGCCGACGAAGATCAAGATAGCGATATTTAAGTCTGAGCGACTCATCTACCTGTATGCTATCACTAATCGGGAATGGAGATGTACGTGAAGGATTCAGGATCACGATCTCATCGGCAGCAATTTCAATAGTTCCAGTACTCAAATGTGGATTTTCAGTGCCCGGCAGACGGGGTACGACTTTCCCACTGATTTGCACAACATATTCTGAACGTAGTTCAGAAGCAATACGATGCGCATCGAAAGAGTGATCCGGATCGGCGATTACCTGCGTAATGCCATACAGATCTCGAATATCGAGGAAAACAAGGCCACCATGATCACGGCGTCGATTCACCCAACCAGCCAGTGTAACCTGCTGTCCAATATTGCTTGAATTTAACTCACCACATGTATGTGTACGATAATACACCTCTAAACCCACTGCTCCTATAACTCCTTGCTGTTTCTTTTAAGTCAACGAAAGCGAGAAAGACCTTAATAGGCAAAAGCTCATCACTATAAAGTATAGATCAGTACTCCATAGCCTTATCCTTATGAAAGACCTTGCTGCTTTGCCAGGCAATTATGAGATGCATCCCGTTGGTGTCGCTGTATTGATTGAACCCAGGCCTGCCATTGAGAGCGTCTGCTGCGCTAACACCTCAAGCTTGGTGCCTTGGGGATCAACAGCAAGGCTCTTCACCTGCCTGAAGTCCATGGATGACACATATTGCTGAACCAACTGCAGTTTGACGCTACTGGCTACACCATTGGTCCCGGTTGGAGCCGGTGAGGGAGAACCTTGTGCCCCGCTAGCATTTTCTAGATCGAGGATGCGGTGGTTGACTGGATCCCCAATATAGAGATGCAGCGTATGATTGACCTGACCCACTGCCAACAGAGCCGTACTTGTTGGCAACGCGCTCGGAACCGCTAAGGGAGCACTCACTTGCGGGTTGTTTGGGGTCACGGTTGGCACAGGATCATCTTTGGCATACGCATTCCCCTTCGTGGTCAGCGGCAAGGCGATGGGAGGCTGGACCAGTACAGGCGTTGAGAGGGAAGAGGGAGGGATGCCATGCACGAAGGGCAGACTCTGCACATTCCCCGTGGACAACAAGAGGAAGAGTTGCTCGGGAAACGCAGCAAGACTCACAATGGGCGCTGAGACAGCAATATCGGTCTCGATCGGTGTACTAAGATGCCCTTTGGGATCGAGCACATAACTTAACAGACGAACATTGCCTTGACCGGTCGGGGACGAGAGCATCACATAGATATTCGTCCCCCATGCGCTCGTCAAGGTCGGTGAATACCCTCCCTCGGTCACCGTGGGAATCTGCGCTGAAGCGCCAGGAGCGCCCAATTCTCCTTGCGCACCTGGTTGGACCACCCTGAGGACATAGCCCGTCCCCTGCTTTTCCACCACAAAGAGCCGGGAGCCATTGCTTGCCAGACTGAGGAAGCTGGGAGAAGGCGTCCCTGGCGGCAGAGCGCTGATCATCCCATATTGACTGTTTTGCTGATTGATCTGGTAGACCCTCTTATCCAGGGCTAAGCTATAGAGAAACGGAGTTCCTTGAGCATTCTGTGCAAAGGCAAGGCTCTGGGGAGACGTCTGGGTACTGGCAGTATCAATGGGATGGGAGGTGCAGGAAAGCACGGAGATCTTCGCATTGTGATTGTAGGTCAGGATCGCTGCATTCACTTTCCTGACCAGTTGATCCTTGAGATCGGAGACTTGTTGCAGTTGTGCCGCGTCAAGCTGCTGAGTGTTCTGGAGATCGCTTAGCGTCTTCTGAGCCGTTGAGAGGGCACTCAGGGCAGAGGCGGGATTCTTCCCTTGCGCATTGGTAATCTGTTGCCGTAACGTAGCCAGAGCTTGATTCACGGTCTGGCTTTCGTTCGCTCGTAAGAAGTAGAACAGCCCACCACCTAGAGTGGTCACCATTAACAGTGCTAGCACTATCAGCGCTGGGTAAAACATACGGTTATGAATTTTTCGATTCTGGTCCGTGATCATAGATGGTGATGAGGATGGACCAGGTATGTATGCCGCAGGAGGTGACTGCGACAGCGGTGTTGCAAAAGTAGGCACGGGTCTAACAGGCAATGGAGAAGTAGCAGCAGGAATCTCTAATGGGAATGGACCCACTTTAGAAGAAAGTTCCTCTCTCGTAAAGGATTGCATGGGCGCAGGAGTTGGTTGCTGAACAGGTTGAGGTGCTATGTAACGGGGTGGCTCTATCCTGGTAGCTTGTTCCAATGCAATAGCAAATGCCTGTATGCTTGGGAAGCGTTTTTTCGGCTCTTTCTCCAGTGCAGTCAGCACAACTTGCTCAATAGAAGGGGGTACATTGGGAATCTTCTCATGTAAGGGTGGGATTGGTTTGAGCATATGTTGAGTAGCTATTTCCGTCAGCGAACCTTTGAAAGGACGCTCGCCACACAGCCACTCATACACTACGACTCCAAGGGCATATTGATCGCTAGCCAGAACAGGTCTGCCATGGAGTTGCTCAGGAGCCATATAGGTGATAGTGCCAGCCATCCCCAGGATGCTTTGAGACCCTGAACTGCGAGCGAAAGTAGCAATACCAAAATCACTGAGTAGGACATCATTGTCTGATCTCAACAACATATTCTCTGATTTCACATCGCGATGGATCAGTTTTTCATCGTGAGCATATTGTAAGGCATCAGCAACCTGCTTTACGTATAGAACAATGAGATCGAGCGGAAGCCGCGACCCCTTTGGAAAGCGTTGGCGTAATGTGCCATTGGCAATATATTCCATCACAATAAATGGGATACGATTATCAACACCAAAATCGAGGATCTGTACGATATGGGGATGTCTCAAGCGGATTGTACGTGCTTCATTCAGAAAATCTGGCAAATCGTCATCTGCCAGATGTGGCAAGACTTTCACAGCAACTTGCGTTTCTCGAAAGATATGTTCGGCTAGATAGACTTGCCCAAAGCTACCTTCTCCCAATAGACGCATAAGGCGATAGTTGTCAAGTCGCTGTCCTGTACGATCTGCCATAATCGATTCCGTCCTTTAAGGGAGAACGATATCCTCATTCCTATGAACTGATTGTAGAGATATACCGTCTCAAAGTCAAGTGGCTTAGCTATGCCAGACAGGACACTTCCTGCCTTTACTGGAGGTATAGAACGAGTTAACAATAATCTCTGAAGAGAGCACTGTCAGAAGATAAACAGAAGACTACAAATTTTAGTAATGCATTGTTATTACGTCTACCTATACAGAAACACTCATTCACTTCATCAGTGAGAGTTCGCTGAATTGTTTGTTTTCTTCTGAGTCAAGGGGAGAGACGATGTTACCAGAAGGACAACAACTCAGCCACTACCGGCTTGTGCGCTTGCTGAAAAGCGGGGGCATGGGTGAGGTATATCTTGCGGTAGATACACTCCTACACCGGCAGGTGGCGATTAAAGTTATTGATACCGATGCTCTTCGCTATGCGGAGTCCGAAGCTGCTAAAGACGCTGCCCGTCTCTTCTTACGCGAGGCTCAGGCTATTGCGCAGCTTGACCAGGCTAATATTCTTCCTCTTTATGATTCTGGTGAACAATATATCAATGGAACTGCTCTGATGTATATGGTGATGCCTTACCGCCAGGCAGGTTCGTTGGCAGATTGGAAGCAAGCACACTTTGGAGAGCACTTGCTGCCAGTTGCTGCTGTCGAACGGATCGTGAACCAGGCCGCTCTTGCATTACAACATGCACACGACAGGCAGATTATTCACCAGGATGTGAAGCCCTCCAATATTCTCGTTCACGGTGAAGCAGAGCATCCAAGCAGGTTAGATCTGCAACTGGCTGATTTTGGCGTTGCCAAATTCATGAAGATGACCAGTGAAAGCCAGGTTATTCGTGGCACACCGGCCTATATGGCCCCAGAACAGTGGGATGGGCATCCTGTGCCTGCAACTGACCAATACGCGCTCGCAGTGATGGCCTATGAATTGCTCACAGGACGTCATCCTTTTGTAGGCAATGGGTACCAACAGATGTGGCATCAACACTTTCATGTCGCACCAGGTCCGCCGAGTATGACCAATCCTGCATTACCCCAGGAACTTGATGCCGTATTGCTTCGCGCGCTGGAGAAAAGCCCTGAAAGACGCTATAGTTCTGTTTCAGCTTTTGCACATGCATTTCAACGAGCCGTTCTCAATAGCGGCAATGTTCATCAAACCTTGACCATTACCGAGCTGGAGGCTCGCACTGGAACCAATCGGTTGATTCCTCTGCCAGGAGGAAGACAGGTGATAGTGCCTATACCCCCAGGTGTGAATCATGGTCAGGTTATTCGTCTGGAGGGTTTTGGCAGACCTACTACCTACAACAATCCAGTAGGGGCACTCATAGTTACAATCTTTATAGCTCCGGCAGTTGCAGAAGAAGCTGTCTCTCCGACGACCACAACGTTTCAACACACGGTTCCTGTTTCCACGTCTCTTACCAGGAATGAGGTGAAACCAACGCTTCCTCGAGTGCCTCTGAAAAAGCGTAAGGTCAGAAGTAAAGCATTGATGGTGACGGCAATTGCATTTGTGCTGGTTTTTCTGTCGGGAATGATGGGATTTTATGTTGTAACAAAAACTGGTGTGTCTCCTACAAGCAGGGCGACTTCTAATGGTATCCCTTATCCTTCTTATCTTCCTGGCAAAGGAACATTTGCACTGTATGACCCGATGAAAGACGACAGCAAAGGTTATACCTGGAGCCCGCCTAATTACCAATACTGCTATTTCCAAGGAGGAACCTTACATGTTTGGGTGTATGGAGATGATACCAACCAGATACATTTTCGTCCTTGTATGGGCAAGACTCCAAACTTTGTGGACTTTGCCTACCAAATAAAGTTGGCAATTATCGAAGGTGATTGTGGTGGAGTTGTTTTCCGTAGTCACGAGCCGATGTTATATTACTTCTACATATGTCAAGATGGTACGTATGGGCTTGTTCGTTATACGAAAAATGTATCGGATTCCAGCGTCAATCCGACATTGAGATCAGGACATTCTTCATATATCATCACTGGTTTCAATCAAGCCAATATACTCGCTGTAGTTGCAAAGGGTTCTAACATAGATCTTTATGTAAATCAACACCATATTGATGGAGTACAAGACACATCCTATACTGATGGCACCATTGGAGTTCTTGCTAAGATTCTTGTAACAGGTAGGTCCGAAGTGGCATTCAGTGATGCGAAGGTGTGGACATTTTAGGTTTCTTGGCCAAATTCGGGCAATGGCACAGGCATCGCTTTATATGTCTTGCCGGAACCATGTCTATAAGGTCTTCATGGGTTAGGCAGACGGCTCCACTGTTCGATAAGACGGTAGGGATAGAGATCTGGTAAAGCACTGACTCGATCAAGTTCGGCCTTCTCTTTAGTCGTCAGTTCAATGTCTGCTGCTCCCAAATTCTCTTCCAATTGGGAGAGAGAACGAGCCCCCAAGATGACGCTGCTGACTAGAGGTTGAGCACGCAGCCATG